>Ga0070741_10011264_pt1 | contig 16573 bp, 11 predicted proteins | sample Coa_R1_4_FD_66440 | JGI IMG/M metagenome (GOLD analysis project Ga0070741, IMG submission 66440) | Surface soil microbial communities from Centralia Pennsylvania, which are recovering from an underground coalmine fire - Coalmine... | ecosystem: Environmental > Terrestrial > Soil > Unclassified ...
GGCTGGACCACGTGTTTGAGGCAACCGACCGGATCTGGATGGAAGAGATGCTTCCTTATGATGAGCACCTCTCAAGAACGGGCCGGGTCATGGAGGTCCTCAGCGAACACCTTTGCGAAGGTTGGCTCGAAGGATATCTCCTTACAGGACGTCACGGCCTGTTCGCGTGTTACGAGGCCTTCGTCCACATAATTGATTCCATGTTCAACCAGCATGCCAAATGGTTGAAAGTGTCACGCACACTCGGCTGGCGGCGACCGATTGCCTCGCTCAATTATCTTCTCACCTCTCATGTCTGGCGTCAGGACCACAACGGATTCAGTCACCAGGATCCCGGTTTCGTCGACCTCGTGACCAACAAAAAGGCGGACATCGTACGGGTCTATTTGCCACCGGACGCCAATTGCCTGCTTTGGGTTACGGATCATTGTTTGCGCACGTATAACCGAGTCAATGTCATCGTCGCCGGAAAGCAGCCAGCGCCGCAATGGCTGACGATGGACCAAGCGATCAAGCATTGCGATGCTGGGATAGGGTTGTGGGACTGGGCATGCAACGATCATGACGGGATTGAACCCGATGTCGTGATAGCCTCAGCGGGAGACGTGCCAACGCTCGAGGCGATAGCCGCGGTCGGGCTGCTGCGCGGTGCGCTGCCGGACATTCGCATAAGATTCGTCAACGTAGTCGACCTCATGACACTCCAGCCTAAGGACGAGCACCCGCACGGGATTAGCGACGCGGAATTCGATTCGCTGTTTACGGTCGATCGGCCGGTAATCTTTGCCTATCATGGCTACCCCTATCTCATTCACCGGCTCACCTATAGCCGCAAGAACCACGAAAACATCCATGTGCGTGGTTTCATCGAGGAGGGCACCACGACGACACCGTTCGACATGGTTGTCCGCAACAAGCTCGATCGGTTTCATCTGGCCATGGACGTGATCGAACGCGTGCCGGGCCTCGGCGCGAAAGCCGCGCACATCAAGCAACACTTCCGCGACAAGCTCATTGAGCATCACGCCTATGTGGACGAGCACGGCGAGGACATGCCCGAGATCCAGAACTGGGGCTGGCCCTACAAGGCTGCCGCCGAAGCAGGCGATTAGGGGCCGATCCGGCGACCGGCGAAATGACCAAAGTCATTCTTACGATCAATGCCGGCTCATCGAGTATAAAATTCTCGCTTTGGGAGATTAGCGATCCTCATGATCTGCGCGAGCTTTGGCGCGGTGAAATCGAGAAGATTGGAATCGCGCCGCGACTCCTTGCGCACCGTTCGGACGGAATGCGCATCGTCGATCGCGACCTTGGGCAGGCAGCCTCCGATCTAACGCATGAACAACTGCTGCCGCGAGTTTTCGAGTCGTTGCCGCCCGCCCCCATACGGCTATTTGCCATCGCGCACCGGGTGGTTCATGGCGGGGATAAGTTTCAGGAAGCAGTGCGGATCGAGCCACACACGCTGACCGAAATCGAAGCATTCACACCGCTTGCCCCGCTGCACCAGCCGCACAATCTTGCCGGTATACGCGCCTGTGCACGTCTGCGGCCGGACGTACCGCAAGTCGCGTCCTTCGATACTGCCTTCCACCATACCATGCTTCCGGCTGCCCGGCGCTTAGGGCTGCCACGCGAGTTCGAGGCGCAGGGCGTCCGGCGTTACGGATTTCATGGAATTTCCTACGAGTACATCGCACGCAGGCTGCGCGAACTCGATCCTGAACTGGCGGCCGGACGGACGATCGTCGGGCATCTTGGCAACGGCGCCTCACTGTGTGCGATGCTCGGGGGGCGGAGCATCGACACGACGATGAGCTTCACCCCACTCGATGGCTTGCTCATGGGCACTCGGCCGGGAACGCTTGATCCCGGCGTGGTGACCTATCTCATGCGCACGCACCGCTTGAGCGCCGACGAAATCGAACAGCTGCTTTACCACCGCAGCGGACTGCTTGGCGTCTCTGACATCAGCAGCGATATGCGTGCATTATTGGCAAGCGATGATCGACGCGCGCGCGAAGCCGTCGAGCTCTTCGTCTTCCGTGCGGCACGAGAGGCCGCAGCTCTTGTTGGCTCGCTCGGCGGCCTCGATGGGCTGGTCTTCACCGCCGGGATCGGCGAACACGCGCCCGCGATCCGCGCCGGCATCTGTGCACGCCTGGGCTGGCTTGGGCTCGAGGTCGATGAAGACGCCAACGAGACCGGCGCCCAATCGATCGCGACGGCCGCGAGTCGGGTGCGCTCCTATGTCGTTCCGACCGACGAGGAACGCATGCTGGCCGAGCACGCGTTGGCGCTGCTGGATGCGGGGTAACCACGATCATGCCGCGGCCAACGCGCTACGCCGCAACTCCGTGATTGCCTTTGCATAATCGGGGCTCTTGAAGATTGCCGAACTGGCGACGGTCGCATCCGCGCCGGCCGCGACCGCCTCGCGCGCATGCTCGCCATGGCAACGCGGGCGCCGTAAAGGGTTCGACCTTCAATCTAAGTCGACGGGCGGCACTCTTTTTGTCCTTCCGCGGGCGCGAGGTCGACCGCGATTCGCGCCCCGTGACTCGCCGTGGTGCGGGCGCGGGACGGCCCCGCCAAACGAAGTAGAAGTCGCTGTTCTAGGTCTGCGGTTGTTCGAGCCGGGTTGGCGCGCGAGGCCGACCCCGATCGCGCCGTGTGACTCGCCGGCTGGTGGGGGCGCGGGCGTGCGGTCGCCGCACCGAACGAAGCAGACGTCGCTGTTCTTTTACGCTGAGCGGCAGCGCTGCTCAGCAGTGCCACGCCTCTCGCACGTGGGTAGGTTGATCAAAAAGGTGGAAGCGTTCGTTCGGCGCGGCGACCGCGACCGAACGCCCGCACCCGCATCCGCCGGCGAGTCACGCGGCGCGATCGCAGTCGGCCTCGCGCGCGCCGAAAACAAAAGAATGGCTTACGCGGTGAATCGGGGCGGCCTTGAGCGTAGTGCTCATGCAAGCGCGAAGGGTATGAGCGCATGTGAACTTTGATGTAGCCGCCAAGCGGATCCTGTCGGTGGTGTGCGTCAGATCATTGCGTTTGATCAAAGACTCCCGACGCTGGCAGCGTAAATTCTCGCGGTTGCCATCGAGGGACGTGCTCGGTGGTAACGAAGCCGGCAGCGTAGCTTCACAGGGGACCGCAGCGATGGAAAGAAGACCGGATTACGCCAAAGCCGCTCCGCAGGCGTTCAAAGCCCTGCTCAGTCTGCTGGCGCATGTCAACATTTGCAGGCTCGAGCATTCGCCCTTGGAGCTCGTCAAAATCCCGGGCTTTGAAAATCAACGGACGCGCTTACTGCCTCGATATGCGTACCAAGGATGCACGAGCAGCCAGCGAAAGTGAGCAGCAGCGTTATCTGTTATTGGCGTGGCGGGAGGTGCCGTTCTCCAGCGAGCGTTACAATCAGGCGGAAAAAAGAAGGAGCGAAGGAAGATGCTCAGCTTCAAACTCAACGGTCGAGATGTAACGACGGACGCGCCGAGCGACGCGACGTTGTTATGGGTCCTCACGGACCATTTCAAGCAGCACGGTCTGAAATTCGGCTGTGGGCTGTCACAATGCGGAGCGTGCGGCGTGATGATTGACGGCACAGTCGTCCGATCGTGTCAAACCAAAGCCAGCAGCGTCGGAGGGCGTTCGGTCACCACACTCGCCGGACTGATGGAGAATGGCAAAGCGAGCCAGCTGCAGCAGGCGTTCATCGACGAACAGGCAGCACAATGTGGTTACTGCCTGTCAGGGATGATTATGGTCGCCCAAGCGCTCGTCGATAGCAATCCTAAGCCGACGGAATCGGACGTACGCTCCGCGTTGAACGGCAACCTCTGTCGTTGTGGGACGCACACGCGAATCATCCGCGCCGTATTGCGCGCGACTGCATAGGGAGACGGATCATGAACGCACCATTTGGCATGAACCGCCGTCAACTTCTCGGGACGACCGGGTTTCTTACTTTGACATTTGCTATGCCCTCGAATTTGTTTGGCCAAGAAGTGCAGTCGCCAGAAGGACCGGGTATTTCGGGCGGGCCGGGTCTTCCAGTCGATCTGAAGAAAAACCCGATGCTCAGCTCTTGGCTGCGCATCAATTCCGACGGCACCGTCACCTTGTTGATCGGCAAGGTCGAACTCGGCCAAGGCAACAGGACAGCTATCGCTCAGGTGTGCGCCGAGGAGCTCGGCGTGAATTTCAGCCGCCTGCAGATCATCGCCGGCGATACCAAGCTCTGTCCAGATGAAGGTGTTACTTCGGGCTCGACCTCGATGCCTGACGGTGCGACCGCCGTTCAGTACGCCTCGGCCGAGGTCCGTGGCATCCTGCTTGGGCTAGCAGCGACGAAGCTCGGTCAGCCAGCCGAGACAATGAAGGTAAAGGACGGAACCGTTACCGCCGCCAATGGCAAAACTGTCACCTACTGGGACCTCGTTGTCGGCAAGGCGTTGGACGTCAAGGCTGCGGACAATCCGAAACGCGAAAAGCCGTCGGATTACACGATCGTCGGGACCTCGGTGCCACGCGTCGACATCCCGACCAAGATGACCGGTGGTGAGATCTTCATTCAGGACATGCACCCCGAGGGCGTGGTCTACGGTATGGTCGCACGACCGCCCAACTACCGCTCGAAGCTGACAAGCATCGACCTTGGGCCGATTGAGGAGATGCCTGGTGTCATCAAGGTGGTACGCGACGGTAGCTTCCTCGGTGTGATAGCCAGAACGAAGGACGAGGCCATGGCAGCGTCCGCCGCGCTCGGCAAGGCGGGAAAATGGGACATTCCGAACGACATGATCGGCAACGCCGCCATCTACGACTGGTTGTTGAAAGCGCCGAGCAATCCCAGTGTAATCCACACGCAGATCCGCACGAGCGGCGGCGCGCCTGCCAAGACGATCGAGGCAACATACCGACGGCCCTATGTCATGCACGGGTCGATCGGAACATCAGCAGCAATAGCCCAACTCGGCACCGACGGCGTAATGACCATCCATACGCACAGCCAAAGCGTCTGGCAGACGGCGGAAGCAATCGCGAAGATGCTGAAGGTGGACACGAACAAGGTTCGTTGTATCCACACGCAGGGCTCCGGTTGCTACGGCCACAACATGGCCGATGACGCCGCCGCTGACGCAGCCCTTTTGGCGGCTGCGGTTCCCGGCATGCCGGTAAAGCTCCAGTATACCCGTGCCCAGGAGCACCAGTGGGAGCCATACGGCTCGGCGATGGTCATCAAGATCAAGGCCGGCGTGGACGGCGATGGCAACGTGCTCGATTGGGAAACCGATGTGTGGTCCACGTCGCACGCGACGCGCCCGGGTGGGCATCCTGGCAATCTACTGTCGGCGCAATATCTTGACCCGCCATTTGAGCAGCCGACGCCAAGAGACATCCCCGGGCCGAATTTCGGCTCCGGCCGCAATGCCATTCCCCTGTACCAGTTTCCGGGGCAAACTGTGACTACGCATTTCGTTAGCGAGATGCCGCTTCGAGTGTCGTCGACGCGCTCGCTCGGTGCGTACCCCAATGTCTTTGCGCTGGAGTCGTTCATCGACGAACTGGCGCGAGATGCGAACGTCGACCCGCTTGAGTACCGACTGCGCTTTCTCAAGGACGACCGGGCGCGAGCCGTATTGATGAAGGCAGCGGACTTGTTCGGTTGGAGTAGCTACGAGCGTAAGCCGAACTACGGTCGCGGAATCGCTTTCGCGCGATACAAGAACTATGCGGCGCTGACCGCCGTTGCGATGGAGATTCGCGTCACTCCGCGCAACGGACAAGTGCAGGTGCTCCGGGTATCAGTCGCCGATGACAGCGGTCAGGTCATAAACCCGAACGGCCTCGCCAACCAGATGGAAGGCGCAGTTATCCAGTCACTGAGTTGGACCTTAAAGGAAGAGGTCAAATTTAGCGATTCGGCAATCCTGTCGACCGACTGGGCAAGCTACCCGATCCTGACCTTTCAAGAAGTGCCCAAGATCGACGTGGCGTTGATCAACCAACCGGGTATGCCCTTCCTTGGTACCGGTGAAGCCGGCCAGGGTCCGACGGCCGCGGCGTTGGCCAACGCAATCTACGACGCGGTGGGCATCAGACTGTATACGCTGCCGTTTGCACCGGATCGCGTGAAGGCAGCGATGAACGCCAAGAAGTGAAGTAACGAACATAAGAAAGCCTGGTCTCCTCCACAGGCAAAAGAGACCGGCGCTGGCTATCCGCGTCGATCTTTTTTGCGTTTGCTCACTGCCAGGTGGATCGCGTCTCCGGCTGGCGACGCGGCGCGAGGTGCGGGGCGGCGTGCAACAGCACCCCGCTTCAGCAACTGCGTTGAGGGCGCCCCGCTTCACCTCAATTGGCTGCGGTCACACGCACGCGCGACGGGCGCCGCGCTGATGAGCTGCGCGACCCGCTCGTGCGGCGCTTTGGAGGGCAGCGGATGGCCACGCCGCGGTCGATATCGGTCGTTTGTTGATGGCAAAGCGGCCGTCGAGACACTCGCCACGATCGGCGCTGATCGCAAACATCTTGGCGCCGAGATTGGCACCATTGCGGTGCTGCACACCTGGGGGCAGAATTTACAGCACCATCCACACCTGCACCGCACATTCCGGGTGCTGGAAATTCGCGCGATGGCAAGCGCTGGGTCGCCTTTCGGTCGATGCGCTGCAACAGGTAAAACGACTCAGAGATAGCTCGGGTTAGCTTTCTGTCTACTCAATAGACTGGAACATCGCCGCTCGCCATCGTATTTGCTGGCTCGGGTGCGCTCATCTGATATCATCCGGACCGTTCGCTGGCCGAGGCGAGCTGCGCAACAGCCCGCGATTAACCGACGAGCCCGTAGCTAGGCGGCCGCGACGGTTATACCTGGGCGGTCTACGCAGTTGTTGAACCCGGGTGCTATCGCACATCGCTGCCTAGCTCGCGCCGCATCGCCAGCATCAGCAGCAGCGCCACCCACCCCGCACGTGCGCGTGACTGCAGCAATTAAGGTGAAGCGGGCGGCCTACCACTGGCCTCGTCCCAACTTCAGACATGCGCCTACCTAAAAACTGATCCCAAAAATCATGGATCCGGAGACACTGTCGCAAAAGTAGAGCGGCGGAAATCACCCCGCGTAGCCGCCTCGTCAAGTCCTATTCATACGCTGGTGTCATGCACGGATCGCGTACACGCATCGCGACGCCCTGTGCTAACGCTTGGCGCTCACTGATCGCCAGGCATAATGTCGTCGCAACTCACGCCGTTAACATCGTCGCCGGCAATGGCAGAACGAACGCTTGCTCCGGGCAGCAGTCAGGCTCGGCTGATCCTGATCGGCACGGCCATGCTGCTCTGGCTCGGCATGGGGATGCGTCAGACGTTCGGACTGTTTCTCGCACCCATCACGCATGACCTCGGAGTGACGGCGGGCGAGTACACACTCGCTTTGGCAATTCAGAATATCGTCTGGGGCTTCTCGCAGGCGCTGGTCGGCGCGGCCGCCGACCGGTTCGGGCTGCGCATCATTATGGTAGCGGGCGCGGCGCTTTACGCCGTCGGCCTTGGCGTCATGGCGGCGGCGACGAGCGCGTCCGCGCTGTTCATCTCGGGCGGACTGGTCGGCATGGCACTGTCGTGCGTCACCACATCGCTCGTCATGACAGCCTGCGTGCGCGCCGTTTCACCGGCGCGGCGGAGCACGAGTATCGGCATCGTCTCCGCAATAGGTTGCCTCGGCACGTTGGTCATACCGCTCGCCACCCAGAGCCTCCTGGCGCGCGAACCGTGGCAGATTAGCGCGCTGTTTCTCGTGCTGCTGGCGCTGGCGATGTTGCCGGCGGCGTACTGGTCAGGCGGCGCCGACAAGCTTGCCGGCCAAGGCAGGGCAAAAGCGGCTTCAACGCGCGAGGTGCTCGGGCAAGCCATGCGCAATCGGCCATACGCCGTCATGTCGGGCGCGTATTTTGTCTGTGGGCTGGTCACGGTTTTCCTGACCACTCATTTGCCCGCTTATCTACACCTGTGCGGCCAGGATCCGATGCTCAGCGCGGAGGCGCTGGCGGTCATCGGCGTCATGAGCGCGGTCGGGGCTCTGGCGACCGGCTGGCTCGGTGCGCGCTATCCGCGGCACATCCTGCTCGGACTTCTCTACATCCTACGCTCAGTGATATTTGCCGCTTATTTCATGATGCCGCCGACGCCGGCCAGCACGCTCCTGTTTGCCGCCGCGATGGGCCTGTTGTGGTGGCCCGGGTTGGCGCCGCTGATGACCGGGGTGGTCACCGAAAACTTCGGCACGCGCAATTTAGCGACGCTGCTCGGCGTATCATTCGTCGTGCACCAGGTCGGCGCATCACTGGGCACCTGGGGCGGCGGCCTGATTTTCGATCTGTTTGGCTCGTACGACCGCGCTTGGCAGATCGGCGCCCTGGTCGGCTTTGCCGCCGGCGTGGTGCAGATTCTGGCTGGCGGTCCCAGCAACCGCCAAGACCGATTAGGCGTGCGCGCAATCGCGACGACCTGAATCCAGCGCTGACGCGGCCTCGCTGCGTAGCGAAACGAATGATCTTTACTCTCTCGTTTGGACCGAGTGCGGCAGGCCGCGTGTGGACAAACAGCCCGATGACCAGGGTTTCGGCAGCAAGCTTGCCTGGACTACGATTGTCGGACAGCTTGGGGTGCATTCTGCCGTGAATGGAACGCTGACGGTCTCCCCGCTCGATTATCAGTCGCTCGACATAAGCTCACGTAGGACCCGCCGCTGCAAGTTCCTGCGCCGTTTGCCCAAGGGCGATCACGACCGCGCCAGCGCTTATTACAGCAAGGCGATCGAGATTGATCCGAAAGACTCAACCGCATATTTCCTGCGCGGGCTCGCCGACCTGTATGCCGGGACATTGCCCAAGGCCCCCGGGCCGACTCAATCAGGCGAGCGAGCTAGATTCCAAATACGCCTATACGGCGCTCTGGCTCGACATCGTCAACAAGCGCAGCAACCTGCCGAGCCGGCTGGCGGCGGCCGCCAAAGAGATCGACATGAGCAAGTGGCCGGCGCCGGTCATCCGCCTCTACCTAGGCCAATCGATAGTCCTGGCGGGGTTCCCAGAACACGAGCCCGACGACAACACTGAGATCGCCCACATCTGCGAGGGCGACTTCTACCGTGCCGAACTGATACTCCAGCGCGGCGACAAGGACAAAGCCGCGGCCCTGTTCCGGGCGGCCGCAGTGGTTTGCCCGCTGGACTACGTCGAACACGACGGCGCGGTCGCCGAACTCAAAGCGCTCGGCGACGGCGCGGCGCATTAGGCCTGATCGGCCAGCAAGGTCGTGCTTCGGGAGATTGCAATGGCGCCGTTATGCGAGGCGCCGCTCTTGGGCAAGCTGCGGTCCGCTTCTGCATGACCACGACGAAGCGCGGCGCATCGCGACCAACATCGCGAAGCCGTCCGATGCCGAAGGGCGCGTGCTTCGCGAAGTCAGAGAGGTGGTCGAAACGGGGCGACGACTTTCGCTCCTGGTGCACTAAGCGGACATCAATCCGCACCCCCCTTGATGTGGGCTTTTGGCCGATTGTTCTCTAATTCCGGGTCTGGGTGTCAAGCTCTCTACGTAGAGAGCTTGACACCCAGACCCGGAATTAGAGAACATGAACGGGTCACAAACGCTGACCGTATCGTCCAAAACAGGATTCATCAGCTCCTTCGGACCGCGCCTGTTGTGACACATTTGATCAGCGCTGCCGCGTATAGGCATCGATCATAGCGACGTTCCGGATGCCATCGAAACAGCGGTGACGAAAGAAGAGCCGAAATCGCTTCGGCGAGCCAGCCGCCGTCTTGTTACGTTCTTGCCATGAACGGCGACGATCGTTCCGATGATGATCAGAAGCATGAGCAAGCGATGTACGAGGAAAAACACGAGAATTAGACAGGTACGGTCTCGCTGAGGATGAGTAATGCCACGCGTCGCGTCGCTCCTATCAAAGCAATCGTCTCTGCGAGCTTCAGCGTTGACTTTTCACCCTCTCTTGCCTTTCGGCACTGTCAGCATAATGGCCATGATGGCGACGAGCACCATGAATACGTTGAAGGCGAGTGCGATAATGGCTGCTTGGCGGATCGCGAGGCTGTCCTGACGCCCCTGGAAAGTGATAACGCCTTCGAGCCAGTTAACAGCCGCCGGATTGGCCCTGAGAGCGGCGAAAATAGCCGCGGAAATCGCTACGCCAAACGCGGCACCGAGAGACGAAGCCATCTTATAGATGCCGGCCCCGGAGCCTACCTGGCCACCGGGCAAGCTTGAGAGCGCCGCGTCTGTCGAAGGTGTGGCGTAGAAGCCCAAGCCGATTCCGTACAGTGTGTAGCCTACGACCGCCAAGACTTCGTATTCGGCAAGCATGAGGTTCGACGGCATCAAAAGAATGATCGCGATGCCAGTGATTAGGCAGCCCTGGATCATCGGCTTCCGTGCGCCGAACCGCCGCAGGAGCTTCTCGCCCACGCGAATGAAGGCGACGATCGCGATCGCATACCCAAGTGTCAGCATGCCGGCCTGTTGCGCCGTCATATTGCCACCCAGTTGGACGAGTTGCAGCGAGACGAGCAAAGTACCGGCGGCGCCATTGAGCATGAAATTCGAAATCGTTGCGCCGGTATAGGTGGGATTGTGGAACAGCTTGAGATCGACGAAGGCGTTCGAGATCCGCGATTCAATACTGAAAAAAAGCCAGCCGGAGATGAGGCTAATGGCTGCGAGCGAAACGACCGATGGGCTAGTCCAGCCGAGATTGTTGCCCTGGGTCACGAGGATCTGCAGAGCAATCATCGCCACCATGAAGGTGAGAACCCCGGCAACATCGAACTTGCTAGAGGTCTGGCCTTCGGCCTTGCTCTCTGGCAGACCTTTCATCAGCGCCATGCCGATCAGGGCGATTACGACGGAACCGAAGAAAATCCAACGCCAGCCGAAATTCTGCGTGATGAAGCCGCCAAAGAGCGAGCAGAACCCGGAACCGCCCCAAGAACCGATCGACCACATGCTGACGGCTCGTTGGCGAGCGTCGCCGTCCCAGAAGGTCTTAACCAACGCGAGGCTCGCCGGCATGATGCAGGCGCCCGACAAGCCTTGCAACGCACGGCCGAACAGCAGGAAGTACACCGCGAACGTCCCGGGCGGCGTGAAGCCGATCAACAGCGACCCAATGATGCTCAGCACAAACCCGGCCATCACAATTTGGACGCGGCCGATCCGGTCAGCCAAGCCGCCGATGAAAACAATAAAGATGCCGGAGAACAGCGCTGTGACGGCGACTGCAATATTCATCAGACTGGCGTCCAGTCCGAGATCCTTCTGCATGTCTGGCGCGATGTTCAGCGTCGTCTGTGCGAATAGCCAAAATGTCAATACGCCTAAAATAATCCCGAACAGCACCCTGTCGTTTCCCGTAAATCCGGTTACGGTGCGGTCTGGATGGGCAGCGGGTTCAGGAGCGCTAGTCATTGACGAAGACATAGGTGTGCTCCCTCAGGAGGGCCGCGTTGTTTCATTCGTTGGATCGGATGCTTGGTAGCTCCGCCATGTCGATTTCAGGTGTGTTGACCGCCACGGGTTGGCGCACGAAAAACGACGCCGTCCTTCATTACGAAATCCACACCCGCGGTGACAGCTATGTCGGCGATAGGATCGCCCCGCATCGCAACGATGTCAGCCAATTTCCCCGGAGCAAGAACGCCGAGATCGCTGCGACCCAGCAGCTCCGCGGCTACGCTCGTGCCCGCCTTTAGAGCGCGCACGGGCGTCAGCCCCGCTTTGACCATCGCCTGGAATTCGAGGATGCCGTGGCTAAACGGAAACATGCCGCAATCAGTGCCATAGGCGATCTTTACACGGCTTCCGGCCAGCAACCGCTGAGATGCGAGTATGCCCTCATTGTCGCGCTTGAACTTCCAGACCGCCTGACACGGGAGAGTGCCGGCCTGCAGTTCGTGCAGGTCTTCCTGGGTCATCTGCATCGTTGGAACGATATAGGCTCCAGCGCGCTCCACCATCTCGATGCCTTCGGCATCGATAAGATAGGCGTGTTCGAGACTGCGCGCGCCACACCGGACGGCCTGTTTGCATCCTTCGGCGGCGCCCGTGTGAACGGCCACAGGCATGCCAAGCTGATGGGCGGTCGAGGTCAGCGCTTCCATCTCATCGTCGAACCACGTTACGCGTGCCGGATCGTCGCCTGCGCTAAAATAACCGCCGGTGTTCGCCGTCTTAATCCAGTCGCTGCCGAAGGTGTGCTCGCGGCGCACCAGCACTCTTATGCTACCGAGATCGTCGGCAATTGCCGAAACGGGTAATGTCCAGCGGGGGGCATAAAAGCCTCGGAGGTCGCCGTGACCGGCGCTCGCGCTGATGATATGCGCGGCCACAAAGAGCCGCGGTCCATCCACCAGGCCGGAATTGACCGCGTTACGCAGATCAATTGTTGGAAATTCCGGATCGACGCTGCCGAGATCGCGCAAAGTCGTAAAGCCGTAGCTCATGTATTTGCGGGCGAGGCTCAGCCCTGCGAGTGCCTTCGCCGCGGAAGAGTGGAGAGTTTGTATGACGAGATTAGAAGCGTCCATCGTGAGGTGGACGTGAGTATCGATGAAGCCGGGACTTACTGTTCGTTCCGAAAGGTCGATCACGGTTGCTGCGGCCGGCCGGCCCACCGAGCGCTCTATTTTTGCAATCCGATTGCCCTCGACGAGAATCTCGGCCGGACCGCTTAGCTTATCGGAGAGACCGTCGAACAATTGACCGCAGACCAGAATGAGCGTGCTCATCTCAGAGCCTCTTCGCGTCGTTACCTTTCCTATCGTGCGACGCAGGGGCGATCGGTTTCTCACGTTTGCCGGCCGTCGGAAGGCGCCATCCCCGTCGAATAGCCATCAGCCGAAGTCCGAAGCATAGGAGTGCGCCGACGGTCGTCACCGCGGTCGCCGGAAAAGCCAAGGCAGCGCCGATCACGACCACAGCGGCCCCTGCCAGCGCGGCGACCGCGTAAAGATCGGCGCGCAAAACAGTGGGGATCTCAGTCAGGAGCACATCGCGGGTCATGCCGCCGCCGATTCCGGTGAGCATGCCGAGTAATGCTGCCATGACGGGGTGGAGCCCGTAGGCGAGCGCCTTTTGAGCACCGGCAACCGCGAAGAGCCCCAACCCCGCGGCGTCCAAAAGGAGCACTGGGCTGCTCAGGCGATCGATGTTGGAAGGCCGCCAGAAGGTAACCAATCCGGCAAGCAGCGAAACCGCCAGATAGCGCCAATCGCTGATTGCCGCGGCGGGTGTTGCACCGATCAGCAGGTCGCGGGCAATGCCTCCGGCATTACCCGCAGCAAACGACAAGACCACGACTCCGAACAGATCTAGCCGCTTCCTGACCCCTGCGGTTGCGCCACTCAGCGCGAACACAAAGGTACCGACGAGATCCAGCACCAGCAGCAGCGTTCCCGTCTCGTGCTGTTCCACCTCAAACCCCGCAAAGCTCTATGGAGCGAGCCAAGCCCGTGCCGCAACGATTAAGGCCTCTACACCGGTCTCCAAGGTTGGATGGATAACAGGCGCAAACAGCGGGCTATGATTAACTGGGAGCTCGTTGAGCCGTCCGACCTCCTTGGCTTTCGCGTACGTGTCTGGATCCGTTCCGCCGATAAACCAGAACACGGATGGCGCGTGCCATTCGGTTCCGAACGATCCAAAGTCTTCGCTCGCCGGCGCTGCTCCAGTGTGGCGGACGCGGTCGGCGGGAAAGTATCGGCGGAACGCATCCACGACGCGCGCGCTCGCCTCCGGGTCATTCACATTCAGAGGGTATCGGTCCAGTGTCGTTATCTCCGGAAGGCGGGGCGCGCCGGACGCCGCCGCCTCGGCATTTACGATCCGTTCGATGGCCGCGAGCACGCGTTTGCGCACGCCCTCATCGAACGTCCGAACGTTCAGCTTGATAACCGCTTCATCTGGAATGACGTTCTCCTTAGTGCCGGCTTGTAGTGCGCCGACGGTGACCACTGCCGCCTCGGCGGCTGCGACTTCGCGCGAAACGATGGTTTGCAGCCGCATGACCGTCGCAGCTGCCATCACGACGGGATCGATGCTAGCCTGCGGCATCGAACCATGCGCTCCGCGTCCAAACAGGCGGATTTGCAGGCTATCAGCCGCAGAGGTGATCGCCCCCGTGCGCCCCGCGACGGCGCCAGCTGGTCCAACCATGACATGCTGGCCGAGCACAACGGCTGGCTTGGGGAAACGGTCAAACAGACCGTCGTCGATCATGGCCTGAGCACCTTCCGCCGTCTCTTCGCCCGGTTGGAACACCGCCATCACGGTCCCGTGCCACGCATCGTGCGCTTGCGCCAAAAGTGTGATCGCGCCGATGAGGCAAGTTACATGCATGTCATGACCGCACATGTGCCCCACCGGCACCATGTTCCCCTGGCGGTCCTTCGTCTTGAGTTTGCTGGCGTAGCCAAGACCGGTCGCTTCCTCTATTGGAAGCGCATCCATGTCGGCGCGCAGCATCACTGTCGGACCATCACCGTTCCGGAGTAGGCCGACAACTCCGGTCTTTCCCACACCCGTCGTCACCTCGAATCCCGCGGCACGAAGCCTGTCCGCTGCTAAGCCGGCTGTCCGCGTCTCCTGCATGGACAGTTCGGGATGCGAATGCACGTCTTTGTAAACCGACTCAAGATCAGGGACCAGTCGACTGAGATTTTTTAGTACAGGTTCCGAAGCAGTTGCGGTCGGGGTGCTCATGGCCACTCTCCTGTCAGCACTGGCTACATCAACGCGCCGGACTTCAACTGAGGTTCTGCACGCCGTCCGATTTAATCGGACCTAGGCCGAAGTCTGTGCGTCATTATCGATCGGCAGAACCTGGCCGGAGATCGATTTTCCCGCATCCGAAGTGATAAAGAGGATCAGCGCGGCAATGTCCTTGGGATCGACGAAACGCTTTAACGATTGGATGCTCATTGCGGCGGCCCTTTCCTCCTCCGGCGTTTTGTGTTCTGCGCTGGCGCGTCCCTGAAGAACGCGTTCGATGCGCTCGCCGGCGACGGCTCCCGGCGCGATGGCGTTGACCCGAATATTGTACTGGCCCAGTTCACGCGACAGCGTTTTGGCGAACCCGATCAGCCCCATCTTTGCGGTGCAATACGCGCTACGGTTCGGATAACCGAAGCGTCCGCCGAGGGACGACATCACTACGATGCTTCCGTCGTTGGATTTCTTCAGATGAGGAATGCTATGGCGGGTAACATGAAACGTTCCGAGGACATCAACAGTCATGACCGCTTCCCATTGGTCGGGGTCAGAGGTCTCGACGGGCGCGGTCGGTCCTGCGATGCCGGCGTTATTTACTAAAACGTCCATCCCGCCCAGAGCTTTGACGGAAGAGGTGACCATGCGTTCGATATCGTCACGGTTTGAGACATCGCAGACAATAGTGTTCAGACCTGGGATATCTTTCGCTGCCGTCTCCAGCGCCTTCTCATTGATATCGCAGACGCAGACTTTGGCACCGACTTTAGCATAAGCGGTCGCGACTTCCTTCCCGATGCCGGAGGCGCCGGCTGTGATCAATACACGCTGTGCCATCTGCGTCGCTCCTGTCCTAGCTGAAATCGATCGAATCGCCAGTTCAGTTGTCTACGGTAAGTGTCCTAAACTGCTCGTGTGGACCACTCTCTATTATGATCTGCTGTTCGCCGTGATCCATGCATCAAACGCCTGCATGAAGTCCTGCAGAAATTTGCGCGTCCCGGCATTGGCAAGCTTGCCCTGCGTGTCAAATAACTTATCGGCACCGGCCAGATAGGCTTCTGGCTGCGCCATCGCCGGAACGTTCAGGAAGACCAGCGACTGCCGCAGATGATGATTGGCGCCGAACCCGCCGATACTACCCGGCGACGCGCTCACGACCGCGCCGGGCTTGCCGCTCCATGCGCTTTTGCCATAAGGCCTTGACCCGACATCGATGGCGTTCTTTAGGGCCGCGGGAACTGATCGATTATGCTCAGGCGTAACGAAAAGGACGCCATCGGCACCCCTGATCCGCTCGCGAAATTGCGTCCATGCCGCCGGCGGATTCTCATCTCCGTCTTGATTGTAAATGGGCAGGCGGCCGATTTCGATGATGCTGAGCTTCAGCGTATCGGGCGCAAGTTCGACAAGTGCGTTCGCCACTTTTCGGTTGATTGAATCCTTCCTAAGGCTGCCGACCAACACGGCTATGTCGCGGATTCTGTCCATAAGTCAGCTTCTTTGGTTAGCTAAAACGTCGCTGATCATCCGATCTGCACTGCCAGCATGGAGATCGATCCGCCGTCGACTCCCTCGACCGGGAACCGGACGGGCTCGCCTTGCTGGCCAGCGCCAAGTACATAGAGCAGCGGCAGAAAATGATCCGGTGTCGGAATCGAGAGCGCAGCATCAGTCCCAAGAGTCTCGTAGTCGACGAGTGGTTTGAGTTCGCCGGAAAGCATCATCTGCTTTGCCAGGTTCTCGAAGCGAACAGCCCAATCGTACGGGTCGCGCGGAT
>Ga0070741_10011265_pt1 | contig 16572 bp, 16 predicted proteins | sample Coa_R1_4_FD_66440 | JGI IMG/M metagenome (GOLD analysis project Ga0070741, IMG submission 66440) | Surface soil microbial communities from Centralia Pennsylvania, which are recovering from an underground coalmine fire - Coalmine... | ecosystem: Environmental > Terrestrial > Soil > Unclassified ...
TGGCGTTAAGCGGCCACCTTCAGGTGGCCCCGATGGATTGGGGTCGCGTTAGCGACCCCGCTTAGCCGCTTTGAGCGGCTCACAACTTAAAGCCCCCGGCTCTGCCGGGGGATGGTTACTGGCTCAAGCGCCATGCCCGCCGCCTCCACCATCAGCTCCATCCTCAAGCGCCACGGACTGATCGATCCAGCGCACTCGCTCTCGCACCGGGCATTTCAACGCTTCCAGCGCGAGCGGCCCAACGCGCTGTGGCAGATGGACTTCAAGGGGCATTTCCCGGTGGGCGCGCTGCGCTGTCATCCGCTGACCGCGCTCGATGATCACTCGCGCTTCTCGGTGGCGTTGCGCGCCTGCGGCGACGAGCAATCGCGCACGGTGCAGCATGAACTCACCGACTGCTTTCGCCGCTACGGCCTGCCCGAGCAGATGTTGATGGATAACGGCTCTCCCTGGGGAGACGATGCCGCGCATGTGCTCACCGTGTTCACCGTGTGGCTGATCCGCCTCGGGGTAGGCGTGATCCACGCCCGCCCGTATCACCCGCAGACCCAAGGCAAGGCCGAGCGCTTCCATCGCACGCTCAAAGCCGAGCTGCTCAACCATTGCCTGTTTGGCGACCTCGCGCAGTGCCAGCGACACTTCGACCGCTGACGCGAGGTCTGCAACCTGCAACGCCCTCACGAGGCGCTGGAGCTGCAAGTGCCGGCCCAGCGCTATGCGCCCAGCCCGCGGGCGTTTCCCGAGCCGCTGCCGGCCATCGAATACGCCCCGGGCGAGATCGTGCGCAAAGTTCAGGCCAAGGGAGAGTTGTTCTTTCGAGGCCGCATCTTTCGCATCAGCAAGGCCCTGCGCGACCAGCCGGTTGCGTTGCGCCCCACCCTAAACGATGGGCAATTCGCGGTCCACTTCCGTCATCAAAACGTGGCCACGATCGATCTGCGCCATCCTTACGAGTAATCCAACCATGTGTTACCCATGTCCTCAAACACCTGTAACCCTTGACTCCGGTCTATACGGGGAGGAGGAGAGGGAGGGGTGAGGTGATGGTGGATCACATGTTCGGATAATTCGGCCCGCCGCCGCCTTCCGGGGCGATCCAGACGATGTTCTGCGTCGGGTCCTTGATGTCGCAGGTCTTGCAGTGGACGCAGTTCTGGGCGTTGATCTGCAGCCGCCTGCCGTCGCCGTCGCCGACGTATTCGTAGACTCCCGCCGGGCAGTAGCGTTGCTCCGGGCCGTCGTACAGCTCGAGATTGATCCGCACCGGCACCGCCGGGTCCTTGAGCGTCAGATGGATCGGCTGGTCCTCGTTGTGGTTGGTGTTGGAGATGAACACCGAGGACAGCCGGTCGAAAGTGAGCTTGCCGTCCGGCTTGGGATAGACGATCGGGGCGGCCTCGGTCTTTGTCTTCAGCGTTTCGTGGTCTGCATGCCGGTGATGCAGCGTCCACGGCGCCCTGCCGCCGAAGACGATCTGATCGACGCCCACCATGAGCGTGCCGAGAACCAGCCCCTTCGACATCCAGGGCTTGAAGTTGCGCGCGCGGTGCAGCTCATCGAACAGCCAGGAGCGGCGAAACGCTTCCGGATAGGCCGACAGCGCGTCGTTTGCCCGCCCTGCGACGATCGCATCGAAGGCGGCCTGCGCGGCGAGCATGCCGGACTTGATGGCGCAGTGGCTGCCCTTGATGCGCGAGGCATTGAGGAACCCGGCATCGTCGCCGATCAGCGCGCCGCCGGGAAAGACGAGCTTGGGGAGCGATTGCAGTCCGCCGGCCGCAATGGCGCGCGCACCGTACGCAATGCGTCTGCCGCCCTCCAGGAAACCGCGGATCGCGGGATGCGTCTTGTAGCGCTGGAACTCTTCGTACGGATCGAGGTAGGGATTGGAATAGCCCAGACCGACCACGAAACCGACCGCCACCTGGTTGTTCGCCTGGTGGTAGAGGAAGGAGCCGCCGTAGGTCTTGCGATCGAGCGGCCAGCCGGCAGTGTGGATCACCAGTCCCGCCTGATGCTTCGCCGGTTCGATCTCCCACAGCTCTTTCAGTCCGATGCCATAGACCTGGGGATCGATGCCTTCCCGCAGCGCGTATTTCGCCTCCAGCTGCTTGCCCAGATGCCCGCGGCAGCCTTCCGCGAAGAAGGTGTACTTGGCGTGCAGCTCGATGCCCGGCTGGTAGGCGTCGGTCTTCTCGCCGGTGCGCGACACGCCCATGTCGCCGGTGGCAATTCCTTTCACCGCGCCGTGGTCGTCGTACAGCACCTCCGCGCCGGCGAAGCCGGGAAAGATCTCCACCCCGAGGTTCTCCGCCTGCCGGCCGAGCCAGCGGCAGACGTTGCCGAGACTGACGACATAGTTGCCGTGGTTCTGGAAACAGTCCGGCAGCAGCCAGTTGGGCGTGCGCAGCGCGGCGGACTCGGTCAGGAACAGGAAGCGGTCTTCGCTGACCGGCGTGTCGAGCGGGACGTCGAGCGCCTGCCAGTCCGGGAACAGCTCGGCGAGCGCGCGCGGATCCACCACCGCGCCGGAGAGAATGTGGGCGCCGACCTCGGAGCCTTTCTCGATCACGCACACCGAGACCTCGCCGCCGCGCTCGGCGCAAAGCTGACGGAGCCGGATCGCGGCCGCCAGCCCCGCCGGGCCGGCGCCGACGATCACCACGTCGTACTGCATCGATTCGCGTTGCGCCAACTCTTTCTCCTCGCCTCCCGCGGGTTAAAATCCTGCGCCTCGAACGGCGCAATGATAACCTTCCGCCCGCGCGGCGCGACGAATGGAACAACAACGCAAGCTGGTCAGAACGGAGCGCGTGCCGATGCGCTGGGGCGAGATGGACGCGCTCGGCCACATGAACAACGTCGCCTATTTCCGCTATTTCGAGCAGGCGCGCATTTCCTGGTTCGACAGCCTGAAGATCGACTATCGTCCCGGCTCCGAGGGACCGATTCTCGGCACCATCTCGTGCAAGTATCTCAAGCCGGCCATCTATCCGGTCGAATTCGAGCTCACCACCTGGGTGGGCAGCCCGGGTCGCAGCAGCTTCCGGATGTGGCACGAGCTGTATCGGGCCGGCGCGCCCGCGGAGCGCTACGCCGAGGCCGAGTCGGTGATGGTGTGGATCGATATCGCCGCAGGCCGTTCGCGCGCGCTTCCCGGCTGGCTGCGCGCGGCCCTTCAATCCCGGGCGCAGTAGAAGATCCGGCCGCTGACGCCGAGGCTGTCCGGCCCGATCAGATACAGATACACGGGCGTCACGGATTCCGCCGTCGGCAGTTGCGAAGGCGATTCGCCGGGGTGGGTCTTCTGCCGGCACGGAGACTGCACCGGCCCGGGCACGACCACGTTGGCGCGCAGATGCGAGAAGCGCGACCACTCATCGGCCTGGATTCTCGCCAGCGTCTCGAGCCCCGATTTCGACGCCGCAAACGCGCCCCAATACGCGGCGGGCGCGCCGCCGTGGGTCTCGGAAGTGAAGACCGCCGCCGCATCCGGCGCCGCGCGCAGCAGGCGGGCGCAGGACTGGGTGAGCGCGAACGGCGCCAGCAGATTCACCCGCAGGGTGCGCATCCATTCGTCCATGCTCTGATGCTCGAGCGCGGAGAGCTTTTCGAGGTGCGAGGCGTTGTGCACGATGCCGTCCAGCCGTCCGAACTGGGACTCGATGGCGTAGGCGAGGTGGTCGTAGTCGCGCGGCCCGGCGACCTCCAGGTCGAGCGGGACGGCGGCAGGCTCCGGATATCCCATGGCGGTGATCTCGTCGTAGACCGACTCGAGCAGCTTCTCGCGCCGTCCGTGCAGCACGACCGTGGCGCCGTGCGCGGCGAACGCGAGCGCGCAGGCGCGTCCGATGCCACGCGTCGAGCCGGTCACCAGGATCACGCGCCCGGAGAGCAGATCAGGAGAAGGCCGGTAACTGTTGGCGTCGAATGTCATCGAGGATCAATTTTGCCGCGCGGACGCCGCTTCTTACTGCCGCCTCGAGCGTGGCGGGGTATTCGGATTCCGTGTAGTCGCCGGCCAGAAAGATCGTGGAAAGCGGCGTGCGGTTGCCCGGACGGCGCGCTGCCGGCGTGCAGGCGAAGGTCGCGCGCTTTTCCGCAATTACCCGGCGCCAGAGAGGCGCGGGCAGCGCCCAGCGGGCGGCGAGCTCGTCGTGGATTCTCGCCGCCAATGCGTCGTTGTCGAGCGATTCGTGCGGGCCGGCGCCGCTGATGACCACGCCGATCAACCCCGCCTGCCCGAGTAGCCGGCCGCGATCGAAGGCCCAGTGGCCCAGCCCGCCGATCAGCCCGATCATCGGCCCGGGCAGGCGCACCTGCCGCGGATATCGAAGATAGACGGAATAGATCGGCCGGTAGGCGAGGGCATCGGCGCAGGCGCGCGCTTCGGCAAGCTCGGGAACGTCTTTCAGCGCCCGATCCAGGCGATGCGGTCCCACGGCGAGGATCGCATGCGAGAAGGACGCCGCGGCGTCTTCGCCGATGCGCCACCCGTTTCCCGCCCTGCGCAAATCCCGCACCGTCTCGCCCGTTCGCACCGTGCCGCCACGGGCTTCGACGAAGCGCTGCGCGCGCTCCGGGAACAGGGCGCTGAAGTCCATGGTCGGAAACAGCAGGTCGCTCGCCGCGCGCGACGCGATCAAGCCATCGCGCAGCACGGTCAGGAACACCTGCGCCGAGGCTTCGTCCGGCGCCGTATTCAGGGCGGCGACACAGAGCGGCGCCCACAGCAGGTCGATCAGGCGCTGCGGCTGGCGGTGCAGGGAAAGCAGCGCCCGCACGGTGAGCGCGGAGTCGCAGCGAAAGCCGGTTCTGCGCTGCGCACCGATGAAGCGCAGCGCGGCAAGTTTTTCCGCGGCGTCCAGTCCTCTCGCGCCGATCAGCGCCACGGCGAGATGCAGCGGCGAAGGCAACCGCGGCGCATGCAGTCGCAGTCCCGGTTCGATGTTCAGCGTCAGCGGCATGCGCGCGAGGCCGAGCGGCTCGCCGGGGCGCCGCACCGTCTCGATCAGGCGCAGCGTTTCGAGATAGGCGCCGCTCAGGATATGCAGACCGTTGTCGAGCGTCGTCCCGTCCACCTCGACGCGGCGCGCCCGTCCGCCGAGCGTTTTTGCCGCCTCGTAGACGGTGACTTGGGCGCCCGCGGAGGCCAGCTCGACCGCGGCGGCCATCCCCGCCCAGCCGCCGCCGACCACTGCGACGCGGTGGCGAGTCGCGAGGCGAGAGGCGACGGGATCGGTGTTCACTTGTGCGACACGCGCGGCGCCGCGTGGTTCGGTCGTTCGCCGCCTCGCCTCATGCCGTCAACCATGTCTTCCACGCGATCCACAGCTTGCGGATCGGCGTGAGGCCGATGCGGCTGTTCAGCACGCTGCAGCCGCTGGCTTCGATTTCGTCGAGCACCGCTCGATAGATCGCCGCCATCACCAGGCCCGGGCGCTGGCTGCGACGATCCACTTTGGGCAGGCGCGCCATGGCGCGCTCGTAATATTCGCGCGCGCGGCGGATTTCGAACGCCAGCAGGCGGCGCATCGCGTCCGTTTCCCGCAACTGAAGCAGGTCCGAAGCCGTAACGCCGAACCGCGCCAGGTCCTCTTCCGGGAGGTAGATGCGGTCGCGGCGGGCATCCTCGCCGACGTCGCGTACGATGTTGGTGAGCTGGAACGCGATGCCCAGCTCTTCCGCGTAGCGCTGCGTGGCCGGATCGCGATAGCCGAAGATCTGCGCCGCCATCAACCCGACCACCCCGGCAACGCGATGGCAATACGCGCGCAGCGCATCGAAGTCGCGGTAACGGTTCTGGGACAGGTCCATTGCCATGCCGTCGATGATTTCATGGAAGCGCTGTTCGGGCAGGGCGTATCGCCTGACCACCGGCGCGAGAGCGCGGGTCACCGGGTGCTGCGGTTCGCCGGAAAACGCGGTGGCGATCTCGGTGCGCCACCAGGCGAGCTTGGTGCGGGCGAGCGCCGGATCGCTGCACTCGTCGACGACGTCGTCCACCTCGCGGCAGAACGCGTACAGCGCAGTGATCGCGCGACGCTGTTCGGGAGGCAGGAACAGGAAGCTGTAGTAGAAGCTCGACCCGCTCTTCGCGGCGCGCTCCTGGCAATACTGGTCCGGAGTCATCCGTGTGCGATCGCGGCGCGATACAGCATGTGGATCCAGTCCAGCGGCTTGAGCACCGGCCGGGAGCGGAACACGTTGGCGCCGGTGCGCTGCAGCTTGTCCAGAATGCGGTTCCCGCCGGCCACGATCAGGCGTAACTCGAGACCGATGCGGCCGGGCAACGCCCGACCCAACGGCGCGCCGGCCAGCAGCATGCGCCGCGCCCGGTCGATCTGAAACGACATGAGCGCGCGCCAGTTGCCGTCGGCTTCCCCGCGGCCGATCTGCGCCTCGCTGACGCCGAAGCGGACGAGCTCGTCCTGCGGCAGATAGATGCGGCGCTTGCCATAATCGATCGGCACATCCTGCAGGAAATTGATCAGCTGCAGGCTGGAGCAGATCGCGTCCGCGCAATCGAGGTTATGCGGCGTCGCCGCATCGAACAGATGCAACAGCAACCTGCCGACCGGATTCGCCGAGCGCCGGCAGTAGTCCCTCAGCTCGCCGAAATCGGCATAGCGCTGCTTGGTCACGTCCTGGGAAAAGGCCGAGAGCAGCTCGCGAAAGTAATCGACTGGCAGCGCGTGCTGCGCGATCGCGGTTCCGAGTTCCCGAAAAAGCGGCATCTGCGGCTGCCGTCCGGCTTCTATGACATCGAGCTCGCGCGCGTATCGATCGATGAGCGCGAGCCTTTCCTGCGGCGAGCGGTCGCCTTCATCGGCGAAATCGTCGGCGCTGCGGGCGAAGGCGTAAATCAGCGCCACCGGGCGGCGCAGCCTCGCGGGCAGGAGAATCGAACCCACCGGAAAGTTTTCGTAGTGCTGGATGCCCATCGCGACCGGTAGCCGGTTATGTTTCCCGAACAGTGGGTTGAGCGCCGGTACCGGCGCCGATTCAAGGCGTTTCGGGTGGCGGCGAAGGGGGCGATTATATTAAAATGCCGGCGTCGCGAAAGTGGCGGAATTGGTAGACGCACTGGATTTAGGTTCCAGCGCCGAAAGGCGTGAGAGTTCGAGTCTCTCCTTTCGCACCAGGCGGCTACCGACACTGTAAGCGGCGACCGTCCGCAACTCAAACAGAACAGCCAGGGTTACATGCAAGCCAGTATCGAATCATTGGGCTCCCTCGAACGACGTCTTTCGGTCAACTTTCCGCTCGGCGAGGTCGACGCGGAAGTCGAGACGCGGTTGAAGCGGCTCGCACGCACGGTCAGGATTCACGGTTTCCGCCCGGGCAAGGTGCCGTTGCGCGTCGTCGAAGCGCAATTCGGCGGACAGGTGCGGCAGGAGGTGCTCGGCGACGCCGTGCAGAAGACTTTCGGCGAGGCCGTCCGGGAGAAGAACCTGCGTGTGGCCGGGTTTCCGAGAATCGAGCTGAAATCGGCCGATACTGGCTCCGGCACGGTGGAGTACACGGCGACTTTCGAGATCTATCCGGAGGTCAGCATCGGCGATCTTGGCCATGTGAGGATCGAACGGCCGGTTGTGGCGGTCGGCGAGGCGGAGGTGGACAAGACCCTCGAGATCCTGCGCAAGCAGCGCACGACTTACCACGCGACCGATTCCGCCGCGGCGATCGGGGACCAGATCCGGATCGATTACCGCGGCACTATCGAAGGCAACGAGTTCGAAGGCGGCAGCGGGCAGGGGCAGTACGTGCTGCTGGGCGAAAGCCGGCTGCTGCCGGATTTCGAGAACAACGTGGTCGGGCTCAGGGCCGGCGAATCGAAGACCTTCGCGCTGCGGTTTCCCGACGACTATCACCACAAGGAGGTGGCGGGAAAGTCCGCGACCTTCGAGGTGAAGGTGAGCGAAGTCCACGCGGCGAGAGTTCCCGCGCTCGATGCGGAATTCGCCAAAGCGCTCGGCATCGAGGACGGCGACCTCGGCAGGATGCGCGAGGAGGTGAAAGCCAATCTCGAGCGCGAAATCAAGCGGCGCGTGGCCGCCAGGCTCAAGGACCAGGTGATGAAGGCGCTTACCGACAACGTCGCCGTCGAGCTGCCCAAGGCGCTGGTCGACATGGAAGTGGAGCGGCTTGCGCACAACATGCGCCACGATCTGCAGGCGCGCGGACTGAAGACGGACAAGGTGCCGCTGCCGCGGGAGGCGTTCGAAGCGGAGGCCAAACGGCGGGTACAGCTCGGTTTGATCGTCGCCGAGCTGGTGCGGCTGCGCAAACTCGAGGCGAGGCCGGAGCAGGTCAAGGCGGTCGTCCAGGAATTCGCCCGCAGCTACGAAAAGCCGGAAGAGGTGGTGCGCTGGTACTACCAGCAGCCGGAACGGCTGCGCGAACTGGAATCGGTGGTGCTCGAGGACAACGTCGTTCAATGGATGCTCGGCAACGCCAAGGTGGAAGACAAGGTGACGTCATTCGACGAGCTGATGGGGAATACGCAATGAGCAGAATGCACAACGCCGGTTTCGAGCCCCGCGGGCTGGGGCTCGTACCCATGGTCATCGAGCAGAGCGGCCGCGGGGAACGCGCCTACGACATCTATTCCCGCCTGCTCAAGGAAAGAGTGGTATTCCTCGTCGGTCCGCTGGACGAGGTCACCGCGAACCTGATCGTCGCGCAGCTCCTGTTCCTGGAGTCGGAGAATCCCGAGAAGGATATCTCCTTCTACATCAATTCACCGGGCGGATCGGTGTCGGCGGGGCTCGCGATCTACGACACGATGCAGTTCATCAAGCCGGACGTCAGCACACTGTGCATCGGCCAGGCGGCCAGCATGGGTGCGTTCCTGCTCGCGGCCGGCGCCAAGGGCAAGCGTTTTGCGCTGCCCAACTCCCGCTTGATGATTCATCAGCCCATGGGCGGCTTCCAGGGCCAGGCCTCGGACGTGGAAATCCACGCCCGCGAGATCCTGTATCTGCGCGCCCGCCTGAACGAGCTGATGGCCAAGCATACCGGACGGGACGTCAAGACCATCGAACGCGACACCGACCGGGACAATTTCCTCAGCTCGGAAGAGGCGGTAAAGTACGGCCTGGTGGACAAGGTCCTGGTCAGCCGCGTAGAGACGGCGGCCGCGGCCGCGTGATTTCGGAACACCGCTTCCCCGCGGCAGGCGGTTGCGGCGGCGCCATGCGCGCCCGGCGCGGGCCGGAACTTGTCACTTGCGCGATGTCTGATCGAATTGGCGTGTGAGGCGAAAGGCGTATATGTCTGACAAACCTGGCGGTGAAAAGCTCCTCTACTGCTCCTTCTGCGGCAAGAGTCAGCACGAGGTACGCAAGCTCATCGCCGGTCCCTCGGTATTCATCTGCGACGAGTGCATCGAGCTGTGCAATGACATCATCCGGGAAGAGAGCCACGCCGAAGTTCCCGGCAAGGGCGCCAAGTCCGATTTGCCGGTGCCGCACGAGATCCGTGACATCCTGGACCAGTACGTGATCGGTCAGGACACCGCCAAGAAAATCCTCTCGGTAGCGGTCTACAACCACTACAAGCGGCTGAAGACGACGCAGAAGAAGGACGACGTCGAGCTCGCGAAATCGAATATCCTGCTGATCGGCCCCACCGGGTCGGGCAAGACGCTGCTCGCACAGACGCTGGCGCGGCTGCTCAACGTGCCTTTCGTCATGGCGGACGCGACCACGCTCACCGAGGCGGGTTACGTCGGCGAGGACGTGGAGAACATCATCCAGAAGCTGCTGCAGAAGTGCGACTACGACGTCGACAAGGCGCAGCGCGGCATCGTCTACATCGACGAGATCGACAAGATCTCCCGCAAGTCCGACAACCCCTCGATCACCCGCGACGTCTCGGGCGAGGGCGTGCAGCAGGCTTTGCTGAAACTGATCGAGGGGACGATCGCCTCGGTTCCGCCGCAGGGCGGCCGCAAGCATCCGAACCAGGAATTCGTCCAGGTCGATACGACGAATATCCTGTTCGTCTGCGGCGGCGCCTTCGACGGACTGGACAAGATCATCCGCCAGCGCTCCGACAAGAGCGGGATCGGTTTCGGCGCCGAGGTCAGGAGCAAGGACAACCGCAAGGACATCGGCGAAGTGCTGAAGGAAGTGGAGCCGGAGGATCTGATCAAGTACGGCCTGATTCCGGAGTTCGTCGGCCGCTTGCCGGTGGTGGCCACTCTGGATGAACTCGACCAGGAAGCGCTGATCGAAATACTTACCGAGCCCAAGAACGCCCTGCTGAAACAGTACCAGAGGATGTTCGGCATGGAGGGCGTGGAGCTGGAGGTCCGGCCGGACGCGCTGCGGGCGGTGGCGAGCAAGGCGCTGGCCAGGCGAACGGGTGCGCGGGGACTGCGCTCGATCCTGGAGCAGATATTGCTCGATATCATGTACGACCTGCCTTCCATGTCCAACGTGCAGAAAGTGGTCGTGGACGAAAGCATGATCACCGGCGACGCCAAGCCGATCCTGATTTACTCGGATCAGCCGAAGGTTGCGGGCTCGGCGTAATGTCCCTTTCGGCCGCCGGGTTGAAAACGCGGGGCATGGCCCCATGTGGCTGCTATCCGCTCTCCTAGGTGCAGAATGACCGAATTAATCGATACCAAACAGACCACCGTCAACTATCCGCTGCTGCCCCTGCGGGATGTCGTCGTGTTCCCGCACATGGTCATCCCGCTGTTCGTCGGGCGCCCCAAGTCGATCAAGGCGCTGGAGACGGCGATGGAAAGCGGCAAGCATATTTTGCTGGTCGCGCAGAAATCCGCGGCAAAGGACGAACCTTCGCCCGAGGACCTGTACGGCATCGGCAGCGTGGCGAACATCCTGCAGATGCTGAAACTCCCCGACGGCACCGTTAAGGTGCTCGTCGAGGGCGTGCAGCGCGCTCAGCTTCAGACCGTCCACGACGAGCGCACCCACTACTCGGCGGACGCGGTGGCCGTGCCGGCCGACGGCGCGGAATCGACCGAAATCGAGGCGATGCGGCGGGCGATGCTGTCGCAGTTCGACCAGTACGTGAAGCTCAACAAGAAGATCCCGCCGGAAATCCTGACCTCGCTGTCGGGGATCGACGAGCCGGGGCGGCTCGCCGATACCGTCGCGGCGCATCTGCCGCTGAAGCTCGAGCAGAAGCAGGCAGTGCTCGAGATGTCGGAAGTGAAGAAGCGCCTGGAGCATCTGCTGTCACTGCTGGAAGCCGAGCTGGACATCCTGCAGGTCGAGCGCCGCATCCGCGGCCGCGTCAAGCGGCAAATGGAGAAGAGCCAGCGCGAGTACTACCTCAACGAGCAGGTGAAGGCGATTCAGAAGGAGCTCGGTGATCTCGAGGAGGGTGCGGACCTGGACGAGATGGAAAAGCGCATCAAGTCCGCGCACATGCCCAAGGAAGCCAGGCAAAAGGCCGAATCCGAGCTGAAGAAGCTGCGCCTCATGTCGCCCATGTCCGCCGAGGCGACCGTGGTGCGCAACTATGTCGACACGCTGATCGCGCTGCCGTGGAGAAAGAAAAGCAAGATCAGCACCGACCTCTCGCGCGCGCAGGAGGTTCTCGACGCCGATCATTACGGCCTGGACAAGGTCAAGGAGCGCATCGTCGAATATCTCGCCGTGCAGCAAAGGGTCGACAAGGTAAAAGCGCCGATCCTCTGCCTGGTCGGTCCGCCCGGAGTGGGCAAGACCTCTCTCGGCCAGTCGATCGCGCGCGCGACGAACCGCAAGTTCGTGCGCATGTCGCTGGGCGGCGTGCGCGACGAGGCGGAGATCCGCGGCCATCGCAGGACCTACATCGGGTCGATGCCGGGCAAGATCCTGCAGAACATAACCAAGATCGGGGTGCGCAATCCGCTGTTCCTCTTCGACGAGGTGGACAAGATGGGCATGGACTTCCGCGGCGATCCGGCCTCGGCGCTGCTGGAGGTGCTCGATCCGGAGCAGAACGACAAGTTCGTCGATCACTACGTGGAAGTAGAGTACGACTTGTCCGACGTGATGTTCGTCGCCACCGCGAACACGATGAACATCCCGGCGCCGCTGCTCGACCGGATGGAAGTCATCCGCCTTTCCGGCTACACCGAGGACGAAAAGGTCAACATAGCGATGCGTTATCTGCTGCCCAAGCAGATGAAGAACAACGGCCTCAAGTCGGACGAGCTGCTGGTGTCGGAGAGCGCGGTGCGAGACATCATCCGCTACTACACGCGCGAAGCCGGCGTGCGCAACCTGGAGCGGGAGATCTCGAAGATCTGCCGCAAGGTCGTGAAGACGCTGCTAATGAAGAAGCGCGACGAGAAGATGGCGGTGACGGCGCGCAACCTGGACAAGTACCTCGGCGTGCGCCGCTACACCTACGGCATGGCGGAAAAGAACAACCAGGTCGGCCAGGTCACCGGGCTAGCCTGGACAGAGGTGGGCGGCGAGCTGCTGACCATCGAAGCGGTGGTGATGCCGGGCAAGGGCAATATCCAGCGCACCGGCTCGCTCGGCGACGTGATGAAGGAGTCGGTGGAGGCGGCCCGCTCGGTGGTGCGCGCGAGGGCGGCGAGGCTGGGTATCCGGGACGACGCGTTCGAGAAATACGATATCCACGTCCACGTGCCGGAGGGCGCCACGCCCAAGGACGGCCCGTCCGCCGGTATCGCGATGACGACCGCCCTGGTCTCCGCCTTGACCGGCATTCCGGTGCAGGCCGACGTGGCGATGACCGGAGAAATCACGCTGCGCGGAGAGGTGCTGGCGATCGGCGGCCTGAAGGAGAAGCTGCTGGCGGCGCACCGCGGTGGCATCAAGACGGTGCTGATTCCGGAGGAGAACGTCAAGGACCTTTCCGAAATTCCGGACAACATCAAGAACCGGCTCGACATCCACCCGGTGAAGTGGATCGATCAGGTGTTCGAGCTGGCCCTGGAACGGCAACCGGAGGCGCTGCCGGAGAAGGCCCCGGAGCCGGTCGCGATTCCGACGATCGAAACGCCGCAGACGACGAGCGCGATCACGCACTGAGACCGCATCGGCATGGCGAATGGCAGGGCAGATGCCCTGCCATTGTTTTTTTTTGCGCGGTTTCTTGACACCAGAATTTTCGGCTTGTTATAAAGCCGCTGCGGGTCGCACAAATTCGAACAAGTCGACAACCGCTCCTCCCGCAGCAGCAAATTCCAGTTTGATCTCAGAATTCAAGAAAATGAAAGGGGACACATGAACAAGTCTGAGCTCATCGAGGCAATCGCAAAATCGGCCGATATATCCAAGGCTGCCGCGGAGCGGGCGCTCGACAGTGCCGTCGCATCGATCAAGAACTCCTTGAAAAAAGGCGGCATGGTGACCCTGGTCGGGTTCGGGACCTTCTACGTGGGCAAACGCGCCGCGAGGGCGGGCCGCAATCCCAGGACCAGCGCGACCATCAAGATCAAGGCGGCGCGGGTTCCGAAGTTCCGACCTGGCAAAGCGCTGAAGGATGCCTTAAACTGAGCGCCCCTTCGGGGGAGCCAAGTTTCCGCGGCTGGGCGCGTCGATCGGAAAGTCCGGTGCGGGCGCGAGCCAGGCGGGACTTGAGCGGGTGCTTAGCTCAGTTGGTAGAGCGTCGCCCTTACAAGGCGAATGTCGGGAGTTCGAACCTCTCAGCACCCACCAGATACAGGTGCACGGAGTGGTAGTTCAGCTGGTTAGAATACCGGCCTGTCACGCCGGGGGTCGCGGGTTCGAGTCCCGTCCACTCCGCCAGACCCAGCAAAGGCGAACGCGAGTTCGCCTTTTTCATTTTTTCGTGGCGTTCCGCTTTGCCGGTACGCCAGCCTTGCATACAGGTTGAGCCATGTTCGATTTCATCGTCAACCATAAGCGCGTGGCGCAGGTTATCCTGGCGCTGATCGTGCTGCCGTTCGCGTTTTTCGGCATCGACTTCTATTTCCGCGACGGCGGTACCGGCGGCGGGGTCGCCAAGGTGGGGCGCTCGTCGATCTCGGAGCAGGAATACGCGCAGGCGCTGCGGCAGGCGCAGGACCGGATGCGCGAGGCGGTGCGCAACAATCCCGCGCTCGCGGCGCAGTTGGAAAGCCCCGAATTCAAGCAGGCGGTGCTCAACGACCTGATCCAGCGCCGCGTGCTGGTCGCCCACGCGAACCGTGCCGGCATGGCGGTGCCAGCTGCCGAGCTGCAGCGCGTAATCGGCGGCATCGAGGCGTTCCGCGACGACAGCGGCAAATTCTCGATGAAGCGCTACGAGCAGCTGCTCCGGGCGCAGGGGATGACGCCGGCCTCGTTCGAAAGCCGCATGGCGCAGGACATGATGCTCTCGCGCATACAGTCGGCCTACGCGGGCTCGGCCTTCGTGCCGGACGCGGTGGTCGAGCGCCTGGTGCGCATCCGCGAGCAGCAGCGCGAGGTCAGCCAGGTGGTGTTCAGTCCCGCGGATTATCGCAAGCAGATCCGGATTCCTCCCGAGGAGGCGAAGAAGTTTTACGACGCTCACAGCGCCGAGTTCCGGCTGCCGGAGCGGGTGAAGGTCGAGTTCGTGATCCTGACGCCGGAGGCCGCGGCGCAGGGGCTGCAGATTTCCGAGGAGGATTTGCGCAAGGTCTACCAGGAACGGATCAGCCAGTACCGGACGCCGGAAAAGCGCAGCGCAAGCCACATCCTGATCGGGGTCGGATCGAACGCCTCCGAACAGGACAAATCCGCAGCCAAGGCGAAGGCGCAGGAGCTCTACCAGCAGCTCAAGGCCTCGCCCAAGCGCTTCGCCGAGCTGGCCAGAAAATATTCGCAGGATCCGGGCTCCGCGGAAAAAGGCGGTGATCTGGGCGAGTTCGAGCGCGGCTTCATGGTCAAGCCCTTTGACGACGCCGTGTTCCAGATGAAGATCGGGGAGATCAGTCCCCCGGTGCAAACCCAGTACGGCTACCACATCATCCGGCTGGACGGAATCAAGCCGTCGGTCACCACGCCGTTCGAGAAAGCGAGAGGGCAGATTCTGGAGGAACTGCGCAAGGAGCGCACGCAGCGCGCATTCACCGAAGCGGCGCAGACCTTCAGCGACATGGTCTACGAGCAGTACGACAGCCTGAAGCCGGTCGCCGACAAGCTCAAGCTCACCATCCAGAAAAGCGACTGGATCGGCAGGAACGGCAACGGCAACAATCCCCTGTTCGCCAACCCGAAGCTGCTCGATCAGCTGTTCGCCACCGAATCGCTCGACAAGCATCGCAACACCGAAGCGGTGGAAGTGCAACCCAACATGCTGCTGTCGGCGCGCGTTGTCGAGCACGCTGCGCCGAGCGCGCTGCCCTTCGACCAGGTCAGGGACGGCATCGTCGAACGCCTTGCCTCGGAAAAGGCGGCGCAGACGGCGGAACAGGAAGGGCGCGCCGCGCTGGAGCGGCTGCGCAAAGGCGAGGCGGTCAGCCTGAAATGGTCGGCGCCTTTGACGGTGAGCCTGCAGCGCCGCCAGGGGCTGCATCCCGAGGCTGTCGCCGTGGTGTTCGGCGCTGACGCCGCGAAGCTTCCCGCCTACGCCGGCGCAAGCGCCACCGAAGGACGCTTCGTCATCTACCGGATCAGCAAGGTGATCGACCTGCAGACGGTGACGCCGGAGCAGATGAAGAGCGCCGAAGGCCAGCTCGCGCAGCTCGCGGGACAGGATCAGTTCGCCGCGCTCATGGCGAGCATGCGCGAGCGCACCGACGTCAGGGTCAACATGAAGAAGCTGCTGGGGGCGCAGCAATAGCCCGCGCTACGCGGCGGGCGTCGATCGCTATTCGACCGAGGCGACGCCGGTGACGTTGAAACCCGCGTCGACGAAGGTGATCTCGCCGGTCACGCCGCTTGCCAGGTCGGAGAGCAGGAACACCGCGACGTTGCCGACTTCCTCGATCGTCACATTGCGCCGCAGCGGCGCATGCTTTTCGCTGAAGGCGAGAAGTTTTCCGAAACTGCCGATGCCGGCGGCGGCCAGCGTCTTGATCGGGCCGGCGGAGATCGCGTTGACCCGGATCCCGCGCGGACCTAGGCTCTGGGCAAGGTAGCGCACGTTGGCTTCCAGGCTCGCCTTGGCCAGTCCCATCACGTTGTAGTTCGGGAACGCCCGCTCGCTGCCCAGATAGGTAAGCGTCAGCAGGGCGCCGTTGCGGCCCTGCATGAGCGGCAACGCCGCCTTGGCGAGCGCGCCGAAACTGTACGAGCTGATGTCGTGCGCGACGCGAAACGCATCCCGGCTGACGGTCTCGACATAGTCGCCCGCGAGGACTTCGCGCGGCGCGAACGCGATGGAGTGCACCAGCCCGTCCAGCACCTTCCAGCGCTGCTTCAACTGGCCGAAAAGCGCGTCGATGTCGGCGTCCGAGGCGACGTCGCAGGGAAACACCAGGTCGCTGCCGAATTCCGCAGCCAGCTCGGCGACGCGGTCCTTGAGCTTTTCGCCCTGGTAGCTGAAGGCGAGCCGCGCGCCTTCGCGGTGCGCGGCCCTGGCGATGCCGTAGGCGATCGAGCGATTGCTGAGCATCCCCGTGATCAGGATGTTCCTGTCGGCCAGAAGTGCCATGGCTGGCTC
>Ga0070741_10011266_pt1 | contig 16571 bp, 17 predicted proteins | sample Coa_R1_4_FD_66440 | JGI IMG/M metagenome (GOLD analysis project Ga0070741, IMG submission 66440) | Surface soil microbial communities from Centralia Pennsylvania, which are recovering from an underground coalmine fire - Coalmine... | ecosystem: Environmental > Terrestrial > Soil > Unclassified ...
GCGATCGAGAAGGTCGGCAAGGACGGCGTCGTGAACGTCGAGGAGGGCCAGACGTTCGGCCTCGAGCTCGAGTTCACGGAAGGCATGCAGTTCGACAAGGGCTACCTGTCGCCGTACATGATCACCGACTCCGAGCGCATGGAGGCGGTGCTCGAGGATCCGTACATCCTGATCGCCAACCAGAAGATCGGCGCGGTCAAGGATCTGCTTCCGGTGCTCGAGCAGGTCATCCAGGCGGGCAAGCCGCTGCTGATCGTGGCCGAGGACGTCGAGGGCGAGTCGCTCGCGACGATCGTGGTCAACAAGCTCCGCGGCACGTTCCAGGCCGTCGCCGTCAAGGCGCCCGGCTTCGGCGACCGCCGCAAGCGGATGCTCGAGGACATCGCGATCCTCTCCGGCGGCGAGGTCATCACCGAGGAGATGGGTCTCAAGCTCGAGAACACGAAGCTCGCTCAGCTCGGCCGCGCCCGCCGCGTCGTCATCGACAAGGACTCGACGACGATCGTCGACGGTGCCGGTGACGCGGACGCGATCAAGGGCCGCATCAAGCAGCTGAAGGCGGAGGTCGAGAACACCGACTCCGACTTCGACCGCGAGAAGCTCCAGGAGCGCCTCGCGAAGCTGTCGGGCGGCGTCGCGGTCGTCAAGGTCGGCGCAGCCACCGAGACCGAGATGAAGGAGAAGAAGCACCGCGTCGAGGACGCGCTGCAGGCCACCCGCGCCGCCCTCGAAGAGGGCATCGTGCCGGGCGGCGGCGTCGCGCTGCTGAACGCCGCGGATGCGATCGGCTCGGATCTCGACGCGCTCGAGGGCGACGAGAAGACGGGTGCGCAGATCATCGTGCGCTCGCTCGAGGAGCCGCTCCGCCAGCTCGCCACCAACGCGGGCCTCGAAGGCTCGGTCGTGATCAACCAGGTCCGCACCGGCAAGCCCGGCTTCGGCCTGAACGTCGAGACCGGTGAGTCGGAGGACCTCGTGAAGGCCGGCATCATCGACCCGACGATGGTCACCCGCTCGGCGCTGCAGAACGCCGCGTCGATCGCGAAGAACATCCTCACCACCGAGGCGATCGTCGCCGAGGCTCCGGAGAAGAACGCTCCGGTCGGCGCCGGCATGCCGGACATGGGCGGGATGATGTAACGAGCCGCGAGGCTCAGGCTTGACGCGAAGGGCGCCCTCGGGCGCCCTTCGTCGTTCGGGCGGCCCTAGAACCCGTAGCGCTCTTCCTGCCAGGGGTCGGCGTCGTTGTGGTAGCCGTACCGCTCCCAGAAACCGGGGTGGTCCTCGGCCGTGAGCTCGATGCCGCGCAGCCACTTGGCGCTCTTCCAGAAGTACTTGCCGGGGATCACGAGCCGCAGCGGATAGCCGTGCTCGGGCGCCAGCGGCTCGCCGAGCCCGTGCGTCGCGAGCAGCGCGTCGTCCGCCTCGAGGAACGACAGCGGCACGTTCGACGTGAAGCCGGCCTCGGCGTGCGCGACGACGAAGCGCGCGCTCGGCTTCGGCTGCACGAGCTTCGCCAGCTCGCGCCAGTGCACACCTTCGAACTCGGTGTCGAAGCGCGACCAGCGCGTGACGCAGTGGATGTCCTGCACGTTCGACGACCGCGGCAGCTCGTTGAACTGCTCCCAGCCGAGCTCGATCGGGCGCTCGACCTCGCCGAAGACGCGGAACGTCCACGTCGACAGGTCGGGGTACTCGGCGACCGAGCCGGCGTGCAGCACCGGCCACTTCTCGGTCAGGTACTGGCCGGGGGGCAGGCGCGCCGGGTCGAAGCCCAGCTCGACGACCTTCTTCTCCGCCTTCGACCGGAACACGCGATCTACTCTAGATCCGTGAGGCGCTCCTACGTTGGCGTTCGGGGACCCGACGCGGTCGAGTACCTGAACCGGATGCTCTCGAACGACGTTCCCGAGTCGGGGTCGGTCGACGCGCTGCTGCTGACGCCGAAGGCGCGCGTGATCGCGCCGTTGCTCGTCTGGCGTCGCGGTGCAGACGACGTGCTGCTGCTCACGGAGCCGGAGCTCGGCCCCGTCGTGCAGTCGCACCTCACGCGGATGCGTTTCGCGGCGAAGTGCGACATCGAGCTCGAGCAGCACACGTCGACGATCGTCTTCGGCGGCGGCGAAGGGATCCCGAACCGCGACTACGGGCGCGAAGCGGTCGAGATGCTGGACGCGGACGTCGAGCCGGCGCTCGACGACGACGAGCTCGAGCGGCTCCGCATCGAGGCGGCGACGCCGCGGTTCGGCCACGAGATCGACGACCGCGTCCTGCCCGCCGAGGCAGGGCTCGACGACCGGGCGATCTCGTTCGACAAAGGGTGTTACCCGGGTCAGGAGCCGGTCGCGCGCCAGCGCTACCGCGGCAAGGTGAACCGCCGCCTGCGGGTGCTCGAAGTGGAAGGCGCACCTGCGCCCGAGACGCCGGTGACGCACGACGGCAAGGACGTCGGCCGCGTGACGAGCGCGGTTCCCGGGCTCGCGCTCGCGTACGTGCGGGTCGAGGTCCCGGACGATGCGGCGCTTACCGTGGGCGGCGGTACGGCGCGGCTGCGTCAACCGGCGTAAGCTCGCCTCGTGCCACAGCCGCTGGACCGTGAGCGCCGCTACCTCCCGGGCCTCGACGGGCTGCGGGCGCTCGCCGTGGCGGCGGTCGTGCTCTACCACCTCGGCTACCCGTGGGCCGCGGGCGGCTTCCTCGGCGTCAGCGTCTTCTTCACGCTCAGCGGCTACCTGATCACCGACCTGATCCTCGGCCAGGGCGACCGCTTCCGCTTCCGCGGCTTCTGGATCGGGCGCGCGCGGCGGCTGCTGCCAGGGCTTGCGGCGATGCTCCTCGTCGTCACCGTCTGGGTTGCGATCCGCGGCTGGCCGTCGGGCTACACGAGCGCGCTCGTCGGTGCCGCGCTCTACGCGAGCAACTGGCAGCTCGTCGCGCAGCACGTCTCGTACTTCGCGCGGTTCGGTCCGCCGACGCCGCTGCAGCATCTGTGGTCGCTCGGCGTGGAGGAGCAGTTCTACCTCGCGTGGCCGCTGCTTCTGATCGTGCTCGCGAAGCTCGTGCCGGAGCGCCGGGCGGGAAGCTCGGCGCGACCGCGGCTCGCGCTCGTCACGCTTGCGCTCGCAGCCGCGTCGGCATTCGAGCTTCGGCTGCTGTACCACCCGGGCTTCGACACCTCACGGGTCTACTACGGCACCGACACGCGCGCGTCCGAGCTGCTGGTCGGCGCCGCGCTCGCGATGCTGTGGCCGACGCGCCGGCTGCGTCCGCGCGCGACGCTCGGCGCGAAGCGCGTGCTCGACCTCGTCACGATCGGCGGCGTCGCGCTCGTCGCGTACGTCGCGTGGACCGTCGACGAGTACTCGCCGTTCGTCTACCGCGGTGGCATCGTGCTCGTGACGGTGGGCACCGCGCTCGCCGTCCTCGGTCTCGCGCATCCTGCCGCGCGGGTTGGCCGCGTGCTCGGATGGTCGCCGCTGCGCTGGATCGGCGTCCGCTCCTACGGCATCTACCTGTGGCACCTGCCGGTGATCCTGCTCACGACGCCCGCCGGCCAGCACCGGCCGCAGCTCACGCGGTCGGTGCTCCAGGTCGCGGCGATCGTCGCGCTCGCCGCGCTCTCCTGGCGCTTCGTCGAGGAGCCGCTGCGCGCGCGGCGCCGGCCGAGTCTCCGCCGCCGCGATCGGCTGCAGCTCGCCGGCGTGCTCGTCCCGGTGCTCGCGCTCGCCGGCATCGCCGTCCTCGGCCTGGCGATGACGAGCAACTCGACGACGCGTGCGCCGAAGCCGACGGTCGTGCATCCCGCGACGCCGGTGGTCCTGCACAGACATCCGGTCAAGCCGTCGACGCACACGAGCTGCACCGCGGTCATCCACATCGGCGACTCGACGTCCGAGGGGCTGACGTCGACCAACTACCTGCCGAACCCGATCCAGCGCATGGACAGCCGCTACCGGCAGGTCGGCGTCCACACGATGCACTTCGAGATCTCCGGCGCACGCTCGATCGTCGAGACGTACGAGGACCAGCCGAACGCCGCCGACGTCGTCCGCGCGTGGAAGAGCGCCGGGTACCACGGCTGCTGGGTCCTCGCCCTCGGGACGAACGACACCGCGGACGTCGCAGTCGGGTCGCACGTCGGCCGGCTCGACCGGGTCAAGCAGATGATGTCGCTGATCGGCCGCCACGATCCCGTCCTGTGGGTCGATGTGAAGTCGCTCGTGGACACCGGCCCCTACGCCGAGGCGAACATGCGGCTCTGGAACTCGGCGCTGCGCTCGGCCTGCGCGGGTCACCCGAACCTGCGGATCTACGACTGGGCGTCCGCGGTGAAGGACAAGTGGTTCATCGCGGACGGGATCCACTTCAACACGCCCGGCTATGCCGCCAGGGCGCTGCTGATCGCGCACGGGCTCGCGGTGGCGTTCCCGGCGCGCGGCGGCCCCAGCCCGTGCGTCGTGAGCTGAGCCGGCGGCGGCTACACTGAGCACCTCTGCGCGCCCGTAGCTCAGGGGATAGAGCGCTGCCCTGCGGAGGCAGAGGTCGCATGTTCGAATCATGCCGGGCGCATCTTCGGATGCCTGTTCACTACGACCGGGTGTCTGACACCTTTGGTGTCAGACACATGCAGCGCTGACGCGCTGCGCTGTGCCGATGGGCAGAGGTCGCATGTTCGAATCATGCCGGGCGCATATCGCCGTGCTTTTCGTCGCGGCTCTCGTCTTTGCACCCACCGCCGAGGCGGCCGGGAGCTTCAGCTCGAGCGACCCCCTCCTGAACCAGATCTGGGCCGGCTCGGTACGCACGGCGCAGGACATGATCGTGCCCGGCCCGCTGACGGTGGACTGGCTCGACCGCCCGTGCAAGATCGACCTTCCCGAGGTGCTGATCGACGGCGTCGTCCGCGACCGCTGCCCGTACATCGGCGACGAGTCCGTCATCGATCGCACGCTCGACGCGTCGACGCCGAACTGGCCGTTGCAGCGGTCGATGCTGCAGTGGTTCGCCGACGCGCAGCACGGCGACGGCGCGATTCCGTCGTCGCCGATCTACGGCGGCTCGAACGTGCTGGTCGACTACAACGCGTACTGGGTTCAGACGCTCTACAGCTACGTCCTGTACTCCGGCGACGTCGCGTTCGCGAAGCAGGTGTGGCCGAACCTGGTGCGGCTGCTCGACGTCTTCTATCCCGCGCACACGCAGAACGGCCTCTTCGTCAACTCGTTCGGCGCCGACGACTATGCGTACATCCGGCGGCACGGCACCGTGGTCGCCTACTACAACCTGCAGTACGTCTACGCGTTGAAGCTCGCCGCGACGCTTGCGCAGTGGACGGGTAACGACGCCGCCGCATCGCGGTGGAAAGGGCGCGCGCAGCTCATCTCGACGGCCGCAGATGCAGCGTTCTGGGACGGCAAGGCGTTCACCGACACGACGGTGGATCGGGCCACACACCCGCAGGACGCCAACTCCTTCGCAGTGCTGTCGGGTGTCGCGACGCACGCGCAGGCAATCGCTGCGATGAGCTATCTCGCCGCGCACGACTGGCACGACTACGGCAACACGATCGCCGACACGAACGACTGGGACGATCCGAACTGGGGGCTCCTCGCGAGCGACCGCGTGTACCCGTTCATCTCGTACTACGAGCTGCAGGCGCGCTTCCAGCTCGGGCTCGACAGCACCGCGTTCGACCTGCTGCGCCGCGAGTGGGGCTACATGGTCAAGCACGGCCCCGGGACGATGTGGGAGACGATCGGTCCCTACGGCGGGCCGCCCTCGGACCAGCATCCGTCGTACGACTCCGGCTGGTCGAGCGGCGGCGCGCCGGTGTTGACCGAGTACGCGCTCGGCGTCGCGCCGGCGTCGCCCGGCTTCGCGACCTTCACCGTGCACCCGCACGCGAACGACCTGCAGTGGGCGGAAGGCGACGTCCCGACGCCGCACGGCCCGATCCACGTGCAGTGGCGCAAGGTGCGCGGCGGCAGCGTGCTGCTACGCGTCTCGGCTCCGGCCGGGACGAAGCTGGTCCAGGGTTAGTTTCGGTTTGCCGCGGAGAAAACGCGGGCGTGACCGATGTCCCCGACCAGCTGACGCTCAAGCGCCACCGCGACCTCGACGGGATCCGCCCTGCCGGGATCTGGATCCGGCGCGCGATCCTCTTCGTCATCGCCGGCACCTGCATCGCCGGCCTCGCCAACGTGTTCGGCCAGCGGCCGGAGAGCGTCAGCGCCGACGTGCCGGCGGCGAAGCTCTCCGTCTACGCGCCGTCGGCGATCCGCGGCGGGGACTTCATGGAGGCGCGCGTCCACATCACGGCGAAGCGCGACATCAAGAAGGCGATCCTCAAGCTCGACACCGGCTGGGCGGAAGGGATGAGCATGAACACGGTCGAGCCGTCGCCGATCGGCCAGGCGAGCGACAACGGCCGTCTCTCGTTCCAGCTCGGGCACATCCCGGCAGGACAGTCGTTCATCCTCTACATGCAGTTCCAGGTCAACCCGACGAACATCGCGTGGAACCGGAAGCAGACCGTCGAGCTCGACGACGGCAACACGCAACTGGCAGTCGTCCACCACTCGATCACGATCTTCCCCTAGCCCATGGACCTCGTCCTCCGCGCAGTCTTCGTGTTCGTCTTCCTGCTGGTGCTGACGCGCGTGATCGGCAAGCGCGAGCTCAGCTCGATGCAGCCGTTCGACCTCATCCTCCTGATCGTGCTCGGCGACGCCGTGCAGCAGGGGCTCACCCAGGACGACTACTCGCTCACCGGCGCGGTGCTGGTCGTCGGGACGATCGCGGTGCTGCAGGTCTGCATCTCCTGGGCCAGCTACCGCTTCCCCCGCATCCGGCCGATGATCGAAGGGGAGCCGATCATCGTCCTCCAGGACGGCAAGCCGATCGAGCGCAACCTCAAGCGCGAACGGCTCACCACCGACGACATCGCCGAGGAAGCCCGCAAGCAGTCGATCGCGCACCTCGACGAGATCAAGTTCGCCATCCTCGAGACGGACGGCCAGCTGAGCTTCATCAAGAAGCAGTCGTAGGCTTCACCCCATGCCGCTGTACCTGACGGAAGCCGAAGTCGGCGAGCTGCTCACTCCTGCCGAGGCGCTCGCCGCGGTCGAGGCGTCGTTCGCGCGCATGATCGAGGGCGAGGTGGCCACCGCGCCGCGGGCGCGGCTCGACATCCCCGACGGCGTGTTCGCGGTCATGCCATGTGTCGACCGGGGCCTGGGCTACGCCGGCCTCAAGACGTACGCGTGGACGCCGGACGGGACGCCGTTCCTCGTCCTGCTGCTGTCGCTCGAGCACTCGCGTGTCGAGGCGATCGTCGAGGCGGACGTGCTCGGACAGCGCCGTACGGCGGCCGCGTCTGCGATCGCCGTGAAGCACCTCGCGCGCCCGGGCGCCCGCTCGCTCGGCGTGCTCGGCTGCGGGCGTCAGGCTGCATCGCATGTGGAGGCTCTGCGGGCGACGCTGCCCGAGATCGTCGTCTACTGCCGAGACCAGAAACGCCTGGCGCGCTTCTGCAAGGAGCACGGCTGCACGCAAGCCGAGTCGCACAGCGAAGCCGCCGGGTGCGAGGTCGTCGTGACCGCGACCAGCTCGCGCGATCCCGTCGTGCGCGGCGAGTGGCTCCAACCCGGCGCGCTCGTCGTCGGCGTCGGCGCGAACGAGCCCGACGCGCGCGAGCTCGACAACGTCGTCCTCGAGCGTGCGTCGTTCGTGTGCACCGATTCGCGCGAGCAGGCGCGACTCGAGGCCGGCGACCTGATCGAGCCCGTCGAGCGCGGCGTGCTCGACTGGCTCGAGGTGCACGAGTTGCAGGACGTCGTGTCGGGTGCGCTTCCGGGCCGCTCGGACGACGACGACATCGTCCTGTTCAAGTCGAACGGCATCGCCGCCTGGGACCTTGCGGCAGCGGCCCGCGTCGTCGAGCTCGCCCGCGCACGCTAGTGCCGACCTGGACTGCCGAGATCGCGGTCGACGAGCCGCTCGCCCGCGCGCTCGTCGCGCCGTTCGGCATGACTCGCCTGCGCTTGCTCTCGCGCGGTTGGGATCGCACGGCGTGGCTCGCCGACGACCGGTGGGTGTTCGGCTTCCCGCGCCGCGCGGTCGTCGTGCCGGGTCTGGAGCGCGAGCTCGAGTGGCTGCCGCGGCTCGCGCCGCAACTGCCGTGCGCGATCCCGGTGCCGCAGTTCGTCGGGACGCCGAGCGACGATTTCCCGTGGCCGTTCTTCGGGAGCGCGTTCATCCCCGGCGAGGAGGCGCTCGGTGCCGAGCTCGACGATCGGCAGCGCACGGCGATCGGCGTCGAGCTCGCCGAGTTCCTCCGCGTGCTGCACTCGATCGATGCGACCGGCCTGCCGCCGGACGGCAACAACCGCGCCGACATGGCTCATCGCGCGCCGTACACGCGCGATCTGCTCGCACAGCTCGGCCGCGACGCGCCGCCGCTTCTCGCCGAGGCGGAGCGGCTTCCGCCGCCGCCCGAACCGGTGACGGTTGCGCACGGCGATTTGCACGACCGCCAGGTGCTGGTGCACGACGGCCGTCTGAGCGGCGTCATCGACTGGGTCGATCTGTGTCGCGGCGACCCGGCGATCGACCTGATCATGCTGTGGTCGTTCGTCCCGCCGTCGGGGCGCGGCGCGTTCGTCGACGCGTACGGCGCTGCAGACGACGCGATGCTGCTGCGGGCGCGCGTGCTCGCGCTGATGATGGGCGCAGTGCTCGCGCTCTACGCGCGCGACCAGGACGCGCAGTTGGAGGCGCCGGCTCTGGCGATGATCGAGCGCGCGCTCAGCGACTAGTGCGAGCGTGCGCGATCGTGTCTTCGCCGATCGCGTGCACGACGTCCGGGCGGTCGAGCAGGCGGTTGACCTGCTCGGGCGTGCAGCGGTTCGTGACGTACGGGTCGGCGAGGATCTCGGTCAGCGAACGCCCGCGGTGGTGCTCGCGCACGACGTACTCGGCGACCGCGCTCTCGCCGCGCGAGCGCGCGAAGAGGAATCCGAAGACGCCGCGGAGGGAGTCGACCCAGCTCACGGCGAGCGATTGTATAGTCGCCTGGTGAAGGCCCAGATACAGGGTGGGCGCTTCGCCGAACGCATCGTGTCCGGCCTGGACGACGCGGGCCGCGCCGAGCGCGTGGTCATCTGGATCGAGCGCAAGCCCGGCGCCCTCTGGGCGATCGGCCGCGCCGTCAACCCACAGCACCGCGACTGCGGCACGCCGCGCGCGACCGACTACGTGTGGGAGGGCTACGAGCTCGACGACTGCCTCGAGATCGCGAACGAATGGCTCGAGGAAGACGTGACCGTCACCGAGACCGACGGCGGCGCCGGCAAGACGCTGCCGTTCACCCGCCGCGAGATCGAACCGCGCCTCGAGCGCATCTTCTTCGGCTGACTGGACACGGCCGTTCGGCCCAAGCGCGCACACAACCCAAACCTTGGTTTGGCGTCGAGACACGTCGGCTCTAGCCACGCGCGTGCGGAGGGGAGCGGCTTGGAGCGTCAACCTCCGACGTTCGAGGCGTGGCGGTTTTGTGTGCCGGCCGAAGGCGGCTAACCCCTAACCGCTTCCTTACGCTGGTTTGGCGTCAGGACGTGGCCGTCTCGGACGGCCACTGGAGGTTCGCATCGGGAATCGGGTCGCCGTGCGGATCGTGCGTGGGGTAGCCGAGGGCGCGGTCGATGCGCGCCTCCAGCTCCTCCGAGATGACGTGCTCCAGGCGGTCGGCCTCGTCGTGCACGTCGTCGACGTGCAGGCCGAGCGTCTCGGCGAGGTACAGCTCGATCAGCCGGTGGTGGCGGATCACCTCGACGGCGACGCGCTCGCCCGACTCGGTGAGCCGGGCGCCGCGATACGGCTCGTGCTCCAGCAGGTCGAGCGCCGCGAGCTTCTTGACCATCGCCGACGCCGACGCAGGCGACACCGACTGGTCCTTCGCGAGCGCGCCGATCGTCACGCGGCCGTCGGCCGCCTGCAGCTTGTAAATGCTCTTCAGGTAGTCCTGGATCGAGTCGCTGAGGTTCACGCCGGGACCGCGGCCGTCAGCGCCTCGATCGCCGCGAGCCCGTCGTCGCCGACATCGATGCTGAACTCGTTGACGTACAGCTCGATGTGCTGCCGGCACACCTCGGGCGACATCTCCTGCGAATGCGCTGCTACGTAGTCGGCGCTCGCCTCCGGATGCGCGAACGCGTACTCGACCGACGCGCGGATCGCCGCCTCCACCGCGTCGCGCTCCGCGACGTCGTCGCGCGCGCAGATCGTCGCGAGCGGGACCGGCAGCGACCGCGACGCCTCCCACAGCTCGCCCAGGTCGGCGACCTTCACGAGCCCGTGCTCGCGGTAGGTGAAACGGCTCTCGTGGATGATCAGCCCCGCGTCTGCTTCGCCGTTTGCCACCGCGTCGAGGATCCGGTCGAAGCGCAGCTCCACCGCATCCGCCGGCTCGCCGCCGAGGAGGCGCAGCAAGAGGAACGCCGTCGTCTGCCGGCCGGGGATCGCGAGGCGGCCGCCGACCGCATCCTCGAGCGAGAGCTCTTCGCGCGCGACGACCAGCGGGCCGACGCCGTGACCGAGAGCGGCGCCGCTGCGCAGCATCCGGTAGCGCGGCGCCGACGGCATCGCACCCACCGACAGCTTCGTCACGTCGAATCGCCCGTCGCGCGCGGCGCCGTTCAGCTCCTCGATGTCGAGCAGCACCGGCCGCACGCCGAACGGCGCGTCGACGAGACCGTGCACCAGTGCGTGAAAGGCGAACGTGTCGTTGGGGCACGGCGAGAAGCCGAAAGTCAGCTCGCGCATCGCACCGAGAAGGGTAACGTCCGGCCGCATGACGCCTGCGGAGCGCTACATCCTGCTCGGGCTGCGGCTCGGCCGCCACGTCGACGGGCTCGTCGACTCGTACTACGGCCCGGCCGAGCTGAAGGAACAGGCCGACGGCGAGGAGCTCGTCCCGCCCGAGCAGTTGGTCGCCGACGGCGCCGCGCTGCTCGCCGAGCTGGACGAGAGCTGGCTGCGCGACCTCGTGCGGGGACTCGAGACGTACGCCCGCGTGCTCGCGGGCGAGTCGATCTCCTACTCCGACGAGGTCGAGCGCTGCTACGGCGTGCGGCCGCAGCGCATCGACCCGACCGTGTACGAGGAGGTGCACGCGCGCCTCGACGAGCTGCTGCCCGGCGACGGGACGCTCGCCGACCGGCGCGAGGCGTGGCGGCAGCAGAACCGCGTGCCGGCCGAGAAGCTGATGCCGGTGATGCTCGACCTCTTCGCCGAGGTCCGGCGCCGTACGCAGCAGCTGTTCGGCCTCCCCGAGGGCGAGGAGATCGCGGTCGAGGAGGTCAGCGACGAGCCGTGGTGGGCGTTCAACTACTACCAAGGCGGTCGCCGCAGCCACATCGTCGTGAACGTCGACGTGCCGACCACGTACCACGACGTGCTCGAGCTCTGCTGCCACGAGGGCTATCCGGGCCATCACACCGAGCGTGCGACGAAGGAGGTCGCGCTCGTGGAGGAGCGCGGGCAGATCGAGGAGACGATCAACATGGTCCCGACGCCGCAGTCGGTGCTCGCCGAGGGCATCGCCGAGACGGCGCGCGACGTCCTCGGTCCCGATGTGGAAGAGGCGGCGATCGCGATCTACCGCCGCCACGGCATCGAGTACGACCACGAGCGCGCGCAGGCGATCTCGCGCGCGATGGAGCCGATGCGCGGGATCGGCGTCGACGTCGCGCTGAAGATCCACGAAGACGGCGCAAACGTCGACGAGGCGGTCGAATACGCGATGCGCTGCGGCGCGCTCACCGAGCAGCGCGCAAGGCAAAGCGTCCGCTTCGTCACCGACCCGACCTGGCGCGCATACTCGATCTGCTACTCGGCAGGCGGCGAGCTCGCCCGCGCGTTCCACCGGAACGACCCGGCCCGCTTCAAGCAGCTGCTGACCGAGAACGTCCGCATCTCGGAATTACTAGGCTCCAGGTGATGGCGGTCGCGACCAAGGACTACAGCCTGTTCGTCGACGGCGAGCCCGTCGAAGGCGCCGACACGCGCGAGCTCTTCGAGCCCGCCTCCGGCGAGCCGCTCGGCCGCGTCGCGCTCGCCGGCGAGGAGCAGATCGACCGCGCGGTCGCCTCCGCCCGCGCAGCGCTCGACGGGGCGTGGGGGAAGACCCCCGGTACCGAACGCTCGCGCCTGCTGCACGCGCTCGCCGACGCGATGGTCGCGAATCGCAAGGAGCTGGCCGAGCTCGAGAGCCGCAACGTCGGCAAGGCGATCGGCTCCGTCAAGGCCGAGCTCGCGGGCGCGACCGAGAACTTCCGCTACTACGCGTCGGCGATCGCGTCGATCGCGGGCCGCTCCAATCCGATCGGTGGCTCGCTGCTCTTCTACTCGCAGAAGGAGCCGGTCGGCGTGTGCGGCCAGATCGTGCCGTGGAACTACCCGCTGATGATGGCGACGTGGAAGCTCGCGCCTGCGCTCGCCGCCGGCTGCACCGTCGTGCTGAAGCCCGACCCGCAGACGCCGCTCACCGCGCTGCGCATCGCCGAGCTCGCCGCCGAGGTCGGCTTCCCGCAGGGCGTGATCAACATCGTCCCCGGCGACGGGCCGACGACCGGCGCGTACCTCGTCAAGCACCCGGGCGTCGACAAGGTTGCGTTCACCGGCTCGACGAAGACGGGCGGCGAGATCATGCGGCTCTGCTCCGACCCGATCAAGCGGCTGTCGCTGGAGCTCGGCGGCAAGAGCCCGAACCTCGTCTTCGCCGACGCGGACCTCGCCGACGCTCTGCCCGCCAGCGCGTGGGCGATCTACTACTCGGCCGGGCAGTCGTGCGAGGCGCGGTCGCGCCTCCTCGTCGAGAGCTCGATCTACGACGACGTCGTCAACCAGATGACGGAGTTCGCGAACGCCGTGAAGGTCGGCGACCCGCTCGACCCGGAGACGCAGATGGGCTCGCTCATCTCGACCGCGCACCGCGAGAAGGTGCACGCGTTCGTCGACGGCGCGCGCGAGGAGGGCGCCGACGTCACGACCGGCGGCGCGATCGGCGACGGGCCGGGCGCGTTCTACCCGCCGACGGTGATCGCAAAGGCCGGCAACCGGATGGTCGCGGCGCAGGAGGAGATCTTCGGCCCGGTCGTCACGGTGATCCCGTTCGAGGACGAGAAGGACGCGATCGCGATTGCCAACGACGTGAAGTACGGCCTGATGGCGACGGTGTGGACAGGCGACCCTGCGCGCGGCCATCGCATCGCGTCGAAGATCAAGTCCGGCACGGTCGGGATCAACATGCCGTACACGGCGTTCCCCGGCATCCCGTTCGGCGGCTACAAGCAGTCGGGCTTCGGCCGCGAGCTCGCGCTCGAGACGCTCGACGACTACCTCGAGACGAAGTCGGTCGTGACCTACACCGGTTCGCGGCCGACGAACCCGTTCGGCCTCTGAGATACCGCTGGACCGTCCTCGGCGCGGGAACCTTCGCGCAGGCGACGTACTCGGCAATCTGGTCGGGAATCGCGGTGATGGCGCCGTCGCTGCGCATGCGCTACGACCTCACGCTCGGCCAGGTCGGCGTGCTGATCTCGGCGTCGCTCGCGGGCTCGGTGCTGAGCCTCGTGCCGTGGGGGCTGCTCACCGACCGCATCGGCGAGCGGCTCGCGTTGCTCGCCGGGATCGGCTCCTGCGGCGGCGCGCTGCTGCTCGGCTCCCTCACGCACGGCTTCTGGACGCTGCTGCCGTGCCTGGTGCTCGCCGGCTTCGCGGGCGCGAGCGTGCAGTCGGCCAGCGGCCGGGCGGTCATGTACTGGTTCGACCCGCGCGAGCGCGGGCTCGCGCTCGGCATCCGGCAGACGGCGATCCCGATCGGCGGGTTCGCAACCGCGCTCGCGCTGCCGCCGATCGTGCACGCCGGCGGTGTCGACTGGGGCATCCGCACGCTCGGTATCGCGTGCGTCGTGTCGGCGGTGACCGGCTGGCTGCTGGTGCGCGACGCGGCCGTGACCGAGGAGCCGGCGACCACCGTCCCGCATCCTCTGCGCGACCGGCGGATCTGGTGGCTGTCGGTCGGCAGCGCGCTGGTGCTCGCGCCGCAGATGTGCGTCGTCGGCTTCACGGTGCTGTTCCTGCACGAGCAGCGCGGCATGTCGACGGGCGCGGCAGCCGCCGTGCTCGCCGCGGTGCAGCTGCTCGGGATCGGCGCTCGCATCGGCGCCGGTGTCGTGTCCGACCGCCGCGCCTCGCGGCTCGGGCCGCTGCGGGCGATCGCGTTCGCCCTCGGCGTCGTCACCCTGGTCGCCGGCTTCGTGCTGTGGGCGCCGCTGGCCGTCGTCATCCCGGCGCTCGTCGTCACCGGCGTCGTCTCGATGAGCTGGAACGGGCTCTCGTTCGCATCGGCCGCCGAGCGAGCCGGCCGCGCCCGCAGTGGTGCAGCGATCGGCCTGCAGCAGACGCTGCTGAACGCGTCCGGCGCGGTCTACCCCGGTGCGTTCGGCGCGCTCGTCGCCATGACGTCGTGGCGGCTTGGGTTCGTCGTCGTCGCGCTGTTCCCGCTCGGCGGCTGGCGGATGCTGCGAGCATTGCGCTGATGGTGATCGAGCGCCTCGAGGCGATCTACGCGATTGCCCAGCACCGCGCCGCGTACTCGCCGGAAGAGGACGCCGCGCACGAGCTCGCCGCCGGCTGGATGCGCGAAGCCGGGCTCGAGGTCTCGCGTGACGGCGCCGGCAACCTGTTCGGCAAGCGCGGCGACGCGCGCGTCTGGGCGGGCTCCCACCTCGACAGCGTGCCGACGGCCGGCAAGTTCGACGGCGCGCTCGGCGTCGTCGCCGCGATCGAGGCCGCCGGCCGGCTGCCCGACGTGCCGCTCGCGGTCGTCGCCTTCCGCGCGGAGGAGACCGGCCCGATGGGCAGCAAGCGCATCGAGGAGTCGCCGGAGGCGTACCTCGAGGTGCACATCGAGCAAGGGCCGGTGCTCGCGCAGCTCGGCGAGCCGCTCGGTGTCGTCACCGCGATCGCCGGGCAGGCGCGCGGATTCCGGGTGTTCGAAGGCCGCGCCGACCACGCCGGCACGACGCCGATGGACAGGCGCGCAGACGCGCTCGTCGAGGCAGCGGCGTTCGTCCTGCACGTGCGCGAGTGCGCCGTCGAGGGGACGGTCGCCACGGTCGGCGCGATCGAGTGCGAGCCGAACACGACGAACGTGGTTCCCGAGAAGGTGACGGTGAGCGTCGACGCGCGCTCCGCGGATCCCGCGAAGCTCGATCGGCTGATCGCCGACATCGGCTTCGAGCTGAACTGGCGATCCGACCCGGTGCCGATGGGCGACGCGTTCGCAGCCGTGCTCCCGGATGCGCCGAGGATCGTCTCCGGCGCCGGCCACGACGCGATGTTCGTGCCCAACCCGTCGATGCTCTTCGTGCGGTCGCTGAACGGCGGCGTGTCGCACCATCCGGACGAGCTTTCGAGCGCGGACGACATCGAGCTTGCCGTCGATGCGCTCACCGCGGCGCTTAGTAGGCTCACGCGATGAGCGAGCGCGAGGTCATGAGCTGGGACGACCTCGGGACCGGTACGCGCGAGCTCGCGGAGATGGTGGTCGCCGACGGCTACGTGCCGGACATCGTGCTCGGCATCGCGCGCGGCGGGCTGCTCGTCGCCGGCGCGCTGGGCTACGCGATCGGCATCAAGAACACGTTCACGATGAACGTCGAGTTCTACACCGGCGTCGACGAGCGGCTCGAGATGCCGATGATCCTGCCGCCGGTGCCCGACCTGATCGACTTCGCTGACACAAACGTGCTAATTGCCGACGACGTCGCGGACACCGGGGCTACCCTGAAGACGGTGCAGGAATTCTGCGCCGGGAAAGTCGCCGAGGTTCGCACCGCCGTCCTGTACGAGAAGTCGCGCTCGACGATCAAGTGCGAGTACGTCTGGCGCCGCACAGACCGCTGGATCACGTTCCCCTGGAGCGCGCAAGACCTCGTCTTGCAGGGTCTTCCGTCAGAGGCCTAGGCGACCGCCGGACGGTCGGATACATTCGACCTTCCCCCCGGCAAACCGGCTCCAAGGAGAGGAACCAGTGAGGAGAAGCAAGCTCGCGCTCAGCGCGATCTTGGCCGTTCTGGCGGTTGTCGCTGTTGTCGCGTCGGTGGTCGCCACCAGCGCCTCGGCGAAGTCGTCCAGCGCGTTCAAGGTGGCGTTCATCTACGTGGGACCGCACAACGACGGCGGTTGGTCGCAGGCGCACGAACAGGGCCGGCTCTACGCACAGAAGGTGCTCGGCTCGAAGATTCAGACGACCTACAAGGAGAACATCGCGGTCGGCACGCAGTTCGACCAGACGGTGTCGAGCTTGCAGGCCCAGGGCTACAAGATGATCTTCGCGACCTCGTACGGCTACGTGACGCCGGCGGTCGCCGCGAAGTACCCGAACGTGAAGTTCGAGCAGGCCACCGGCACGTACATCTCGAAGAACGTCTCCGAGTACTACGGCACCGGTGAGGACAGCATCTACCTGTCGGGGATGGCGGCCGGCGCCGCGGCGAAGTGCAACA
>Ga0070741_10011267_pt1 | contig 16571 bp, 15 predicted proteins | sample Coa_R1_4_FD_66440 | JGI IMG/M metagenome (GOLD analysis project Ga0070741, IMG submission 66440) | Surface soil microbial communities from Centralia Pennsylvania, which are recovering from an underground coalmine fire - Coalmine... | ecosystem: Environmental > Terrestrial > Soil > Unclassified ...
GTCGCGCTGAAGATGGCGGTGCAGTATTGGCGCAATAGCGGCCGTGCCAAACGCAGCCGCATCGTCTGCTTTCGCGGCGCCTATCACGGCGACACCACCGGTGCGATGGCGGTTTCGGACCCCGAAGACAGCATGCATGCCGCATTCCGCGGGCTCTTGCCGCAGCAGATCGTACTCGACCTGCCTACCACGGAGGCGAGCGCGGCGGCCTTCGACCGTGTGCTGGCAGAAAGCGCCGACGAGATCGCGGCAATCATCGTGGAGCCGCTGGTGCAGGGCGCCGGCGGCATGCGCTTTCACGATGTGGCGGTGTTGTGCAGCCTGCGGGCCGCTGCGGATCGTCACGACGTCCTACTCATCTTCGATGAAATCTTTACCGGCTTCGGCCGCACCGGTTCGCTGTTTGCTTTTCAGGCCGCGGGGGTGATGCCGGACATCCTTACAATCGGCAAAGCGTTAACCGGCGGCACCCTGCCGCTTGCGGCGACGCTGGCGCGCCGGCGCGTGTTCGACGGTTTTTGGTCGGACGATCCGGCGCACGCGCTCATGCATGGGCCGACCTTCATGGCCAATGCGCTGGCCTGCGCAGCGGCAAATGCTTCGCTGGACCTGTTCGAGCGCGAACCGCGGCTCGATCAGGTCGCCAAGATCTCGCGGGCCTTGGCGGAGGGCCTTGAACCATGCCGACCGCTTCGCGGGGTCAAGGACGTGCGGGTCAGAGGCGCCATCGGCGTGGTCGAGCTCCAGCGCATCGAGAATCTCAATGCGCTCCGGCAACGCTTTATTGCGGAAGGGGTTTTTATTCGGCCGTTCGGCTCGGTGGTTTACCTGACGCCGGCCTTCACGATCGCCGGCCCCGAGCTTGCCAAGCTGCTGGACGCCATCAACGCCGTGCTGGCCGAGTTTGCCGGCGTGCGGTCCGGTCAGTAGCCGACCGCCGTGCCGTAAAGATCATACGCTTCAGCGCGCTCGATCTTCACGGTGGCGATTTCGCCGACGCGCAACGGGCGGCGGCTCGAGACGAAGACCATGCCGTCGATTTGCGGAGCGTCGCCTTTGCTGCGGCCTTTGGCACCGGTCGGGCCGACCTCGTCGATGATGACGGCCTCGTTGCGGCCGATCCTGCGCTTGAGGCGCTTGGAGGAAATCGCCTGCTGGTGCGCCATGAGCCGGTTCCAGTGCTCTTCCTTGACCGGCTCCGGCACGGCCTGCCCATGCTCATTGGCGGCAGCGCCGGCGACCGCCTCGTAGCGGAAGCAGCCGACGCGATCGAGTTCGGCCTCGCTGAGCCAGTCGAGCAGCTCGCTGAACTCGGCTTCGGTCTCGCCCGGAAAGCCGACGATGAACGTCGAGCGGATGGTGAGGCTCGGGCACTCATCCCGCCATGCGCGGATGCGCTCCAGCGTGCGAGCCTGCGCGGCAGGCCGGCGCATGCGTTTGAGCACGGCCGGGCTCGCATGCTGAAACGGCACGTCGAGGTAGGGCAGGACCTTGCCGTCGGCCATCAGCCCGATGACCTCGTCGACGTGCGGGTAGGGATAGACGTAGTGCAGCCTCACCCAGACGCCGAATTCGCCGAGCGCGCGGGCGAGGTCGACGAATTTGGCGCGAACCGACCGGCCCTTCCACGCACTTTCGGCGTACTTGAGGTCGAGCCCGTAGGCCGACGTGTCCTGCGAGATGACCAAAAGCTCTTTCACGCCGGCCGCAACCAGCCGCTCGGCCTCGCGCAGCACGTCGGCGGCCGACCTCGAGACCAGGTCGCCGCGCAGTTTTGGGATGATGCAGAACGTGCAGCGGTTGTTACAACCCTCTGAAATCTTGAGATAAGCGTAATGCCGCGGGGTCAGCTTGATGCCCTGCGGCGGGATCAGATCGGCATACGGATCGTGCGGCCGCGGCACCGCGCGATGCACCGCCGCGACCACGCCTTCGTATTGCTGCGGCCCGGTGACGGCGAGCACGCCCGGATGTACCGACGTGATCTTCTCCGGCTCCGCGCCCATGCAGCCGGTAACGATCACCTTGCCGTTTTCCGCCATGGCATCGCCGATGGCGGCCAGCGACTCCGCCTGCGCGCTGTCGAGGAACCCGCAGGTGTTGACGATGGCGAGATCGGCGCCGGCATGGTCGCGCGACAGCTCATAGCCCTCGGCGCGCAGCCGCGTCACGATGCGCTCGGAATCGACCAGCGCCTTCGGGCAGCCGAGCGACACGAACGAAATACGGGGCGGCGGGTGGAGCGGTTGGTTCATTGCTGACGTTGCGGCTTCTATCACGCCCCCGCCGCGTGACGACAGCAGGCGATTGTCGGTAGATTGACGGCAACAGCGGCGCCGCCGCTGAGCGCCATATGGGGAGGATTGCCATGAATCGCAGTGCCGCGCCCGCGCTATTGCTCGCTTGCGTCACCGCTTTGGCCGCCCCGGCCCGAGCGGAAATCAAGACCCAATGGGTCGATTACAACCAGGGCGGCACGGCTCTGCAGGGCTATCTGGCCTATGACGATGCCGTGTCCGGCAAACGCCCCGGCGTGCTGCTGCTGCACCGCCGCGATGGTATGTCGGAGCTGACCCTGCAGAACGCCAAGATGTACGCCGCACAGGGTTACGTGGTCTTGGCCGCCGACATCTTCGGCAAGGATGTCCGGCCGAAGACCGTCGATGAAGAAAAGGCGCAATCGGCGCTCTATGGCAAGGACCGCCCGTTGATGCGGGCGCGAGCCTTGGCCGGCCTCGAAGCGCTCAAAGCCAATCCGTTGGTTGAGCCCGGCAAGATCGCCATTGTCGGCTATTGCTTCGGCGGCACGGTAGCGATCGAGCTTGCCGAGACCGGCGTGCCGCTTCTTGGCACCGTGACGATCCACGGTTCCTTTCGCGGTTTTGCTCCGGAGGCGGCGAAGAAGGTCAGCGGCCGCGTCCTGATCCTGCACGGCTCCGAAGATCCAGTCGCGCCGATGAGCGAAGTGGTGTCGCTCGTCGACCAGTTGCGCGCTGCCAATGTGCGTTGGGAGCTCAATCTTTACAGCGGCACCCAGCACGGCTTCTCGACCCCGAAAAACCCGGCCGAACAGCGCGCCAACGAAGAATCCAAGTTTGCGACCAAGCGGTTCTTCAAAGACGTGCTCGGATTGTGAGGTGGCTATCGCCACGCTTCGGCCCCTGCGGATTCCCGATCCGCCCCTCCTTGTGGTGACCGATCGGCGGCAAGCGCGCCGGCCGCTTGCCGAGATCGTATCGGCCGCCGTCGCGGCCGGCTGCCGCTGGCTCAGCCTGCGCGAAAAAGATTTGCCGGAGGACGAGCAGGCCCTCCTGGCACGGCGACTATTGCCGGTCGCCCGCGCCGCCGGCGCGCGTCTCCTGATCCACGGCGACGCGGCGCTCGCCGGGCACGCTGGCACGGACGGGGTGCACCTGTCCGCCGATGCCGACGCGGCGGCCGCGCGCACCCGGCTCGGCCGCGACAAGCTCATCGGCATTTCGATCCACAGCGTCGGCGAGGCGGCTGCGATTGATCCCGTCCACGTCGATTATGCGCTCGCCGGCCCGGCTTTCGAGACCCCGAGCAAGCCGGGCTACGGTCCCGAAATCGGACGCAAGGGCCTGGCTGAGATCGCCCGCGCCGCGCCAGTGCCGGTACTGGCCATCGGCGGGGTGAACGCGCTGCGCGTGCCGGAGTTGCTTGCCGCTGGTGCGGCCGGTGTAGCCGTCATGGGCGGCGTCATGCGGGCCACCGATCCCGCAACAGAGGTTCGCGGCCTGATCGCTGCGCTGAGGGGCTTACAGGCGGCCGACGCATAGGCCGCCGCACGGTGGCAGGCGCTGGGGTCGCGCTCCGAACGCTATCGGCCTCGATACGTGGCAACACCTTGGTCCGGCGCCCAGACGCCGGCGGGCATCTTGCCGGCCTGCCAGAACACATCGATCGGCATGCCGCCACGCGGATGAAAATAACCGCCGATGCGCAGCCATTTCGGCTTGAGCAGCGCCACCACCTTCTTGCCGATGGCAATCGTGCACTCTTCGTGGAAGGCGCCATGGTTGCGGAAGCTGTTGAGGTAAAGCTTGAGCGATTTGGATTCGACGAGCCAGCCGCGCGGCGCGTAGTCGATGACGAGCGTGGCAAAATCGGGTTGGCCGGTCACCGGACACATCACGGTGAATTCCGGAAAGGTGAAGCGCGCAACGTAATCCGTATCCGGATGCGGATTGCGCACGCGCTCGAGCACCGCCTGCGCGGGCGATTGCGGGAGCGGCGTCGGCCGGCCGAGCTGTAGTGACCTTTTCGGCATGGCTTGATGCGGCAAGCTATAGAGACTCCTGCCATATTCGTCGACCTGCTTGCCGACCCGGGGCGTTCACGCGGCGGGCATGACAACAGCCGCCCGCATCCTGTAGAAGCCGCACGACGAAAGCGCCGGGAGCCAGCATGACTGCAATCGTCGACATTATCGGCCGCGAAATCCTCGACAGCCGCGGCAATCCGACCGTCGAGGTCGACGTGGTCCTCGCCGACGGGTCGCGCGGCCGGGCAGGCGTGCCGTCCGGCGCATCGACCGGCGCGCACGAAGCCATCGAACTGCGCGACGGCGACAAGAAGCGCTATCTCGGCAAGGGCGTGCGCAACGCGGTCGACGCGGTCAACGGCGAGATTTTCGACGCACTGTCCGGCCTGGATGCCGAAGCGCAGGTCAAGATCGACCAGACCATGATCGCGCTCGACGGCACGCCCAATAAGGGCCGGCTCGGCGCCAATGCGATCTTGGGGGTGTCGCTCGCCGTCGCCAAGGCGGCGGCTGCGGCCAACAAGCTGCCCCTCTATCGCTATGTCGGCGGCACGTCGGCAGGGCTGCTGCCGGTGCCGATGATGAACATCCTCAATGGCGGCGTGCACGCCGACAACCCGATCGATTTTCAGGAATTCATGATCGTGCCGCTCGGCGCCGCCTCGTTCGCCGAAGCGCTGCGTGCCGGGGCCGAAATCTTCCACACGCTGCATGCGGCCCTCAAGGCTGCCGGCCACAATACCAATGTGGGCGACGAAGGCGGCTTCGCGCCCAATCTGCCGTCGGCGGAAGCGGCGCTGGATTTCGTGCTCAAGGCGATCGAGAAGGCCGGCTATCGGGTCGGTGACGACGTCATGCTCGCGCTCGATCCGGCGGCGAGCGAATTCTTTGATAAGGGTGCCTACAATTACAAGGGCGAGGGCAAGATCCGCTCGATTGATCAGCAGGTCGCGTATCTCGCCGAATTGACCAAGAATTATCCGATCGTCTCGATCGAGGACGGCATGGCCGAGGACGACGATGCCGGCTGGCAGAAGCTGACGCAGCGGATTGGCAAGCACTGCCAACTGGTCGGCGACGATATTTTCGTCACCAATGTGGCGCGGCTTGCCGACGGCATTAAAAACGGCATCGGCAACTCGATCCTGATCAAGGTCAACCAGATCGGCACGCTCACGGAGACGCTGGCCGCGGTCGAGACCGCCCACAAGGCCGGCTACACGGCGGTGATGTCACACCGCTCCGGCGAAACCGAGGATGCCACGATTGCCGATCTCGCAGTTGCCACCAATTGCGGGCAGATCAAGACCGGTTCGGTGGCGCGCGCCGACCGCACCGCCAAGTATAATCAGCTGCTGCGCATCGAGGAGGAACTCGGCGCACAAGCGCGCTATGGCGGGCGCGCCGCGTTCAAAGTGCTGGCTTGAGGCGGAAAGCCGCGCGCTTGTCCGGCGGCGGCAATCGGCGCTATATCGAAACGGACGCGGCAGCGCTCACGCCGCAGCGCGCGGGGCCTTTCCATGGATCAGACGCTCGGGCTGCAGCCGGGCAACCGGAAATTCGCCATCGAACGGCTGCGCGATCACATGGTCGGCGCGGTGGATGCGGCGGTGCCGAGCGATACGCCGTTCACCCATCTCGTGCTCGATCGCGTATTTCCCGACGACGTCTATGCGGCGATGCTGGCCAACATGCCGGAATCGCGCGACTACCGCCCCATGCATGGCCGCGCCAAGGGTCACGATCTGGATGACGGCACGCATACGCGGGTGAAAATCGACCTGTTTCCCGAATACATTCGCCATCTGCCGCCGCAGAAGCGCACGGTGTGGGACGTGGTCGGCCGCGCGCTGTGTTCGCGCGAGGTGCGCAACGCTTTCATCCGTCGCCTCGGCCCCCCGCTGAAGCATCGCTTCGGCGCGAATTACGCCAAGACCGGCATGTACCCGATCCCGGTTCTGACCCGCGACATTCCCGGCTATCTGATCACGCCGCACACCGACACCAAGTGGAAGGGCATCACCGTCCAGCTTTATCTGCCGCGCGACCGTTCCCACACGCATATCGGCACCAATTTTCTGGAAAGGCGCGCCGACGGTTCGTTCGCGAAGAACAAGCAGATGAGCTTTGCGCCGAATACCGGCTACGCATTTGCGGTCGGCACCGATACCTGGCACTCGGCCGATAGGGTCGGTTCCGAGGTCAAGACGCGCGACAGCATCCTTCTGACCTATTTCGTCGATGCCGGGCTGGTGCGTCACCTGCGCAATCGCGGGAAGCGCATCGGCAATTTCCTGCTCAGCGAACTGCGCAACGTGTTGCCGTAACCGCTTGCCGGCTACGGTTCATTAAGCCTGCTTTAAGCGGCAACCCGGCATGATCGGGCGATGGTCACTCGCAAGCGCCTGCGTTCGATCCTGACCGCGCTCGGCCTCTATGTCACGGCGGGCGCGCTGATCGGCTATTTCGGCGTCAACGCCTATAGCGGCAACCACGGCATCAAGGCCAAACAGGATATCGACCGCCAGATCGGCGCTCTGACCACGGAGCTGCATGGGCTCCAGATCGAGCGCGCCCAATGGGAGCGGCGCATCAATCTGCTGCGCTCCGACGACATCGATCCCGACATGCTGGACGAGCGTGCTCGCGCCTTGCTCGACTTCGCCGACCCGCGCGATCTTGTGCTGCCGGTCAAAGCTTCGGCGCCGGCTGCCGCGCCGAGGCCTTGAACTCGCAAACCGCCTCTCCGAAATTAGATTTTCCGGCAACGATTTGACCGACGGTCCCGCACGCCGGATATCCACCCGCTGACTTTCGCGATAGGGCGAATTCGGCTATGGGATCAGCCGCACGGGAGGCATCGAGGAAACCGAATGGCCGTCGCCAGAACCAGAACCGCCGATCAAGGCGTCCAAGACCTCCGTCCCGTCGCCGAGCCGGCGGCTATGCACGGTCCGATCGCCGACTTCAGCAAGGACGAGGAGTTCCAGGCTCTCCGGCAGATGCTCTTGATCCGGCGCTTCGAGGAAAAAGCCGGACAGATGTACGGTATGGGGCTGATCGGCGGCTTCTGCCACCTCTACATCGGCCAGGAAGCGGTCGTCGTCGGCATGAAGATGGCAATGGCCGACGGCGACCAGATGATCACCGGCTACCGCGATCACGGCCACATGCTGGCCTGCGGCATGGATCCGAAGGGCGTCATGGCCGAGCTGACCGGCCGGCGTGGCGGCTATTCCAAGGGCAAGGGCGGCTCGATGCACATGTTCTCCCGCGAGAAGAATTTCTTCGGCGGGCACGGCATCGTCGCCGCTCAGGTTCCGCTCGGCACCGGTATCGCGTTTGCCAACAAGTACCGCGGCAACGAAAGCGTGTGCCTGACCTATTTCGGCGACGGCGCCGCCAACCAGGGCCAGGTCTACGAAAGCTTCAACATGGCGGAGCTGTGGAAGCTCCCTGTGATCTACGTCATCGAGAACAATCGTTACGCCATGGGCACCTCGGTGACGCGCTCGTCGGCGCAGACCGATTTCTCCAAGCGCGGCTCGTCGTTCAACATCCCCGGCAAGCAGGTGGACGGCATGGACGTGCGCGCGGTGCGAGCCGCGGCGGACGAAGCGCTGGCCTGGTGCCGCGCCGGCAAGGGTCCGACCATTCTGGAGATGATGACGTATCGCTACCGCGGCCACTCCATGTCCGACCCCGCCAAATATCGGACCAAGGAGGAGGTCGACAAAATGCGCACCGAGCACGACCCGATCGAGCAGGTGCGCAAGCGGCTCATCGACAAGAAATGGGCCGCCGAGGATGAATTGAAAAAGATCGACGCCTCGGTGCGCGCCGTCGTCAACGAGGCGGCGGAATTCGCCACCCACGACGCCGAGCCTGATCCTTCCGAACTCTACACGGACGTCTATCGGTAAACCGACCAACACAACGGATGTAGGCGGCCATGCCGACTGAAGTTCTGATGCCGGCCCTCTCGCCCACCATGGAGAAGGGCAATCTCGCCAAGTGGCTGAAGAAGGAAGGCGACGCCGTCAAATCCGGCGACGTCATCGCCGAGATCGAAACCGATAAGGCCACGATGGAGGTCGAGGCGGTCGACGAAGGCACGCTCGGCAAAATTCTGGTGCCCGAGGGCACCAACGACGTCGCGGTCAATACGCCCATCGCCATGATCCTCGGCGAGGGCGAGGACGCCTCCGCGCTCAAGGATGGCAAAGGTGCCAAGGCCGGCGCCGCCGCAAGCGCGCCGGCCCGTCAGGAGAAGGCCGCCGAATCGGCGCCGCCGGCTGCCGCCGAACCCGCCAAAGCGCCACCGCCGGCGCCGCCCAAGACCGGAACGGCCGAAGCCACGGCGGCACCCGCGGCGCCCGAGCCCGACGTGCCTGAAGGCACCGAGATGGTCACCATGACCATGCGCGAGGCGTTGCGCGATGCCATGGCCGAAGAAATGCGCCGCGACCCCGACGTGTTCGTCATGGGCGAAGAGGTGGCCGAATATCAGGGCGCCTACAAGGTGACGCAGGGCCTGCTCGATGAATTCGGTGCGCGGCGCGTCATCGATACGCCGATCACCGAGCATGGCTTTGCCGGACTTGGCGTCGGCGCGGCGCTCGCCGGCCTGAAACCCGTCGTCGAGTTCATGACTTTCAATTTCGCCATGCAGGCGATGGACCAGCTCATCAATTCGGCGGCCAAGACTCGCTACATGTCGGGCGGCCAGGTCCAGGTCGCGATCGTGTTCCGCGGTCCGAACGGCGCGGCGGCGCGGGTCGCCGCCCAGCACAGCCAGGATTATTCGGCTTGGTACTCGCACATTCCCGGCCTGAAGGTGGTCGCGCCGTCGACGGCCGCCGACGCCAAGGGCCTGTTGAAAGCAGCGATCCGCGATCCCAATCCGGTGATGTTTCTGGAAAACGAAATTTTATACGGCCACTCATCACCGGTGCCGAAGCTCGACGATTACGTGCTGCCGATCGGCCGCGCGCGGGTGGTGCGCAGCGGTAGCGATGTGACGTTGGTGGCATGGTCCATGGGCATGAGCTACGCGCTCAAGGCCGCCGATGAATTGGCCAAGGAGAATATTTCGGCCGAAGTGATCGATCTGCGTACGCTGCGGCCCATGGATACCGAGACTGTCGTTGAGTCGGTGAAGAAGACCGGCCGGCTCGTCACCGTCGAAGAAGGCTGGAAGCAATCCGGCGTCGGCGCCGAGATCGCGGCGCGGGTCATGGCCGACGCGTTCGATTATCTCGACGCCCCGGTCGAGCGCGTCGCCGGCAAGGATGTGCCGATGCCGTATGCGGCCAACCTGGAAAAGCTGGCGCTGCCGTCGGTCGCCGATGTGGTCGCGGCGGCCAAAGCGGTCTGTTATCGATGAGCGAAAATACTGCCGAGCCGGCTGCAAAATTTGAAGCGCTCGCCGTTCCACCTCCGGCGCTCGAGCTCGGCGGTTATGAGGTGCTACGCGCCGCGATCGCCGAGGGCAATCTGCACGTGTCGCTGCGGCGCGCCTTCGACGAGCCGGAGACCTGGGGCATCCTGCTCGCCGACGTAGCGCGCCATATCGGCCGCATCTACGCGCTTGAAGCCGGCATGCGCGAGGACGAGGTGGTCGACAAGGTGCGGGCGACGTTCGAAGCCGAGATGGAACGGCCGACCGACATTGGCAAGACCAACGCGATCAGTTGAACAAACAAAATGCCGATCAACATTCTCATGCCGGCTTTGTCGCCCACCATGGAGAAGGGCAACCTCGCCAAGTGGCTCAAGAAAGAAGGCGAGGCGGTCAAGACCGGCGATGTCATTGCCGAGATCGAGACCGACAAGGCGACGATGGAATACGAAGCCGTCGATGACGGTGTGCTGGCCAAGATCGTGGTGCCGGAAGGGACCAGCGACGTGCCGGTCAATCAGCTGATCGCCGTGCTGGCGCAGGAAGGTGAGGACCCGAAGCAAGCGGCTGCGGCGGCAGGTAAGGCGGCGCCTCCCGCGCCGGCGCCGAGTGCGGCACCGCCCTCATCCCAAGCGGAAGGAAGAGCTGCACAGCAAGCCGCGCCGCCCGCGGCCGCTGCTCAACAGCGTCCGGCCCCTCTTCAGGAGGCGAAAGCACCGAGTCCACCACTGGCGCCGCAAGCTCCCGCTCCCCAGAGGGGAGAGGGAGGGGGCGAGGCTGTTCGGACCAACGGGCACGGTGCACCGCCAAGCGGCGCCAACAGAATTTTCTCTTCTCCGCTCGCGCGCCGTCTCGCCAAGGACACTGGCATCGATATCGGCCGCATTGCCGGCTCCGGCCCACATGGCCGCGTGATTGCGCGCGATGTCGAGGAAGCGAAATCCGGACGTGGCTTGCGTGCACCCGGCGCGCCATCGGCACCAACAGGCGCCCCGGCGCCGCTCATCGCGCCGTCCGTGTCGGATCAGCAGATCCGCGCGCTGTACGACGAGGGCAGCTACGAGCTCGTGCCGCATGATGGCATGCGCCGCACTATCGCGCAGCGGCTCACCGCTTCGGTGCAAACCATTCCGCATTTTTATCTCACCATTGACTGCGATATCGGCAAGCTCCTTGAAGCGCGCGAGGAGATCAACGCCGCCGCGTCCAAAGAAAGAGGCAAGGACAAGGACGGCAAGCCGGCCTACAAGCTTTCGGTCAACGACTTTGTCATCAAGGCGCTGGCGCTCGCCTTGCAGCGCGTGCCTGATGCCAATGTCAGCTGGACCGACGCCGGCATGCTCAAGCACAAGCATTCCGACATCGGCGTCGCGGTCGCCATGCCGAACGGCCTGATCACGCCGATCATCCGCGAGGCCGAAACGAAATCGCTCTCCGCAATCTCCAACGAGATGAAAGAGCTCGCCGACCGGGCCCGGGCGCGCAAGCTTAAGCCGCACGAATACCAGGGCGGCACCACGGCAGTGTCGAACCTCGGCATGTACGGCATCAAGGATTTCACCGCCGTGATCAATCCGCCGCACGCCACGATTCTCGCGGTCGGCACCGGCGAGGAGCGCGCAGTGGTGCGGAACGGCAAGATCGAAGCCGCACACATCATGAGCGTGACGCTGTCGTGCGATCACCGTGCCGTCGACGGCGCGCTCGGCGCGGTGCTGATCGGCGCCTTCAAGGCGCTGATCGAAAATCCCGTGATGATGCTGGTCTAGGCATCGGTCCCAGCGCGCCGCACTCATGGATGATCTGATCGCAGGATATCGCCGCTTTCGCGCCGGCACGTGGCGCGCGGAGCGCAGCCGCTTCGAGGAGTTGAGCCGATTCGGCCAGCATCCGCGCGCGCTGGTGATCGCCTGCTCGGACAGCCGAACCGATCCGCAGATGGTATTCAACGCCGTGCCGGGCGAGCTGTTCGTCATCCGCAACATCGCCAACCTGGTGCCGCCCTATGGCCCCGACGACGAGCCGCACGGCGTCAGCGCGGCAATCGAATACGCCGTGCGGACGCTACGAGTCGGCGCCATCGTGGTCATGGGCCATGCCATGTGCGGCGGCATCAAAGCGCTGCTCGAGGGCACGCCGCCGGAATTGCCGGATTTCGTCGGCCAGTGGGTGCGCATCGCCGAGCCGGCGCGGCAGCGCGCCATGCTTTTGCCCGCGGAACAGCGTCATGACTTTTGCGAGCATGAGACAGTGCGGCTTTCGCTTGCGAACCTGATGACCTTTCCGTGGATCAGGAGCGCGGTCGAAGCCGGGCAAACCGCGCTGCACGGCTGCTTCTTCGGCATTCGCTCCGGCGTCCTCGAACGGCTCGGCGCCGACGGTGTCTTTCGCCCCATCCCCGAATAGGAAGCCTGCTATAAGGCGGCCGCGCCCCCCCATATAGGTGCAGGGTACGCACGAGGTTTTATTCATGCCTGAGACGAATTTCGACATCATCATTATTGGCTCCGGCCCTGGCGGCTATGTGTGCGCGATCCGCGCCGCGCAGCTCGGGTTCAAGACCGCCATCGTCGAGCGCGACTATTTGGGTGGCATCTGCCTCAACTGGGGCTGCATTCCCACCAAGGCGCTGCTGCGTTCGGCGGAAATTTTCCACTACCTGCAGCACGCCAAGGATTACGGCCTCTCCGCCGGTGACGTGACCTACGATCCCGCGGCCGTGGTGAAGCGCTCGCGCGCGGTATCGAAGCGACTCAACGACGGCGTCGGCTTTTTGATGAAGAAGAACAAGGTCGCCGTGATCTGGGGCGAGGCCGCGATCGACGCGCCGGGAAAAATCAGCGTCAAGGCGAGCAAGAGCGAAGCCCCGAAGGGCGCGCTCGGACCCGGCTCCTATGCGGCCAAGCACGTCATCATCGCCACCGGTGCGCGACCGCGCGTGCTGCCCGGCATCGAGCCGGACAAAAAGCTGATCTGGACCTACTTCGAAGCCATGGTGCCCGAACGCATGCCGAAGTCGCTCTTGGTGATCGGCTCGGGCGCGATCGGCATCGAATTCGCCTCGTTCTATCGCACGCTCGGCGCCGACGTGACGGTGGTGGAAATCCTGCCGCAAATCCTCCCCGTCGAAGACTCCGAAATCGCCGCCTTCGCGCGCAAGAGTTTCGAAAAGCAGGGCATCAAGATTCTCACCGGCGCCAAGGTGACGAAGCTCGACAAGAAAGCCGACGCCGTCGCCGCAACCATCGACGGCAAGGGCGGCACGCAGACGCTCGCGGTCGACCGCGTGATCTCGGCCGTCGGCGTCGTCGGCAACATCGAAAGCCTCGGCCTGGAAAAGCTTGGCGTAAAGACCGAGCGCGGCGCGATTGTCATCGACGGCGCCTGCAAGACCAGCGTGCCCGGCATTTACGCGATCGGCGACGTCGCCGGCCCGCCGCTACTCGCCCACAAGGCCGAGCATGAAGGCGTGATCTGCGTCGAGGCCATCAAGGGCCTGCACCCGCATCCGATGGACAAGCGGCTCATTCCCGGCTGCACCTATTGCTCGCCGCAGATCGCCTCGGTCGGACTGACCGAGCAGGCCGCCAAGGAGCAAAAGCGCGACACCCGCGTCGGCCGCTTTCCGTTCGTCGGCAACGGCAAGGCCATTGCGCTCGGCGAGGACCAGGGCTTGGTCAAGGTGATCTTCGACAAGAAGACCGGACAACTGCTGGGCGCTCACATGGTCGGCGCCGAAGTGACCGAGCTCATCCAGGGCTACGTGGTGGCGATGAATCTGGAGACCACCGAAGAAGAGCTGATGCACACCGTATTCCCGCATCCGACCTTGTCGGAAATGATGAAGGAAGCGGTGCTCGACGCTTACGGCCGAGCACTGAATATTTGATTGCTTATTGGGTCGGCATGCCGCGTTGTGGGGCCGGCCCACGTAGGCATGCTGACGCGTCGCGATTTTGCCGACCCTACGCGACCAGACCCGCCATCGGCTTGACCGCCACGCTGCCGGGAAACACGTCGGCCGCCAGCGCGCGCTCGTCGGCGCGCAGGTGATCCTTCAGCAAGCCCTTGAGCACCGCGCGCAGATCGGTCGTCGGTTTCAGGTCGCGGCCCTCGTAGAGATCGGCAGGGCGCAGTCCCGGCCAATCGGCGATGACGCGGCCGCCTTTGAGTGCGCCGCCGACCAGAAGCGCCACCGTGGCAGTGCCATGGTCGGTGCCTTCGGTGCCGTTGATGTGGGCGGTACGGCCGAACTCGGTTATCAGCGCAACCACGGTTTCGCGCCACGCGGACCCCATATTGGATTTGACCGCGGCGAGCGCATCGTCGAGCGCGCCAAGCAATTGTGCTAGCCGGCCCTTGGCGATGCCTTCGTTGTAGTGGGTGTCCCAGCCGTCGAGCGCCAGCGCGCCGACGCGCGGCCCGTCGGGCTGCGCCAGGAACTTTGCCGCGGTGCCGGCAGCCTCGACAAAATAGGCGTGCGCCTGCGCCGGGCCGGGCAGCGGTTTTGTGCCACCGGCATTGGCCATCGCGCCCGATTGTTCGATGGCTTTGAGCCTCGCGTTCTCCTCCAGGACGGTCGCGAGCTTCGGGTCGGCGTGGCGATAGAGATCGAGCAGGCGCTGCATCGTATCGGCGCTCGCCGGCATGACGCGTTGCGGCGCCCACGACAGGACCGGCGCCGGCCCGCGCACCACAAGGGGCGTCACCGGCCCGACGCCGAGCGCCTTGCTGCCGTTCGGGGCGACGCGGCCGCCGCTTGCGAGGCCGGCGAGGGCGCGATTGAGCCAGCCGCTGTCGGTGGCCCCCGGCTTAGGCGCGCCGCTTTCCAACACGTCCTGGCCGTCGAAGTGCGAGCGCTCGCGGTACGGCGTGGCGCAGGCATGGACGACGATCGCCTCCTGCGTCGCGAACATCTGGTGCAGGTTCGGCATCGCCGGATTGAGCGCGAAGAAATTGTCGAGCTTTAGAGCCGGCATCGCGCCGTCGAGGGTCAACGCATTGTCGCCGCGCAACATCACCCAGTTCGCATCGCCGACCGGTGCTACCGTCGCCAGCCCATCGAGCGCGCCGCGCAGGATGAACGCGAGAAAGCGGGGGTCGCGACCCTCGGCGCGTGCGAGCTTCGGCAGATGGGCCCAAGCGAACAGCGTGCCGGACGCAAGCAGCATTTGGCGGCGCGAGGGGGCATGCAACGGCATCATCGTCATCTCCGCAGGAATTCCGGCGCCATCAGGAGCAGCGCCACGGCCTGAGTGCGGCTTTCCGCGCGTGCGACGGTTTGGCGGGTCTGAGCCGAGGCGAGGGGCCCAAGGCTGTCGTCGAGCAAGGCGAGCGGATCGAGCTCGTTGGCGACGCGACCGGCAAACGCGTTCGCCATGTCGAGACGATGCGGAATGCCGTCGATCCAGGCCGCCTCGCTGTCGGAAAAGCCATTCGGCGCCGGCGGGCGCCAGAGCGCTTCGCCTAACATCGCCTGAGCAGCCATGAGGCGGGGGATCGGAACGGCCGATCGCGCACCGGTCGCGCGCAGTGAGGCTGCGATCCACTCCGACGGTTTTTTCAGCTTGGTGCGCGGCGCCGTCCACGCCTCGTCTGACGTAACCAAGGTTTTCGCGACCTGCTTGAGGTCGCCGTCTGTGTCGCGAAAGATCTTTTCGAGCTTGCCGGCGAGCGCGGGCGGCGGCTCGTCGGCCACGAAATGGCGCGCGAGCTTATCGGCAACGTGCCGCGCGGTTGCCGGATGCCGCGCCAGATCGGCGAGCACGGCGCGGCCCTGCTCGACGCCGGTGTCCGGATAGCTTTTGCCGAGCACCGTCTGCCGCCCGGGTTCGTGCAGCAGCTTGTTGAAAACGAACTCGCCGCCGTGCAGCGGCTCCCCCGGCGGCAGCCAGGTCCAGCCGGTGAGCACCTTGGCGAGGTTGGTAACGTCGACCTGCGCGTAGCCGCTGCGAACACCAAGCGTGTGCAGCTCGAGCGTCTCTCGCGCCAAATTCTCGTTCAGCCCCTTGTCGCGATCGATGCCCGCAATGGAGTTCGGACCGATCGACTCGACGTTATCAAGATAGAACAGCATGGCCGGATGGCTTTCGACGGCCTGCAGCAAATCGGCGAAACGGCCGAGCACATGGGGCCGGATCGCCTCGCGTTCATAAGGCCCGGCCATCGGCAGGATCTTGTCGGCCGAGATGCAGAAATGATTGGACCAGAACCAGACCAGCCGTTCGACAAAGCCGATATCGGCGCTGGTTGCGGCATCGAAGCGAGCCTGCGCTTCGTCCTGCATGAGCCGCGCCGGCAATGGCGGCATTTTCGGCTGAAGCTTTGACTCCGGCAATTCAACGGCGTCCGAAGACGTCGACTTCGCTTCCGCCAAGGTCTCTCGCTCACGCTCGCGTTTTTTGGCGCGCTGGGCGAGCTTGCGTCTCGCGCGTTCCTCGGCGCGAAACCCGAAAACGGCCCGGGCCGCTTGCGCACTCGACGGCAGATTTGCCGCGGCGACTTGGCCGGCCCGCGGCCGTTCCAAATCGGCGATCAAGGCCCCCCGCGGATCGTTCGCAATGCGAGCAATGGCGCCGCCAGCCGGGCCGAGGCCAAATCGATGCAGCGCCAGCGCTGCCGCTTCCTTGCCGCGAGGGATCAAACAAACCTCCGCTCGTTCGATCGCCGGCCAGACTCGTTCCTCCAATGTGGCAGAAATTCCACTCTGGCAAATGAAATCCCGCGGAATTTTCTTACATTCTGTTCATCGTCCGGCGGCTTGCGCCGGCCGTGGAGCACGCGCGGACCTCGGCTTGCGGCAAACCAGCCCGGCCCGTAAGTATCCAGACAAGCGGCTCGCGAATCCCGCGCCGAGCCGGCCCGATTGGAACCCGCATGGCCGTG
>Ga0070741_10011268_pt1 | contig 16571 bp, 17 predicted proteins | sample Coa_R1_4_FD_66440 | JGI IMG/M metagenome (GOLD analysis project Ga0070741, IMG submission 66440) | Surface soil microbial communities from Centralia Pennsylvania, which are recovering from an underground coalmine fire - Coalmine... | ecosystem: Environmental > Terrestrial > Soil > Unclassified ...
TAGCCGCGACCTGCGCCAGGGCACGCTTCGTCATGACCTTCGCCAGGTGCGTCCGGAATTCGCCGGAGGCGTAGGAGTCGCTGAGCGGGTTCTTGATCGACTCGGCCACGGCGGCGGCGGCGCGCTCGAGGTTCGCGTCCGACGGTGCCTGACCAGCGAGCGCCTTCTCCGCCGCCTTTGCTCGAATGGGAATGGCGGTCGCGCCGCCGACGGCGATCGCCACGCGATCGAATTTCCCGTTCTTCACGCCCGCGAGCGCCGCCACACCGACGACGGCGAAACTCGATGCCGGATGCCGATGCTTCAGATAGACCGCGGCCGGCGCGCTCGGGACACGAACGGAGGTCAGAATCTCCCCATTCTTCAGCGCCGTGGTGAAAAGATCGACAAAGAAGTCGGCGGCGGCGATCTCGCGCTTCCCTTTCTTCCCAGTGACGGTGAACTTCGCGTCGAGCAACAGCATCAGCGTCGGATAGTCGGCCGCCGGATCGGCATGGGCGATCGATCCGCCGATGGTCCCGCGGTTGCGCACCTGCAGGTCGCCGATGTTTCCGCGACCTCCGCGAGCACCGGACACGTCTTGCGGACGGCGTCCGAGGCGGCGATCTCCGCGTGTGTAGTCATGGCGCCGATTTGCAGACCATCCTTCGTCGCTTTGATTCCGCGCAGCTCCTTGACGCGGCCGATGTCGATCAGGGCCGCGGGCGAACTTAGCCGCAGCTTCATCGCCGGCAGGAGGCTGTGCCCTCCCGCGAGGAGACGCGAGCCCTTGACGCTGTTCAGGAGCTTCAACGCATCCGCGAGATTCTTCGCGCGGTGATATTCGAAGCTTGCTGGAATCATGATCAGCTCCTCTTCGCATCGCGGATGGCACGCCAGACGCGTTCGGGTGTGAGCGGCATGTTGATCCGCTCCACGCCCAGCGGTGCAAGGGCGTCGATGACCGCGTTGTAGACGGCGGGCGTGGAGGCGATCGTCCCCGTCTCGCCGATTCCTTTCACGCCGAGCGGATTGACCGTCGTCGGCGTTTCGGTCATGGCCAGCTCGAACTTTGGGAAGTAGGCGGCTTTCGGAAGCGCGTAATCCATCATCGAGCCGGTCAGAAGCTGACCGTCATCGTCGTAGACCGCCCCTTCCCACAGCGCCTGGCCGACGCCCTGCGCGATCCCGCCGTGGATCTGCCCCTCGACGATCATCGGGTTGATCACCTTGCCGCAATCGTCGACGGCGATGTAGCGCTCGAGCTTCACCTCGCCGGTCTCGGCGTCGACCTCTACCACGGCGATGTGTGCGCCGAACGGGTAGACGAAATTCGGCGGATCGAAAAACGCCGACGCCTCGAGACCCGGCTCCAGCCCCTTCGGATAGTTCCACGCCACGTTGGCCATCAGCGCCACGTCCTGAATGGTCTTGAATTTGTCGGGCGAGCCTTTGACGAAGAACTTCCCGTCGGCGTAATCGATGTCCTCGGGCGAGGCCTCGAGCAGATGGGCCGTGACGATCTTCGACTTGTCCTTGATCTTGGTGATTGCTCCCATCAATGCGCCGCTGCCGACCGCGGTGGTGCGGCTGCCGTACGTTCCCCAACCCATCGGCGTCTGATCGGTGTCGCCGTGCAGGACTTCGACATCGTCGACCGACACGCCTAACTCGCTGGCCACGATCTGCGCGAACGTCGTCTCCTCCCCCTGGCCGTGCGGCGAGACGCCGACCATCACATTGACCTTGCCCGAAGGGTGGAAGCGGACGATCGCGCTCTCCCACAGGCCGCCGCCGAAGCCGACCGCGCCGGCGACCTGGGACGGGCCGAGGCCGCAGATCTCGGCGTAGGTGCAGAAGCCGATGCCGAGGTGCTTGCCTTTGGCGCGCATGTCGGCCTGGCGTTTGCGCAGCGATTTGTAGTCGGCGATCTGCAGCGCTTTGTTGAGCACTCCTTCGTAATTGCCGGTGTCGTACACCAGCCCGGTGGCGACGGTGTAGCCATCCTTGAACGGCGGGATCATGTTTTTCCGGCGAACCTCGACCGGATCCATCTTCAGCTTGTGCGCGAGCACATCGACCATCCGCTCGACGATGAACGTTGCCTCGGGACGTCCCGCTCCGCGGTAGGCATCGACCGGCGTGGTGTTGGTGAAGACGCCGTAGACGTCCTCGTGGATGTTGGGAATCTTGTAGACGCCCGAGAGCATCAGGCCATGAAGGATGGTCGGAATGCCGGTGGAGGCGGTCGAAAGATACGCGCCGAGGTTCGCCCAGACTTTCGCGCGCAGGCCGACGATCGTTCCGTCTTTCTTCGCCGCGAGTTCGACCTCCTGGATGTGATCGCGCCCGTGAATAGTGGCGCGATAGTTCTCGCTGCGGCTCTCGGTCCATTTCACCGGACGGTTCACCGCCTTCGAGGCGAAGACCACCATCGCCTCCTCGGGGTAGTGCGGAATCTTGCTTCCGAATCCACCGCCGACCTCGGGGGCAATCACGCGGATCTTGTGCTCGGGAACGCCGGTGTCGAGCGACAGGAGGAACCGCGCGATGTGCGGGTTCTGCGTCGTGGTCCAGATGGTCACCTCGCCCGACGCCGAGCTGTACTGCGCCAGCGCCGCGCGCGGCTCCATGGCATTGGGGATCAGACGTTGATTGATGATGCGGTCTTTGACTACGACATCCGCGCTCTTGAACGCCGCATCGACGTCGCCGCCGGTGACGTGCCAGTGGAAGCAGATGTTGTCCGGCACGTCGGCGTGAAGCCGCGGCGCCCCTTTCTGCGTCGCCTTGAACGCATCGACCGTGACCGGCAGCGGATCGTAGTCGACGTCCACCGCATCGGCCGCATCGCGGGCCTGGTAGCGGTCCATGGCCACGACGACGGCGACGGCGTTGCCGACGTAGCGCACGGTATCGACGGCGATCGCGGGATACGGCGGCGTCTTGGTGTCGGAGCCGGGAACGACCCAGGCGCAAGGAATCGGGCCGAAACCGGCGTCCTTCATCTGCTGTCCGGTGAAGACGCCGATTACGCCGGGCATCGACGCCGCTTTTTTCGTGTCGATGCGTTTGACCTTCGCGTGCGCGTACGGCGAGCGAACCACTGCCATATGCACCATGTTCGGCAGGACGAAGTCATCCGTGTAGCGGGCCTGCCCGGTGACCAGCCGCGGGTCCTCGCGGCGCTTGATTCCCGATCCAAAAATTCGCGACGCCATGGGATCCTCCTCAGGCTTTCATGCGAATTGCCGCCTCCTGCACCGCGGACACGATGTTCTGGTATCCGGTGCAGCGGCAGAGATTTCCGTCGATGCCGTGCCGGATCTCGGCCTCGGTGGGACGCGGATTGCGTTTGAGCAGATCGACGGTGGTCAGGATCATGCCCGGCGTGCAGAAGCCGCACTGCAATCCATGCTTGTCCCAGAAAGCCTGCTGGATCGGATGCAGCTTGCCGTCGCGCGCCAGGCCCTCGATGGTGGTCACGTCCGAGCCATCGGCCTGCACAGCGAGCATGGTGCACGACTTCACGGCCTGACCATCGATAATGACCGTACAGGCGCCGCACTGACTGGTGTCGCAGCCGACGTTGGTGCCGGTCAGCCCGAGCTGTTCGCGCAGAAAGTGAACGAGCAGCAGGCGCGGCTCGACCTCCGCGGTTTGCTTCGCGCCGTTGACGGTGAGTGAGACGGTGTGCTTCATGCCGACCTCCGGATTGTCTGGAAGAGAGCGCGAGTCTATGGCTGCTCAGGGAGGAGGTCAATGCTCCTTCAGCGCTTGATCATGACCGAATGAGTCTGGTAGTATGAGCATATGAGTCATCGTCTCCAAGTCCTGATTCCAGAAGGTCTCGAGGCTCGACTGCGCAAGGCAGCACAGCGAAGCCGGATGTCACGCGGAGCGTGGGTACGCAGGGCGATCGAGAGGGCGTTGGCGGCGGATCAGAAGTCTCCTGATCCTCTGGAGCGCTTGTCCGGTCTCGGTGGTCCGACGGCGGACATCGAGCAGATGCTGGCGGAGATCGAGTCGGGGCGTTCGTGAGGGTGTTCGTCGACTCGAACATTCCTATGTACGTCGCTGGTCGCGAACATCCCCTGCGCGAACCTGCCCGACGATTCCTGGAGCGCGTCCGAAACGGTGAGATCGAGGCATGCACGAGCACCGAGGTTCTGCAGGAGATTCTCTACCGATACGTGGCGCTCAAACGGCCGGACCTTGCGCGAGAAGTCTATGACCTCTTTGTGCAACTCTGTGCCGCGGTCTTTCCAGTCACGCTTGCCGACACCGACCGCGCCAAGGCGATCATCGGCCGGGAACGGCTGGGCGTCCGTGATGCGATTCACTGCGCGGTGATGCTGAACAACGACATCCGAACCATCGCCTCTTTCGACAGCGGGTTCGACAACCTGAAGGCGATTCAGCGCCTGGAACTCAACTGACTGTTTCCGGCCGGGTTGCTTCGATCTTCTTGCGCACGCAATCGAAGAACGCGTCGGTGATCTTCTGCGCCACCACGCTCATCAGGCGCGCGGCGAGGCTGGCGATGGCGCCGACGATGGTCACATCCGAGGACCAGTCGAGCACCGTCGCACCGTTCGCGCCGTCGCTCAGCAGCATCTCGCTGGTGGCGTCGACCACGCTGCCCGGAGCCTTGCCGTGGGCCTTCATCCGCGCGCGGTTCGGGGCGTCGAGATCGAGCCATTCGACCTCCGTGGAGAAGGTCGCCTTGACCGCGCCGAAGCCGACCGAGGCGACCGCGCGGAACTTCTCGTTGGGTGTGATCACTTCGAGCGTTTCCAGTCCCGGAGCGCAGCGCGTTATCTCCTGGGGGTCGGTCAGAAAGCGCCACACTTTGTCGCGCGGCGCCTGAATGGTCACGGTTCCCTGGAAGTGCATTGCGAACTCCGATACTCGGCGATTGCGGCGTGCACGACGTCGAGCGGCAGATGGGCGCACGGCAGCCGGGACTGCGGAATCTCGTCGCGCAACGTCTCGACCATCCGCTGGTGCGTGATGGATGAAGCCTCCTCCAGGGTCATGCCGGTCAGCATCTCCGTCAGGAGTGAGCTCGCGGCTTTGGCGATGGCGCAAAGATCGCCCTGAAAACGCGCCGCGCGGACCGAACCGTCGGGCGCGAGCGACATCTCGATGCGCACGCGGTCGCCGCACAGCGGATTGTCGTGTTCATGCCGGAGGTCCGGCGACTCGAGCGAGCCGTAGTTCCGCGGATGTCGCGAATGTTCGAGGATGACCTCACCGTACATGAACGAGATCCTCGCGCGCGCTGAGCGGCGCGCCGTTTCTGCCGTGCATCACCGCCACCACCTCGGCCATGATGGCCAGGGCGATCTCCGCCGCGCTTTCGCCGCCGAGGTCCATGCCAATGGGTACTCGTACTCGTGCCAGATCGCTGGGATCGACCCCCTCCTCGCGCAGCATCTTCAGAATCGCCGCTCCGCGCCGCCGGCTCCCGAGCAGGCCGACGTACGGTGCATCCGTCGCCAGCACCCGCTTCAGAACCGGGATGTCGATCTTGTAGTCGTGCGCCACGAGCACCACCGGAGTCTGCGAGCCGAAGGAGGTCCTGGCCGCGATTTCGGAGGGGATGCCCACGCGAATCTCATCGGCCTCGGGAAAGCGCTCGCGCGTGGCGAAGCGCGGACGGCTGTCGATGATCACCGACCGGAACCCGAGAGCCTTGGCGAAGCCGACGAGCGGAATGGCCACCACTCCCGCGCCGAAGATCATCAGTGTCGAGGGCGGCCGCAGCACCTCGATGTAGACCTCGCGTCCCTCCAGCGTGGTGATCCCGGACCGCGCCGGAGGATCGGTGACCAGGAAGTGCCGGCCGCGGTCGTCGCCGCCGATCACGGTGGCGATCGCCGCGACGCGTCCGGCATCCCATTCCTTTCGCGCGTTCTCGTACAACGGCGCGGCCTCGTCGAGCGGTTCGACCAGCACGTCGACCGCGCCGCCACAGCTCAATCCGATCTCCCACGCTTCTTCATCGCCGAGCTTCAGGTTCAACAGCCGAGGCGTTTTCGATCCGAGAATCTGGCTGGCCTGCTCGATCACGCGCGCGTCGACGCAGCCGCCGATGGTCACCGATCCGAGGATGCTTCCATCCTCGCCGACGAACATCTTTGTCCCCTCGCGGCGCGGCGTGCTGCCGGTGGTGCGCACGAGCGTGGCCATCGCTGCGCGCGTTCCCGAGCGGCGCAGCCGCTCGATCAGATCGAACGTTTCATGCGACATGGGCGTAACGCTGCGGTTCTTTCTCGAACGTCCGCTTGCACGGCTCGCAGCAGAAGTAGTAGCGGCGCCCTTCGTGTTCCGCGGTGTAGCGCGCGCCGGCGATGCTCACCGTCATCTGGCAGATCGGATCGACCGCCTCGGCCGGCGCTGCCGGACGAGCGACGATGGCCGGCTTCTTCAGCCGCCCCGCCCGCCGCTCCTGCACGATCTCTGCAACGATACTGAGCGCGATCTCCTCCGCCCCCTGCGCGCCGATATCGAGTCCCGCCGGCGATTTCACGCGCTCCAGTCCCGAGACGCCGCGCTCGCGCAGTTGCTCGAGCAGCACGCCCCCCCTCTTCGGGCTGGCCACCAGCGCGATGTAGCCGGCCTCGGTCCTCAGCGCCTGCTCGATCGCTTCTTCGTCGTAACGGCCATGCGTGGCGATGACAATGAACGTCTCGCCGCTCAGCGGCAGTGCGGACAGATTCAGCTCGTTGACGATGGCATCCGCCTCCGGGACGCTTTCGCGCGTGGCCAGAGGATCAACGACCGTCACGTGGAACTGCAGCGCCGCGCCCAGACGCACCAGAGCGCGGGCGACAGTCTCGTATCCGATGACCACCAGCGCCGGCTTCGGCAGATTCGGTTCGATGAACACATCGAGCACGCCCCCACTGTAGCATCGCATCGGCACGTCGATGATCCCCGGACGCTTCGATTCCGGCGCCGGCGTGTTGCTGCTGAGCGTGAGAAATCGCGGCCTGCCTTGCTCGAGCGCTTCCAGCGCGTTGGCCACCACGATGTCGTGCGCGCAGCTCCCACCGATCCAGCCCGTCAGCGTGCCGTCGGGAGCGATGATGGCCTTGTCGCCCGGCTTCGACGACGTCGGGCGTTCCGCGCGCACGATCGTGGCCACGGCGAAGGGCTGGCGCCGCTTGCGGAGTTCGACGATGGTCTCGGCGATGTCTTCACGGCGAGCCGACGGTGGGGCGAGATCGCCGGGCGTGTCGACGTCAACCAGCACGCCGCGATCGTTCACCGCCACGCGGGCGATCGATTCCGCGTGATCGCCGAAATCGCGCGGCAGCCGATGTCGCCGCGAATCTGCATCATCTCGTCGAATAGCGACTTGTCGACGAGCACCGGATTGCCGCGAAATCCGTTGTACGTCGGAACGACAACGCTCGGATGGGTAAGCCTGTACTGGTTGACGAGCGCGTCGACTGTCGCCGCGGCGACGAACGGCTGATCGCCGAGGACGATCAGCGCCGCCTCGGTGCCGCCAGGGAGCGCGCGAATCCCCGCGTGCAACGACGTGCTCATCCCTTCGGCGAAATCGGGATTGAAGACCACCCGCTCGCGGTCGAATCGGATCTGCCGCCGGATCTCGTCCGCGTGCGCGCCGAGTACCACCACGACGTGCTCGACTTTCGATTGATGAAGATTGTCGAGCACGTGCTGCAGCAGCGGCTTGTCGCCGATCCGCGCGAGTTGCTTGCACTCGCCGAAGCGCGTGGCCTGGCCCGCGGCAAGGACGATCGCGGAGATCATGAAGGGGAGATGGTAGCGGAAACCGGTTGCCGGTTGCCGGTGCAGTCCTCGTGAGACGAAAAATGCCGGGAACCGGGAACCGGCAACCGGCTACCGCTTTTCCGCGAAACAGCTCGTCACCAGGTCGCGCAGCTCGGCGGGATTGAACGGTTTCGGAAGCAACCCGTAGATCCCGAACGCCAGGGCGCGCGCGACGTCCGGCCCGCGCCTGGCGCTGACCACAATCACCGGAATGGCTCGAAGGCGCGGGTTCCTGGCGCGCTCTGCCAAGACGTCCCAGCCTGTGAGGTTGGGCATGACCAGATCGAGCACGATCAGGTCGGCGTCACGATCCTGCAAAATTTGGAGCGCCTCTCGACCGTCGCGCGCTTCCGCGGTCTCAAACCCGTCTCCCGAGAGCATGTGGACAATCATCCGGCGCATGCTCGCGTCGTCCTCCGCCACGATGATTCGCGGACGATTGTGGCCATCGCTCGGGGAAGGGCCGGGCACGTCCGCCTCCCGAATCGCCGCTCGGAGCTCGATCTCGCAGGCCGTCGATCGCGCGAGCAGCTCGAGCAGGCGGAGCTCGCTCGCGGACCATTGGCGCGGCTCAAAGTCGATCACCGAGAACGAGCCGATCTTCGCCCCCGACACTTCGAGCGGAACGGCAGCGTACGCGCCGACTCGTGGGTCCTCGGACAGCGGATGATTCCGCGCGTCATCGACGACCAACGGACCGGGGGAAGCGATGACTTCGCGGCAAAAGCGGCCGGTGATCGGGTCCGTGTTCGGCAAGCCATACGAACTTTTGTGGAACTCGCGGTCCTCGCCGGTCAGACAGATCAGCGCCACCGGAACGTGAAGGCTCCTGGCCGCCAGTTGCGTGAAGCGGTCGAAAGCATCCTCGGGTAGCGTTTCGAGAAGCCGCGTGTCCCGCAGCACCTCGAGCCGGTGCGGATCTTGAATTGCAGAGCGTGTTCCTACCGTAGTCATCAGTCGGCATCCGGTTTGCGGAGCACTTCTCATGCCGACTGGCGAGGAGAGTCGATATGGACGTCACCATGGACCCGGGCGAAGTTGCCGCCACAGGAATTTACGGACTGGACTACATCCTTGGCGGCGGATTTCCAAGAAATCACGTTTACCTCGTCCAGGGCGACCCCGGCGTCGGCAAGACGACGCTGTCGCTGCAATTTCTGCTCAAAGGGACGAGGGCGGGGGAACGCGGTCTCTACGTGACCATGTCCGAATCAGAGCGCGACCTGCGCGCTGTGGCGCGGTCGCACGGATGGAGCCTCGAACCGATCCAGATCTTCGAGCATCTCGTAGGCGAGGACGAGGTTTCCGAAGAGGATTCGTCGATTTTCGAACCTTCGGAGATCGAGCTCGGGCCGGCGGTCAAGCGCATTCTGGAAACGATCGATGAGCTCAAGCCGGATCGCGTCGTCCTCGACTCACTCTCGGAGATCCGTCTTCTGGCGCAGAGCTCGCTCCGCTACCGCAGGCAGGTCCTGGCGCTGAAACAATTCTTTGGCGGGCGCAGGATTACCGCGCTGCTCCTCGATGACCGGACCTCGGACGTCAAAGACATCCAGCTTCAGAGCGTTCCGCATGGCGTGGTGGAACTGGAGCGCTTTACGCCGAACTACGGGATGGCGCGGCGCCGGCTGCAGATCGTCAAGGTGCGCGGCCTCAATTTCCGCGCCGGCTATCACGACTTCAACATCGTCACCGGCGGCATCGTGGTCTACCCGCGGCTCGTGGCCGCGGAAACGCGCCACCGGGTGTTGCAGAGCTTCTTCACCAGCGGCCTGCCGGAGCTGGACGCGCTGCTGGCTGGCGGACTCGACCGTGGTACGAGCACGCTGATCATGGGTCCTGCCGGCTGCGGCAAATCGGCGCTGGCCACGCAATACGTCGTCAGCGCGGCGATGCGGGGAGAGCCGTCGGCTTTTTTCACCTTCGATGAGAGTCTCACCACGCTGTTTCATCGTTCCGATGCCCTCGGCTACGACCTGACCAATCTCGTTGCTGGAGGCAAGGTGATGATCCAGCAGGTCGACCCGGCCGAGCTGCTGCCCGGTGAATTCGCGCAACTCGTGCGCGATGCCGTCGATCAGCAGAAGATCCGCCTGCTGATCATCGACAGCCTGAACGGCTATTTGAATGCCATGCCTGAGGAGAAATACCTCCTCCTTCATCTTCACGAACTGCTCAGCTTTCTGGGACAGCACGGCGTGGCCACCATTCTCGTGTTCGCCCAGCACGGACTGCTTGGAAGTCACATGGGAACCACCGTCGACATCAGCTACCTCGCCGACTGCGTGATTCTGCTCCGCTACTACGAGACGCAGGGGGAAGTCTGCAAGGCCATCTCCGTGATCAAAAAGCGGAGCGGCGCGCACGAGACGGCGATCCGGAAGATGCAGATCACCTCGCACGGAATCAAGATCAGCCAGCCACTGCGACACTTCCGCGGAGTGCTCTCGGGCACACCGGTCATCGAGGAAGCAACCCATGCGGAGGAGGCACGCGACTGATTCCGTATGTCCGCGGAACGCCGTCCATCTTCCCCGGTGCTGATCTTCGCGCCGATCCGACGGGACGCCGAGCTTCTGACCGGAACGCTCGCCTTCGTCGGCTTCACCGGCCGTGAATGCTCCGATCTGGCGGAACTCACCGGCAATCTGGACAATCACGCGCTCGCGCTGCTGACCACCGAGGAGGCCTTCCGCCCGGCCCTGGCCGAGACCTTGCGCGCATTCATCGAGGCCCAGCCGGTGTGGTCGGACTTTCCGATCGTGATCTTCGCCGGGCCCGAATCGAACGGCCGCTATACGAGCGGATTGGACCGCCTCGGTCCGCGCGCCAACATCACGCTCGTCGACCGCCCCGTGCGGGTGAAGACACTGACCAGCGTGATCCGCTCGGTAGCGCGCACGCGGCGGCTGCAATTCGAGATCCGCGACCTTCTGGCCAAACTCGAGGATCGCATCGCTGAACGCGATCGCTTCCTGGCTATCCTCGGACACGAACTGCGCAACCCGCTCGCGGCGATCGTCCTCGCGGCGCAGATGGTCGAATCCGACGGAATCCTCGACGACCAGCACGCGCGCCGGATCGAGCGTCAGGCCTTGCATCTGTCGCGGCTGGTCGATGATCTGCTCGATCTGTCGCGCGTCACCACTGGCAAAATTGCGCTCAAGCGCACGCCGGTCGACCTCAATCAACTGGTCGAGCAGAGCCTGAAGGGGCTTCAGACGGACCGCTTCCGTCGCGATCTCGATCTGCGGTTCTCGCCGGCCAAAGGGCCGCTGACCATTGACGCCGATCCGCTGCGCGTCGATCAGATCATTACCAACCTGCTGACTAACGCGTTCAAATACACACCCGAGGGGGGTTCGGTCAGCGTGACGACGGCGATGCGCGACGGCAGCGCGGTGCTGACGGTTGCCGACACCGGCGTGGGGATCGCTCCCGAGCGGCTCGACTCGATCTTCGAGCTGTTCAGCCAGGCCGAGAACGCCATCGGCCGCGCGCAGGGAGGGATGGGCATCGGCCTTCATCTGGTGCGGAGTCTGGTCGAGCTGCACGGTGGGTCGGTGCGCGCCTCGAGCGACGGGATCGACAAAGGAAGCCGGTTCACCGTGCAACTTCCTTTGGCCTCACTTCAGGCGGCGGCGGATCCATCGACGCGGTCATCCGCGGAGCCGCGCAGCGCGATCTGTCCCAGCCGCCACATCGTGATCGTCGACGACAACGCCGACATCCGCGATCTGCTTCAGATCAAGCTGCGCAAGCTTGGCCACGTGGTCGAGACCGCGGCCGACGGGCAGAACGGTCTGCGGCGGATCACCGCAATCCGTCCGCATGTGGCCATCATCGACATCGGGATGCCCGGGCTCGACGGATACGAAGTCGCACGGCGCGTGCGCCAGGCGGTCCCCGATCCGATCGTGCTTATCGCTCTGACCGGGTTCGGTCAGAGCGAAGACAAGGAGAAAGCTCTCGCCGCCGGGTTCGATGAACATCTGACCAAACCGATCCGGGTGGAGGACTTACAACAGATCTTTGTCCGGCGCTGGTCCGCTTCGCAGGAATGAGGACGCCGCGTGGCGCGACAATCGATCCTGATCGTCGATGACAACTCCGACTTCTGCGAGGTCGCGGCGACGATCCTGCGCGGCGAGGGATTTGCGGTCGATCAATGCTCCGACGTGCGCCTGGCGATCGCCCGGGCGAAGAGCACAAGTTACAGCGCGGTCGTCCTCGAACCGAGTCCCGCCGCCGGCTTCGCGCCGCTGTTCGAGATCCTCGACCTGCACCACGTGATCGCCGCCACGACCGAGGACGATGAGGACCTCGCCGGCCGCCTCGCCGACGCCGGCGTTTTTTGCGTCGTACGCAAACCGCTCACGCGCCAGAAACTGCAACAACTCGTCCGCGCCTGCTGCGGCGGCAGGCCGTAGCCCCAACTCCCCTCGCCCCGCGAAGCGGGGAGAGGGTGCCGCGAAAGCGGCGGGTGAGGGGCCAGGGCGCTACAGTAGTGGCACCCGATGACCGATCGCTTTCGCTACTGGTTTCCTGTTGCCTGCACGTTTGCAATCGCGTTCGCGCTCATCACGCCGCCGTTTCAGGTTCCTGACGAAGTGGGGCACTGCTGGCGTGCGTACACGATCGCTCGAGGCGAAATCATTCCCTCGATGCTCAACGGGAGACCGAGCGCAGCGGTCCCTCTCGGTGTGCGGCGGCTTGTCGCCAACCTGTGGCTGGCGACAGCCGGCCGGTCAGAACTGAAGGTGGGATGGCCACGGTTGCATGCGGCGGTCATGATTCCTCTCGGTCGATCGAACCCGGTGTCGGTCACATTTCCTGCCCACTACGCGCCGGTCCCCTACGCTGCCGCGGCCCTCGGATGCTGGATCGGCGACACGTTCGATCCTCGTGTCATGTCTGCTCATCATCGCCCCTCACCTGGCGCTTCGCGCCACCCTCTCCCCGCTTCGCGGGGCGAGGGGAGTTCGTCGCGCTCTACTCGGCGACGCCCTTCTCCTTGAGCACCTTCCACACTTTCGGCGGGGTGATGGGGATGTCGATGTGGCGCACGCCGAGGTGCCACAGGGCGTCGACCACCGCGTTCGCGATCGCCGCCGGGGCGCCAACGGTCGCCGATTCCCCGACGCCCTTCGCGCCGAGCGGGTGGTGGGGCGACGGCGTGCAGGTCTTGTCGGTCTCCCACTTCGGCGTTTCCATCGACGTCGGCACGAGGTAGTCCATCAGGCTGCCGCCCTGGATGTTTCCGTCAGCGTCGTAGTTGATCTCCTCGAACAGCGCCGGCGCGAGCCCCATCGTCAGGCCGCCGTGGATCTGCCCGTCGACGATCATCGGATTGATGATGTTGCTGCCGTCGTCGACGGCGACGAGAACCCGCAGCTATGGTGCCGGACAGCGTGTAGCTGTTCGGAGTTCCTGTACGTGCGCTGACTTGATAACGGAAGAGCCCGCCTGCAGCGCATCGTCCGTGTACGTCGGAGGCGTCAAGCCCACGGCCGTGAAAGGCGCGTTCACCTGCGTTCTCAACTCTTGGACGTGAATGGCTCTAACCACCGTCAGACCTGGCTGAATTACCAGATCCGTGTACGTGCCAGCTGACAGCCCAACAGCCACGCGAATCGCGTCGACCGCCTGCCGAAGTTCGGTTATGTGGATAGCGCGGATCGGTGTGCTAGCAGCAGCCAGCGGGTTATCGGTATAAACGAACGTCGTCACGAAGTCGGAGTTACTGAACGCAGACGCAGCCGTCGAATTTGTAGCGCGCACCTTGTAGACATAAGCGTGGCCAGCAGAGACCGTGCTGTCCGTGTAAGGGCTCGTCGCGGTTCCGCTTAGCGTCGTGAAATTGATGCCATCGCTCGTCCGTACGAGTTCGTATGCGGTTGCACCTGTGGATCCCGACCAGGTAACAGTCACAGCCGTTGTGCTGGCTGCGACTGCGGCGAGACCCGCCGGCGCTGCCAGGCTGGCCGCGCTTTGGAACAAAGGATACACACGGCCCGCGATCACGAGGTTACCGGTCCGTACAGCCGTCGCGGGGTTCGGTGAAACAGAGAACGAGACGGAACTCGTGCCGTCGCCGAAGCCCGTCGGGCTGCTAATCGAAGCAAAGCCAGGACTTGATGATTCGACGAATGTATTCCACCAACAACCAGAAGGCGCCGTAACAGTAACGCTGCCGCTCTCGCCTCCCGCACTGATGATGGCGGAATGAACCTCATCGCGACAGGAAACGGTCGTGAAACAGAGAACGTACACTGCCGGAGCGCGTAGTTTTGTGCGTTTGCCCAGCTGCCAACCATGACAAAAACCGAATGAGTACGTGAGCTTTGTGGCGAAATAGTCCAGGAGAAATCTCTGAGTTTTATCGATGTCGAGTCTACGTTGACATCGAGCTTGGAATCGACCTTGGTGCCCGAGGCCCACGCGGCGGAAGGGAATGCTGCTACTGCTAGCCCGTCAGTCGCCCCGGCGGTGGTGTAGGCGCCGCCCATCAACACTGTCGTTGCTCCAGCCGTGCACGGGCTCGCGTTGCCTCCGGTGCAGGTCGTCGGATAGCTCTTCGTCGATGCGTGACCAGCTGACGCGAAAGCGCTTGCGTCGATCGTGAAGTTCACAGCCTCTGATGGATCGATGTTTGTGATCGTTTGATCGAGCTTCAGGTAATACGCCGGCACGCCAAGAGGATTCGGCACGAAATAGGCGTAGGTCGAGACGACGTATGGTGCGGCGTACATGTCGAAGTACCACTGATTGCTGTTATACACATAGCTTGCAGAGGGCCCGGTACTCGACGGACCTGTGTGCTGCTCGACCATCCCCGACGTAAGCCACAGCTCATGGGCTGAGCAGGCGACACCCAGCATCGTGGAGCCGCGATTCAGTTCGTCTCCGCCGAGCGTAGGGTTGTAGTCGCCCGCGTGGAGCAACACCTGAACCCGCCGTTCGTCGAACTCGACGAAACATATTCGACGTCGTTGTAGCGAAGTGAGACAAGCACTCCTCCCCACGAAAGGTCGAAGACAGCGACCTGCTCGCCGGCAGGATCCATCAGGTATGCGGCTTGGTGAGTCACACCGGGAACCGGCGAAAAGCTCGTCGTCTGCGGGCAATGCTCCCGCGCACCGAACGCGGCAGCCGTCGTGAGGAGTAGCGTAGCTGCGACGAGACGCACCACATACAGATCACGGTGTGAAGGCATGAGCTGTGTTCCAATCACCAACCATCACGTAGATCACAGTGTGCTTCCCGCTGCTCGGGCTAAGCGTGACATTGCTGATCGCAGTTCCGCCGTTGATGTTGTTCCAAAAGCTATCGAAATAGAGGTTCTGCCATCCACATGGTCCGCAGCAAAGTACTTCCCGAAGACAATCTTCGCTGGCGCCAAAGGGCAGGGATTCGAGGCTCCAGTTACAACAGAACAGTCGAGGTCGGCGATAGCGTGGCGGAGGGCCCCGGGCCCCGATTCCGGATGATATACTGTACAATTGCCGTCGGCGTCGCAATCACAACCGACAGTGCAGCCGCCTGTGGTTCCTGGAGTATAGAGTGCAGAACCAAAGAGGAATGGCAGGTTCTCTCGCGTGTCGATATTCGTGACATACGAATCGAGTTTCAGGTAGTAGGCCGGCGTACCTCCAGGATTCGCCACAAACGTCACAGTAGTGGTAATCGTGTAGGGTGTGGTCCAGAGACTCGCCGAGTACACGCTACCACCCTTGACGGTCGCAGCACGATCCCATAATCCTTGATTGTTGGTAAAGTCCACCACACCGTTGTAGATGATAAGCGTGGTTCCGTCCTTGCAAGCAGCGCCGAGTATCGGTGAGCCACGGCCATTCAAATCACCGGCTGCAGTCGGGTTGTAACTGAAGTTCGGCCCGCCTTGAAACCAGGCATACTGAACCATGCCCCCGGGGTGGTGTCCCCATACATACTCGGCCGCACTCGAACTCACCGTCGATGGCGGAGTAAACACGCCTCCCGCAGACAAGTACCGAAGCGAGGCCAACGCGCCGCCGTAGTCGAGGTCGAAAAGCGCGTACTGCTGATTTGCAGGATCTGTGATGTACAGAGCGTTATGCGGCGGCGGCGGGATCGGCGGAAAGAGCGGTTGGTAGGCTCCGGTGCGCAAGGGCGTGAACTGCGCTGCGCCGCAATCCGCAGCGACGACGCGCGCCGTGAAGAGCAGCGTTAGCAGTAGACTCGATCGCACCGGTGATCCTTTCTCAAGAATCGACTCGCACGACTAAGAGATAAGCGTATGATTTCACAACGTCCATGCGGGCCGCAAGGCGTGAATCTGGTTCTCAGCAGTAAAGCTCACCGTAGATGTGCTTCACCAGCCCCCGCCTTGGAATTAGAATGACAGATCGATTTCGCTTCTGGTTCCCCCTAGCCTGCATGCTCGCCTTCGCGTTCGCACTTGCGACGCCTCCTTTTCAGGTCCCTGACGAGGTCGGACACTACTGGCGCGCCTATGCGATCGCTCGGGGCGAACTCGTGCCCACTATGCTCAACGGGAGACCGAGCGCACTCGTCCCGCTGGGCGTGCGAGAGCTGGTTGCCAACCTGTGGGTAGCGACCGCCGGCCGGCCGGAGCTCAAGGTCGGATGGCCACGAGTGCGCGCGGCGGCATCGATTCCTCTTGGGCGATCGAAGCCGGTGTCAGTCACGTTTCCTGCCCACTACACACCGGTACCCTACGCCGCCACCGCCCTTGGATGCTGGATCGGCGAGACATCCGGTATGCGTCCACTGTACTCGTT
>Ga0070741_10011269_pt1 | contig 16569 bp, 12 predicted proteins | sample Coa_R1_4_FD_66440 | JGI IMG/M metagenome (GOLD analysis project Ga0070741, IMG submission 66440) | Surface soil microbial communities from Centralia Pennsylvania, which are recovering from an underground coalmine fire - Coalmine... | ecosystem: Environmental > Terrestrial > Soil > Unclassified ...
CCGGGCGGCTGAGGTATTTGACATAGGTGTTGGGATAGAGGGCCATGGCGCGGCGTTTGATGTGGCCGATTTGTTCGCTTGAAAATTCGAACCCAAATGGGGCCGGGTCGAACTCTTTGTGCCGGTTTTCGGTGAGAGCTTTGAAGTATTCGCGGGCGGCGCGGTCGAGGCGGGCCTCCTGCAATTCTTTGAGCGCGGCCAAATCCTTTTCCTTCTGGCGGCGGAGACGGTTTTCCTGAACACTCAGATTGTTGAGCTGGCGCTGGTAGGTAAGGAAGATTTTGGCTTCGATGAGCTGCTTGCGGACGGATTCTTCTTCATCGGGGAACAGGTTCGCCAATTCCAGGCGGCCGAGGGCGTAGATACCGGCTTCGAGCGATGGGATGCGCTGGAGGCGCCATTCCATCTTGAGTCTTCGGCTCGCTGAGGAGCGCGGCCTCATCCAACCACGGCGAGAGATTGGACCAGATTGAGTTCGGCTTCGCCGGCGGGCTTGTAGTGCTCGCGGAAGCTGGCGAGGTGGGATTCGTAGAGCGCGGCGTCTTCGGTGGGGACCAGGACGGTACGCCCGGTTAATCCGGTCTTGACTGCGTTCTTCGACGAGATCGCTTTACCGGCTTCGGTACTCGGGCCTGTACTTAACTGCGCGTTTGCGCGGTTGGCGTTGAGTTGAGCGGTGCTGGCCATGGAAAAGGGCTCCTGAATGGAAATGGCCCGGAACGAGAGGAAGTCTCGTCCGAGCCTGCCTGAGCGTAGCACACGAAGGGGCGAAAACGAACCATCGATTTGAAAAAACGCAAGTAAGTGGCTGGAGCGGAAGGAGAAAAAAATTTTTCGAAATCTGAAATGAAGGGAGGATGTCCGGAATTTAGGCCGACCGGCAGATCGTCGCGTAGTTGGCAGTACGTGAATTTCCAGCAATTAAGCACTCGGAGGGATCGTCTCAGCTCTCAGTAGGAAGCGCCGTGGCGATCACATATGGGGTTCACCAACAAACCCTGCTGGCCGGAATTCAGCGGCAGGTGAAGTCGTCTTAACCGGGTCTCCCTGGTTTTATTCAGAACCTACCTCGACCACGCGCCGTCCACCGCTTTAGAAGGGTTGGTTGGAGGGATTCCTCCAAGGAGAGTGCAATGTTAAAGAAAATCGGAATAGCGACGCTGATTTTGTCGACTGCCGCGCTGATCCTGCCGTCCGCGGCCTTTGCGCAGAACCCGTATTACGGAGGCGGCGGTTATTACTATTACGGCGACCGTGACTGGAACCGACATGAGCGGCACGAATGGAGAGAAAGAGAGCGCCGGGAGCGACGAGCCGAAGAGCGGCGCGAACGACGCTGGCGGGAGCACGAATGGCGTGAGCACGAACGGCGGGAGCATGAGCGCCGCGAGGATCGGTTCGACCGCTACTATTGACCCAGACCGTTGTTTCTAGTTCGTCTACACGTTGGGTCTCACGAGCGGCGACAAACACCCACGATCGACGGAACGAACGGTGCGCGATAGCGCAGCTTGTTTAGACACACGCCGGGTTTCGGACATGAAGCTCGCGAGCGGCTTGATACGCGCCGGCGAACTCAATTTCCCCGACCTATTTCGACAACGCCGTCGCCTGCCGCCCAGGGCAGGCGCTGTGTAGACTCTACAGCCGCACTATACGGCAAGGCGAAAGCGAGATGATTTTAATGGTCCCGCCGCTCTTCGTTTTTCTTGTGCCGGTCATAGGCGAAACCAGCCCCGCCACCAGCAGCGGCACCGATGGCCGCGCCTTTACCGCCGCCAACCAATGCACCGACCGCCGCTCCCGCCCCGGCACCGATACCTGTTCGCTTGATCGTCTTCTTCTTTCCATCAGGTTTAGCGTAATGGCTTCGTTTGACGTGGTGGCTTTGTTGATGGTGATAGTAGTTGTCGGATTGCTGCGCCTGTACTGCTGTCGTGCTGCCAATTAGCCCGCTCAGAGCAAGGCACGCGATCATCATTTGTTTTTTCATGGCAACTTCCCCTCCGTCCTCCTCATGTGCAAAATGAATGCCGAAGCGCCGTACTACAGCGGTAAACCCATAGATGCGCGACATTTGTCTGCGGAGTACTAGAACGAGAGATCGTGGAGGCAGCGGAAAAAATTGCACGGCTAGTGAGTAAGGAGCCGCACGCCGGCTGCTTCAAAGGAGGGCATTGTCGCGTCGCCTCCGCTGCTTCGTCCTCGGTTCCTACCCCATTCAAATTGGGACCAGCCAATGAACATAGGCGTTCGGGAGCGGGAGAATACCAAAATGGAACTCCTGCAACGGCAGGCCTATGGCTTCCGCAATTTTGCAAGCTATCGCTTGCGCGTTAAGGTAATGTGTTCTTTGTCAGCTGCGGGCCGGGGTAAGCCCCATTGTTGGCGTAGAGCCTGGAGCCGAGCCGAAATGACTTGGAGCCACCCGCCGGGATCGAACCGGCGACCTGCTGATTACGAATCAGCCGCTCTACCAACTGAGCTAGGGTGGCCTGCCATCCAGTGTAACGTACGCTGCGAATCGCCTCCAGCAGTGCCCGTTATCGTAAAAATAAAAAGAATGCCGCTCATCAAAGCAAGTTCTGTTAACGATCTCCCGCCTGGATCCGTGACCGAAGTGCAGTCGGGCGATTTCACGTATGCCGTGTGTAACGTGGACGGAAAAGTCTATTGTCTCGACGGAACATGCCCGCATGCGGGCGGACCTCTCGGGCAAGGAAATTTGAACGGCAACTATCTGGTTTGCCCGTGGCATGGGTGGGAATACGATTGCCGCACCGGGCTGAATGATTCCGATGAAGATGTGAAGGTCGACACATATCCCGTTCAAATACAGAACGGCGATATTCTGATCGATGTTCCGTAACCGCCGTGCCCGAACTGCCTGAGGTCGAAAACGTCGTTCGCTCCGTTGCGCCGCACATTACCGGCCGGACCATCCTCCACGTCCACCTTTCTTCACATCGCGTCACGCGCGCCGATCTGGCAAACACCGCCGAGCGCATGGAAGGCCGCATGATTCGCGCGGTGCGCCGGCGGGGCAAGCAAATTTTTCTGGATCTCGACCACGGCGCGATTTACGTGCATCTCGGTATGACCGGAAAGCTGCTCTGGAATGCCGTGCCCGGCAAGTATGCGCGCGCGGTGCTGGAACTGGACGGCGGAACCCTCGTCTATGACGATGTGCGCCAGTTTGGCCGGGTGGAGTTCTTCGAGCAAACGCCTTCGCTGCTCGATCGGGTCGGGCCGGATGCGCTGACGGTTTCGTTAGAAGAATTTCAGGCGCGCTTGCAAAAGCGAGGCGGCCAAATTAAGCCGCTGCTGCTGAACCAATCGTTCGTGAGCGGGGTAGGAAACATCTATGCCGACGAACTCCTATTCGCCGCGCGCATTCACCCGAAGACTCCCATCACACGCTTATCGAAGCAACGTATCCAGACGCTTCATCGTCATTTGACGGAACTCTTGCAATTAGCTATTCAGCATCGCGGCTCCTCCATTTCCGACTACGTGAACGGCGCGGGAGAGCGGGGTTCTTTTCAAGATTTTCACAACGTTTATGGAAAAACAGGAGAGCCCTGCCCGCGCTGTGGGCACACAATTCGGCGTATTGTGCTCGCGCAGCGCGGCACGCATTACTGCCCGCGTTGCCAGCGGGTTTGAACCGGAGCAGGTTCCGTATCCATTTCGCGATACTGCCGCACCGAATCGACGACTTCCACAACCGCTCGCATCGCTTTGACGTTGTGCACACGGACGATATGCGCTCCGTTCAAGATGGCGGCCGCCACGGCGCCCGCTGTGGCGAATTCGGTTTCTTCCGGTTGCTCCTTTTTGAGAAACGATTTTCGCGAAGGCCCGATCAGGATGGGTAAGTCGAGCGGCCGCAGCATTCTCAAATTGGCGATGATCTCGGCATTCTGTTCCCGCCGCTTGCCGAAACCCAGCCCGGGATCGAGGACGACTTGGTGCTTTTGTACGCCTGCTTGGCGGGAGCGATGCAAGGCGGCTTCGAGATCGATGATGATGGAGCGCATTACATCTTTCAGCGGGGGAAGCTTGGCCCAATTCTCCGGATTGCCACGCATGTGGTTGATGATGAGACCCGCATCATATTTGGTGACCACTCTCGGCAACTGCAAATCGAGCAGGATGCCGCTGGGATCGTTGATGATCTCGGCGCCGTGCTCGAGCGCTTTTTCAGCCACGCCGGATTTATAGGTATCGACCGAGACCGGGATGCCGAGTTTCCCGCGCAAACGTTTCAGAACCGGCACCAGCCGGCGTAGCTCTTCCGCTTCGGAGATCCGCTGCGAACCGGGGCGAGTCGATTCCGCGCCGATGTCGAGAATATCGGCTCCGTCGTCTTCAAGCTCCAATGCTCGCGAGAAGGCACGGTCCGGGTCTGAGTATTTACCGCCATCGGAGAAGGAATCCGGCGTGACGTTCAGGATGCCCATCACGAGCGTACGTTCGCCCAGGACGATCTCGCGATTTTTCAATTTCCAGTGATAACGCTTATCCATTCCCTAGACTATGAGTGTGGCAGACGCGCGCGAAACCGATTGTTTTACCGTGGAACACGCGATCTGCCGGGACTTTGAGCGGGCGTCGCGCCTGGAATGGCTGGAAACCAATCACACCGGCGCGTTCGCGATGGGCACCGTTGCGGGAGTGAATACCCGGCGGTATCACGCCTTGCTGGTTGCGTCGCTCCATCCGCCAAGCGACCGGTTTGTGATTCTTTCGCGCGTCGAGGAGCAGGCGAGTGTTGGGGGGCAAATTTTTGAGCTCGCGACAGTGCAGTATCCCGGCGTGGTGTATCCGGCCGGATACTCCTTGCTCGATGAGTTTCGAATCAACCCGTTTCCGGCGTGGCGCTATCAGTTAAACGGCGCATCTCTGCAGAAGACGATTTGCCTTCTGGACGGCGAGCAAACGGTTCTCATCGGGTATGAGGCCAGCACGGGGTGCCGCTTGAGCGTCCGGCTACTGTTTGGGTTTAGAGAATATCATTCTTTGACGCATCAAAACGCTGGGCTTGATGGCACGCTCCGTGAATCGCCTGGATGCATCTCGTTTCGGCCATATCAGGACCTGCCCGAGCTTGCGGTGTGGCACTCCGGGATATCGTTCCAGCCGGATGGACTGTGGTTTCGCAATCACGAATATCTGCGCGAGATGGAGCGCGGCTTGGATTTTCGCGAGGATCTGTATTCACCTGGTTCGCTCGTTTTCAGCCTGGAGCCGGGGCGGGCCGGTTGGATCATCGCCAGCTTGAACGGCGAGCGCTTCCATGCGATGCCGGCGGATGAAGAACTGAACGCGATTTTACGGGAAGAGGCCGCGCGCCGGACATTTCCAGTGCCCAGCGAAATGGAAGCCTTGCTGCGGCGGGCTCTGGATCAGTTTCGAATTGTCCGCATGGACCGGCAATCCTCGCTTGTTGCCGGCTACCCGTGGTTTACGGATTGGAGCCGCGATACGCTCATCAGCCTTCCTGCCCTGCGCCGCGCCGGATTTCCCAACTGCGAGACGAAAGCGATACTCGAACTGCTGGTGAAGCAACGCCGCCGCGGGCTCGTGCCGAATCGCTTTTCGGATGTACACTCCACTCCTGAGTTCAACAGCGCGGATGCGACGCTCTGGTTGTTCGTTGCGGCGCAGGATTACCTGGAGTCGACCGGGGATCTCCCATTTTTGCGGGACGTGCTGTATCCGGCGGCGCAGGATTCACTTGCATGGCACTACCGGGGAACCGATTTCGACATTCGAGTGGATCCCTCTGACGGCTTAATCGTAGCCGGATCCGAAGATACGCAACTGACCTGGATGGATGCGCGTGTGGATGGCCGACCAGTGACGCCCCGGAACGGAAAACCGATAGAGATCAATGCGCTCTGGTACAACGTGCTGAAGATCGCGTCCGCGTGGGCGGCTCAGCTCGGAGATCAGGAAGAGCAGCGCCGGTACGGGGCAGAGGCGGACCGTGTGCTTTGCTCGTTTCAGCAAAAGTTTTGGAACGAGGACCGAGGATGCCTATACGACGTCCTGACTTCCTCGGGGCCACATGCGCGACTCCGGCCCAATCAGTTGTTTGCCCTCTCGCTTCGCTTTCCTTTGCTCGATGTGGGGACGGCCCGACGCGTTGTCGAAACGGTTCAAGCTGCGCTTCTCACGCCTGCCGGTTTGAGGACGCTCGATCCTAACGATCCGGAGTATTGCCCCCGATTCGAAGGGCCCATGAGCGAGCGGGACCGCGCTTATCACAAGGGGACGGTTTGGCCGTGGTTGATCGGCCCGTTTGTGAATGCATATCTGTTTGCACATGGTGATTCAAAGGAAGCGTTGCAGTTCTGCCGGGATCTACTCAAAGAGATGGCCAAGGAACTTTGCACTTGCTGCCTGGGCTCCTTCAGCGAAGTGTACGATGCCGAGCCGCCTCATCGTCCGGGCGGGTGCCCGGCGCAGCTCTGGAGCGTAGCGCAATTTTATTTGGCTTGGCTGCGTGTCAACTCCACCAGTTAACTCAACTGCGCGTTTTCACCGCGAACAGCGCGTGATGGCTCAAAATGAATAGCGTCCGGCGGTCGGGACCGCCGAAAAGGATATCGATAGGCCGCTCCGGTACGTCGATTCGCCCAATCTGTTTGCCTGATGAGTTGTAAACGAAAATCTGCCCGTTCGCCACATACACATTGCCGGAGCGATCGACTGCAATGCTTTCGCCGGCCCTCTGGACAAATGGTCGGAGGCCGGTGAGCGTGCCGTCTGCATTTAGTAAGGCGCTGTAAGTGACATCTTCCGAATCGCTGGCGACATACACGCGATGCCCCGGAGCGGCAATCAGGAATCCGTACGTGTCCAGATTGTCGGAGAAGCGCCAGCCGGTATAGTCGGATGGCCCCTGCTGAAAAACACGCCCCGCAGGCACGAAGATACTGCCATCGGGAGAAACGTACTCTTTCGCTTTGGGCGTGGAAACATCCTGAGCGAACATTTCCGCGAGCGTGGTGTAAGTTAACGTTTCGAGATTCAGTTGATCTTTAAACTCGCCATTGTTCCAATAATTGGCGGGCAGGATGGCCAGCGCATCCGGATGCGGCTTCATCTCTTGCGGCGTAAGCACGGTAATTTCGTTTTCGGCCGTCCCGGGGCGGAAGCAATAGACACTCCCGCTCGGGCCAGCGGAGGACACCACAAGCAAATCGCCGGACTTATCGACAGCCAGATTTACAGGATCAAGCGGGTTATCGCGCTCGATCGTCAGCCCTTCGGTTGCCGACCAGCCGTAAATGCGCTGCTCGTGGTGGTCGATGAAATACAGCTTGCCCCTTGCATCCACGGCCGCGCCGGAAATGGAAAAGAAACCGCTCTCCAGTTTCTCCAATTTAGAGCCTGGCATCACTACCGCAGAGGTGCTCGGCGGCGCGGGTGTAGGCGGCTTGGCGGGAATATCCAGCACGGCAAATATTCGTTCGCGAACTTCCAGGTGATGGGTTATGTCCTGAATCGCGTTCTCGTACGGAAACTTGCTGACGCGCAGAAAAGTGCCGCAGCCGTTTTCGTCACAAATGGCGTACCCGCTCTCTGCATTCACAAGAACGTTGCGAAAATGAATATCTTCGGATTGGTAAAGGCGAACGGCTGCGGGGAACGGCGCGCGCGAGCGTGTTACTCGATAGCCATGGTAGTTGGCGATGGTTATATTCTTCGACCAATCGAGTTCCAGGGACAAGGAGTCGGGGCTCTCGCCTGCTTCCTCTTCCGTCTGCGGGGCGTTCATGTCCCAGTTCTCCACGTGATCGAACTTGATCTCGTTCCTCACGTGGTGTTCGTTCGAAAGCTCGTAAACGTGACCGGGCGTCTTGGTGTTGGAAACGTAAAATCCCGCTTGAGCGAAGGTATCCGGAGTCCAGATATCGGCGAATGTGCCGCCGCCTCCATCGATCACCCAAATGCTCGGGTATTGCCCGTCCCAACGCTTGTGCAAATCGGGATCAGCGGTGTGGTTGTTGTTGTAAGGATTCGTGCCGCTGCCGTGGCCGCCTAGCATACGGACATCGTCCATCAGCGAGTCTGTACCGGCACGCCACAGCACGCCCACTGCTCGCGGGTTGATTCCACCCGTAAACACACCGAAGCCCGAAATTATGTTGTGTCCGTCAGGCGGCGCGGAAATGACGGCGTGTGGAGCGCCAATGCCTTGATAACCAGGCGTGTTATCCGGGAGATCAAACTGGGTCAGCGTCGGATGCAGCCCGATCAATACCGTGTCGGGCTTCAATCCAAGAGCGTCGCTGACCACATAGTGCCCGCTCGGAAAATAGAGCGTTCGATGCGTATCGATCGCTCTTTGAATTGCAGCAGTATCGTCGGTTTTGCCGTCGCCGGAAACACCGAGCGTGTGGACGTTTAACCACTCTCCCGACGGTGGCAGGGCGCGAATCGCCGGCGGCAGGGGCGAAGGAAGAGCACTCAAGGCCGTGGCGTGATAGAGCATGCCAATAGAGCCAGGGGTCCCCTCACCGGGAACGATCAGGCCGTAATTGAAATTCTGAACCTGATAAATGGAAGCCCTGCCGGCTACCCTCTTCCCGCTCTCGCGCAAAAGCGCGAATGTGGGAGTGTTCTGTAAGACGGCGTTTTCGAAACCGATCTCGGTCAAAGGACTCTTTTCATTACTGATGATGACGGCTGCTTTGGAGACATTTTCAAACCGGCTGTCTTTTACCCACAATTCGTCGGAGTAGTGTGGGTCGATATCGATCGCCGTGGGCACATTGCGGAAAGTATCGCGAATGAGCGTCAGGGCCGCCTCATGCTCGCGAATGGCCGCCTCCTGCTGGCCCTCGAACGTGGAATCGATTAACGTGAACTGCCAGGCAGGCGACGTTTTTTCGGTGAGAATCCCGTAACGCCCGCCATAAAAATGCAGATCTTCCGCCTCGTTCCCAACTTGGTCGATTGCAGCGAGGCCGGAGCCGCTATGAAAATCCATGTGGCTGAGATAGGCATGCTGGGCGACGTGAAAGCGGATGGCAACCGCCCGGGGATTCCCTTCGCCGATTTCGAAATCGATATTGCTCATCGCCGAATAGAAGGTGCCGGAGTTGGCATCGGGAATCGTGTCGTTCGGCGGAACCGTCCCTTGCGGCGGAAAAGGAACGCGCCTTGTACTGCCGGCCCGAGGACGCCATCCAGCGAACAGAACCATCACACCCATGCCTTGCTGAAATCCGGGCGTGTCGTTCGCCAGCACGAAAACAGGGCGCGTCGCGCCGTAACCGAAGATCCGCACGCCGGGCCAGACATAAATCGTGCGCGTCAGGCGGTAGCGGCCGGAGGGCACAAATACAATTCCTTCGCGGCTGTTGTTTTCCGCTTTGTCAATGGCCGCTTGAATGGCGGCGCTGTCATCGCTACTTCCGTCGCCGCGCACTGATAAGTAAACCGCCTTAGGATCATCAAGACGCGTGGTGATGACCGATGCGGCCGGCGCGCTCAAACTCGCCCCCAATAACAGAACTCCGACCGTGAGGAAGGGGCCTTTGTACGTTTTCCTTCGCAACTTAGACACTATTGAACCTGTACGGGCAGGCTATGTTTTTCGAGAAACTGCCGGATACCGGCATAGATATGAATTCGCTCTTCCGGGCTAAACATGCCGTGCTTTCCGCCTGGGATCGTGATGAGCTCGTTTGGCACACCTGCCTTGTTAAGGGCCTCGCGCAGACGCAACGAATGACTATAGGGTACAGTCGGGTCGGCATCTCCTTGAATCGAGAGAATCGGCGGCAGTCCTGGCCGAACATAAGTCAGCGGCGAAACGCGACGGGCGATCTCTTCCCGATTCGGGGCGCTGCCCAGCCAAGTTACCGCGTACGCTTTCCGGTTGGGACCATCGAGTAAGTCCGCTACGTCCGTGATGCCATACCAGTTCACAATGGCGGCCACTTTCGGAAATTCTGTTTCCGGTTGATTCGAAGCGCATTCGCGAGCGAGTCCTGCTTCGGGCGGTGTCATCCCGGTCATAAGCGCCAGATGCCCGCCCGCGGAATCGCCGGACGTAACGATCTTCGAAGCGTCGATGTGGTACTCGGGTGCATGCGCAACCACCCATTTCAGAGCGCAGAGACAATCCTCCACGGCGGCTGGAGCATGCGAAATACGCGCGAGCCTGTACTCCACGTTCACAACGGTCCAGCCCATCTCAAACCACGGCAGAATGGACATGAGCGCGGCTTCTTTAGTGCCGCCCGTCCAGCCGCCGCCGTGTATATACAAAAGAGTGGGCTGAGGGCCTGTGGCGTTCCTCCGTTGATAAATATCTAGCTTGTCTTCGTATCCGTTTTGTATCTGATACGTAACATTCGGCGTAACCTGATAATGGCTTTGCGCAGTTACCGCCCAGGACTCGGAGCTGGTACTCGCGTTTTGAGCGAAAGCAACAGCGAAGGTAAGCGTCGAGGCAAAGACTAAGGTCTTGAGCATCGACCTATTCTACTTTCTTGTTCTATTGCTTTGTTACACCGAAGTCCTTCACGACCACTTCCGTATTGTGGGCGAATCGGAGACCGTACACACCATCCAGCGATTTGAGTTTTCCTGGGGCAACCAGTTGAGCCTTGTCATATCCGGCAACCACGGTTCCGTTAATGGAGCACTCCAGGCGGTCGCCTTTCACCGAAATTGCGATCTCCTGTGTAACCGGCTCGCCCGGACCGGCTGCCTTATGCACGGCGGCATTCATCTCTCCGCGTCTTCCGTTCATCTGAAACGCTTCGGGGCCAAACCCTCGCACAATGAAGTTGCCGTTGCCATATGCTGCGCAGTACAGATAACTTTGCTGAGGCTTGCCCATGTCGCTACCGGCGACCACGATTCCGTAAGGATGAGGATGAGTGTTGAGGTTCATGTACTTCGGCTCGGTGAACGTGGCTTTGATGGTGTAATTTCCGGATGCCGTGTTCGCCGGGTTCCAATAAGTCACGGCCGGGCCGGTGGTGACGTGAAACGTGTCGCCTTCTTTAACAAACTTAGCGTCCTTCAATGTCTGCCCCGCCTGCGCCGCATTCGGGTCGACTGCCCCAGTCCAGCCCGGAGCAAACACGCCGCCTCCGGAAATGCTCCGGGAGGCTTCCTGGGCATTGCTGAACGCTGGCGTGGAGACGATGAAGGAAACTGCAAGAGCGGAAGCGAAAACAAGACGCATACATGACCTTTCTCGATATGGATTCGGCGAGGTAATTATATCGTTGATGAAAGCTGAGGCGATACGCTGAATGGAGAACTGCGGATGAGGCTAGTCATTCTTTCTCTGCTGGCACTGGGCATTATGGATTCAGCAATGCAAGCACAGAGCTATCCCAGCACAACCGAGCTCAAGCAGATGGCGGCACAATTTGCGCCTACGCGGCTCGCGGCGGATGTATCGCGTCTGGATGCGGGCGACCGGCGGGCGCTGGTGAAATTGATCGTGGCCAGCCGCCTGATCGACGATATTTTTTTGGAGCAGATGTGGAGCGGCAATCTCGCGCTGTACTCGCAATTAAAGAAAGACGCTTCGCCGCTGGGCCAAGCGCGGCTGCACCTCTTCTGGATCTGCAAGGGGCCATGGTATGCGCTCGGCGATCACCGGGCTTTTCTGCCCGGCGTGCCCGCGCACAAGCTGCCGGGCGCGAACTTCTATCCGGCAAACATGACCAAGCCGGGATTTGAAAAATGGCTGCAAACTCTTCCGAAAACAACCGCGGATCAGGCGACCGGCTTCTTCACGGTAATCCGGCGGAATCCGAAGATGCAGCAGTTGGAGGTTGTTCCGTATCACACCGAGTACGCGAGCTTCCTGCAGCGTGCGGCTGCCTTGCTCGAATCGGCGGCAACCGACACCGCGAACACCACTTTGCGGCGATTTCTTCGGGAGCGGGCGGCTGCCTTTGTGAACGACGATTATTTTCGGAGCGACGTCGCCTGGATGGATTTGGACTCACCGATCGAGATCACGATCGGGCCGTATGAGACGTACAATGACGAGCTATTCGGGTACAAAGCTTCGTTTGAATCGTACGTTTGCCTGCGTGACGACGCAGAAACGGAGAAGGTGCAGCACTTTTCGCAACTGCTCCAACAGGTAGAGAACAACCTTCCAATCGACCCGCGGTACCGCAATCCGAAACTGGGCGCAACGACACCGATTCGCGTGGTGAACGAGATTTTCTCGGCCGGCGATGGGAACCACGGCGTACAAACCGCCGCCTTCAATCTGCCCAACGATGAGCGCGTGATCGCCCAAAAAGGCAGCAAGAAGGTGATGCTGAAGAACGTGCAGCATGCAAAATTCGACAGTACGCTGATTCCGATTTCAACTGTTGTGCTGCCGGCCGCCGCGCGCGCCGATGTCGACTTCGACTCCTTCTTTACACATATCCTGGCTCATGAGCTGAGTCATGGCATTGGCCCGCATGAGATTGGTGTGAATGGGCGGGCCACATCCGTACGGCTTCAACTGAAAGAAGTTTACAGCGCGATCGAAGAAGCTAAAGCAGACGTGACCGGGTTGTTCATGCTCCAGTATTTCTTCGATCACGGCGTTTTGCCGGGAGGCGAGCCGGCCGAGCATCGACTGTACACGACCTATCTCGCGTCGGCATTTCGCACGCTGCGTTTTGGAATCACGGAAGCTCACGGGCGCGGGATGGCGCTGCAGTTCAACTATTTTCTGGACCAAGGCGCATTCTTGGCGCGGCCGGACGGGACGTTCGCAGTGGATTTCACCAAAGTCAAAGCGGCCGTCCGGAATCTGACGCATCTTTTAATGACAATTGAGGCCGAAGGAAACTATGGAGCTGCTCAGAAGCTGTTAGATCAAAATGCCGTCATACGACCGGTTGTGAGCAGGACCCTGGAACGGCTGCATACCATTCCTGTGGACATTGAACCCCTGTTTGTCACGGCGGAAGAACTTTCGCCATCGCAACGGAACCGCAGCCGCTAGGGAGCGGCTTTCCTAAAACGTCAACTTTACCGCCGCCTGCAGAATACGTGGATCATATGCAGTCGTGATCTGTCCGAAATTGGCGGAAGAAATGGTAGCGTTCGGCCCCATAAAGTTCGGGTGATTGAAAAGATTGAAAGCCTCTGCGCGCACATTGAGTGCCAACGATTCATATAGCCTAAATTGACGGCTGATCGCCAGGTCGACATCGAAATAACCAGGTCCGCGCAAGCTGTTGTGGCCCGCGTTCCCAAACGTTCCCAAAGCGTTTGGCGCATAAAGATTGGGGTTGATGTACTGATACAACAGTCCATGCGGGGCGCCTGTGTAAGTCGTCGTAGAAATTACGTTGGGGCGGTCATTGCCCACGCCGGTCAGCGAATTATCTTTTCCGGTAAGAGGATTCGCCGGCAATCCACTCTGGTACCGGACCAGAGGCGCGATTTGCCAGTTGCTCAGAAGATGTGAGAGCAGCGCGCTGTGCCCGAACCGGCTTGAATACACCAGGGTCAGATTGAAAAGCGACGGCGAATCATACGTGCAAGGACCATAATCCCCTCGCACCTTGTACGGGTCTTCGATTACGCCCGTGCCTAATGATGTCACTGGCGCGATTCCCAGGCATTTCGACCACGTGTAATTCACAAGCAGCGTGTAGTTGTGCGAAAAGCGATGCTCCAGGGATGTAAGCAGACCGTTATAGTTCGCGTTGATACCGTCATCGGCGAGGGTCATCTGCGAATAGTACTTTCCCACGGTGGGGTTTACCAAAGACAGCACGCGCCTGGCCTGCGTGTTGCTGGTCGAGGAGCACGGTTTCCCGGCACACGTCCCCGGAATATAAACAGCAGGATTGATTTCGTTGCCGATCCACAAATGAGAGGTCTTGTTGCCGAGATACGAAATGGAGAACACCCAGTCTGCCGCGAACTGGTGTTGGATGCTGAAATTCCACTGCGCCACCGCCGGACTGTGCATATGGGGCGATAAGAAGGCCTCCGCGTTGGCCAGCGGAAAGGCCACATCCTTGTTCAAGGGAGGAAGCGGAAACGGATTGCCTCCCGGCACATTGCTCCACGGATTGCTGAATTGGTAGGGACCGCTCGTGTTGGTAACCTGCGGACCAAACGGCGGATTCTGAGCGACCATCCGATATGGAATGAACGTTCCTACTGTGTCGTAAAGCAGTCCTGCGCCGGCCCGGATTGTGGTTCTGCCGCTGCCATCCGGATTGTAGACGAGACCGAGCCGCGGGGAAAAGTTTGCGAGCCGTCTGCCGGTGAACGCATTGCTGATACCCGGATCACCATAGAACAACGAGCCCGCCGGAGCATTTACGTAGACACGGCTGATCTGCCCGGCATCGAAGGCTGCTCGCGAGAACGTGCTGCCTCGGTTATAGTGATCGTGTTCGGGCAGCAGCGGCTCCCAACGTAAACCCGCGTTGACCACGAGCGTGGGCGTCATGTGGTATGTATCTTGCACATAAAGTCCGATCACGTTTTGACGCAGATCGTTGAGTTGCTGGCCGCTTTGGCTGAAGGAATTCATCCTTCCAGCCAGGAAATCGAGTAGCGGATCGTTGCTGTACTGACCGTTGAAATTGAACACACCGTTATCTTGATAGTGATTCTCCTGGACATCCCGTGTTCTGATAAAATCGGCGCCCAAAGCGATCTGGTGCTTACCCCGCAGAATGTCCACGTCGTCCGCCACCTGATAGCTCGTGATGTTGAAAATGCCCAGAGCGCAAGTTCCGCAGCCCACGTTAAATCCGCCGTTCGTGACCGCCACCTGCAGGAAATCATTCGTACCTTGATAGAGGTTCTGAATTCCAAGCGATGCGGCGTTGATTCCGCTGGCGTTCGGGCCGCGGCCATCGGTGCGGCGTCCAAATGTTGCATGGAACGAGTTGACAGTCGTTGGATTGAACGTATACGTATCGCCTAATACGAACGTCTGAGCACGCTCCACGTTCCCCGGCACGGACGTCACCAGGATGTCATGAGGGTCAAAAAATGCGGCCAGATTGTAGTCGTCCAGGAAATAGCGCCCATAGAGGCTGTGCTTGGAGTTGATGATCCAATCGACGCGCCCTACATATTGCGCTTCATCTGACTGTACGGGTATCCCCCACGTGACCCGGCCGCATGGATCAGAGGTGGCGGGCAAATACTTCGCCAAGGCTAAGGCGGCGGGATCGAAACGGCTGGGACTGAATCGGTCGCTTGGCAATGGGACGCCCGTAAGCGGATCTTTAATCGTGCGCGGCAGATGATTCGTCTGGCAACCGGCTCCATCCAGTGTGCTGAAATCGCCGGTGAGCGCTGCGGCCGTAGGGACAAACGCCAGGCTCGCGGAGGGTGCCTGGCGAATGTTGGATTGCTGGAAGCCGCCGAAGAAAAAGAGTTTGTCCCGGATGATTCTGCCACCGAACGTTCCCCCGAACTGGTTTCTCTTCAAACTGTCCTGTTTGTTTGCGAAATAGTTGATCGCGTTCACATCGCCGTTGCGAATGAATTCAAAGAGATCGCCGTGCCACTGATTTGTCCCTGACTTCGTGACCGCGTTGACGACCCCGCCTGGGTGGAGCCCGTTCCGCGCTGGGAGCGTGCTGGTTTCGACGCTGAACTCCTGGAGAGCATCAGGAAACGGAAACGGCATATTCACGTTTGTGAAGCTATCGTTGTTGTCTCCACCGTCCAGCAGGTAATTGGTTTCGTTACCCGCGCTGCCGGCTACGGAGATCGATTGCGAACTGAAAAAGCTCTTGCTGCCGGTATTGGTTCCATCGCTGTGATTGATAGAAGCGCCCGAGATCGTAATGAGCTGCGTCGGGTCGCGGCCGTTCAGCGGAAGCTCAACAATGCGGTGCTGATCGATTACCTGCGAAATGGTATTTTGCTGGGTCTGGACCATCGTGGCGTTTGCCCGGACCTCCACCTTTTCTACCAACTGGCCCACTTTCATGGTTACGTTAATCTGTGCGTTGTCATTTACTCTCAGGACGATTCCAGTCTGTTCGTATGCCTGAAATCCTGGAGCGGTCACTTGTAGAGTATAGGCGCCGATGGGCAAGTTCGGAACTGTATAGAGTCCCTCGGCATTGGTTGTAGTTTCCCGGCTTGTGCCGGTTTCAACGCCAATGATTTTGATTTGAGCGCCACTCAGGGCAGCGCCACCCTGGTCGGTGACTCGGCCCGTTACCGTTGCTATGGAAACCGCTTGGGCCCGAAGCCTGGGTGGGTCAAGAGCCGCCAGCGTGATCAGAACGCTAGTTATGCATAGGAAGATTCTTGCTTGTCCGGCTGGCATATTGATTTACTCTCCTCGTAGAGCGTTGGCACGTGTAAATGCGTACTGTTCGAGCCTCATGTCTCACATAGTGAAACCGATGCAGCGCTTTAGGGTGGCAGTATTATAGATCGGGATTGCGTAGTTTACAAGAGTGAGAATTGTCCAACACAAGATGAGCCTGAACGAGGGGTTTGATTCCAATACAGCGGGAGCCTGAAAAGGGGAAGTGATTCCAACACAAGATGAGCCTGAGAATGGAGGGCCAGTGCATG
>Ga0070741_10011270_pt1 | contig 16568 bp, 15 predicted proteins | sample Coa_R1_4_FD_66440 | JGI IMG/M metagenome (GOLD analysis project Ga0070741, IMG submission 66440) | Surface soil microbial communities from Centralia Pennsylvania, which are recovering from an underground coalmine fire - Coalmine... | ecosystem: Environmental > Terrestrial > Soil > Unclassified ...
AAATGCGGTTCGCCAATTCGGTATAGCGGCGCGACTGCGGCGAATCCTTCACGAAGCCGAGCATCCATTGCTGCACGCTGGCGAGATTGGCATAGCCGCCCTGGGCAAAAGCGCGCAGCAGGTTCAGCGTCGCCGCCGATTGCCGATAGGCTTCGATCTGCCGGCGCGGATCGGGCGTGCGCGCAGCCTCGGTGAATTCAATATCGTTGACGATGTCGCCACGATAAGCGGGCAGCTCTTTGCCGTTGCGTTTTTCCGTCGGCGAGGTGCGCGGCTTGGCGAACTGGCCGGCAATGCGTCCCACCTTCACCACCGGCGAAGCCGCGGCAAAGGTGAGCACCACCGCCATCTGCAGGAAGACGCGGAAGAAGTCGCGGATATTGTCGGGGTGATGTTCCTTGAAGCTTTCCGCGCAGTCGCCGCCCTGCAGCAGGAAAGCCTCGCCGGCCGCCACTTGTCCCAGCGCCCGCTTGAGGCGCCGCGCCTCGCCGGCGAAGACAAGCGGCGGAAAGGTCGAAAGCAGCGCCTCGACCTCTTCCAGCTTGGCTTGGTCCGGGTACTCGGGCACCTGGACAATAGGTTTTTTCCGCCAGCTATCCGGCGTCCAACGCTCGGCCATGCGCCGAAACTCCATCACCAAGGCGGCCACTGGCAGCCTTTTCAAGGGGATAGGGGCTTATACACGATCCCCGCCCCGGGAAGCCAGCCGCTTCGCGGTCCACGGCAAATGCCGCCTTTACGGCCCCTCGATCGACCCGCGGTGACGGTGGCGGCAGCGGCTAGCGTTGGTAGCTGACCGCCTTTTCGCGCAGCGTGACCAATTCCTCGGCCCCTGTCGGATGCACGGCCACCGCGGCATCAAAATCGGCTTTAGTCGCCTTCATCTTCACTGCCACAGCGGCGAGCTGGATCATCTCGCTGGCGTGCGGCGCCACAATGTGGCACCCAACTACGCGGCCGCTTGTGCCGTCGACCACAAGTTTCATGAATGAGCGGGTGTCGCGCGCCGCCAGCGTCGCCTTCATCGGCCGGAAGCTCGTTTTGTAGATATCGACCCTGGCGAGCCGCTCGCGCGCCTGCGCCTCGGTCAACCCGACAACGCCGATTTCCGGCTCGCAAAACACCGCCGTCGGAACGTTTTCGTGATCCATCGGTGTCGGCCGGCCGCCGAAAACCGTATCCGCGAAAGCATGACCTTCGCGGATCGCGACCGGAGTCAGATTCACGCGATCGGTGACGTCGCCGACGGCATAAATGCTCGGCGCCGACGTTTGCGAATATTCATCGACGGCGATCGCGCCATTTTCCTTGAGGCGTACGCCGGCCGCTTCCAATCCCAATCCGCGGATATTCGGGCGGCGGCCGATCGCGAACATGACCTTTTCCGTCTCGAGCATCGTCCCGTCTGACAGGGTGGAATAATAACCTTCGGCGCTCCGTTCGATCGCCCTCACCGTCTTGCCGAGCACGACCCGGATGCCGCGCTTCTCCATTTCCATGCGCGAGTGCTCGCGCAGATCGTCATCGAAGCCGCGCAGGATGTTTTCGCCGCGATAAAGCAGCGTCACTTGCGAGCCGAGCCGGGAAAATATGCCGGCGAATTCCACGGCAATATAGCCGCCGCCTTGAATCAGAATGCTGCTCGGCAGATCGGCGAGATGAAACGCCTCGTTGGATGATATGGCGTGTTCCATTCCCGGGATCGGGTCGCCGGAATTCGGCGCCCCGCCCGTGGCGATAAGAATGTATTTGGCGCGCAGCCTGCTCCCGTCGGCAAGCCGCACCGTCTGCGCGTCCTCAAGCGCCGCCCGCGAGCGGACCAGCTTCGCTCCCGCCCGTTCCAATGCCGCGACGTAAGCGCGTTCGAGGCGGGCAATCTCGGCGTCCTTGTTGGCGATCAGCGTCGGCCAATGGAATTTGGGTTTGCCGACGTCCCAGCCAAAGCCGACCGCATCCTCGAAGTCGTCCGCGAAGCGCGAGGCATAGACTAGGAGCTTCTTCGGTACGCAGCCGCGAATGACGCAGGTGCCGCCAACGCGGTCTTCTTCCGCGATCATGACGCGCGCGCCATATTCCGCGGCGATGCGCGCCGCGCGCACGCCGCCGGAGCCCGCCCCGATGACAAAGAGATCGAGATCGAAGTCCGGCATGATGCGTCCTAACCCGCTTCGCCGCGCTCGATCACGCGGACGCCGTCACGGGTGCCGAGGACCGCGATGTGCGCAAGACCGATAAACAATCCATGCCCGAGCACCCCGGGAACCGCGCTCAATCGCTCGGCCAGCTTTTGCGGATCGGGAATGCATTCGAGTGAAGCATCGAGAATCCAGTTGCCGTTATCGGTGAGGAAGGGACTGCCGTCGGCCTGGCGGCGCAGCAGTGTAGGGCCCGCAGCGCCGGCGGCGGTGGCGGCCGCTTCGACTTTCAGACGCGTTGCCGCAAGCCCGAATGGCAGTACCTCGACAGGCAAAGGAAAGCGCCCCAGCGTCTTCACCCATTTCGACTCGTCCGCGATCACGATCATGCGCGAGGCGGCGGCCGCCACGATCTTTTCCCGTAGCAGGGCGCCGCCGCCGCCCTTGATCAGCGTAAGGTCGGGACCGATCTCGTCGGCGCCATCGACGGTGAGATCGAGCTGCGGCGTCTCGTCCAACGTGGTCAGTGGGATTCCGGCCTGTTCCGCCTGCGCCCGCGTCGCCGCCGATGTCGGAACACCGACAACCGTGCAGCCTTCCCGCACCCGCTGCCCCAGCAGTTCGATGAAATAACGCGCGGTGGAGCCGGTTCCAAGGCCGAGCTTCATTCCCGGTCTCACGAATTCGATGGCGCGTGCCGCGGCATCCCGCTTTTGCTTTTCCGCATCCATTGCAATTCCCGCCGCACGATTCGCCCAAAGCCGGTTCGTCATATCTACTGCCCTTCAGGGCAGCCTCCTAGCCCGCACACGCAGGCCGGCACGAGTGGGCGAACCTTGCCAATAACGCCGCCAGCCGCTAGCGATCCCGGTCATGTCTGCGCCGACCATCGTTTTCGATCTGGATGGGACGCTGGTGGATACCGCGCCCGATCTGGTTGACACGCTCAACGTCATTCTCGCGCGGGAGGGCTTGCCGGCGGTGCCCTTCGGCGCGGCCCGCAACATGATTGGCGGCGGCGCCCGCGTCTTGATCGAGCGCGGACTGAAGGCGGACGGCCGTGCCTGGCATGCCGCCGAGGTCCAGCGGCTTTATGACGACTTCGTCGCCCATTATGGCGAACATCTTGCCGACCGCTCGGCGCCGTTTCCCGGCGCCGTGGAAGCGATCGAAGAACTTTCCGGCCAGGGCTGCCGCTTTGCCGTCTGCACCAACAAGCTCGAAAAACTCGCGGTGCGTCTACTCGATGCGCTCAAGCTTTTGCCGCACTTCTCCGCGATCTGCGGCCAGGACACTTTTGGCGTGCAGAAGCCCGATCCCGAGATGCTGCTGGCGACAATACGCCGGGCCGGCGGCACGCCGGGCAATGCCGTTATGGTCGGCGACTCTCACAACGACATCGCCACCGCCCGCCGCGCCGGAGTTCCGGTGATCGGGGTCGAGTTCGGCTATACCGAAACGCCGATTGCCGAGTTTGGACCGGACCTTGTCATCGGCCATTTCGCGAAGCTGCCCGCGGCCGTGAGCCGCATTTTCAGCTTGGCCGACTGAGCGCCGAGCCGCGAGAATGCAGTCCGCATCTGGCGTTTCGGCCCTCGTGGCCATCATCCGCAAATATTAACTAAACTTGCCAATTTCGCGTTTGGCCGCTGTTACGCTATGGTCTAATCGTTAATCGCTTGCAGCGACCCTGGCTAAACGTGAGTGGGGCCAAGGTCTTGGACGGCTCGAAGGCTCTTCGAGACTGTATCTGGGGATTTGGTGGGAGAGGCGGTCAGTCCGCCCGAGGGACGGTACCATGAATCGAGTCATCGCTATTGTCGCCTGCGGTCTGACGGTGACGGCCTGCGCCTCTGGCGGCATGCCTGATCTCTTTTCGAAGCCGCAGCCAACCCCGGTGAAGGTGCAATTCCAGTCTCAGCCCGCGGGCGCGCAAGCCGTGACCTCCACCGGCGCCAGCTGCAAGACCCCGTGCGAACTCGATATGGACCCGAGCAAGGAATTCTCGGTCACGTTCACGCTTGCCGGCTATCAGCAGCAATTGGTCCCGGTCGTATTACGGGCGCCGGAGGGTCTGTCGGGCCCCGAGGCGGAGCAGCAGAAGGCTTTCGATCCGAACCCGGTCGTGGCGACGCTCGAGGCCGCGCCGAAGAAAAAAGCGCCGCCGCCGAAAAAGCCGGCGCCAAAGCCGTCGGCGGCGGCGGCGAAGCCGGCAGCCCCCGCCGCAGCGCCGAAGCCCGCGGCCGCGCCGAAGCCGCAGGCCTCGCCCTCTGTGGGGCCACCTCCGAGCAGCAACAGCCCCTGGCCGCCGCTGCCGCAATAACGTCCGACTTGCCTTCGCTTTTTTGCGTCGCGTCCCATGGGCCGCGGCCGGCCCCGACTATTGGGCCGGCCCCGACTATTGAGGCTCTGGACGGCCTAGCCTTAATCCGTCACAGTTCTTAACTAACGGAGAATTAGTCAGCGAAGTTTTCGAGCGCCTGTACGGAATCGAATGGCCGAGATCCTGCCAAATGCCGGTTTGACCGAATACGGCAACCAATCGGTGCCGCCGATGGTCGATCCGTTCGGTCGCGGCATTTCCTACTTACGCGTTTCGGTCACTGACCGCTGCGACTTCCGCTGCATCTATTGCATGTCGGAGAACATGGCCTTCTTGCCGAAGGCCGATCTGCTCACGCTCGAAGAACTCGACCGCCTTTGCACAGCGTTCATCGCCAAGGGCGTGCGCAAACTGCGCCTGACTGGTGGCGAACCTTTGGTGCGCCGCGGCATCATGACGCTTTTTGCGTCGCTGTCGCGCCATCTCAGGTCCGGGTCGCTCGACGAACTGACCGTGACGACGAACGGATCGCAGCTCGCGAAATACGCCGGCGAACTGCGCGATCACGGCGTCCGCCGCATCAACGTTTCTCTCGACACGCTGGATGCCGATAAATTCCGCGCCATCACCCGCTGGGGCGACCTCGAAAAAGTGCTCGCCGGTATCGACGCAGCGCAGGATGCAGGGCTGCAGGTGAAGATCAATACCGTCGCGCTCAAGGGCGTAAACGAGGACGAGTTTCCGGGACTGCTCGACTGGGCGCACGGCCGCGGCATGGACCTGACCTTGATCGAGGTCATGCCGATGGGCGACGTGGGCGCCGGCCGGCTCGATCAATATCTCCCGCTCTCCATGGTGCGGGCGCGGCTTGCCGAGAAATTCAGCCTGGAGGATATCGACTACCGCACCGGTGGCCCGGCCCGCTATGTGCGGGTGCGGGAGACCGGCGGGCGGCTCGGTTTCATCACGCCGATGACCCATAATTTCTGCGAATCCTGCAACCGCGTTCGTGTCACCTGCACCGGCACGCTGTACATGTGCCTCGGGCAGGAGGACGCCGCCGACCTACGCGCGCCTCTGCGCGCCTCGGAGAGCAACGAGCTCCTCTACCGCGCCCTCGACGAAGCAATCGCGCGCAAGCCGAAGGGGCACGACTTCGTCATCGACCGCCGGCATCAGCGCCCCGCGGTGGTGCGGCATATGAGCGTCACCGGCGGGTGACGCCGCCGCGATGCGCTAAAATACTTGCTCCCTCCGCGCCGGCCCTCGATAAAGGTCGAGGGCGGCCACGCCGCCGGTGAGCGCCGTGCAGATACTTCTGAAATTCAGCCGCGCCGTCGATTGGCTGAACGCCAGGATCGCCGTTGTGGCGGTCTGGCTCGTTCTGATCGCTTGCCTTGTCAGCGCCGGCAACGCGGCAAGCCGTTATCTGCTGAGCGAAAGCTCGAATGGCTGGCTCGAAGTGCAATGGTACATGTTTGCGGCCATTGTGCTGCTCGGCGCGCCTTACACGCTGTACCGCAATGAGCATGTGCGCGTCGATCTGCTCTACAGTCTGTCCTCTACCCGCACACGGCTATGGATCGACCTGCTCGGCGGGCTCTTCTTCCTGCTGCCGATGTGCGTCATCCTTATTTATTTCACCTGGCCATGGTTTCTCGATTCCTGGCATATCGACGAAATCTCGCCGAACGCCGGCGGCTTGTTGCGCTGGCCGGTGAAGCTCCTGCTGCCGGTCGGCTTCGTCCTGCTGCTGCTTCAGGGCGTTTCTGAAATCATCAAGCGGATTGCCGCGCTCAGCCATCGCATCGACGCGGACTTCACCTACGAAGCGCCGCTGCAATGAATTTCCTGCGCGACAACATGGCGCCGCTCATGTTCGCCGGGATGATTCTGTTCATGCTGATTGGCTATCCGGCCGCTTTCGCACTGGCCGCCACCGGCCTGTTCTTCGGCTTCATCGGCATCGAGCTCGATCTCATCCGGCCCGATTTTCTCGGCAACCTCACCTATCAGCTGTTCGGCATCATCTCCAACGACCTGCTGCTGGCGATTCCCTTTTTCACCTTCATGGGTGCGATTCTGGAGCGCAGCGGCCTGGCGGAGGATTTGCTCGGTTCGATCGGCCAGTTGTTCGGGCCGCTGCGCGGCGGCCTTTCCTATGCCGTCATCCTCGTCGGCGCGCTGCTCGGCGCCATTACCGGCACGGTCGCGGCTTCCGTCATCGCCATGGGCGTGATCTCGATGCAGCCGATGCTGAAATATGGCTACTCCACCCGGCACACGATGGGCGTGATCGCGGCCTCCGGCACCATCACCCAGCTCATCCCGCCGTCGCTCGTGCTGATCGTGCTGGCGGACCAACTCGGCCGATCCGTAGGCGACATGTATGCCGGCGCCATCGGGCCGAGCTTCATCCAGATCGCGCTGTTTTGCCTATGGGTGCTGATCGTCAGCCTCGTCCGGCCAAGGGATGTTCCCGCGCTGCCGCCGGAGGCGCGCACGCTCTCCGGATGGGCCTTGTTCCTGACCTGCCTACGCGGCGTCATTCCCTCGCTCGGCCTGATTTTCCTCGTTCTCGGAACGATCTTCCTCGGGCTCGCCACGCCCACCGAGGCCGGCGCCATGGGCGCCGTCGGCGCGCTTGCGCTTGCCGCATTCAACCGCCGGCTCACCTTCCCCCTGCTCTACGAAGCCATGGCCACGACGATGCGCATCACTGCCATGGTCGTCTTCATCCTGATCGGCGCCCGCACCTTCAGCCTCGTTTTTCAGGGCGTCGGCGGCAAAGTTTGGATCGAAGACATGCTCAGCGCGTTGCCCGGAGGGCAAATCGGCTTTCTGCTGTTCACCAACGTGTTCATTTTCATCATCGCCTTCTTTCTCGATTTCTTCGAGATCGCCTTCATCATCATCCCATTGCTGGCGCCGGTCGCGGCCAAGCTTGGGATCGATCTTGTCTGGTTCGGCGTGCTGATCTGCGCCAACATCCAGACAAGCTTCATGCACCCGCCGTTCGGCTACGCGCTTTTCTATCTGCGCGGCATTGCGCCGTCCTCGATCAAGAGCTCGGAGATTTATTGGGGCGCGGTACCATGGCTTGGGCTGCAGATCGCGCTGGTTCTGATATTGATTTTCTGGCCGCAGTCGGTGACCTATTGGATCAGTCCTCAGCCGACGGTCAGTCCATCCAAGGTTTTCGAATTGCCGCAACCGGAGCCGCCGCCGGCGTTCAATCCCGGCGCGTTCCGCTAGGCCGATCAACCGCGGTGCAGCGAGCGGATGATGTAATTGTCGTAATTATATTCGGCGATCTGCCACCACAGATATTCGTCGTTACGGAAAGCCAGCGTCGAATCCCACGCGGCCTTGAACGTCGCATTCGTTTTCGAGACTTCATCGTAAAGTTCGAGCGCCGCCTTCAGGGATGCATCCATGACCGCGGGCGGGAACGGCCTGAGCTTGACGCCGGCGTTCAGCAGCCGTTTCAGCGCCGGCGGGTTGGAGGCATCGTACTTCGCTTGCATCCAGGCATTGGTCTTCTCCGACGCGGTGCGCACGATCGACTGATAGGCAGGCGTCAGCGAATCCCAGCTCTTCAGGTTGATGAAATTGTGCAGCATGGCGCCGCCTTCCCACCAGCCGGGATAGTAGTAATACGGCGCGACCTTGCTTAAGCCGAGACGCTCGTCGTCGTAGGGCCCGGCCCATTCGGCGGCATCGATCGTGCCTTTTTCCAGCGCCGAATAGAGATCGCCGCCGGCGATCTGCTGCGGCACAACGCCGAGCTTGGCGAGCACCAGCCCGGCATAACCGCCGATCCGCATTTTCAGTCCCTTGAGATCGTCCGGCGTGTTGATCTCCTTGCGGAACCAGCCGCCCATCTGCGTCCCCGTATTGCCGCAGGGAATGCCGTAGACACCGTACTTCTTGTAGAAGGCATTCATCATGTCCATGCCGCCGCCGAAGAAGTGCCAGGCGTTCTGCATGCGCGCGTTGAGGCCAAAGGGAACGGCGGTGCCGAATGCGAAGGTCGGGTCCTTGCCGACGTAATAGTAGGAAGCGGTATGGCACATCTCGACATTGCCGCGGCCCACGGCATCGAGCGCATCCAGCCCGGGCGCGATTTCGCCGGCGGCAAAGACCTGAATCTGGAATTTGTCGTCGGTCGCCTCCGACACCGCCTTGGCGAAAATCTCGGCGCCGCCGTAAAGCGTGTCGAGCGACTTCGGATAGCTCGACGTCAGCCGCCATTTCAGCGCCGGCGTCGATTGCGCGATCGCCGGCTTGGCGATGGCCGAGGCGGCAAGACCGGCGCCGGCCGCCATCAGGAATTCGCGGCGTTTCATCTCCATCCTCCGCGGTAAACTCGTGCGTTTGCGCCGATCAACCCTGACGCCGCGAGCGGATCATGAAATTGTCGTAGCTGTATTCGCTCACCTGCCACCAAATGTATTCGGAATTGCGGAACCCGACCATCGCCTCGTAAATCCTCTTGAAGTCGGCGTTCGCGGCGGCGGCTTCGGCATTGACCTCGTTGGATGCCTTCAGACAGGCCTCGAGCGTCGCTTCGGTAAACAGCCTCAGTTGCGTGCCATTGTTGAGCAGCTTGCGCAGCGCGGCCGGATTGCGCGCGTCGTATTTTGCCAGCATCTCCACATTGGCGAGACCGGAAGCCGCCTTGAGGACGGCCTGATATTTCTTCGGCAGGGATTCCCACTTCGCGGTATTGATGAAGAAGTGCAAGGCCGCGCCGCCTTCCCACCAGCCAGGGTAGTAGTAGTATTTGGCGACCCGATTGAGCCCCAGCCGTTCGTCGTCATAGGGGCCGACCCATTCCGCGGCGTCGATGGTGCCCTTCTCCAAGGCGGCATAAAGATCGCCGCCGGCGATCTGCTGTGGGACGCCGCCGAGCTTGGCGATGGTCTTTCCCGCCCAGCCGCCAATGCGGAATTTCAGGCCCTGGAAATCTTCCGGTGTCTTGATCTCCTTGCGGAACCAGCCGCCCATCTGCGTGCCGGTGTTGCCGCCGACGAGTCCATAAAGATTGAACTTCTTGCCGAACTCGTTGAGCAGCGTCATGCCGTCGCCATCGTAGAACCAGGCGTTCTGCTGCCGCGCGTTGAGCCCGAAAGGCACCGCGCAATAGAGACCGAAGGTCGGGTCCTTGCCGACGAAATAGTAACCGGCGGTGTGGCACATCTCGACTTTACCGTCGCTGACCGCATCCACCGCCTGCAACGGCGGCACAATTTCGCCGGCGGCAAAAATCTGGATTTGAAAATTGCCGTCGGTGGCCTCCGCCACGTATTTCGACAGGGTCTCTGCGGCCCCGTAGAGCGTATCGAGCGATTTGGGGAAGCTCGAGGTCAGCCGCCATTTGATGGCGGGTGTTGATTGGGCGATCGCCGGTTTGGCGATGACCGACGCCGCGAGTCCCGCGCCCGCAGCCTGTAAAAACCGCCGCCGTTTCATGCAATAGCTCCCCCTGGAAAATCGAAAAAGCACGGATCACCGACCCGCCAAGCTAAGACTGCGCCATTGGACCGGCAAGCGGTCAAAAGCATGGCGGGAACTGAATTTTTCCTCAGGCCTCGATAATGATTTTCGGCGCCGTCCGTCCCGCCGCCGCGCTGCCGAGCTGACTCTGAACTTTCCCTGCGATGTCGCGATAGATTTGCGCGTGCGCGCCGTCCGGCTCGGTGGCGACCACCGGTAGCCCCGCGTCGGACTTTTCGCGGATGCTCATGTGCAGCGGGACTTCGCCCAAAAACGGCACGCCGAGCCGTTCCGCTTCGTGGCGCGCGCCGCCATGGCCGAAGATATCGCTGCGCTCGCCGCAATGCGGACAGAGGAAATAACTCATGTTCTCGACAATGCCGAGCACCGGGACATCGACCTTGCGGAACATGGCGATGCCGCGCCGCGCGTCGATCAGCGCCAGATCCTGCGGCGTTGAAACGATCACCGCGCCCCGCAGCGGCACCTGTTGCGCCATGGTCAATTGTGCGTCGCCGGTACCCGGCGGCATATCGACCACCATGACATCCAGTTCGCCCCATTCCACTTCGCGAAGCATCTGCGTCAGCGCCGACATCACCATAGGCCCGCGCCAGATCATCGGCGTTTCTTCGTCGATCAGGAAGCCGATCGACATCACGGTCAGGCCGTAGCGCGTGATCGGTTTCAGCCGCGTGCCTCCGAGCGTCTGCGGACGCTCGCGGATCGACAGCAGTTTCGGCATCGATGGCCCGTAAATGTCCGCGTCGAGAATGCCGACCTTCAGGCCGAGGTCGCGCAGGCCGAGCGCCAGATTGACCGCCGTCGTGGACTTGCCGACGCCGCCTTTGCCGGACGCGACCGCGATGATGGCGCCCACGCCCGGCGGCGCCTGCGCCGGCTGCGTCCCCGCCCCCCGGGCGGCGCCCGGCATGGCGCGACCCGCCGGACTTCCTTGCGGCGCACGGCCGGCGCCGCCGGCGCGCTCGGCTGTCAGCGCAACGAGCACAGAGTCGACCCCGGCAAGGCCGCGCACCGCCGCCTCCGCGCGTTTGCGCACCGGCTCCCAGGCGGGGACCGCCGACGCATCGACGGTCATGGAAAAGAACACTTTGCCGCCGCTGACCACGATGTCGGAGAGAACGCCGCTCTGGGGCAGCGGCCGCCCGTCGGGGGCCGCGACTTGCGCAAGCGCGTCAACGACTTGTTCTTTGCTCAAGGCCATCCGGCGTCCTCAAAACGATGGGCCGCACCATACGCTGACGGCTTTGCGCTGTCATGGCATCCCTCCGATGGATTGACGCAAGCCGCCTTGCCCGCAATGAAATAAGCGCGGCGCGCCGCGTCACCAAGGGCGGAGAAGATCGTCATGGCAAAAGTGGCTTTCATCGGGCTCGGGGTCATGGGCTATCCCATGGCCGGACACCTCAAGGCCAAAGGCGGCCACGACGTCACCGTCTACAATCGCACCGCGGCAAAGGCGGAGAAATGGGTCGGCCAACATGGCGGCAAGCGCGCGGCCACGCCGGGCGAGGCGGCTGACGGGCAAGATTTCGTGATGTGCTGCGTCGGCAACGACGCCGATTTGCGGGAAGTGACGCTAGGCAAGGATGGTGCCTTCGCCGGCATGAAAAAGGGCGCGGTCTTTGTCGATCACACCACGGCATCAGCCGAGATCGCGCGCGAGCTTTACGCCGAGGCGAAACAGCGCGGCTTCGACTTCGTCGATGCGCCGGTGTCCGGCGGCCAGGCCGGCGCCGAGAATGGCGTGCTGACCGTCATGTGCGGCGGCGAGGAAGCGCCCTTCGGCCGCGCCAAGCCGGTGATCGACGCCTATGCCCGCGCCTGTAATCTGCTGGGGCCTGCCGGCTCCGGCCAGCTCGCCAAGATGGTCAACCAGATTTGCATCGCCGGACTGGTCCAGGGACTTGCCGAAGGATTGCACTTCGCCAAGCGGTCGGGCCTCGACATCGAGAAGCTCATCGCCACGATTTCGAAAGGCGCGGCGCAGTCATGGCAGATGGAGAACCGCTACAAGACCATGACCGCAGGCAAATTCGATTTCGGCTTCGCGGTGGACTGGATGCGCAAGGACCTCGGCATCTGCCTCGGCGAAGCGCGCAAGAACGGCGCGCATCTGCCGGTCACCGCGCTGGTCGATCAATTCTATTCCGAGGTGCAGGCGATGGGCGGCCGGCGCTGGGATACGTCGAGCCTGATTGCGCGGCTGGAGCGGTGACGTTTCTTTCGTCATGCCCGCGCTGGTCGCGGGCATCCCCGCTTGGGGAGGCAGCGCGTTCCTTGTCGGGATGGCCGGGACGAGCCCGGCCATGACGACAAAACAGGCTACGCCTTCGCGCTCGGCCGCGCCGAGACGTCCGCGTGCCAGCGGCGCAGCTGCGTCAATTCTTCCGGCACCGGCAGCTTCGTTGGCTTCATGAAATCCACCGCGATCATCGCCGTGATATCGGCAACGGAATATTGATCGCCGGCGATGTAAGGCCGATCCTTCAATTCGCGGTCGAGAAAAGCGAGGAAGTCGGCGATTCGCGGCTTGTTGGCTTCCGCCCATTCCGGCACCTGCGGCACTTCCATCTGCTTCATCGCCGGATGCGTGTGGCGGAAAACCTGCGATACCAGATAGAAGAGATGCAATTCGACGCGCCGATTCCACATCTCGACCTGCGCCTTGCCTAGCGCGCCACGCCCGAACAGCGCCGGCTCCGGCTGCAACTCTTCAAAATAGCGGCAGATGGCGACGGATTCGGTGAGCACGGTCCCGTCATCGAGCACCAGGGCCGGAATGCGCTGCAGCGGGTTCACTTCCGTAAATGCCGACGATTTGTGCTGCATGGCCGCGAGGTCGACCTGCTCGGTCGGCACGGAAAGGCCTTTTTCCGCGAGAAAGACCCGCACCCGCCGCGGATTGGGCGCCCGGCCCCCGTCATAAAGCTTCATATTCACACGCTTTCCGCCGGCCGGCCCGGCATTGCCGACCTGTTAATAACCCCGGTCCCCGTCTTCATTTAAGCGTCGCCTTAAGGATTTTGCGACACTTTTGGCCTGATTTTCGGCCACCCGTTCACCAGTAGCGTAGCGCCATGCCGAGTAGTGAGACCCGCGAGCTCGCGGCGATGTCGGACGCATCGGCCGGCAAGCGCCGTCGCGCGGCCGCCCATCGCGTGCGCGAAGCGCGTGACCGTCTGACGTCGACCAGCGGCACGCGTCCGGCTTTCGACTACGAATTGCTGCGGCAGTTCGCGCAGAACCGAATCTCTGCCTCGCTCGTTATTCTGCTGCTGGTGGCGACGGTCGGCTTCCTTGCCGGCCTGTGGGCCGGCACCGTGCTCGCAAGCGTGTGGACCGCCTCGATCCTGATCATTCATCTGATATTCGTCGCCAAATGCCGGCAGTTCCTTGCCGAGCCGCCCACCCAGGTCGACGTGCGCGCATGGCGGCTGCGCTTCGTCATGCTCGACCTCTTCGTCGGGCTGGCGTGGATGTTTCTGCTGTTGCACGCAAGCGGCACCGACGAAGGTTCGCGCACCTTCATGCTGTTTGTCATGCTGCTGGTCGTCGCGGTGTCCAGCATGCTGGCCTCGAGCCTGCCGATCGCGGTGTTCGCGGCCACCCTGCCGGTGACTGCCGCCATTGCGCTGAACTTCGCGCTCAGCGGCTCGATCCACGAATATATTCTGGCGGTCATGGCGGTTATGGCGCAGGGCTATTTCGGCCTGCTCGCCCACCGGCTCTACACGACGACGCTGGCAACGCTGGAAGCAAGGGCGGAGAAGGATGCGCTGATCGGCGAGCTCGAACAGTCGAAAGCCATCTCTGACGAGGCGCGCAGCCGCGCCGAAGCCGCCAATATCGCCAAATCGCGCTTTCTCGCGCAAATGAGCCACGAATTGCGCACCCCGCTGAACGCGATCCTCGGCTTCTCCGAGGTGATGAATAACGAGATCTTCGGCCCGCATAGCGTGCCGACCTACAAGGAATACGCCAACGACATCCACAATTCCGGCGTTCACCTGCTCAATCTCATCAACGAAATTCTCGATTTGTCGCGCATCGAGGCCGGCCGCCATGAGCTGAATGAAGAGCCGGTTTCGCTGGCCGCGGTTGTGGAGGACTGCAATCATTTGCTGACGCTGCGCGCCAAAAATCGCGGCATCACGATCCACGAGGTCTTCGAGAGGGACATGCCGCGGCTGTGGGCCGACGAGCGCGCGATCCGGCAGATCTGCCTCAACCTCCTCTCCAACGCGATCAAGTTCACCCCGCAAGGCGGCGAAATCTGGCTCAAGGCGGGATGGACCGCGGCCGGCGGGCAATACATGAGCGTGAAGGACACCGGGCCTGGAATTCCCGAAGAGGAAATCCCCATCGTGCTCGCGACCTTCGGACAGGGCTCGAACTCCATCAAATCCGCCGAACAGGGCGCCGGCCTCGGCTTGCCCATCGCCAAAAGCCTGGTCGACCTGCACGGCGGCACCTTCAGCCTGAAATCAAAGCTGCGCATCGGCACCGAAGTCATCGTGACGTTCCCGCCGGAGCGCGTGGTCTCGGCGCTGGCGCCGGTGAGCGAGTCGCCGCCGACGCAAAACACCGACGCCGCCGCCGATTCCCGCGTCGGCTTGCGCAAACGCAAATTGTTCAGCTTCGGCCGTTGAAGCTCATGGATGCTTTGCCTTCCGCGACACGCCGCTTATTCTGGCAACCGATTCACGGCGGCAGCATGGGCACTATCGAGACTCCCTGCATCAAAGTATGCGTGATCGCTCCGCGGGCCGGAGCATGCCTGGGTTGCGGCCGCAGCCTGGCGGAAATTGCGCATTGGCTGGAATTCACTCCCGAACAACGCCGCCGGATCATGGGCGAGCTGCCGCAGCGGCTCTCGCGCCATGTTCCGCAAACCGCGTGACGATGCCGATAAGGGGACGCCTTTTCTGGATTTTCCTGCTCGGCGCCTTGGCCGCCTTTGCCTATGCGGCGCTGCGCGCGGGCGGCGTCAGCGTTGACCAACTGACCAGGCCGGATTTTTCCTCGTCCCTCGTGAAAATCGGAACCGCGCTGGCCGGTGCGGCGCTTTTGCTCGGAATTTTCCGCGAGCGGGCATCGAACGCCGTGCTGGGGGCGCTGGCTTGGCTCGCGCTCGCCCTGGCGCTGCTCGCCGGCTACACCTACCGCATCGAACTGCGCGATTCCGGCGACCGCGTCATGGCCGAGCTCATTCCCGGCTGGACCGCAAGTCAGGGACGCATGGTGCGCGTGGCGCGCGGCGGCAACGGCGATTTTGCCGTCAATGCCCAGATCAACGGGGCAAGGATTTCCATGGTGCTCGACAGCGGCGCCAGCGCAGTCGTACTGACCCAGGACGCGGCGAAGGCCGCCGGCTTACCGCTCGCGTTTCTCGACTATTCCATCAAGGTCGACACGGCCAACGGCCGCGCCCGCGCGGCGCCGGTCACGCTCGACCGTCTCGCCGTCGGCGGCATTACCGAGCGCTCGGTCCCCGCGCTGATCGCCGAGCCGGGGCAACTCAAGTCCAGCCTGCTCGGGATGAGCTTTCTCGATCGGCTGGAAAGCTGGGAAGTGCGCGGCGACCGTTTGATGATGCGCGGCGCGCGATGACGATCGCGCTAAGCCGCGGCGTCCGCGGCAAGCTCCCCAGGCTTCTCGCAAATCATTTCTAAAGCGGTCATCAAAACCTCGACTCCGGCGCCGGGCTTCACCGCTTCGGTGGCGAGATGGCGGCGAAAGGCGCGCGCCCCCGGCATTCCCCGGAACAGCCCGTGCATATGCCGCGTCATCGCATGCAGCCGCGTGCCTGCTGCGACCTCGCGCGCCACGTAAGGAATGAAGGCTTCGACGGCAGCCCGCTGCGAGGCAAAAGCGGGAGCCGCGGCAAACAACAGCGGATCGACGGCAAGAAGCCGCCACGGCTCCTGATAGGCCACCCGCCCCATCATCACCCCATCGACGCGGCCCAGCAGCGCTTGCGCCTGCTCGATGCTGCCGATGCCGCCATTGAGGATGACGGGGAGTTCCGCATGCGCCGCCTTCAGCCGGAACACACGTTCATAATCGAGCGGCGGCACGTCTCTGTTTTGCCTGGGCGACAATCCGGACAGCCAGGCCTTGCGCGCATGCACGATAAGCGCATCGACGCCGGCGGCTTTCACCGTCCGGGCAAAAGCTTCCAGCGCCGCTTCGCTGTCCTGGTCGTCGATGCCGATCCGGCATTTGACCGTGACCGGCGCGCGCACCGCTGTCTTCATGGCGGCGACGCAATCGCCGACGAGCCCCGGCTCGGCCATGAGACAGGCGCCGAAACGCCCTTCCTGCACCCGGTCCGAAGGGCAGCCGACGTTCAAGTTGATTTCGTCATAGCCGAAGTCCTCGGCGATGCGGGCGCATTGCGCCAAGGCGCGCGGATCGCTGCCGCCGAGCTGGATGGCCACGGGATGCTCCGCCGCGTCGAATTTCATCAGCCGCGCGCGGTCGCCGTGAATGATGGCCCCGGTCGTCAGCATCTCGGTGTAGAGCCGCGCATGCCGCGTCAGCAGGCGATGGAGGAATCGGCAATGCCGGTCCGTCCATTCCATCAT
>Ga0070741_10011271_pt1 | contig 16567 bp, 15 predicted proteins | sample Coa_R1_4_FD_66440 | JGI IMG/M metagenome (GOLD analysis project Ga0070741, IMG submission 66440) | Surface soil microbial communities from Centralia Pennsylvania, which are recovering from an underground coalmine fire - Coalmine... | ecosystem: Environmental > Terrestrial > Soil > Unclassified ...
GTTTCGGCATATCTCACTCTGTGGAGTAAGACCGCTGGTACGCCCAATGCAGTGATAGGCCTTTGCTCGCTTAATTCACTTCCTCTCTTCCTGAATACGCGGGATCCCCGGATTCATGAGCTCAAGGATTTATCATCGGGAGACAAAATAGCTCTACCTGCGGTCAAGGTTTCCACCTTCGCGATCGCACTTCAAATGCAAGCGGCGAAACTTTATGGGCAGGATAACTATAGCCGCTTCGATAAATTGACGGTGTCCATGCCACACCCGGAGGCCATGGCAGCCCTGCTTTCGGGTGCCGGGGAAATCAATAATCACTTTACCTCACCGCCTTTTAATTTTTTGGAACTTGCGGATCCGAGGGTTCGAACCATCCTGGATACGAAAACCGTCTTTGGTGGTCCAGTGAGCTTCGCCATGAACTACACCACAGTCAAATTCTACAAGGCTAACCCCAAATTGGTGGAGGCGTTCCTAGCGGCATTTAAGGAAGCTACAGACCAGATCAATGCAGACAAGAGGAAGGCGGCACAACGTTACATTGAGCTTTCGAATGAGAAAGCAACGGTTGATCTAGTTGAGAGGATTTTGCGGCACCCGGACACGGACTTCACTTTGGCTCCGCAGGGAACTATGCAGATCGCAGCATTCATGCATAAGATCGGCTCGCTCACCAACAAGCCGAATTCGTGGCAGGAATTGTTTGTGCCGGAGATCCGTGACCTGCCAGGAAGCTGAAGAGACTGAAAAGTGCGAACGTGTCGCGGGAACCTAGGCCGCTCGCTGCGAGAGTCTTGCGGATATCAGTCCTGAGGGTGCTGCACATTTCTGCGATGGGTCGCAACGGGCGCCGCAAGATTTTAGTAGCGATTCAGCAGGCCAGCTTCAAACCTTTTCTCGTGAGAACTGTTAGGAGGAGCCAAAGTGAACTCGAAACAATCGGCGGCTAAGAGACCCGCGAGCCTTTCGCGGCTATACGTGCTACTAGCGTTCGGAGCTGTCGCTATAGCCGCGAGTTCCTTAGGTTCCGCCCAGAGTACAAGTCCTCCCGGGCAACGTGGGTCATCGGCCACGCCAGCGGTAACTCGTGTCGGGTCCCTTACGTTAGCCCTTAGTGTCGATGCTTCCTCAGTCTGTATGTACGCCGCAGCCAAAGAGGGCTTCTTCGACCGCAACGGAGTTGACGCCAATGTGCTTACGTTTCCAACCGGCCCGGCGGCTCTGGAAGCCGTTCTGAGCAACAGAGCGGACATGACGCAGAACGGGCAGTATCCGCTCCCGGTTGCGGTTTCGAAAGGTGCCAAGATCAAAGCAATAGCACAGATCAGCACTTCGGGCTTGCAGAACGGGATCGTGGGTAATGCGGACATTAAGAAACCGTCCGACTTGCAAGGCCAAAAAATCGGCGTGCCACTGAATAGCACTGCCGAGTACTTTTTTCATCTTTACGCTCAACACCACCACCTTGACTTAAACAAGCTCACGATCGCCAACGTCTCGGCGAACCAATCGGTGACTGCATTGCTGCACAACGACATACAAGCATTCTCAGCTTGGGACCCGTTCATCGAACGAGCGACGCGTACTGTCAAAGGTGCCCATGTGCTCGCGCGGAGCAAAGATGACGGAATAATGCTTCTTAGAAGCTATGCCGAGGTAACGCCACGAATTGTCGACGACCCACCTCTCGCACGTGCAATCGTCAAAGCACTTATCCAGTCGGGGGACTGGTGCAACAAGCACCATCCAGAACTTATTTCCCTTCTTGTGAATGATTTCAAACAGACACAAGAAGACGCAGCGTTATTCGTGAGCGAGTTCGACTACTCGGCCAACTTTGATGCAGCCGCCCGTGATGAACTAAGCAGAGTGAGCAAGTTCCTCAAAGACAACAACAAGGTACCCACTGTTGCGCCGCTTGCTGACATGTATACGACGACATTCATGCAGGCCGTAGATCCGAGCAGGATATGACGAACGAAGGCCGAACGCTTGATGACGCGCGCGCACGCTACGCCATTGCACATAGCGCCAGCAGTGGGCTGTATGGGCAAGGCACCTAATGCAGAGTACATCGCACTCAAGGACGTCACGTTTAGCTATCCGGGGCAGCACCCTGTACTTACAGATTTCAACCTGACAGTTGCAAGAGGCGAGCTTCTCGTAATCGTCGGGGAAAGTGGGTGCGGAAAGACCACAGCGCTCAACCTGATCGCTGGCTTCGAGAGCGCGCAAAAGGGTACTGTGTCAATCGACGGGGAGCCTATCACTGGGCCCGGTCCAGATCGAATCGTGGTGTTCCAAGGGGACCGCTCGCTGCTCGGCTGGCTTACCGCTCTTCACAACATTGAGTTCGGATTAAAGCTAGCTGGCATGTCTCGGCAGGAGAGTCGACGCCGCGCATTAGAGATGTTGGACCGGGTCGGCCTCGCAGGCCAAGGCGACAAGTATCCACACGAGCTATCCGGAGGAATGAAGCAGAGGATACAGCTAGCGCGCGCCCTCGTTTCGTTACAACGAGTTCTTCTGATGGATGAGCCCTTCGCGGCTGTAGATGCGTTGACCCGCACCACTTTACAGGATCAACTGCTAAGTCTGTTAGCGAACGCAGACGCTACGGTCGTGTTCATTACTCACGATATCGCGGAGGCAGTAACGTTGGCTGACCGGGTCATTGTCATGCGCCGAGGGGCCGTGAGACACACCCTCGAAGTAGAGCTTCCACGGCCGAGAACGCGTGGCTCTGCAGAGTTCGCGTCGTTTTACGACAAGGTGGAGCGCGCACTTCGTCAGCCATGACAGCACGCTTGTCCATGCGCACGCGCCGAAGCCCTGTGCGGATTAAGTCACCCTTCAACGTGTTAATCGGTGTTCTGAGCGTTTGCGCAGGAATTGCGCTATGGCAATACGCGGCCTCTGAGCTGACATCCTCACTATTGTTTCCTGGGCCAGTGAAGGTCGCGAAGGCCTTGTCTAGTCGGTCTGGCCTAGATTTGATCGGCGCACTAGGCACAACTCTAAAGAGAGTTGCGCTAGGGTTTGCGTTAGGCAGCGCCGTTGGAGCTACTACCGGCATTTTGGCGGGTAACGTGAAGTGGCTCAGGACACTTGTTGAACCGTACGTTCACTTTCTGCGCTCCATTGCAACTCTGGCATGGGCGGGTCCTGCGCTGATATGGTTCGGCATTGGCAACATAACCACCGAGTTCCTGATCTTCTACTCGACCGTCTTCATCGTGCTTCTAAACTCAATCGTAGGAGTGACATCTATCGACGAGCAACGTATACAGATGGCACGAAGCTTCGGTGCGACGCGGCTGGACGTCTTCCTGCAGATAGTGCTCCCTGGATCATTTGGATATGTACTCTCCGGGATGCGGCTCGCTATGTCATTTTCAGTCGCCACAGCGATTTCCGCCGAAATGCTATTTGGCACGAACGGAGTGGGCTACGTTATATACGAGTCCAGGCTTTATTTTAATTTCGAAACAATCTTCGCCGGGCTTGTGATCTTAGGTGTGACCGGGTTGGTGCTCGACAAAATCTTTACGGGCGTGCAATTTGGCCTGTTCGCGCGCTACCGACAAGGAAGGTAGCCGTTCCGAAAGGCCGACCCGACTGTGACTACCAGTCGATCCCACGCGACCATCGGGATCTTGCGCAAGCTGCGACGTGTGGCAATCACTGTCGTGGCGTTTGCCCTATCTCTAGTCGGGCTGTGCTTCGCTTGGAGTCTCGCAGCAATCAGCTTTGATGCGCAAAATCTATTCCCTGGTCCGCTCGCCAGTCTCGCCCGCTTCGGCGAGTTGATGGCAAATGGCGAGCTACTAATTGCCTCCCTATACAGTTTGATGCGCATCTTTGTCGGTTTTGCGATCGGATGCGCGCTCGGCGTTATTGCGGGATCCCTCATGGGTATGTCCCGTATCGTACGCGCTGCGCTCGCCCCATATATCCATTTCATCCGCTTCATTCCGCCAGTTGCGTGGTTCGCACCGGTCCTACTCTGGGTTGGCGCAGGAGAAGCCGGAAAAATCATTCTGATAATAGATACAACGGTGTTCATCGTTGCTATCAACACGATGTTGGGTGTGCATGCTATCAATGTTGACAAGATACGCATGGCGTTGGCGATGGGTGCCACTCGAGCGCAGCTATTCCTTCGAATCATTCTGCCCGGCGCCGCTGCATACATATTTACTGGCATGCGACTCGCGATGGGCAACTCCTTCGCAACGATCGTCGCAGCCGAGTTGCTGGCGTCAACCTCGGGGCTGGGATTCATGATCACCAATGCGCAAAACCTGCTCGAAGTACCAACGATGTTTGCTGCGATTCTTATGTTGGGTATCTTGGGATACATTAGCGATGTAGTGCTGGAATCACTCGTCCGCAGGTTCGGCGGAAGGTACCTTCTTGAAAGCAAGGGAGGCTAGAAGCGTGTTCGGCTGAGGGCGCACGTGATGCGGTAGGCACGCGAAGCAGACTGGAAAGTGGAGCAACCTGGAGAAAAGACGGCATGGCCACGTTTGACCTGTCAGAAAAGGTGGCTGTAGTAACAGGTGCGGGCTCCGGCATCGGCCGAGCCATTGCTATGCAGCTCGCCAAATGTGGGGCAAGGGTCTTTTGCGTCGATGTAGTCGAAAAGGGCGCTGAGATTACAGCGCAGACAATCTCCCAAGCCGGGCAGATCGGCAAAGCCCTTGTTGCTGATATTTCGGATAACCAGCAATGTGAGGCGCTCTCACGCCAAGTCGCGGACAGCTGCGAATCTGTCGATGTGCTGGTCAATAACGCCGCGATCATCAGGCGTGGGCGCATTAGCGACCCGAGCGCACTCGATGATTGGAGGGCGACAATCAAAGTGGATCTAGATGGCCCGTTCCTTATGACTCGTGCGTTTCTCGGCCTCCTAAGAAAAAACGGTGGGGCAAGCGTGGTGAATCTTGGCTCCACGTCTTCCTTTGCTCACGCCCAGAACTCGGCTGCCTATACGGCAGCGAAGTTTGGCGTAGCTGGATTAACGAAGGCATTGGCATGGGAGTTAGGACCCATGGGCATACGCGTAAATGGGGTCGCACCAGGAATGGTTGAGACGGCCATGAACGCTGATGAACTGCGTCGGGACCCGATGCTCCGTCAGCGTTTCCTAACTCGCGCACCCCTGGCAAGGTTGGGCAATCCGGCTGATATTGCTGAAGCCGTATCGTTCCTAGCGTCCAATCAAGCTGCGTGGGTGACTGGAGTCATGCTCCCAGTCGATGGAGGATTTCTGACGATTTGATGCCGATCGGCGCTGCTCTGGAGATGTATCGGAGCCCGACGAACTTACTGAGATCAGTTGGCACGCTCCGGATGAACATGTCACAAGATCGTGTAGCCACCATCAACGACGAGACTCGCACCGGTAACATAACTCGCATCGTCCGACGCGAGAAAAATCGCGGCCGCGGCAATTTCATCTGGACTGCCGAAACGCCCGAGAGGTATGTGCTCGAGCCGTCTTGTGACCCAATTTGGATTTGAACGACCAGCGGCGTTCATTGGCGTCTCTGTCACTCCCGGCGCCAGCGCATTGACGCGCACGCCGAAAGGCGCGAGCTCCAGCGCCGCGGCGCGAGTGAATTGTAATAATGCGCCTTTTGAGGTTAAGTAATTTGCGTTGTTCTTGACAGCAACAGTGCTCAGTTGAGATGTTGTGTTCACTATCACGCCATTTCCGTGAGAGACCATGTGGCGACTCACGAGTTGGGAGAGATGAAACGTTGCGGTCAAATTAACAGCCATCACTCGCTCCCACTCCTCCGTTGTCATACTAAGAAGCTCATCGCCATTCCCGTTCACGCCGGCATTATTAAATAGAACGTTTATCCGTCGATGCGCTTTGATGGTCCGTGAGACGAGTTGCGTCAGTTCACGTTTGGAGGTGACATCACAGGCAACGAGGTGCAGACAAGGCCAAGAAAGCATAGAGGCCAAGCTTGTCTTAAGCTTTGCGACCGGCCTGTCGACGGCTATGACAACAGCGCCCTCCTGCAAGCACCTCCTCGTAATGGCAGTTCCAATGCCACCCGCAGCGCCGGTTACGACAGCCACGCGTCCTTCAAGGCGCCTGCAACGCTGCTCGCCGCCCTCGTCAGGTAGTTTTGTTATCCGCGGTTTATTGCTAGCCATCAGACTGGGCACCTACGCAAAGATATAAATGTGCGCCAGTGTCGTGAGTCTCCATTCATTCCGAACATCAAGGTAGCAGCGTCGACAAGACGAACAAACACAGCGTTTGTCTGACCTTCGAGGCGTCACAGCGTCCTCGGTTTTGGTTTTCAACACACGCGAAACAAAGTACCGGGCTATGTGAGGTGTTGTTTCCCGGACATCGGCGTTGCCCGACATCACCCCCGGCGTTACCCCGCAGTTGCAGCCGATGCTGCTGTCGACCGTGGCAGGGTTGAGCTGATTACGTTGCTTAGTTGCGGCGGCACGAGGACTGGGTTCTTTGGTAATGCATGACAGATAACCCAGCCTCCTATTTCGTTTATTACCACCGTTGGCTGTTGATCGTCCTGAGACATCCAATCCGCTAGGCACCGCGAGATCTTGACGACTTTGGACATAAGTTCTCCTGGCGGCGATTCGACACGAATTAAAGCTATTGCCCAACTCTTTATCCTGTAATTCTGATTCCAGCGTGCAAACCTTCAGAAGTTTCTTTGGTACCGGTGCACCTCACTTCGCATGGCGCGCTGAGATTTGTCCTCAATGAGGCGAACGACGTCAAGGTCGCACCGTCCGAAGAACTGTCTCGAAGTCCATTCTCTAGTCCCATAGCTACTTCCATTTCTTGCGGAGCGGCGAAGGATTTTCACACCAGCCGACGGCTAGCTCGCACACCGGTAGCGACACTGTTGGTCAGAGGCATAACCCGTTCCGAGATGAAACCCCAGTTCAGGATCGGGGGGTCCATCAGTGCGCCGTTCCGGAAAAGTCCATGGGTAGGCGGCACTCAACCACGCGAACTTTCCTGTTTGGCGCTGGCGTGTTGCGGCTTCGACCAACGAACCGAGGCACACCGTCGGTAATCACGCCCGCGACAGCCGCAATGTCACCGTTCCGAAGCGCATCGAGTGCCGTCTTCTTTGAGCCACCAACGCAAGCATCGAGCAACACTACGTCGGCGTCTCTATCGGGCTTAATGAAACCACAGTTCAGGCGATAAACGACCGCGTTGTTTCCCGTCGCGGCAGCAATCGCCGTTTCAACAGGCATGTCCGTCAGGCTGGCGAGGTGGGTGATGGTGTACATCATGCCGAGCGGCATGATGCCTGAGCCTGTCGGCGTGTCGGTCGCGATGAGGAAGCGGTCAGTCTGCTTCGCCTCCTTTACAAGTTTCCACAGCCAAAGTGTGGTGCGCAAATTGCCAGCCGTACATACCTGCAAGGCGATCGTCGATTCGTTGACGATGCGCGGAAAGTCTTCATCAGGCATCGCGACGGGGCCGCCGTTGACGTGAAATGAGACGTCAGGTTGGATCTTGATTAAGTGATCCGCCCAGATACCTGATGACCCCGGAATTGACGATCCGCCGGTGTGCACCATCGTAACCATGCCGTGAGTCTTCGCCCAAGCGATCATCGGACCATAGTCGTAGGGAGTCTTCACGGCTCCAAAGCCGGCCTTTGCTAGCCACACGCCCTGTTTCGCAATCTCCGCAAAGTCGGCTTCGACCAAGCCGGGCTCCAGGATGATTGAGCCAGCGTGCACACGCATGCCGCCGGGGCGAAAGTTCTCGAAGCACTTCTTCGCGGCCACAGCGAGAGCTTTGACGCCGGCCGGGTCTTTCGGTCGCCCGGGCACGTGCACTTCCGAGGCGCTGATCGCCGTGGTAGTGCCACCATGCGTGTAGCTCTCTAAAAAGCCGACGGTCTTCTGCCGGGGCGTCCAATCGCCGAAGGTGTTATGCACCTGCGAATCGATAAGGCCCGGGATTGCCGTAGCGCCGTCCGCGTCGATCACGACATCATAGTCATTAAGATCTGACGGCGCGGTTCCCACCGATGCGATCTTCCCGTCGGACATCAATATGCAGTCGCCTTTGGCGTATGGCTCGCGCCAATCGCCTGTCACTATGGCTCCCAGGTTCACTATGGCGGTTTTCATTCAGGCCTCCTCTTAAGAACAGCCGCGCCGACGTAGCACCCAAACGTAACGGCGCTTGCCCATGGTCGTCTATTTAATCGCAGCCAAATGCAACGCTTGCCAGCGGGCGATCCGGTCGATCTGTGAGTCCGATGCCAAGCGACTGAAAGAATAAAGGGACTAGTGAACACGTACATCCCCAGAGCACATCGCAGCGCGTCCACAATTACAGAGTAGCTGGGTTTCATAAATTACCTAGCTCACGATGACACGTCGACGTCTTAAAATTCATGGCCGCGCTTTTAACTAAGTCCCGCTTTATTGCACAAGCTCTTGCGGTGGATCTACCAACGGAACTGCCCTGAACCGGCCATCTCCAGATAATCTTCTATGGCATCTCTGAATGAGTAACGCGGCTCATACCCTAGTTCTCGGCTGATCCTCGTGTCGCGCCATACGCGTATCGGTGGCTTTAACCCTGCCGTAAGCGTGTCATCGTCCTCTCCGGTGACAATTTCGATCTCAGCTGCCGGTATGATCTGCTTTACGATTTCCGCCGCTTCCCTGCTGCTGTGCGGTTCATCAGCTACGTCGAAGATACGGCTCTGCGGCGCTTGAACAGTTAGCGCTAACATAAGAGCCCTGACCTGATCCTTAATGTAGACAATGGGTGTCTTTACGTCAGGGAATCTAAGGCGGACCGGTAAACCCTTTAGGGCGTTCTCGAAAAGATAAACTATCCATGGGTCACCATGTGATATCACGCGCCGTTGTCCGCGACCCCATCCCATAATCCAGCTAAGTCGCAACACGATGATATCGACACCAAATTTGGTGTAATAGTGAAGGCCCAAGAACTCGTTCAGCACCTTACATGCGCCATACAGCTCGCCGGGCTTGAGAAGACTATCTTCGTCCAATAAGCCTTGTCTGCCCTCGCCATACACGTGGTCTGAACTGCAAAAGAGGACTCTCTTTACACCGTATAGCGCGGCCGCCTCCAAGATATTGAGCTGACTGCCGACGTGAACCTGTATAGCTTTGCGAGGATCATTCTCCAGCTCTGGTGAATACGAGGCCACCAAGTTGACAATTTGCGTCGGTTTGTACTTCCTCACTGCTTCAATTACTTCTGTGCGGTTCTCCGTTGCACAGCACTGAAATCGCACTTTGTTCATCATCCCGATGAGGGGCGGCATCGGCGGATGAGACATAGCTAAATCCAAGCTCACTACCTCTCGCCCTTCGTCCAATAGCCTTCGAACTAGGTACGATCCCACGAAACCGGCACCGCCAAACACCAATGTCGTCATTGCAAGGCGCTTTCGCTGTTAGCGTCGCAATGGGTAATCAGCCAGACCTTAGTTGCGGCGCCGTGGTAGTCATGTCGCTTCAATCTCCAAAGTTCGTCCGCACCGCAGTCGGATTCCAGAGTGTTCGTACTTCAGGTGGCTGATTGTCGGCCCGGCCGACTGGCCTCATCACCGTCTTGCGATATTAGTAACTTCAGTAAATCCACGATTCGTTCGTCGCTGACGCGCCTATCGGGCAGGCCGCTCTTGCACCAATGGCTGCCAGGGATGTCGCCGTCTTGTTCAAGAGAGGCGCGTTCTCGGTGCAGCTGTGTCGGTGCGTAAACGGGATTTGCGGTTACCTCGGACAAGTACCCGAGAATCTTGAGTGAACCCGTCTTAGTCCCATAGAGATCTTGCGCGCACAACGGGCCAAACAGAATGTGGCGCGGCAGGAAGCTATACCGGGCTGCCGCATCAATATCCTCCGCGCGGGCCACGCCGCTCTGTAGGAGTCGGATCGCCTCATTCAGCAGGGCAAAATGCAATCGATTGGCGATGCGTCCCGGTATATCCCGCGCCAACAGCAATGGCCGCTTGCCGATATCTTCCAGGAATTGCCGCGTGATCTGCACCGCTTCAGGGTCCGTTTCGGTGCCCGGAGCGACCTCAACCAGCGGCATTATGTGTGGCGGATTGATCCAGTGCGCCGATAGCACGCGGCCGCGCTCGCGGATCGGAGCGACGATATCGTCGACAAGCAGATTGCTGGAGTTAGTCGCTACCGGTGCTGGCGGAGGCAACGTAGTCACCAGCCGCGCAGTTAACGCCTGCTTCAGATCAAGCTCATCAGGCAACGCCTCGAAGCACAACGCGACATCATCAACCACGGAGGAGATGTCTGTGGCGGGGAAGTACGCGATCTCATTAATAAATCGCTCGCTCTCGCGTGACACAAGCCCCTTATGGACCATGAAGTTCCACTTGTCAGCGATGGAACACCGTGAAGCCTCGAGCGCTCTGACGTCGCGATCCATGACGCGGACGCGCTTACCCCCGAGTGCACACGCGAGGGCAATTCCACTGCCCATCGCGCCGCCTCCGGCCACGAGCACGATTTGCGCTTCAGTATTCATCGGCTGGGGCCAAACAACGTTCCTGCATTACAAGCACTGTGAGTGCGCCGCATGCGCGTCGCCTGCGACGATCGGAGGTACTGGTCCCGGCTTACGTTACTGAAGTTTGATGCCGGCTTCCCGCGCGACTCTTGTCCAGCGCTGTAGATCGGCCGCGATCAAGGCGCCCAATTCTTCCGGAGATGAAGTTGCCGGTTCGATGAGCAAGGTCTTGTAACGTTCCTGCACCGTCGCATCGCTGACTGCCTCGATAAATGCCTTGTTTAGCTTGAGTTGTATCGGTCTCGGCAAACCCGCGGGTGCGAGTATTCCCCACCAGCCTTGTAGCACCATGTTTGATATGCCGCTCTCCTCAAACGTCGGAACGTCCGGATAAGCGGGGTCGCGCTGAGAGAGCGAAATAGCCACTGGCCTCAAGCGGCCGCTTTGCACGTGCGGCAGTGCAGCAGGCAGGAACGCAATAACCGCGTCGATCTCGCCGGCGGCGGCCCCCATCGTTGAACGAGCCGAGCCATTGTAAGGAACGTGCGTTACGCTAATGTTTGCAGCGTGCTCAAGCAACGCAATGATGAGATGTGCGACAGTGCCGTTGCCACCCGAACCAACCGTAATTTGCCCGGGACGGGCTTTTGCAAGCCTGACAAAATCCTCCGCATTCTTCACGGGCTGGCTCGAATTCACGAACAGGAATGTCGGTGCGCGAGCTACGAGAGCTATCGGGGTGAAGTCCTTGACGGGATCATATGGAATTTTGTCGAACACGGCTGGATTAAGGGCGTGTGGTGTATCGGACAGGATCAGCGTGTAACCGTCGCGCGGGGCGTCGGCGATCATGCGCGTGGCGATAGTAGTGCCTGCACCGGGCTTGTTTTCCACGACCACAGGCTGTCCGAGAATCGCAGCAAGTCGTTCACCGAGCATCCTAGCCAATATATCGCTAGGTCCTCCGGGCCCATATGGAGCGATCAGGTGAATCGGTTTGGTCGGATACGCCTGTTCGGACTGCGCAGCAGAATTTTGCGCAAACGAAAAAGAAGCGGCAGCAACAAGGCATAGCGCTAGCCAGATAAGTCGCGCAACCATGGCGTCTCCTTTGCGACCGCGCAGTCGATCGATTAGCTAAGCGGGACATTTCAAGTGCTTCAGCGAACCGTCGCGACGGATGACGATCGACCCGCACAGCTGTCAGACAATCATAATGTCCGCATCTGTGGCATGTCAACCGTCGCGGTGGCAGAGCCGAAACATGTTGCTCGCGCGGCCAATAGCAGTGGAGAAGTACGAAACGGACGTCCGATCACGAATTAGTGAGCACCTCGCACGGCCCACCCCGCGAGGATCTGCACACGACGACATCCTTACGTGACGCCGCTCTCACCTGATCTAGAAATGCAAGGCAGCGGCTGCTCAGGATGTCGAGGAGACGCTCACGCGCACTTGCGGTTTTAGCGGGATGAGAGCACGTCGGCGAAAATGCCCGCACCGAAAGCGGCCCGAGCTGCCGAAGGCATCGACGAGGCCTGCCTCAAATAATCTTTGACCGCCTTCACGGCGTCCATTGGTTGGCTGGCTATGACTTGGATCAGTTTGCCAGCGCCCGCCTCCAGCTCAGCGGCCGGATAAACGGCACTGGACAAACCGATCATGAGCGCCTGCTGCGCATCGAGCTCGGCAGTGGAATAAACCATATAGCCGATTGCACGCGGGGGGAGCCGATCCCAGAGTGCTGACATTGCTAGCGTAGGCGGGAGCCCCCTACCCATTTCAGGCAGTCTAAAGCGCGCATCCGCCGCAGCCACACACATGTCGCACGCGCCGGCGAGCGCACACCCAAAGCCGTATGCGCAGCCCTTCACTATAGCGAGCGACGGTACCCAAAGATCACGCAAGGCTGTGTATAAGGAAATGATGGGTCCTGTCATCTCCTGCCGGATCTTGAGTGGGCTCGGTGCTTGGCGATCACCGTCAACGCGTTCCGGCGCGTTTTGATAATCACGCCCTCTGCAGAAATCGTCGCCCCGCCCACCGAGGACAAGGAGCTTCACATCATGTGTGATGGTTTCAAGCGCGCGAGTTAAAGAGGCAATCATGTCCATCGTGACGAGGTTGCCACACGCCGGGCGGTTTAGCTCAATGCGGCATACTGCACCTTCGTTTTGGACGGTAATGTCGCTCATTGTCTGTTCCCGAAGTAACGATGAAACTTCGTCTCGTCGCGCGGTGCGCAAAGCCTGTCGGCTAAGCTGCTCTGCGTGGTGGCTGAAATACTTGTTTCGCTGCGGCGCACGCGGCGCGCACGTGTTCGACCGCCGCCGTGCGTGCAGCCGCCGCATCTTTCTTTTCGACGGCTCTCAAGATGCGGCGCATTTCACTCGCGCTGAACTTTGTGCGGCCGGGCCGAGACATTGATCGTGCACGTAAGAAATTGATTCGCGCCAGTAGTCCCTGCAGCAGTTCTCGAATGACAGTATTGCCGCAGCCTTCCAGAATAACTTCGTAGAAGCGGTTCGTCGCGGTAAGCCGCCCGATCGCGTCGTCAGCCTCGTCTGCCTGTAAGAACGCCGTTAAGGCCTGGGCCATTGCGCGCTTCTGATCTGTGGTTGCACGCTCTGCAAGAAGCGCGGCCGCTTCTCCTTCTAGAATTGCCCGCACATCGTATATCTGTTTTGCCTCCTCCCAAGCGATCTCAGCTACCGATGGACCTCTATTGGGAACTATCACAACAAGCCTTTGCGCCTCCAGGCGGCGCAACACCTCGCGAATGGAACTTCGACTCACTTGCATCATCTCGCATAGCCGAGCTTCAATAAGCCGCTCGCCGGGCTTGAAGTATCCGGACAGTATTGCGTCACGCAACTTATTTGCAATTTGTACTTGTACCGTTTGCGGTTCTACCTTGAGATCCATGATCTGTGCCTATGGGAAAAGTCCACGTTCGGGCTCTAGATGTTCAGCATACGAGAAACAAGACATAGGTTCGTCACGCTGGGCAACACTCAGCTGCATGCGCCACAAAACAGCAGTGCTCGCGATAAGTCGCTCGCCTTCGCGTTCAGATGGTCGAAGCCATGACGGAATGCGATCGACGGGGCTGACTGTTGAGGGCGTGCTCCTCGAAGCTTGCAAATCCCGATTCGTGTCGAACGGCCTACATGCTAGTGGAGGACTCGAAGGTAATAGAGCAGCGCGAGCAGCGTGATCACAATAACCGCGGCATAGAGCGCAACCGGCCGAGCGGTGTACTTCGCGGGATCCGGACCGCTTTGCTGCGCATCGTTCAACACGGATTCGGGCGAGGCCACGTCGTCTTGCAGTGCTACCTGCGGTACGCTGAATTTCCTCTTGAAACACGAGAAGAAGTCCTCGGTAAGTTTGGCCGCGGCACCATCTACCAACCGAGATCCTAATTGAGCAAGCTTACCGCCGACCTGTGCGTTGGCAGCGTACCTGAGCTCCGTTTGCCCGTTGCCGATATCGTTGAGGGTCACGTGCGCCTTGCCGTTTGCGAAGCCGGCAGTCGCACCTTGACCTCGGAAATTGATCGTGTAGCCGACCGGTGGGTTGAGATCGGTTAACTGCACTTTGCCGTCGAAACGCGCTGCGATCGACCCAATACGTACCGCCAAGACGGCACGCCATTCGTCATCAGACAGGCGTTCCAGCGATTCGCAACCGGGGATGCACGTCTTGAGCACTTCAGGATCGTTCAGTGAAAGGTAGACGTGTTCGCAGGATGCTTCGATCAATTGCCTTCCAGCGAAGTCCATTTGGTTCTGGATCTCTCAGTCTGCTACTGGATTCGCAGCGCACAACCGTAAATTGTCTGCATACCATTGTGCGAGCTGGCGAGCTTGGGTACTGGAGCCACAAGTGGCGCGCGAGCGTCGCCGAAGCGGCTCAGACCCACGCTCATCACTCTGGTTTAACGTTGGCATCTTTGATGACCTTTTGCCAACGCCGAAACTCAGCGCGGTAGTGAGCGGCCGTCTCGTCGAGAGTACGGGTCTTGCTTTCAATGAATCCAAGCTTCTCGAGCTGTTCTTTGAAGTGGGGCTGCGCCATTACCGCTAACAGCTCCTCATGCAGATAGCTCACGATGTCGGGCGGTGTGCCCGCCGGTGCCATGAATCCTAGTTCTGTGGCTACATTGAATCCATCGTAACCCAACAGTTCCTGAATCGTTGGAAGCTCCGGGAGCTCCGTAGCACGCTGCGAAGTCGCCATACCATAAGCGCGTAGCTTTCCGCTCTTAATTAACGGAAGCGCGGGGGCGAGAGATGAAAAAAGCACCATCACTTGTCCCGAAGCAACGTCGGTAATTGCGGGTGGGCCGCCCTTGTAAGGCACGTGCACAAATTTCACGCCCGCCTTTTGTTGAAACATTTCAGCGGCAAGATGTGATGCACTACCGACCCCGAAAGAAGCGACAGTCACGTATGTTGGCTTCTCCTTCGCCATGGCGACTAGTTGTCGGATGTCTGCAGGGAGGGATGCGTTTCCGACAAGTATGTACGGCTGCACCGCAACTAGCCCGATCTGAACAAGGTCCCGTTCAGTGTTATAAGGGATAGTGGGATAGAGGTGAGGGTTGATGGCCTGGGAGGTGAGCGAATCAAATAGCAAGGTATAACCGTCCGCTGGTGCCTTCGCTACGGCTTCTACGCCGATGATGCCGGACGCGCCCGGCCGATTGTCAACTATGATCGGCTGTCCAAGCCGTTCTGCAAGAGTCTGGCCAACCAAGCGCGCCACTACGTCAAGGCCACCTCCCGCTGGCGCCGTAACAACAAGGCGAATCGGCCTGGTCGGATACTTATTACCACCAGGCGCCGATGTCCCCTGTGCATTGCCGGAAGCTATAGTCAGCACGCTCATTGCCAACACTAGCAATACAGCGCAAATGCGACTAGTCGAGCAGCTGAGCTTCATCACTTTTTCTCCTTCACCCGGTACACAGCGACATCAGTACCTCGATGCGACCTGAAACGCTGACATTTCACCGTTGCGGAGTAGCACCGCGATCAGTGCTGCGGCATAGGCGGTGAGCTGAGCATCACTGTCTCGGAACCCTTGCAGCTGCAGCCCAACCGGCATACCGTCAACCTGGAGCACCGGCAAGCTGTACGCAGGTATACCCAGGACAGACGATGATTCGTTGTAGACAGGGCTGCCGGGCCCCATGCCAAACGGTGCCGGCCCTGCCGAAGCCAAGGTGATGAAACCGTCGGCGAGCGCAGCCAAGCCTTCGTGCTGCTCCCGGAAACGCCTCTGAAGGTTGAGCGCGCTACGATAATCTTCAAGCGTCAATGAATCCGCCTTCTTGAGTCCGTTAAGCACGGCCTCACCCATCAGTGAGGCATCGCGATCACGATAAGAAAGCAAAGGAAAACGTTGATCGTAAAACGCAAGCCCCTCATAGAGGGCGGTCGCCTCCGTAAGCGCGCGCTCGTAAGCGGCGATGCGCGAGTCGTCGTCACAACTGAGCACCACGACTCCTGCTGCTTCAAGCGCCTTAATGCACTCCTCGAACGCGGCTTTACTAGCGTCATCAGTTTGCGCCCATCCAGCAGTCGCTAGACGGATGAGACGTCGCGGCATCTCCGGTGACGGCATGGCCGCCGGCCCGTAAAGTCCGTAGCAACCCGGGTCAGGGCCGGCCGTACGGCCCAAGAACTGCGTGACGATCCAACAATCTTCGAGCGTACCAGCGTACGAGCAGAAATGACCCGTGGCATAGGCTGCGTTGTCGCAACCGCCGCGGTTGATTGCGCCATAAGTCGGCTTTAGTGCATAAATGCCGCAATAACTCGCTGGCCGAATTCCCGAGCCTCGGCCATGACTCGCGGATGCGAATGGAACCATTTGAGCTGCTACGGCTGCAGCAGAACCGCTAGACGACCCGCCCGGCGTGCGTCCGAGGTCGTAGGGATTGCGCGTTGGCGCGGGAGTGCCAGCTCCGAATTCGGTCGTATGGGCCTTTGCCAGGATGATGGCCCCACCCTT
>Ga0070741_10011272_pt1 | contig 16567 bp, 15 predicted proteins | sample Coa_R1_4_FD_66440 | JGI IMG/M metagenome (GOLD analysis project Ga0070741, IMG submission 66440) | Surface soil microbial communities from Centralia Pennsylvania, which are recovering from an underground coalmine fire - Coalmine... | ecosystem: Environmental > Terrestrial > Soil > Unclassified ...
AGGGCCGGACCGCCAACAGTAGCACCAAACTGGTTGTACCGTGCGACGGTTTTCCTTTGCCCCGCACTGTTCGTAAAAAACGGGGTGGCCGCGAGGGCCGAAGCCTGGTTGAATTCATATGCAGTGCCGTGGAGGTCATTGGTTCCACTCTTGCTCAAGAGCAGAAGCGTGCCACCACCGCTATTTCCGTAGGCGGCATCGGCCTGGAAGGTCTCAATCTTAACCTCGACTACGGCGTCGAGCGGGGGAACGTAAGAAACCAATCCATCAGAGTCAGTGTCGGGTGTTCCATTCCAGAGGAACTCATTCTTGCCGGAGGGAGCACCACCCATGGTAATAGCGGACTGGCGGCTGTTGTCGAAAGCCTTAGTCCGCGAACTGGGGTCTCCGGTGAACGCTACGCCAAATGCGAGTTGTGCCGTTATGAAAGGCGAACGACCGTTCATCGGCATGCTTTCGATCTGGCGGGAGTTGATCACCTGACCAACCGAGGCCGTATCAGTCTGAATGAGAGGCGTCTCTGCCTTGATCGTGACGGACTCGGCTACTTCGCCGAGTTGAAGAGCGATATCGGCGGTTGCGTGTTCATTCGTACTGACCTGTAGCCCCTCCCGGATGTAACTCCTGAATCCCTGCGCTTCGGCCATGACCCTGTATAGGCCCGGCGCCACGAATGGCAGTGTATACAGGCCGTCAGTACCAGATACGGTCTCATATCGAGCACCGGTTTCGACTTCGGTGGCCACCAGTTTGACGTTAGGTACAACTGCACCGGCTGGGTCGCTCACCCGGCCCGAGATGATCCCACGGAACTGCTGTCCGAGGCAGATCACGGTCAGCGCACTACAGATTGTACCTGTACACCAGATCCTCAGAATTCCCCGCACGACGACACCTCCTCACTTAGCGCTCGGATACTGGCCTGGCAGCCTGTGGCAAAACCGGGGACAGACAGAACTGTCCACTGTACGGACCCTTTTCTCGCTGACAGTAGGCCGGCGGTCAGGGACAGTTTCGTTTTGCCACAGGCTGCGAGCCTGGCCTAGCCCTTAAACCCTCAAATGTGACTTCAACGAATCGAAATTGAATTCCAGTTCTTTCGCTTCTTCGGGGCTTATGGATATATCCTTCTGACGCGATACCATCGTTTTGAAGACGCCGCGCCGCTTCATCATGTACTGTCGCGTTCCATCGATCTGCGGCTCGCAGGCTAAGACCAGCAGGAGCTTGCTGTAGATTTCCCGGGCTTTCTCCTTCTGGCCTTCGCTGTATAAGTTCCAGATGTCCACGCAAACATCGGCGTAAGCGTTCCCCGCCATAACGCCATCGAGACCGAGGCGTAGTACATAGAGGAGGTTACGGCCTCCGCCACCGGCGAATACGCGCTTCACGACGGGCCGGTGCTTGGCCAACTCCAGTTGACGCTCAATCTCCGGTTTAATTTCTTCTTTGAAGTAGGCGCAATTCGGGTACTCGCGGGCAAGTTCCACCAGAACTTCAATACTCGGAACCAGTTTCGTACCACTTAGGGAGTTCTGAATGAACAGCGGCCGCTTCGTTGCCCGGGCGAGCGTATGGTAGTACTCGCGCCATTCATCTATGGTTTTCGCCTGGGTTGGCGGGAGCGCGATCAATCCGTCTGGATCGAGCTTTTCCGCATGCTCCAGGTATTCCATCGCTTCTTTGCTGTTTGCACCTTGTACGCCGAGAATAATCGCGGGCTTTTTTCCTTTGCCGGCTTTCGCGATCACTTCCATACCACGCAACCGCTCTTCCTTCGTCAGTTTGGAGTTCTCGCTTGCGAGTTGTGGCCATACCATTCCCGGCACGTTGCAGCGGTCCAAGAATTCTACTTCGTGGGCCAAGTCCTCCCAGTCCACGGCCTTAGTTGCCGTAAACGGTGTGGCCATAATCGGAAACACGCCCCGCATCGTTTTGCCGGGCTCTGCCGTCGCAGCCGCCTTCAGAAAAGGAGAAGCTACGGCGGCCGACGCGACCGTGGCTACCAATTGGCGCCTTGTGAAGGTTTTCTGTGTCATTTGCTCGTCCTGTAACTATTGCTTGGGAACGAATTGGGATCCCAAACGGTTGCCGCGATGTGCTGCTCGGGTAGCTCTCGCGTGTTGTAGTAGTAAATCGTCACTAATCGTCCATCGGCTCTTTGAACTGTGCGCGTGTAACCAAAGTCCCACGTACCCGCGTCCTGGCGGAGCACACATTCTCTACCCCAAGTCCTGCCGTTATCCGAGCTGATGCGGGCTCGTATTCCGAACGGTGCCGTTCGTACGCCGTATGTAACCACGAGTCGACCATCACTCAGCCGTACCATACTCGGCGGATTGCCATTCTTCGGTCCGGTGTCTGCCACTTTGCTCAAGAACTTCCAACTCGATCCGTCATCGTTCGATCCGAAGGCGTCGATCCAGCACTTTTGCCCTCCTGTGTCGTCTCGCCGGCGCAGGACGGAAACAAGCTCTCTCTTGGAAATTCGAACCGTAGACGGCATGACCGAGCGCGTGCTGATGGGCTCACCGGCCATCCAGGAAAGGAACTGAAACGTCTTTCCACCGTCTCTCGTTCGTATGCAAGCGGCCCGATCCTGAAGACTCGCATTCACCCTTGGCTCCGCGGCTGAGACGAACAACAGGCAATCAGTGGGACCATTAACAATGTAGTCCGTTCTGGCGGTCAGAACCCGATTGAAGGTCGGCAGAGCGTATGGACCTTTCCAGCTTCTACCCCGGTCACTGGACACGAAAAATTCCGTTCGTTCCAGCCGCATGGCGAAATTGGGATCGGCGAAGTTGATTCCGCCAGGGCTTGGAATGGCCTTTCCGCCACGACCGACGAAATTCACAGGATCTTCCACGTTCCACGTAGCGCCTCCGTCCAGGCTACGCGCAAGCCGGAATCGGCGATCGTTGCCCGGCACGACGGAGTGGCCGTTGGCATTTGCCTTGTACGGGCCGGATTTGAAGCCCACCAGGATCTCATCCCCCCAATTCCAGACGCCGTTGTTTGCCGGCCAGCCTTCAAACTCGCCTGGGTGTGCGTGAACGATAACATGCACCGGAGGTTCCGGGTTGACTGCCGCAACCGGCGGGCAAAGGCCAGACAGGCTAAGCAGTCCCAAAACACCGAGGGTGCGCGCATCTGCTAAGTAGGAAGAACCTACCATCTGTTTGCCAACCCGGATCATTCTTCCACGGCGAATGAAAGATGTCAACGGTTATTTTTAGTTTTTTGCGAGTGGTCGTTTTGCCTGGAAATGATTCGACGTCCGGCAGGTATCCATCGCACGCGAGTTGAAACTTCGTTTACTTGTTTTGATACTCGTATGCGCCGAGGTCGGTGACGTCCGCATTAGATCCGCGCACGGGACGCTTTCGACCGAGGAAGTCATCCGAGACGGCGAATTTATTCGAGCCGGCATCGATACAGCGGGAGCCAGGCGCAAGCTGGTACGTGGGCATGATCTGGAAGATGCGGTCCGCGGAGTAATCGCCCCAGATGGTCACTTGGGCGGCAGTATTAGATCGAACGACGCCCCACCTCGCACCGATCTGCACTACCCGGTTCCTCAACTGCCCGGGCCGAAGCACTGGACTAGCGACGGACAACTCCGTCACAAACTGCTCCGGCCGGTATGTCGCCTTCTCGCCGATGAGTCTCAACCCGTCTTGGGCAAATGCAGGAGGTTCGTTCAGATTGTCGTGCACCGCATCACCCGGCTTGTATTTGAAATAGTTGAACTCGACCTGCGAGGGAGCGTTATTGCGAAATGGTCCCCAAATAATGTTGTTCGCGAACACAGCCGGCTTAATGCCTTTCTTCGTCTCCACAAAGAGCACCGAATCCCCGAACGTGTTGTTCAGTATCTGAAGTTCGCTGCGCTGAAGATACACGCCACTGAGGTTGTCCACAACGACATTGTTGGCAAAGAAGACTCGGCATTCCATGGTGAGCCGCATGGAGCCGGAATCGCCGCTGCGATTGGCATTTCCCGCAAGCAGGTTACGCGTCACTCTCACCAGATACTGGTCTTCGGGCGGAAACGGATCGAGCGGAGTGCTGTAGTGATGTTTTTGCCCACCCACGAACAGGCCACCGGCATCGTCGTCTCCGTAGTTTCCCACGATGATATTGCCGGTAATCTCGGGGGCCGACCACAGGGCGACGAAAATTCCGCCGGCATCATTCTCGGAAATGGCGCGATTTCCGACAATAACATTGCCTTCGATTTTGGGATTCGAGTGATCGTAGATCGACAGGGCGCCACCGTCGCTACTCCGCATCATTGGGTCGAGCCAACCACTGGTGTTCTCGAGGAAAACATTGTTTCTGACGATCCCCGAAGATTTGCTATTGAACGCGACCGCGCCCCCGCGGCCGATCTGCGTGCCATTCCGGACGAAGAGGTTCTTTTCGATCAGCGGCCTTCCTCCCCGTAAAACCGCGATCGCGCCGCCATCGTTTGCATCCTCGTGGTACTCCTTAGGCTTCCATGGCTCGGGCCCGAGCACCATGTTGTCCAGGAACACATTATTACTGATCCAGGGCGAACTGCCATCGCATAGCATTGCGCCTCCGTACGGGCGGGCGCGTCCGTTTCGAATTGTGAATCCATCCACGCGGCTGTCATTCGCCGGCTGCAACACGCGGTTTTTGTTACCACCGTCGAGCACAGTGTGGTGTCGCTCAATCTCCCGATGCCAATCCGTAGCGCGAAATCCGCCGAGCAGATCGACCGCGGGCTTGAGTTTAATCGCGTCTGTGACGTAGATGCCCTCAGCGACCTTTATTGCGTAGCGCTTCCCTGTTTCGAGATCGCCGAGGGTGGCCAACGCACGATCGATCGACGCAAAAGGCCGCGCTTGAGAGCCGTCGCCGGATCTATCTGAACCTGCCGATCGCGACACGTGTACGATACGCGCATAGAGCGTCCCCTCAACGGTCGCCGTGTGAGGCCCTTGGGCAATTGTCTCAGCGATGGCCGTCCTCGGCAGAAAGGCAGCCAATGGAATCGCAGCCAGCAGGAAACGGATTGACTTCTTCAGGAGCAAGCACCGGACGAAAGACATCCGAGCCTCCTCTTAACCGACTTTGAATCTCAGAGTCCGACCCGGCCGAAAGACCGGGATGGTGATCATTCGGCCATTTCACTTCTTCGCTTGCAAAACGAGTGCAGTTTGCCTCGCCGAATTAACCACGGCTTCAATAATTTCTTGTTCCCTTTCGCCGGTCATTCTTACGGTGGGCGTGGAAACACTGATCGCACAGACAACGCGAGCCCCAGTGGGAACGATTGGGGCGCCAATGCAGATTCCACCGATCACAGTTTCTTCGCGATCAAACGCGAAACCGGCCGAACGGATTTGCTCGAATTCGACGAACAGCGCCTGCCGATCCACGACCGTATTTTGCGTTCGCCGGGTGAGCCCGTAACTTTCCAGAATCTGGTCGATCAATTCACGTTCCTGGAACGCTGCAACGGACTTGCCAAGAGAACTGCAATGGGGGGGAACGACGCGTCCGGGTTTATTCGTGATGCGGATTTCATGAAAACTCTCCACGGTGTCGAGCACTTGAATCTTGTCCCCGAAAAGAAATGCCAGGCTGGCGGTCTCATTCAGATGCCCCGCCAGACTCTCCAGATACGGGCGCAGCAGCGCCCGAACTTTATGAGCCCTCTCGTGCAGTTTCCCGAACAGGACCTTGGGCGCCGGCGTGTAGCAGCCGTCCGAAGCCAGCACCAGATAACCCCGCGATTCAAGCGTCATCAGGATACGAAACAGGGATGATTCCGGCAGCTTCGTCAACCGTCCGATCTCGGTTAAAGACAGCGGACTCTGGTCGGAAAAACAGTCCAGAATGTCCAGCGCCCGGCAAATGGCGCGCGAGTGGTATTGCTCTCCGCCTTCAGCCTGATCGAGTGCCTTCAAACTGATTCGTTTGGGTCGCCGGCGGCGCTGGATCTTCGCAGACACTTTTTCCATGTTGATCACCCGCGCACGACGGCAGTTGCACCGCGTTCGACAGTTGCCTTCAACCCGGCAATCATCTCCCTCGCCTTATCCATTACAAAGACCCGTTCCCGTCCAGCACGTACAGACCGCATTCGGCGGCCAATCCAAACCATGCCCGAACGCCATTCCGGTAATCGATAGCTGTAATGACATCGCTTTCGCGCCACACTGCAGGGCCGACTGAAACAATGTGGCGGTCATGACCGGCACGGTTTGGAGATCGAAACCGCTTACATAGCGTCATTAACGCCAAAATGAAACCGCATCTAGTACCGTTATTCAATATACACGAGACCCGTTACACCATACAAAAGAAAAACGCTAAATTTGGAAGTAGTCCTTGACATCTTTCAGAACGCATGACAAAATCCCTAGGAAACTTCATTCGATCTCGCAAAGAGCGATGACCACGAAGCATCATGTCGCGGTACTGCCAGGGATCTCGATGAACGGAATTCTGCTTAGCGGACCGCCACCTCCGGAAATTCGCATTTCTCCAGATTCGATCAAGCGTAATCGTGTACCAGGAGCCGGGCCGCTTCGGTGGAATGCCCGCCAACAACGGCATATGGGCATGGGGAAACGAGATCCTGGTTGGCTTCAAACGCGCCACATACAATACACACTGCAAATTCCCGAGCAGCACATCGTAGCCACGATCTGGGATCCTGACAAGATGCTCCCCGTACTATCGCAAAGTCGAAGCCTGAAGAGAGGACAAAATGACCAGCGCGATTTCGAGACTCACCTCCGCGTTCATCTTTATCGCAAGCACAGTAGCGCTAGCGGCGACACAGGAGCAGATTCACCTCCCCTCCGGGTCATTCAAGCACTTGTTTGTGTATAAGGAACCGGGGCGCTTCGGAGGCTGGCCCGCGAATAACGGTGTTTGGGTCTGGGGAAACGAAATTTTGGTCGGGTTTAAACAGGGCTGGTATCAGGCTCACGATAGAGATCATTCGATAGACCGCAATAAGCCCAATGTCTTCTTGCTGGCCCGAAGTGTGAATGGTGGCGAGTCCTGGAGCGTGGAGCATCCGGACAACTTCCTCGATCGGGAGTTGAAGCCCCGTCCGAGTCCCGGAATTGACTTCGCGAACCCAAATCTGGCCATACGGGTGGAGCGCACCTTATACCTGGTTTCCTACAATCGCGGGAAGGCATGGGAAGGTCCGTACTCGTTTGCAGGACTACACGAAGATATGACTGCCCGCACAGATTACTTGTTGGACGGTCCGCGCGAGGCGCTGTTTTTTTTGTCGGCGAAACGGCCGGAAGTTAAGGCGGGGAGTTTTCACGACCGGTCATTCTGCGCTCGTACTACCGATGGTGGCAAGACGTTCCAGTTCCTGTCGTGGATGACTGGCGCGCCGTTGACGACAAGATCAGTGATGTCTTCGACTGTTCGTATATCGAAGTCGGAGTTAGTAGCCGCCCTCCGCCGGCGCGACGATTCTGACGGGAGGAAGAAGACTTGGGTGGACGTATACGCGTCAACGGACAACGGCAGGACTTGGGCATTTCGCAGTAAAGTCGGCAATACAGGGGAAGCCGACGACCCAAGAAACGGCAATCCGCCGGCGATGGTGCGCTTGCGTGACGGCCGCATTGTGGTCGCCTACGGGAACCGGTTCCCACCGCTCGGAATGCGTGCGAGAATCAGCGCCGACAGTGGCAAAACATGGGGAACCGAAATTGTTCTTCGCGATGACGCCCGCACCTGGGACTTCGGTTATCCAAGAATGGTCGTCAGACCCGACGGCAAAATCGTAACGATTTACTACTATACGACGAAAGAGAACCCTGAGCAGCATATCGCCGCTACGATTTGGGATCCGGACGTGTTCCGGGACAAATAGACGCGTTGGGAAAATCGTGGCAGCTCACCGGAGCTTGCCAACACCTTAATCCCCGGTTGCTCCAAGACTCGGGAAGCCCGATTCGAATCCACCTTCAATGAACCGGCCGGGCTGCACCATGGCCCGAAGTCGTCGCCGGCGCCCAAGATTGGCTCGAGTGCCGGAGGATAAGCTTCACGCATGGAATTATCACATTTGAAGCCAGGTGATACGGTTTTGGCAGCCGCGCTCATTGCCGCGCGCCGCGGCTGGTGCGGGTAGCGGCGCGGCTCAGGTTGTGACTGGGTGCGCAGCGAGTCCGCCGAAAGAGCGGTATACTACAGCCTGAAAGTCCAATTTCGCGAGGCATTTGCGATGGGCGTTGCCGAAGCTCCAACTCCGTTGAATCTAGAGCAATCAGGTCCGGCATCCGAAGAAGATCCTGCGCTTGCGCGGCGCTTTCTGCATTTCATGTCCATGATGCGGGAAGTCGAGGACCGTATAGAACGCAAGCTCTACCGACAGGGTAAAATCGTCGGCGGTGTTTACGTGGGTCGCGGACAGGAGGCGATTTCCGTCGGATCGGCCATGCTCACCGAACCCGAGGACGTGCTGTTTCCGAGCCATCGCGATATGGCTGTGTTTCTGATGCGGGGCGTGCATCCGCGGCGGATTTTTGCACAGTACATGGGACGCGCCGACGGACTCACCCGCGGGCGCGACGGAAATATGCACATGGGCGACATGTCGCTGAACATCGTCTCGATCATCAGCGCCATGGCTGCGTCGGTGCCGGTGGCCGGCGGGGCTGCGCTCGCTATGAAGTACAAAGGCTCGCGGAATATCGCGATGGTCTTTTTCGGCGATGGCGCCACCAGCCGCGGCGACTGGCACGAAGGACTGAACTTCGCCGCCGTGCAGAAACTGCCCGTCGTTTACGTCTGCAACAACAACCAGTGGGCTTACTCCACGCCGCTCGAAAAGCAGATGGCCTGCCCAAGCGTGGCGGCGCGCGGTCCGGCGTACGGGATTCCTTCGGAACTGGTGGACGGCAACGACGTTTTCGCCGTGCATCGCGCCGCGCAACGCGGGATCGAGCACGCGCGCGCCGGTCTGGGTCCGTACCTGGTGGAGTGCAAGACGTTCCGCATGACCGGCCACTCCGCGCACGATCCGGCCGATTACGTTCCGAAGCACCTGTGGACGGAATGGGGGGAGCGCGATCCGATCGTGCGGCTGGAACGGCTGATGCTCGACCAGGGCTGGACCACGCAGGCCGAACTGGATCGTAAGCGCGCCGAAATTCGCGACGAAGTGGACGGAGCGATCGCCTGGGCCGATAAGAGCCCGTATCCCGATGCTTCCGAACTGCTGGAACGCGTTTACGACCAGAGGTAAACCATGTCCGTCACTTATCTGGAAGCGATCAGCCAGGGTCTCTGGGAAGAGATGGAGCGCGACCCGAACGTGTTCCTGATCGGGGAAGACATCGGCGTGTACGGCGGCGCGTTTAAGGTTACGGCCGGCATGCTGGACCACTTCGGCGAGAAACGCGTCGTGGATACTCCGATTTCGGAATCGGCGATCGTGGGTGCGGCGATCGGCGCGGGGCTGATGGGGTTGCGGCCGGTGGCGGAGATTCAATTCTCCGATTTCATCTCCTGCGCCTACGACCAGATTACGAACTTCGCGGCGAAGTGCCGGTATCGCTGGGGCGCGGGAGTGCCGATCGTGATTCGGGCGCCATCGGGCGGCGGCATTCACGGCGGTCCGTTCCACTCCCAAAATCCCGAAATGTCGTACGTGCATACGCCGGGGCTGAAGGTGATCGCGCCCTCGACGCCGTACGATGCCAAGGGGCTGATCAAATCGGCCATTCGCGACAACGATCCCGTGCTTTTCTTCGAGCACAAGGGGCTCTACCGCAAGATCAAAGAAGATCTGCCCGCGGGCGATTATACGGTGCCGATCGGCAAGGCGCGGGTGGCGCGCGAGGGCCGGGACGTGACGATCGTGACCTACGCCGCCATGGTGCACGCTTCGCTTGAAGCGGCGGAGACGCTGGCGGCGGAGGGCATTTCGATCGAGGTGATAGATCTGCGCACGCTGGTGCCGCTGGATGTCGAGACGATCCTGGCGAGCGTCAAGAAAACGTCGAAGGTGATGGTGGTGCACGAGGACACGCAGACCGGCGGCCTCGCCGGCGAGATCGCGGCGCTCATCAACGAGCATGTCTTCGAATACCTCGACGGTCCCGTGCTGCGAGTGACTGCACCGGATACGCCTGTGCCGTTCAGCCCGCCGCTCGAAGAGGCGTTTCTGCCGAACGCGGCGAAGATCGCCGGGAAGGCGCGCTGGCTGGCGAAATATTGAGTGCAGCTAGACGCGCCGCTTGCCAAAGCCGGGCATGGACTTCGAATGGGATGTTGTCAAGCCGGAATCCAATGTCGAGGAGCACGGTGTGAGCTTCGCCGAGCCGATGACCGTCTTTGCAGACCCGCTGCAGATTACGATTCCAGACCCGGATCATTCCGAAGACGAGTTCCGTTTCGTTAGCATGGTGCGCTCCGAACGGGGTCGTTTGTTGGTGGTGGCGTATACTGAACATCAGGGACGTATCCGTATCATCAGCGCGCGAGAGGCTGCCTCGAAGGAGCGAAGAGATTATGAGCGGGCAGAAGTCCAGTGACGCCGACGAGATGAGAACAGAATACGATTTCTCTGCCGGAGTGCGTGGAAAACATCACTGGCAGTTCAAGGCGGGCACTAACGTGGTCTTTCTCGACTCCGACATTGCCAAGGTTTTCAAGGATTCCGAATCGGTGAACCGTGCGCTCCGGCTTCTCCTCGAACTTGCGAAGAGCCAGTTGCCACCGGACAGGGCGGCATGATCGTGATGCTGGAGATCGCCGAGCAAATCGGCGGTTAGCGTTGCTCGCCGGTTGCGTTCCAGCTTTGGACCGGCTTGGCGTACGCTCGCGTCAGGCCGGGGTAGTAGGTTGGGACATCGTTGTCAGACTGACCTGATGCGAGGCGTTCCAGAATGAACTCGCACGCGAGACGCGTCCCGCGGAGCACGGGCTTGCCGCCCTGGATCTGGCGGCAACGACGATGCACGCGGCCGGAAGTATAAACTCAGGTTACCCTGGCTTGCGACTAGATCAAGTTGTCCGTGGTCAGCGCCCCCCTGCTCCCGGACAGGATGTACTTGCGGCGGCCCGACGCGGGTGTCGAGTCCGGCTGGCGCCCGCCTGACCTGGAAATGGGATACAAAGGAACTGTGACGAATAACCCCTCCTCATCTGCAATCCGATTCGGCAGCGAAGTTTATAGCTGGTTCATGAAAGAAAACGGCGCGTTCAACGCCAACCGCCTCGACCACATGATCAAGGTCATTGCGCAGGCTGGATATCGCGGCATCCAGCCTATCTATCATTGGATGGGCGATCTCGCCGATCCCGCGCGGCTGGCCGATCATTTGCGCGCCGCCAATCTGGAGTTGTGCGCGATGTCGTTCGTGCTCGACTGGAACCACGAAGGTGAGACCGAGGACGAAGTGCGGCAGGCCAACGACTGCATGGATTTCATCTCGCACTTTCCCGGGTGTCTTTTGTGCGTGGTGCAGATGCCGCGCGGGCGCTTTGACCTCCAGGTGCGGCGCAAGCGCCTGGTCGGAAATCTGAACGGGCTGGCGCGCCGGGCCGCCGATCGCGGCATCGTCACCAGCTTACATCCGAATTCGCCCGAATCGTCGATCGCCCGCACCGCTGAAGATTACGAAGTGCTGCTGAACGGGCTCGACAGCAAGGTGATCGGCTGGACGCCCGACGTCGGCCACATCATTAACGGCGGCATGGATCCGCTGGAGACCATGAAGAAATACGCCGGCCTGATCAATCACGTGCACTACAAGGATTGGGACGGGAATCCGGAGTTCGCCGTCATGGGCGAAGGCAAGGTGGATTTCAAGGGGATCACATCCTGGCTGCGCGATACCGGATTCAACGGGTGGATCGTTTGCGAGGACGAAGGCCACGCCGCGGTGGACGATCCCGATGGGGTCACGCTGAAGGACGGCGCCTGGGTTCGCGATCACCTGCTTCCGCTTCTGGGCAAGGAGGCGTCGTGCCAGTCATAGACGCGAACGGCATCAAGCTGTACTACGAAGAGCGCGGCGCGGGCGATCCGCTGGTCATGATCATGGGGATCACGGCGCGCGGCGCCGTGTGGGAGAAGCATGCGGCCTGCTGGGAGCGGAGCTTTCGCTGCATCCTGCCGGACAATCGCGGGGTCGGGCTGTCGGACAAGCCCGAGGGGCCGTACACCAGCGCGCAGATGGCCGACGATTACGCGGCCCTTATGGATGAACTCGGCATCGCGCGGGCGCGCGTCATTGGCTGCTCGATGGGTAGCATCATCGCGCAGCAGCTGGCGTTGCGGCATCCGCAGCGCGTTCGCAGCATGGTCCTGATGTGCACGTGGGCGCGCTGCGATCGCTATGCCCGCGACGTGTTCCAGCACATTATCGACATCAAAAGCCGGCTGCGTCCGGAAGAGTTCGCGACGTATATCCAGCTTTTGATTTTCGCCAAGCCATTCTGGGATAACGACGCCGCGTACACGGAGATGCGCGACGGCCGGACCGTGCCCGATCCATTGCCGCAGCCGGTGCATGGTCTCGAGGGACAGGCGGCTGCCTGCATGAATCACAATACGCTGGGCGATCTGGATCGGATCGGGTGTCCGTGCCTGGTGATCGGCGGCCGAAGCGATATTTTCACGCCGGTCTGGATGGCGGAAGAGACGGCCGCGCGCATTCCGGGGTGCGAACTGCATCTGTACGAGGGCGCGGGGCACGCCTTCCATTGGGAGAAGATCGACGACTTTAATCCGCGCATCCGCGAGTGGTTTCTGGCGCACTGACAGTGGCGCTGGCCGGCAAGATTTCGCAAATTGTGGGATGCACATTGGCGTATCTCGCCGTCTTCGACATTGCCGGCGTGGTGGTTAGTCTTGTGTTCGACATCTCTCCATCCCCATCCGTCAGCGGGGCGGCGTACTACGCCCTGTGGCTGGTTCTGGGCGTGTTCTGCGGACTCTTCAATTACGGCACAGCGTATGGGGACGACCCGCAAAAGACGGGCCGGGTGGTTTGCGCGACCGTCACCATCCTGCTCTCCGCGCTGTCGGTTCTATTCTTCGTCATCTTGTGGAACGGCGGGTCGATAGACGACAGTTATGTTCCCGACAATATGCCGCTCACGCTCACATTTTTTGTGGCGGTTACGGCCGGCACGTTTCTGGGACATAACGCCTTCCAGCCGGCCGCAAAAACGACCAAATAAAGGGCGGTGAACGGACCCGCATGATAGCCTGAGAGTATGGTGTTCTCCGATTCTTTCTTTGCGGCCCGCTGCGGTATCACGCGGCAGGACCTCGAAGGCTACCTCGCCGATGCATTGTCTCAGGGGGGCGACTACGCCGATTTGTACTTCGAATATCTGGCCACCAGTTCCATCAGCATGGACGAATCGATTGTGAAGAGCGCGGCGCAGGGCGTGTCGCTGGGCGTGGGGATCCGCGTGATTGCGGGCGAGCGCACCGGCTACGCTTACACCGGCGATCTTAGCCCGGAGAAGATCCGCAAGGCGGCCAAGGTCGCGGCCTGCATCGCCGCGGGTCCGGCCAAGGTGGATAAAGCCTCGCTCGACGAAGGCCGGCGGCACGATCTCTATCCGATCGTGACCGCACCCAACGAGACCGCTTTCACCGACCGCGTGGAGCTGGTGAAGCGCGCCGACAAAGCGGCGCGCGCTTACGATCCGCGCATCTTCCAGGTGCAGGCCATGTACGGCGACAGCCTGCGCCAGGTGATGGTGGCTACCAGCGACGGCAAGCTTACCTTCGACCGGCAGCCGCTGGCTCGGCTCAGCGTGAGTGCTCTGGCGCGGCGCGATGGCGGACAGCCGCAGCGAGGGCATGCCGGGGGCGGCGGACGCGTGGACCTGGATTTCTTCGAGCACGAGAAGACGCCGGAGCATTTCGCCCTGGAGGCAGCGCGGGAGGCCATCGCAATGCTGGATGCCGCGGATGCGCCGGCCGGCGAGATGACGGTGGTGCTCGGGCCGGGCTGGCCGGGGATTCTGCTGCACGAAGCCGTGGGACATGGGCTCGAGGCGGATTTCAATCGCAAGAAGGTATCGGCCTTTTCGGATCGTATAGGTCAGCTTGTGGCGAGTCCGCTGTGCACGGTGGTCGATGACGGCACCATCCGCAGCCGGCGCGGATCACTGAACGTCGACGATGAGGGCCAGCCGACCGGCCGGAACGTTCTCATCGAGAACGGCGTGCTGCGGGGCTATCTGCAAGACAAGCTTTCCAGCCGTATCACCGGCGCCGCTCCTACGGGCAGCGGCCGGCGCGAGAGCTACGCGCACATCCCGATGCCGCGCATGACGAATACGTTCATGCTGGCCGGGGAGAGCGATCCGGACGAGATCATTCGGTCGGTACCGAAGGGCCTCTACTGCGCCAATTTCGGCGGCGGCCAGGTGGACATCACCAGCGGGAACTTCGTGTTTTCGGCGTCTGAGAGTTATCTGATCGAAGACGGCAAGCTGGGCCGGCCGGTGCGCAATGCCACCCTGATCGGCAACGGGCCGGAGGCGCTGAAATACGTGAGCATGGTGGGCAACGATCTGCGGCTGGACGAGGGCATCGGCACCTGCGGCAAGGAGGGGCAGAGCGTCCCGGTGGGCGTCGGGATCCCGACCATCAAGATCGATCGCATGACGGTAGGCGGAACGGCATGAGCGAGAATCATCTGGCCGAGCTGGCGGCGGACACCGTAAAGCAGGCGCTGGCGGCGGGCGCCAAGGACGCCGAGTGTACGATTGCCGAGGGGGACGAGTTCTCCGCGGCGATCCGGATGCGCGATATCGAGAGCCTGAAAGAGGCGGGATCGCGCGCCATGGGGTTGCGCATCCTGATCGGCAAGCGGGCAGGGTCGGCCTACACGTCCGATATGTCGGCGGACGGCATCCGGCAGATGGTGCAGTCGGCGATCGAACTGGCGGCGATCACGACGGAGGATCCGCATCAGGGAATGCCTGAAGCCGAGGAGTTGGGCTCGATTTCGACCGATTTGCAGATGTACTCGGACGACGTGGCGACGCTCGAGACGCCGTTGAAGATCGAGATGGCGCGGCGCGCGGAGGAAGCGGCGCTGTCGGCCGATCCGCGGATTTCGAACTCCGAGGGCGCGTCGTTCGATTCGCACCTGGGGCGGCATGTGTTCGCCAATTCGCGCGGGTTTGTGGGCGAGTATCGGACGAGTTATTGCTCACTGAGCACCGTGCCGGTGGCGCGCGAGGGCACATCGATGGAGCGGGACTACTGGTTCTCGATGGCGCGCGGCTTTTCCGGACTTGAAACACCCGAGGACATCGGCAAGATCGCTGCGGCAAGGGCTTTGCGCCGGCTGGGAGCGCGCAAAGTGGGGACGCAGAAGGTGCCCGTAGTGTTCGAGCCGCGCACGGCACGGTCGCTGCTCGATCACATTTTCGAAGCGGTGCATGGCGTCTCCGTCTACCGGCACGAGTCTTTCCTGGCAGGTAAACTGGGCGAGAAGGTGGCGTCGGAGAACGTGACCATCATGGACGACGGCACGATTCCCGGACTGTTCGGGTCGGCCCCTTTCGACGACGAGGGTGTGCCTTCACGGCGAACGCCGGTGATCGAACGCGGCATCCTGAAAAACTACCTGCTGAACACGTACACGGCGCGTAAGCTGGGGTTGAAGACTACGGGCAACGCGTCACGCGGGCTGGCGGGGAATGCCGGGATCGGGCACGGGAACTTTTTTCTGGAAAAAGGCGTCAAAACACCGGCGGAGCTTATCAAGTCGATTGCGAACGGATTTTATGTCACGGAATTGATGGGCTTCGGCGTGAATGTTGTGACCGGGGATTACTCGCGAGGAGCCGCGGGCATCTGGATTCGCGACGGCGAACTGGCGTTTCCTGTATCCGAGGTGACGATCGCGGGAAAACTGCAACAGATGTTTCTGGACCTGACCGAGATCGGCTCCGACCTGGAGTTTCGCGGCTCCACCGCGGCCCCGACTTTGGTCATCCCGGAGATGACCGTTGGTGGAAAATAAAACGGCTCCGGCCGTCAAAGAAAAAGCTTCGATTCCAGTCCTGCCGGTGGTGGTGGGGCTGATCCTGCTGCTCGGTGGAGCGGCATTCTGGGTGCTGCAGCACTCATCGCCGCCGCGAGCCGCCAAGCCGGTACTTACCGGCGATGCGCGCGCTTACGTTAAGTTTCTCAAGCTGAGCGAAGTGGAGATGAAGGCGCACGAGAGCTACTTCAAGCAGTCGGTGGTCGAGATCACGGGGAAGATCGGGAACGAGGGTAACCGGGTGCTGAACCTGGTGGAGATCAACTGCGTGTTCACCGATACGGCCGGACAGGTGGTGCTGCGGGAGCGCGTCCCGATCGTAAGCCAAAAAACCAAGGGGCTGGCGCCGGGCGAGATCAAGAGCTTTCGGCTGGCTTTCGATAATATCCCGGAGAGTTGGAACCAGGCTTTACCGCAACTGGTGATCGCGCAGATTGTGTTCGCGTTCTGAGAGTTCCGGCGGGTGAAAACGACTGCCCCACCTCTGTGATAACCTGACCGCGTGATCCAGAAAGTCAATC
>Ga0070741_10011273_pt1 | contig 16566 bp, 15 predicted proteins | sample Coa_R1_4_FD_66440 | JGI IMG/M metagenome (GOLD analysis project Ga0070741, IMG submission 66440) | Surface soil microbial communities from Centralia Pennsylvania, which are recovering from an underground coalmine fire - Coalmine... | ecosystem: Environmental > Terrestrial > Soil > Unclassified ...
GAAACACCATGTCACTCTTCAATGCTCTTATTCCCTCGTTCAACCGCGCTCCTGCACGCCGCAATGGCGCCGGGGCCGAGTCCGGTCCGGCCGTGAAACCGGTCTATGAAATCAAGGAGACCGACGAAGCCTACGGCCTCACCATCTACCTGCCTGGCGTGGCGAAGGACGGACTCGACCTGACCGCCGACGCCGATGCCATCACCATTACCGGCCGCCGCAGCTGGAAGCAGCCCGAGGGCTGGACTGCGCTCTATCGCGAATCGACCGACGTGCCCTACGAGCTCGTGATCGAGCACGACAACGCCATCGACCCGGACAAAATCCATGCCGAGCTGGCGGACGGCGTGCTGCGGGTCTCGCTGCCGAAGGCGGAGGCGGTCAAGCCGCGCAAGATCGCGGTGAACTGAGCCTGCTTTGCCGGAGGAACCTAGGGGTTAGGTCAAGGCCGGGCGCCGGGCGCGCCCGGCCTTTTGCTTTCGGCACGCTCGGTTAGCGCTGGCGGCAAGGAGGCTTTTTTTCTAGGCTTCCTGCCATGTCGTTTATGCCCTTCATCGTCATCCCGCTCATCGGCGGCTTGGTTATCTGGAGCGCGTGGATCCAAAAGCGGAAGGCGGCGGCAAACCTGCAAAAACTGGCGGCGCAGCTTGGGTTGGAATTCCTGCCCGCCCGCGGCTGGCTGGCCCGGCCCTCCGTGGCGGGTACGCGGCGCGGCAAGGTCGTGCAGATTTTCAACTACACGACGGGCAGCGGCAAATCGCAGACGACCTGGTCGGCGGCGCGGGTCCAGCTGGCGGCGCCGGGCCCGTTGACCTTCAAGCTGAAGAAGCGCGGCGTCGCGAGCAAGCTGACCGCGCTTTTTGGCGCACGCGACATTTCCGTGGGCGACGCGGACTTCGACCGGGCGTGGTTTGTGCAGACGAACCAGCCGGAATTTTTGTGCGCGGCACTCCTGCCCGAGCTGCGGGAAAAATTGATGGCGGCACGGCGGGCCGGCGCGTCCGGCGCCTTCGAACTCACGGGCGCCGAGGTGAAATATGCCGAGATCGGGTCGTTTGCCACCGCTAAGCGGACCGACCGCTTCGCCACCCTGATCGACCTGTTGGGCGATTTGGCCGACGTGGCGGACGTGGCGGCGGAGCAAAACCAGGCCTGAGCGAGATCTCGATTTGCGCGGGGCGAACGGCCGGCTAGGGTGGCGTCAGCGATGAATGAGAAACCGTCCGACGCCGGGGTTGATCCGGTATTGCTGTTTGATGGCGAGTGCGGGCTGTGCCAGCGCGTCGTGCGTTTTCTGCTCCGGCTTGATCGCCGCGGCGCGCTGCGCTTCGCCCCGCTGCAGGGCCCGTCGGCCCAGGAGTTTTTGCGCGAACACGGCATGTCGACGCAGGATTTCAGCTCGGTCATATTCGTGCCCGATTGGACGGCCTTGACCGGTCCGGGAAAGGCGGGACGCAACCAGGCTGATTTTCTGACCCACACGGATGCCGCCATCGCTGCTCTCCGCGCCTGCGGCCGCAACGGCCTGGCGGGAGCGCTGCGCCTGTTCCCCCGTGGTCTGCGCGATGCGGGCTACCGCTGGGTGGGGCATGCGCGCTACAGGATTTTCGGCCCCTGGCGACCCCGCCCGTTGCCGCATCGGGAATGGGAGGCGCGATTTCTTGCCTGAGCCGGAGCGCCGCGAAGTCAGCCTTGAGCCGGCGTTTTTTGGGAAATCATCGAAGCCAGGACGGCGAGCAGGAGCACCGTGCCGATGACGCCGAGGGAGAGGGCGGTGGACACGCTTATCCAGGGTGCCGCCAGCATCTTGATGCCGACAAAAACCATGATGACAGCGAGGCCGGCCTTGAGGAAGCGGAAATGCGGCATCAGGCCGCTGAGGGCGAAGTAAAGCGAACGCAGTCCGAGAACGGCAAAGATGTTCGAGGTGAGCGCCACGAAGACATCGGTGGTGATGGCGAGGACGGCGGGAAGGGAATCGAGGGCGAAGACGAGATCCGTCGTTTCCACCACGAGGAGGGCAAGGAAAAGCGGCGTGGCCAGGCGAAGGCCGTTCTCCCGGGTGAAAAATTTTGGGCCATCAAATTCGGCCGCCACCGGAAAGAACCGGCGGAAGAGCCGCACCACGGGGTTCTTCTCCGGCTCGATTTCCGCCGTGGATTTTTTTGGCAGGGCCAGGCGCACGCCGGTGAAGACAAGGAACGCGCCAAACAGGTAGATGATCCAGTGAAAGCGCTGGAGCAGGCTGACACCGGCAAGGATGAACGCCCCGCGCATGATCACCGCCCCGAGGATGCCCCAGAAGAGCACGCGATGCTGCCAGGCCGGCTTGACCTTGAACCAGGCGAAAACGAGGAGAAAGACAAAGAGGTTGTCCACGCTCATGCCCAGTTCGACGAGGTAGCCGGCCAGGAACTGCTCGGCCGCCTCGTCGCCCCGCCACCACCAGACCAGGGCGTTGAAACCCAGGGCCAGGCTGATCCAGACCGCGCACCATTTCAGCGCCTCGCCCATGGGCACGGGATGCGATTCGCGACGGATCAGGCCGAGGTCGAGCGCCAACAGGAGGGCAATACAGACGAAGAAAACCGTCCAGGCCCACCACGGCGTCGCCGTCACGGCGAGGACAACGCAAGTCAGCGGCATGATCCAGCTTGGCCCGGACCGCAGCAGGGGTGCAAGCGCAACCGGCCGCTGACTAAACCTTTGACATGCCGGGCGGCGCATTTTCACTGCGCGGGAATGAAGCGCCTGGTCCTGCTGCTGTTTTTCGCGCTAACCGCCGTCCAGCTTCCGCCCCTTATCCGCGCCGAGGCCGGCAACGCGGCCGCTCCACCGGCGTCGGCTCCTGTTCCGGCAAATACTTCGGCGCCGGCGTCGGCCAAGCCTGACACCGCCGACGACGAATCGAGGAATAAGACGGCGGCGGCCGCCGCCGTGGTCGCATCCCGCCAACCCCGTCCGGCGATCGCCGCGGCCAGCGGCTTCATTGAAAACGTCGTCGATTCCGTCCTGGAATTTTTCAGCGTCGGCGAGAGCGGCAACGCGCTGGCCCATTACGGCGTGAGCGCGTTCTTTCTCCTCCTCACCCTGCTCCTCCGGCGCGTTCTTACCGAGGTTATTTTCCGCCGCCTGCGGCAGGTGGCGGCGCGGACGCGGACGACGTTGGACGATCAGCTCCTGCCGGTTTTGGAGGCGCCGGTCGGCGCCCTGATTGGTGTTTTCGGAATTTTTTGCGCGCTGGACGCCCTGAAATTTTCCGAACAGGTCCATGGTTATATCGGCATCGCCGCCACCATCGCTTTTTCATTGGTGATCTTTTGGGGCCTGTTCCGCGCCTTCAACGCTCTGCTCGATCACCTCCATCACGTCGCGCGGGAGCGCCAGCTCAGCATCGCGCCGTTCATGCCCTGGCTGAAAAAAACCCTGATCGCGCTTTTCGTCATCGTTGGGGTGCTCCTTATCGCGGACAACCTCGGGGCGAACGTGCGAGCCTTCCTCGCCGGCCTCGGCATCGGCGGCCTGGCCTTTGCCCTGGCGGCGCAGGACACCATCGCCAATCTTTTCGGTTCGGTCGTCGTCGCCCTCGACCAGCCGTTCAAGATCGGCGACACCGTCCAGATCGCCGCCGTCACCGGCACGGTCGAGGACATCGGCCTGCGTTCGACCAAGCTCCGCGCGGTGGACCGATCGCTCGTCATCATTCCGAACAAGACGGTCGCGGCCGAGACGATCAATAACCTCTCCCGCTTCAGCCAGCGGCGGGTCGAGCAGGTCATCGGACTGACCTACGATACCACACCGGAACAAATGGCGGCAATGATCGACGATATCCGCCAGCTCGTTCTCCGCGAGCCGGGGGTCGATCCCGCCTCGGTCATGGTTTATTTCCGGGATTTCAGCGCCTCCTCGCTCGATCTTTGGCTTGTCTACCTGACGCGGGAACCGGATTTCGCCAAGCAGATGGCACTGCGCGAACGGATCAATCTCGCCCTGATGAAAGCGGTGGCGGCGCGCGGGCTTTCCTTTGCCTTCCCCACCTCGGTCATGCATCTCGACGGCCCGGTCGCGCGCCAGCTGGCGGGCAACAAAGGCTGAGCTCAGTCCAGCGTCTGGCGATAGCGCTTGATCCCGATCATCATGGCCACGACGACAAAAAGCAGCAGGGGCCAGATCTCCGGGCTGATTTCCACCACCCCGTTGCCCTTGAGCAAAATCCCGCGGACAATGCGGAGGAAATGGGTCAGGGGGAGGCAGGTGCCGATCCACTGCGCCCACTCCGGCATGCCGCGGAAGGGAAACATAAAGCCGGAGAGCATGATCGACGGCAGGAAGAAGAAGAAGGCCATCTGCACCGCCTGGAGCTGGTTCTGCGCCAGACTGGAAAAGGTGATGCCCATGGCCAGGTTCGCGGCGATGAAGAGCAGGGCCACGGAGTAGAGCAGCGCCAGGCTGCCGAGCATCGGGACGCCGAAGATGAACCGGGCGGCAAGGAGGATGAGCGTGACCTGCACATAGCCGACAATGATGTAAGGAATGATTTTTCCGATCATCACCTCGGTCGGCCGGACGGGCGTGGCGAGAAGGTTTTCCATCGTGCCGCGTTCGCGTTCGCGGGTGATGGCCAGGGCGGTGATGATGACCATCGTCATGGTCAGGACCACGCCCAGCAGGCCGGGCACGACATTGTACTGGGTGAGGTTTTCCGGATTGTAGTGGGCGTGGACGCGGAAGTCGATCGGGCCGGGTTTGGCGCGCAGCCGTGCCAGCGGCCCGGTCAGGTCGCGATCGAGCACGGTATCGGCGACGGCGCGGGCGGCGGCGATGGCCGGACCGGTGGCGGCCGGATCGGTGGCGTCGGCCTCGATCAGCACGGTCGGGCGCTCGCCCCGGAGGAGCTTGCGGGTGAAATCCACCGGGATGTTGACCACGAACTGGACCTCGCCGAGCTGCAGCAGCCGTTCCGCCTCGGCTTCGCTGGAGGTCTCGCGCACAAAAGTGAAATAATCGCTGTTTTTCAACGTCGACGCCAGGGTTCGCGCGAATGGACCGTCATCGGCGATCCGGAGGGCGGCCGGGAGGTGCTTGGGATCGGAATTGATCGCGAAACCGAAAAGCATCAGTTGCAGCAGGGGAATGCCGATCATCATCGCGAACGTCACCCGGTCGCGCTTCATCTGCACGAATTCCTTGAGCACGATGGCCCAGAGACGGTGAAGGGTGAAGCGGCGCATGATCAGGAGAAGTTGTCCTGGGAGCGGCTGGTCAGGCTGATGAACACGTCCTCCAGGCCGGAGCGGATGCGCGTCCACTCATGCCGCGGGTCGCGGACCGCGGCGATGGCGGCGTCAAGCTGGGCGGCATCGCGGCCGCTGACATGAAGGGTGCCGCCAAAAGCGACCACCTGCTCCACGCCCGGCGCGGTGCGCAGCCGCGCCGCCAGTGCGGCCAATTCGGGCCCGCTCACCGCCCAGGTGGTGAGCCCGCCGGCCGCCACCACCTCCGCCACCGTGCCGTGCGCGAGCAGCCGGCCGTAGGAGAGATAGGCGAGGCGGTGGCAGCGCTCGGCTTCGTCCATGTAATGGGTGGTGATGAGGACGGTGAGCCCTTCGGCGGCGAGCCGGTGAATCTCGTCCCAGAAATCGCGGCGGGCCCGCGGATCGACGCCGGCGGTGGGTTCGTCGAGGAGCAGGAGCTGCGGCGCATGGAGCAGGCAGGCGGCGAGGGCGAGCCGCTGCTTCCAGCCGCCGGAAAGCTCGCCGGCCAGCTGCCGGCTGCGGCCTTTCAAGCCGAGGCGCGCCACGCTGCGCTCGACCGCCGCGGGCCGGTCCGGCACGTCGTAGACGCGGGCGATGAAATCCAGATTTTCGCGGATGCTGAGGTCCTCATAAAAGCTGAAGCGCTGGGTCATGTAGCCGACATGCCGCTTGATCTCGGTCTGCTGGCGGCGCACATCGTAACCCAGGCAGGTGCCGTGGCCGGCATCGGGCGTGAGCAGGCCGCAGAGCATGCGGATGAACGTGGTCTTGCCGCTGCCGTTGGGACCGAGGAATCCGTAGATTTCGCCGCGGTGCACCTGGAGATTGATCGTGTCGACCACCGTCTTCTCGCCGAACCTTTTCGTCACGCCGGCGACATCAATGGCGAGTTCGGGCGCGGCCATGGCTCAGGGCGTGACGTCCGCCGGCTGGCCGGGATGCAGATCGCGTGCCTCCCCGGCCGGGAAGACCGCCTCGACCATGAAGACGAGCTTGGCGCGGTTGCCGCGGTTATAAAGCACGGGCGGGGTATATTCCGGTTGCGGTGAAAGATAGCTGATCCGGGCGGTGAGGGGGGCGGCTCCGTCGAGGCTGACGTGGACCGTCTGGCCGGGATGGAGGGCGGCGAGATCCGGCTCCGGCACGAAAAAGCGGACCTTGAGATTGGCCGGCGGGAGAAGGGTGACGACGGGAGTGCCGGCGGACACGAATTCACCCACCCGGTAAAGCGTGTCGTAGACGAGGCCGGCACAGGGCGCGGACTGGGATTTTTGCGCGACGCTCCAATCAGCCTGGGCCAGGGCGGCCTCGGCGGCGGCGATGGCGTCGGTGCGGCCGCCGAGCTGCGCCGTCTGAAGTTCAGCTGCGAGCTGATCGGCGGCATCCAGGTTGGCTTCATGGCTGAGGCGGGCGCGATCGAGTTCGTCGGCGGTGGCGGCGCCGGAGGCAAAAAGTTTTTCCTGCCGGGCCAGCTCGCGTCCGGAGAGTTCGGCGGTGGCGCGGGCCTGGGCCAGCCGGGCCTCCAGGGCGGCAAGCTCGCTTGGGCGCTGGCCCTTGCGCAGATCATCCACGCGGGCGGCGGCCTGACGCCGCGCGTCCCCTTCGGCCGCATCATCGAGAGCGAAGAGCGGGGCGCCGGCCTCGACTTGGGCCCCCTTCTGCGCCGTAAGGGCCCGCAGCTGCCCGGCCAGCGGCGAGGCGACGTAGACGAATTCGCCTTCGAGGTAACCCTGATAGCGGCGGACGGAGTCGCGGTGGCAACCGGAGGCGAGGATGAGCGCGGCCGCCAGGAGGGGAGGGAAACGGAGGAATTCAGCGGACAAAAAGTTTTTCATGGTCTTTGCGGCCGGTGGAGGTGAGGAGCCCACGGAAGAAGAGATCGAGCGCGCTTTGCAGGACTTCGGGCGGGGTGAGGTGCAGGCGGCGCTGGGCATCGGGCTGCATCAGATTTTGCACGGCATGAAGATAAAATTCGACGGCGAAGGCGGCATTGATGTCGTCGCGCACCGCTCCGCTGGCCTGCCCCTCCTCGATGAAACGGCCGAAGATATAAGGAATGTTGCGGTTGCGCATCTCCTCGATGCGGCGGTGAAGATCGGGGGCAAAACGCTGGAGGTCGCGCAGCTTGGCCGGGTTGAGTTCGGCGAAGCGTTCCATCATGCCGCCGAGAAAGCCACGGAGCTTTTCCGCCAGGTTCAGGCGCCGGTCGCGCAGGACCGCCTCGGCATCGCGCCGGATCTCGGCGGCCATGTCTTCAATGACCGCGCCGACGATGGCGTGTTTGCTGCGAAAATACAGATAGAGCGTTTTCTTGCTCATGCCCAGCTCCGTCGCCAGGTCGGCCATGGTGAAACGCGTGTAGCCGTGGACCAGAAGGAGCCGGCGAGCCTCGATCAAAATCCGGGCGCGGGGATCGGGAGAGGGCTCGGCCGGGAAAGGGGGAAAGGAGGGAGCGGATAAGGCCATAAACCAAGGAAACTAAAATAGTATTCATGGTTTCCAACGCAAGAACCGAATGAGGCCAACAAAAAACCGGGCGCGTCTGCGCCCGGTCGGAGGGGGAACGATCGGCTCAGTGGCGTTCCCAGTTGCCGCCGCGTTCGCTGCGCTCGCCGCGATGCTCGCGATGGCCGCCGCGGAAACCGCCGCCGCCGCCGCGTCCGCCGCTGAAACCGCGACGCTCGCCGCCTTCAAACGACCGGGCCGGGCGTTCCTCTTTCGGGCGTGCCTCGTTGACGGTGATATTGCGGCCTTCCATGGGGTGGCCATGGAGCTTTTCGATGGCCTTCTGGGCGTCCTCGCCTGTCGCCATGGTGACGAAGGCGAAACCGCGCGAGCGGCCGGTGAATTTGTCGAAGATCAGGTCAACGGCGGTGACGCCGCCGGCCTGAGAGAACAGGTCCTGAAGGTCCTGGGCGGTGGTGGCAAACGGGATGTTCCCCACGTAGAGCTTTGTGTTCATCTGCTAGATTCGCCTGCGCTGTTCCTGCCCGTTCCCGACTATCGAGTTTCAAATCATCACTGAAGCTGACGTTCATCTGACAATTCACCAAGCTGAGGAGCAATCAACAAGCGGGGCGGAGGATTGGCCGGCCTCCCCGGTGAGGCAAGCCAATTTGGCACGGGGCCTTCACGCAACTTGACCCGCGGGGCCGACGTCATTTCAATGCCCACCTTCCCCGTCTTATGTCGTCCCCCCCGGCCTTTCGCCACCTTGTCCTGCTCGCCCTGGCGGGCACGGCCGTGCTTTTTTGCCGGGCGGCGGATCTCACGGCGAATTCACCGTTCATGCCGCCGGGGGGAAGCGGCGCGGCCGATGCGGGCGCGCCGCCGCCCAATTCGCCGGTGGAATTGCACGGCATCGTGGCCACGCCCGACGGTTACAAATTCGACCTGTTTGATGCCGCCAATCACAAGGACACCTGGGTGGGGTTCAACGAGACAGGCAAGCCCTACGTGGTGCATTCCCACGATATTGCGCACAACCGCATCACGGTGGAATATGAGGGGCACGAATTCACCCTGACTTTGCCACAATCGAAAATCACCCCGATGGGTGCGGGGATGGCAACGAACATGCCCGCGCCGATGATGCGGTCGCCGGTGATGCCGCCGCAGGCGGGCGTCACGCCGGCGATGAACAATGAGGATGAGCGGCGCCGCATCGAACTCATCACCGAAGAAATCCGGCGCCGCCGGGCGCTGCGCGCCGCCCAGCAACGGCAGCAGTTCCCGCCGCAGACCCCCGGCCAGCCGGGGATGCCGACCGCGCGCTGAGCCCGCGGTCCGGTCGCGGGGCTGGTCGCGCCGGCGGCAAAAATTGTTCGTGAAATTGCCGGGCCGGCGCCTAGCGTCTCTGCTTTCGGCGGGCCATGGTGGCGCGCGCCGATCGCAATGCTCACGACAGCACAGACGGGTGCGAGATACACCAATGGCGAATTGATCCGACGGCTTTTTGCCCTCGCTTGGCGCTACCGCCTGCGCTGCTGCCAGGTGCTCGGCCTCCAGCTGGTCCTGCTCACCCTCGGCCTTTTCGGCCTGAGCTTCACTGGCATCGGCATCGATTTCATCCGCCACAAGGTCGAGCACGCGCCGTTGCCGCCGAACAAGCTTCACCTCGCTTTGCCGGAGAGCTGGCCGGCACTCCATGTCCTGGCCTTGATCGGCGGCTGCATTCTCGGCTTCGCCGCCATCCGCGCCGCGCTCAACTATTTTTACACCCTGCTGCTCAACCGCTTGACCCAGCAGGAGCTGGTGGTCCATCTCCGCGACGAGGCCTACAGCAAGCTCCAGCGGCTGAGCTTTCGCTTCTTCGACGCCAACACCACCGGCTCGATCATCACCCGGGTGACCGGCGACGTCCAGTCCGTGCGGATGTTTCTCGAACAGGTGCTGGTGCAGAGCGTGATCATGGTGATTTCGCTCACCGTCTATGTAATCTACATGGTCAGCCTTTCCCCCGGCCTGACCCTGGCCTGTCTCGCGACCACGCCGCTCCTCTGGATCATGGCGGCGTGGTTTTCCCGACTGATCCAACCGCGTTACGCCCGCAACCGCGAACTGGTCGAAGTCATGGTGCAGAACCTGGCCGAGAGCATCCAGGGCATCGCCGTGACCAAGGCCTTCGGCCGCGAAGCGGAGGACCGGGCGAAGTTTGAACGCAGCAACCGCGCCGTCTACGACCAGCAACGCGGCATTTTCTGGCGGGTCAGCTTTTTTTCGCCCGCCATCGCCTTTCTCACCCGCATCAACACCATGGTCCTGCTCGGCTACGGCGGCTGGCTCGTCGCCCGCGACCGGCTGCCGCTCGGCGCCGGCCTCGTCGTCTTCGCCGGCCTGCTCGACCAGTTTTCCGGGCAGGTCAACAACGTCGCCAGCATCGTCAACAGCGTCCAGCAGTCATTGATCGGCGCACGCCGCGTCTTTGAAATTCTCGACGCCCCGGTCGAGGTCCAGAGCGCGCCCGAGGCCGTCCGCCGCGCCCGGTTCGACGGCGCGGTCTCCTTCGAGGACGTGACTTTTTCCTATCTTGGAATCGACCCGGTCCTGCGCGGAATCGATCTGGAGGTGAAACCGGGCCAGTGCGTCGCCATCCTCGGCGCGACCGGCGCGGGCAAGAGCGTGCTGATGAGTTTGATTCCGCGCTTTTTCGATCCCACCGGCGGCCGCGTCCTGATCGACGGGATCGATGCGCGCCGGCTGCACCTCGACGATCTTCGCCGCAACATCGGTCTGGTTTTCCAGGAAAGTTTTCTCTTCAGCAACACGGTGGCGGCCAACATCGCCTTTGGTCATCCCACCGCCACCCACGAGCAAATCGAAAAGGCCGCCCGCATCGCCGCCGCCCACGATTTCATCGTGAAGCTGCCGCAGGGCTACGACACCATCATCAGCGAGAGCGGCCAGAGCCTTTCCGGCGGGCAGCGCCAGCGCCTCGCCATCGCCCGGGCCGTCCTGCTCGAGCCCGCCATCCTTCTGCTCGACGATCCGACCGCAGCAATCGACTCCGAGACCGAGCACGAAATCTTTGAGGCGTTCGATCGCGCCATCGCCGGCCGCACCACCCTGATCGTCGCGCACCGCCTGAGCACGCTGCGCCGCGCCGATTTCGTCATTGTCATGGACCGGGGCCGGATCGTGCAGCGGGGCACGCATGATGAATTGATCAAGGTTCCCGGCCCCTATCTCAGCGTGGCCAATCTGCAGCTGGTGGACAATCGCGAGCTGCAGGTCGAAACCGAAAGCCGGGGGACGTCATGAATCCGGGCCTGACCGATCCGAATCCCGCCGGCCGCCGGCCGCTCATGCTGGTGCATCGCATGCGCGATGACGACGACATTGACCTGCTCAAGCCGCTCGATTGGGGCCTGATCCGGCGCCTTTTCGGCTACACCCGGTCAATCGCGGCGAAACGCAACTGGCTCATATTCCTTACCGCCGTGCGCTCGGCCCAGCTGCCCGCCCTGGTCTGGGTCTCCAGCCTGATCATCGGCGAAATCATCGCGCGCTTCACCCACCAGACCGCAGCCGAGCGCGACCTCTCCCTGCTCTGGCGGGCGATCGCGGGCTACGGCATCCTCGCCGTGATCACCGACGCGATGTTTCATTTTCGCGCCCGGCTGGCGCTGGAGGTGGGCGAGACGGTGGTGAGCAACCTCCGCAGCGACGTCTTCGCCAGCATGCAGCGCATGCCGATGGCTTTTTTTCACCGCACGAAACTGGGCAGCATTATCAGCCGCGTCACCTCCGACATCGAGGCGCTGCGTGTCGGCATTCAGGACTCCTTCTTCATCACCATCGTCCAGGCCGGACAGATGTTTTTTGCCGCCGGCGTCATGGCCTGCCGCGACGGGGCGATGTTTCTCATCGTCCTCGGGATGGCGCCGGTGCTGTGGACGATCAACCGCCATTTCCGGGTCAAGCTCAGCCGCTACTCCCGCGCTTCCCAGGAAAGTTTCAGCCGTGTCACCGCCACGCTGGCGGAATCGGTCAACGGCATCCGCGTGACCCAGGGCTTTGTCCGGCAGCGGACCAACGCCGGGCTGTTCCGCAGCCTGCTCGCCGACCATTCGCGCTACAGCGTCGATCTCGCCCGCACGTCCGGCATCCTCGTCCCGCTGCTCGAGCTCAACAGCCAGTTTTTCATCGCCATCCTCCTCCTCCTGGGCGGCTGGCGGACGATGCACGGCTACATGCAGGTCTCCGACCTGATCCTGTTTTTTCTCATGGCCAACCAGTTTTTCGCGCCGATCCAGAACATTGGCATCCAGTACAACCAGGCGCTCATCGCCATGGCCGGGGCGGAGCGCGTCTTCCGCCTTGTCGATGTGAAACCGGACTGGACGGACGACCCGGCGGCGGTGCCGCTGCCCGATCCCAGAAAAGTTCAAGGTTCAGCGTTCAGTGTTCAAGGATCGGCAAAAACAACCTTGAACCTTGAACCGGAGACCTTGAACCGCGCCCATGGCGTGCGGGTGGAGTTTCGGCGCGTCAGCTTCGGCTACGATCCGTCCCGGCTCGTCCTGCACGACGTCGATTTCACTGCCAAGCCGGGCCAGACGATCGCCCTGGTCGGCCACACCGGCAGCGGCAAGAGCTCGATCATCAACCTGGTGGCGAAATTCTACCTGCCGACGCAGGGCGAGGTGATGATCGACGGCCGCGAAATCCGCACCCTCACCAGCCATTCGCTCCACCGCCAGATGGGCATGGTGCAGCAGCAGAATTTTCTCTTCAGCGGCACCGTGCTCGACAACATCCGCCTGAGCAAGCCGGAGGCGGACGAGGACGAGGTGCGGGCGGCGGCGCGCCAGCTCGATTGCCTCGATCTGCTCGAGGCCCTGCCGCACGGATTGCGAACGGAGATCGGCGAAAAAGGCGCGGGACTTTCCGTCGGCCAGCGCCAGCTCATTTGCTTCACCCGCGCGCTCCTGGCCGACCCGCGCCTGGTCATTCTCGACGAGGCGACGAGCTCGATCGACGCCCTGACGGAGTCGCGGCTGCAGCGGGCCTTGTCCGTGTTGTTGCGCGGCCGGACGAGCTTTGTCGTGGCGCACCGGCTCTCGACCATCCGCCACGCCGATCTGGTTTTGGTGCTCGATCAAGGGCGGATCATCGAGCGCGGCACACACACGCAACTGCTCGCCCAGCGTGGACATTACGCCGCGCTTTACCGCCAGTTCGTGCAAATTGACGACCGCGGTTGAGGAACCGACTTTCGCAAGTCGCGATTTTTCCCTCGACGCTGCGCAATTTTCTTTTAGGCAGGAGTTAGGTTTTCCCTCTAGAACAACGTTGCTTCCGGAGGAAAGCGCCCTAAATCCACACTCACCATGGCTAAAAAATCAGCTCGTAAACCGAATGCAAAATTCATGGCGCCGGTCACCCCGGATGCCACCCTCGCCGCCGTTGTCGGCTCCTCGCCGCTTCCGCGCACAGAGCTCACCAAGAAGCTCTGGGCCTACATCAAGAAAAATGGTCTGCAGGACAAGTCCAAGCGGACGCAGATCAATGCTGACGACAAACTCAAGGCCGTGTTCAACGGCAAGAACAGCGTCAGCATGTTCGAAATGACCAAGCTGGTCTCCGGCCACGTCAGCTAACGCGACCCTTTCAGCCCGAACGCCGCCGCCGGATTCTCCGCGGCGGCGTTTTTGTTTGCCGGCATTTCCCCATGGCTGTTTCTCCTCCGTCCCTCCGCTTCAAGGCCGTGCTCATGCTCTTGGTCGCCAACGCCTTCTGGGGCCTTAGCTTTCCGCTCAACAAGGCGATTGTCTTCATGCACGAGCGCCTTCTCGGCCACGGCGGCGGCTGGTTTGTCACCGCCCAGACGGTCTGGCCGCGGTTTGTCCTCGCCTTGGTCGTGATGAGCGCGCTCAACCTCCGCACCCTGCGCACGCTCACGCGCGGCGAGTGGCGGCAGGGCCTGGTGCTGGGACTGTTCTCCATCACGGGATTGTTTTTCCAGATTGACGGTCTGCGATTCACCGCCGCCTCGACCTCCGCCTTCCTCACCCAATTTTATGTCATCATGATTCCGCTCTGGCTGGCGTGGCGGCAGCGGCGCAATCCCGGCGGGCTCGTCTGGCTGAGCGTGCTGCTCGTGCTCGCGGGTGCGGCCATCCTCGCGCAGCCGGACTGGCGCCATTTTCAGCTGGGCCGGGGCGAGGCCGAGACCCTGCTCAGCTCGGTGTTTTTCATGGGCCAGATCTTGTATCTCGGGCTGGGGAAATTCTCCGCCAACCGCGCCGTGGCGGTGACCTGGGTGATGTTCCTGGTCGAAGCGGGAGCGGCGGTGGCGCTGGCCCTGGCCGTGATGCCGGACCCGGCGGCGCTGTTCCAGCCCTGGCATTCGTCCGCTTGGGTGGCCTTTACTTTGGCGCTCACGGTCCTGTGCACGCTCTGCGCTTTCCTGATCATGAATCAATGGCAGCCGAAACTCGGCCCCATCGAGGCCGGCCTGATCTATTGCGCCGAGCCGGTCTTCGCCTCGGTTCTTGTCCTTTTTGTCCCGGCGTGGCTTTCCACCTGGGGTGGCTTCAATTATGCCAATGAAACTGCCGGCTTCCACCTTCTCCTCGGCGGCGGACTCATCACCGCTGCCAATGTGCTGGTGCAGCTCAATCCGCCGGCCGTCTCCTAGCTTGCTCTCAGGCGGGAGCGCTTAAACCGTTTTGTAATATAATACGTTACTAATGATCGACCGGTTCCGTGGTGTTTGTAACGTATTATATTACAAACGAAAATTGGCCGCGGGCTTTCGAGCCCCCCGGCGGAACAAATAAAAGGCTGCCGCGCGCGGCGCGATGCCCGGGACCGATTTACCGGCTGCGGATCGCCGCCGCCACATCATCCGGCACTTTGAGGGAATTCAGCGGCACGTCGCCGGGCGCGCCGGCGTTGACCCACCAGTCGAGGATAAGGATTTCCTTGCTGGTCAATTGAGTCTTGTTTTTCGGCGGCATGTGGTCGTCGTCGTCGAGATCGAGATGGAGCCGCTGGGTGAGATCAGATTGATCGGCGCTCCCCGCCACCACCACGGCTCCGTCCTTGCCGCCTTTCATGATCGCATCCAGCGAATCGAGACGGAGGTTTTTTTTCTGCTTTTTTTCGCCATGGCAGGAGACGCAGGTCCGGGCGAGGATCGGCTCGACCACGCCGGTGAAGACCGGCGGATTGGCGTCGGCGCGGGCGTTGAGCGCGATGAGCATGAGCGCCGCACCGGCGAGGGCGGCGAAAAAGTTTCCGGAGTGCGGCGCGACCGGAGCGGCCGCGGGCCGGTGAATCTGGTTGGATGGCATGGTGCAGAGAAAGGACGCGCGGGGCGGCGGGAAGTTTCGCGGGCCGGCGCGGAAGCGTTTCAATCGAGGAAAATGGCTTCGTTGGTCTGGAAAAGGCCGTCGGCCAGCTTGGTCCAGGCGTCGACCGGTTCGCGATCGAGGAAGGCGGCGCCGCCGGGTTCGGGCTGGAAAACATTTTTGCCGCGCAGCCGCTTGGCCGCGCGTTCGGCGATCTCGGCCTGGCGCTTGGCCGCCCGGCTGGCGTTTTGGGCCATGGTTTCGGACGCAATGGCGGTGGCGGAGTTGCCGGCGGGATTCTGGCGGATGTAATCGAGGCAGAGAGTCACCTCGTGCGGTGAGGGCAAGCGGTCAAAAATGGCAAGGTAGAGCGAGCTGATCCGGTCCTGGTCGGTGGCGAGTTGTTGAAATTCCGGCCGCTCGACGAGCTTGCGGGCGGTTTCCATGACCAGCGCGCTGTTCATGAGAAAGAGCGCCTGCTGCGGCACAAGGGTTTCATAGCGCCGGCCGGAGGGAACGTTGGGATTGGGAAAATCGAACTGGGTGAAAAGCTCGGGCGGGTTGTGGCGGTCGACGTAGGTGTAGAGGCTGCGGCGGGTGGCGAAGTCGGCGCTGCCCAGAAGGACGGACTTGCCGCCGACCTGGGAGAGGTCGAGGGTGCCGGCCATGTAAAGGAGGGAGTCGTGCAGTTCCTCGAAATCGAGGCGGCGGAGGTTGGCGCGCCAGAGCAGTCGGTTGTCCGGGTCGACGTCGGCATAGTCGGGGTTGGCGGCGCTGCTTTCACGGTAGGTCTGGCTAAGAACGATCAACCGCGTCAGCTGCTTGATCGACCATCCGTTCGTAACAAATTCGTGGGCGAGCCAGTCGAGGAGTTCGGGATGGGTCGGGGGGGAGGACTGGTTGCCGAGGTCGTCGGGCGTATCGACAAAGCCGCGGCCAAAATGCTGCTGCCAGAGCCGGTTAATGAGGACGCGCGCGGTCATGGGGTTGGCGGGATCGGCGATGGCGCGGGCCAGTTCGAGCCGGCCGCTGTCGTTGCGCCAGGTCGGCCGGTGTTTGGGATCGGGCGAAAGAATTTCCAGAAACCGGCGGGGCACGATGTCGCCTTTGTTCTCGGCTTCGCCGCGCAGGAGCACGGGATAATCCTCCGGATGGGGCACGTCGAGCACGACGCAGGCGCGGGGCGGCGCGCCGGGATGGGTCGATTCGAGATCATAAATGTCGCCCTGCAGCTCGACGTCGCGGCGGAGAAATTCGCGGCGCTTCTGCGGATCGTTCGTCCGGCTGCGGCGGAAGGCGACGAAGTCGGCGCGCAGCTGGGCTTCGCGTTGCGCCAGGGCCTTCACCTTGGCCTCATAATCCAAAAAGTTCGCGTCGCGCGGCACGGGGTGGACAAACGGCAGCTCCCAAATCCGCTCCGGCGCGTGGGAATCGGCAAAGACGCCGTAGAGCGAATAATAGTCCTTTTGCGGAATCGGATCGAACTTGTGGTCGTGGCAGCGGGCGCAGGA
>Ga0070741_10011274_pt1 | contig 16563 bp, 9 predicted proteins | sample Coa_R1_4_FD_66440 | JGI IMG/M metagenome (GOLD analysis project Ga0070741, IMG submission 66440) | Surface soil microbial communities from Centralia Pennsylvania, which are recovering from an underground coalmine fire - Coalmine... | ecosystem: Environmental > Terrestrial > Soil > Unclassified ...
CGTTCTCATCAAGCTCATACGGCACGTTTACGGAGAGGCCGAGGCCAGTTATCGTTCCGGATGCCCTGGATGAGAACGAACAGGTTGAAGTGGAGTCCAGGTAACGAGGATATCGCCAGTCCTCTTGTGCGAAACCCGGGAGATCGGAATGGAGTGAAAAACGCGGATTTGTTGCAAATAGCGAGTATTGAAGGAATCGCTGCGTGACCCGCTGGCCGTCGGGCTTCGGCGCTTCCGTCACCAATCGCTATTTGCAAACAGATCCCGACGCAGAGCCTTGCTTGGCGGCCCTTACCAGGAATACTGGCTCGAAAGGAGGGCTGCGTAATTGACCGGGATATGTTTTTCGCGGATCACAATCTATTGTGCCGATCCAATTGCGAGACCTACGATGATCATGGCGATCGAGGAGGCCGGAATCACCAGCAACGCCTGCCGAAGCCGCTTGGGATCTCCACCAGCGATGACGCCGATCATCCGGGAGCTGACGGCCAGTCCGAGCCAGCCACTGGCCACGACAATGCCAAGCGCGGTGGATGCCATCCGGGGGAATGTATTGCCCACGATGGCAATCGTCGTGGGAAACACGGGTGCCATCGAGACGCCCGCCAGAAAAACCAGTATTCCGGCAACCGACGGGTTGTGCGTCTGCAACATCGAAAATGTCGTAATCGCCATGGCAACCGCAGCAGCCAGTAAGACCCAGAGGGGGCGCACATGGATCAGAACCGGGGAGACGGCGACACGGCCGGCTAACAGCCCGAGCGCAAATCCGAGTGACAGAATATTCAGAGCGCGTGATTGCGGTATGCCTTCGTGCCGTCAGGTGCCGCGGGAGCCAGTTCCACACTCCGACTTCGCACGCCACGTAAAGGAACAGGAGCAGCGCCAGGAGAAACAAAACGGGCCGGCCGAGAAGGCACGAAACTTTGAGTTCCTGCCGGCGCAGGCATCCGCGTGGCACGTGAATGGCGCGTGTCGACGAGAGTTCGTCAGCATGCGAGCACGGTGGGGCGGACCCCCGCTCCGTGCGGGACGGCCTCGTCCCGCGCTTCATGTGAGCATGTGCCGGCGGTTCCAGGCGGACCCGCGCGGGCGAGGCCGCCCGCCCCACTCGGTCCCTTCGACGCTAACGTTTCGGCTGCGACACGCCACTAGTAGTTCTCGCCTAGCCACCGGTCTTCTGCATTTTTCTAAGCTGACGGATCAATCGCGGCAGGGTGGGCGACGCATTGTTGCGGCGCCACACTCCAATGAGATCCGCATAGGCCGGCATCCCGGCAATATCCCGGTATACGCAGCCCCGCACGCGCAGGTGGCGGCGGAACGATTCCGGCACCAGGGCCACACCCAATTGTCCTGACACCAGGAACACTGCTGTTTGAAGCAATCTCGTTGGCTGCAAGCGAGGTGAAGGTACACCGCCCGACCGCAGCGTTTCCAGAACTACTTCATGAAAGCCGCTCACGGGCTGCCGGCGAGGTATCAGGAATGTTTCTGCCTCCAGATCGCCGAGGGGGACCTTCTCTGTGGTTGCCCCGGCGTGTCCGGTTGGCAGGGCCACGATTAAACGCTCCCTGGAAACGACCAGGGAGTCGAACGCCGGATCCTGAATGGAGAGGAACAGCAGACCTATGTCGATCGCCTCGCGTCTCAGAGCCTCTACCTGTTCCGCGGGCTCCATTTCTCGAATATCGATCCCAATGTGCGGAGCCTCTCGCCGAACACTTCTCAAAAGGTCCGGCAAAACGCTGCACACAGCCGTGCTTACAACTCCAATGACCAAGTTGCCGGCTTCGCCTTGCCCGACGCGCGTCGTTTCTCGCGCGGCCTGATTCAGTTGTTCGAGAATCTGCGCGGCCCGGGCTAGAAATACCTCACCGGCCGCAGTCAGCCGGACACGCCGGTTGCTCCGCTCCACCAGTTGCGTACCCAACTCCTCTTCGAGCTGTCTGATCTGGTGACTGAGCGCCGGTTGTGCGACGTTCAGCAAGAGTGCGGCCTTCGTGAAATGAAGCTGCTCGGCGAGCACGCAAAAATACCGCAGGTGACGTATTTCCATCGCCCATCAGATCATAACAGCCACTCTCGGTCTCACACGTGGATGATTCCCCGCTGAATCGCAGCCGTCGCGGCTTGTGTCCGGTCTTGGGCGCCCAGCTTTTGCAAGATATGCTGCACGTGGTTTTTCGCAGTGGTCTCGCTTATATCCAGGGTATAAGCGATCTGCTTGTTGCTCAGCCCGCGAGCCACCAGTTCCAGTACCTCGATTTCGCGTTTGCTCAACGTGGGCGAATCGCCTTGGGCTTCCAATGCGGCCGCCAATGGAGCCGGAAGGTAGGTTCCGCCTCCATGAACGGTTCGAATCGTTCGCAACAGTTCATTGCGAAGCACATCCTTTGTGAGGTAAGCTTGCACGCCCGCCGCCAAGGCCCGCCGAATGTCTTCGTCGCCGCCGTATGAGGTGAGGGCAATCAGACGTGCGGTGGGGAATTCCTTCCGTATCGCTAGCGCCACCTCCACGCCGGACATCAGCGGCATGCGGAGATCCAGCAAAGCGACATCGGGCAAATGCTTGCGGTAGCGTTCCACCGCCTGGCGTCCGTTGCTAGCTTCCGCCACGACCAGCATATCGGGCTGGCGGTTGATGATCGCGCTCACACCGACTCGAGCCACCAGATGGTCCTCGGCCACCAGAATGCGGATTTTCGAACTCATTTAAGGGGTACCGTGGGTTCCGCTTCGATTGCTAACCCCGTATCGAGACCTCGACGCACATTGCGGCGATTGTACAGAAGATGCTTCCGCAAACGCCAATAATCAGCGCGTCTCGTTCCAGAAGAATTGCATCTGGTTCGAAGTGGACGTTATGGAAGCGACACCGTCACTTCCACCTCGGTTCCCGCGCCCGGCTGGCTCTCCAGCCGAAATTCACCACCGATGCGCTCGGCGCGCTCGCGGATTCCGATCAGGCCGAAGTGGCCGCCCATTCCGGCAAATGCATCATCCACCTGAAAGCCGCAACCATTATCAATGACTTTCAGATTCACCATTCTTGCCGTTCGCTCAAGTTTCACCTCGATCCTGCTGGCGTGGGCGTGCTTCGAGGCGTTGGTAACCGCTTCCTGCGCGATTCGCAAAAGATTGTGTTCCATGTCTTCCGGCAGATTCTGAAAGCCGCCTATGACATGGATTTCCACATTCGCGGTGGAGCCGACGGTCCAGTTGCGCGCGTCGGATTCGAGGGCGGCGGCGAGGTCTCGGTCAGTGAGCGCCGTCGAACGCAAATCCATCACGGAACGGCGCGCTTCGGTAAGACTGTGCTGCGCCATGCGGCGTGCCAGATCCAGATAGACGTGGGCCGGACGCAAATTCTCGGGGAGGCAAGTTTCAAGCGCGTCCATTTGCGACGAGATGCCCACGAACGCCTGGGCGAGCGTATCGTGAATCTCGCGAGCCAGGCGCAAGCGCTCCTTGAAAACGGCGGCGAAACGCAAACGGATCTGCCGGACGCGAAGCCGGTAGACCATCCAGCAGGCAAACGCCGCTAGAGCTATACAGAGAGCGCGAAACCAAGCCGTTTCGTAATAGTGCGGCAGAAGCTCTAATTCATAGGATGCCTCCGCCTGCGGAACGCCGGGTGCCTCAGCTCGTACCCGGAAACGATAGTCTCCGCGCCCGAGGTTGTTATATGTAACAACCCGGCGAGTCCCGGCGGCAACCCAATCCGTATCCAACCCTTCGAGCTTATAGGAGTAATGAAGGAGTTCGGGAGCACTCAAGTAGATCGCGGCATACCGGATCTCAATACGGCCGCGGCCGGGTGGGACCCGCAGGTGTGAAGAGCCGTCGAGCAGTCGGCCGTCGGCCGTCATTTCCGCGAGGTAGATGGGCAGCGGCCTGGAGCCCCGCCGGTTCATCGCTGGCTGGTAAATCGCGATTCCGCGCGCTGTCGCGAACCAGAGGCTGCCATCAGAGTGGCGCCCCCCGCCCAACCCGATATCTGGTGGCGCCTGGGCGCTGCGCAGGCCGTCTGCCAACCCGTAGTTCGTCGGATCGAGATGCGCTCTCTTCCTGTTTGAGAAATCGCGGAGTTGCCTCTTCGGAATCCGGCAGATGCCGCGTGTGGTGTTGAGCCACAGCGCTTCGCCGTCATCGGCGATATGCGAAATGTTGTCACTGAGCAGTCCATCGCGCTCGCTGAATCTTTGAAAACGGCCCTCGCGGAAGCCGTTCAAACCTCCGCCGAAGGTCCCGATCCACAGCGTGCCGTCCGGATCCGCATACAGCGACCGGATCATATTGCTGCCCAGACCGTCGGTGGTGGTGTAGAGCCGGTTCCCTTCGGGGTCGACGCGCCACAGACCGCTTTGGATCGTGCCCGCCCAGAGGGAGTGGTCCCTGGCCTCCGCCAATGTGACAAATGCGCCCTCCAGCATGCTTGGACTGGCAGCGGGAATGATTGTGGTGACCTCACTCTTTCGGAGTTGTCCTAAGCCTTGCGGGAGGGCGAGCCAGATCTGTCCGGCCGAGTCTTCCAGGGCGTCGAACACTCGTTTGCGGCCCTGCGGATCGGGCAACCTCAAGGTGCGCATCCGGCCGTGATCCCAGATCTGCAGGCCTTCGCGGGCAGAGACGAGCAGCGACCCGGCCCGTGTCTCGCGGATCGAATAGATGTGGCCTTTGTCCGGACCGGCGGGGATGGCGTGGAAAGGATCGCCGGGGGCAAATCGTCGGAGTCCTGCATCGAGAAAGCCCGCCCACACCGTACCGCTGCGATCTTCGTAGATCGTATTCGGCTCGTCGCTGGGGAGTCCCTCGCTCCTTCCAAACACCCTAAACACGTCATCGCGAAGCCGCAGCAGACCCCGATTGGTCCCCACCCACAAGTTCCCGTCGCGATCCTCGAACAAAGAGCGCACGCCATCTTGCGCCACACCTTCTGCCAGAGTGCGAAAACGCTCGCCTTCCAGCCGAGCCAGCCCGCTATTAGTGGCCACCCAGAGATTGCCGTCTCGGTCCTCTTTGATCGCCCGCAACTCGAACGGGTCGGTGAGGCCCTCTCGGGAGCCGAATCGCGAAATCCGGCCGTCCGGAGATTTTCGAACGAGACCACGGAAGCCGAGTATCCACAAATTGTCGTGGTGATCGGTCAGTACCGCCGCAGGAAAGTCGCCGGCCAAGGCGGAAGGCTCGAAGAGGGTTCGGAAGGTTCCATTCTCTAGACGAGCGACGGAGCTGGTCCCCGCTACATACAATCTCTGTTCGCGATCTTCCCAGACGCCCCTCACCACCCGCAGGGGAATATCCCGCTCCCGGATGAAGTTCTTGAATCGCGCGCCATCAAAACGGCTCAGGCTTCCTCCCGCGACAATCCACAGCGTGCCGGCATGATCGACGAGCAATGCGGAGACGGCATTTCCCGGCAGACCGTCCTTCTGGGTAAAGGTCTGGAAATGGCCAGCGGCATAGCGCGTGAGTCCGTTGGGAGTTCCGATCCACAGCGAGCCGTCTCGGCCAGCGGTTAGCACATTCACGGAGTTGGACGGCAACCCGCCTTGATTCTTGCCAAACGCAACGAATTCATACCCGTCGAAACGCGCCAGGCCCTCATCGGTACCCAGCCAAAGAAATCCGTCCGCGGTCTGCGTAATCGCACGAATGGTGTCCTGCGGCAATCCTTGCTGCTGGCTCCAGACCGTAACCGAGTACTGCGAGAGGGCTTTGGCCGGGCTGAGTGCATAAGTGCTCACAGCGTTTGCCGCGAAAAGCAGTAAGCTGCCGACCCAGAGCCCGATTTCGGTACGTCCCATATCGCCCTATGATCCGAAATGACCGTTGAACCTTAAACAGTTGCCGATGTAGACTGCGCCATAGACCGCTAGAACATCGTATTCCACTCGTTTCTTCTCGCTGGCCGCGGTGCCGCTGCTATTCGGCACTCAAACGATCTTCTCATCAGCAAGAAAAAGACACCGCCACAAGCTTACCGCGCGCACCCGCCAATGATCCGAATTCATCATTGCCCGACCATAAGGCCGATGATACACTCCCTTACCAATTCGACGGGAGGGTGAATCAATGCGTCAACTCGTGAGAGGGTTAGTCTGTCTCCTTATTGCATGTTCTGCGGTTTTAGCGCAGACATCGACTGCACAAATTAGCGGAACGGTCAAAGATGAAACCGGTTCCGCCATCCCCGGCGCCCAGATACGAGCGACTCAGTCCGCGACTGGGGCCGCCCGAAGTGTCATTACCGGCGCCGATGGCAGCTACGTGCTGGCTAATCTTCCCGTCGGTCCGTACATCCTGGAAGTGAGCAAAGACGGCTTCAGCAAGTTCGTCCAGACGGGGATCGTTTTGCAGGTGGATGCCAATCCGTCGATTGACATTCCGCTCAAAGTCGGTTCGGTGAACGAACAGGTTCAAGTCCAGGCGGAAGCAGGCCAGGTGGAGACCCACAGCACGGGTGTCGGCAACGTGGTCGACAACCAACGCGTGGTGGAGATGCCGTTAAACGGCCGGAACCCGCTGGAGTTGGTGCTGCTGAACGGGATGGCCACGTTGCCCGGGCCCGGAGCAATCAACAACGTTCGTAACTACCCCACGATTGTCATTTCGGTCGCCGGTGGCCAGGGCGGCAACAGCGCGACCTATCTGCTGGATGGCGCTCTTTTCGAAGATCCGTACAATAACTTAAGCCTCCCTTTGCCGTTCCCGGACGCTCTTCAGGAATTCAAGGTGGAGACCAGCGCCTTGCCGGCTCAATACGGATACCATTCCGGCGCCGCGGTGAATGCGGTGACCAAATCCGGGACCAATGAGTTTCATGGCGATCTTTTCGAGTTCGTTCGCAACGGGGATTTCAACGCCCGAGACTTCTTCGCGGCCCAACGCGATACTTTGAAGCGGAACCAGTACGGAGGCGTGTTCGGCGGCCCTGTTAAGAAGGATAAACTTTTCTTCTTCGCAGGATTGCAACACACCTCGCAACGGTCCGATCCGAATTCGCTGACGGCCTTTGTCCCCACGGCCCAGATGCTGGCGGGAGACTTCACCGGGGTGACTTCCCCTGCCTGCCAACAAGGCAAGCAGATCAACCTGACAGGGTTCGCGAATAACCAGATTCCGGCATCACAGCTAAATCCAGTCGCGCTCAACATCGCGAAAACCATCCCGGTTTCGTCGAATATCTGCGGCCGTACTCTGTACGGGTTCGATGCCGGTCTCGACGAAACTCTGGGCGTAGTCCGGATTGACTACCAAAAGAGTGCAAAGAACACCATTTTTGGCCGCTACTCCGTCGGATATCTGAACAACCACTCAACTTATGACGGCAAGAATCCTCTCTCCATTAACAACTTCGGCGTGAATGACCTGAATTACCAGTTCGCCATTGGAGACACTTATTTGATCGGCTCCAGCGTTGTCAGCTCCTTTCGCGTTTCGGCCAGCCGCACGAACGTGGTGAAGCTACCGGATCCGTACAAGTCGCTGGCGGAGTTCGGGGCAAACTATACGCCTATTGGCGGACACGTCATCGATTTGACTGTCGCCGGAGTGGGCGGCGGATTCGCGATCGGCTCGACCGCTTCAGTTCCCGGCGAAGCGCACACCGGAGCCAATCCGTCGATTTCCGAAGATGTGAGCTGGGTTAAGGGATCTCATCAAATCCAATTCGGCGGAAACATCTACAAGCGCATCATGAACTACTGGTCGGGAGTGAATGCCGTGGGCACAGTCAGCTTCAATGGCACCGTAACCGGCCTGGCATTGGCGGATTTTCTCACGGGAAACGCCATCTCGTTTGGGCAGGGCACCAACTACGGCATGTACCTATATCAGTACTATGCCTCGCTCTACCTGCAGGATTCCTGGAAGCTGTCGCGGCGCCTCACGCTGAACTACGGCGTCAGGTGGGAGCCCTATCTCTCGAATCAGAACAAGTACGGACAGCTCGATCACTTTGATCCGACCTTGTTTGCCCAGGGCTTTCACAGCAAGACTTTCAATTCGGCTCCCGTGGGATTGGCCTTTGCGGGCGACTCCCAATACAACTGCGGAACCGGCTACAACTGCAACACCTGGGATAAATTCTTCCCGCGCGTCGGATTGGTCTGGGATCCCACCGGCCGGGGAAACATGTCCGTGCGCGCATCGTACGGTATGTTCGGCGACCGGCTGCACCAGTTCTTCCCGAATCAGATGGGATTCGGGCCGCCGTTCGGCAGCAATGTCGGTCTGTCCAATGTGAATCTTTCCGATCCCTGGGCCAACTACCCCGGCGGTAATGCCATCCCGACGTTGTCCGCATGCAACCCGATCGGTCACGCCAGCCACACCTGTGCTTTCCCAACGCTGGGCCAATATGTGACGTTTAATCTCAGCGATTACCACCCCATGTATGTCAATGCGTGGAATCTGAGCATCCAGCGGCAGGTTGGGAGCTGGCTGTTCTCGGCCAATTACTTGGGTAATAGCTCGATTCATCTGGGAACCTCGGAGCCCTTGAACCCGGCGGTCTTCATGGGGCTCGGCCCGTGCACGCTGAATGTCGCCAATAGCGCTGGCCAGGTGGTCCCCACGAGTTTTTCCACCTGCTCGACGACGAACAACCAGAACCAGCGACGCGTCTTCTATTTGCAGAACCCCGCAGCTGGGCAATACTACTCCGGCATCGGGGCATATGATCCCGGCGGCACAGGCTCCTACAACGGCCTCTATCTCTCCGCCAACAAGCGAGTGAGCCACAACGTCGCTCTGACCGCCAATTACACCTGGTCACACTGCATTAGCGACCTTTACGATCAGCAGACCGGGTCCGGGGGCGTGTCTCCCTACCAAAACCGGAGGCAGGCCCGCTCCAATTGCAACGGCGCGGACCAGCGTCAACTGTTTACTCTGAATGCGGTCGCCCAGACACCGAAATTCTCTGGCCGGGCACTGCGAATGCTGGCCAGCAATTGGCAGGTCGCTCCGATCCTTCAGATCAAGTCTGCCCAGTTCTTCACTATTACCGCAGGCACCGATCGCGCCCTGACCACGGCTCCTCCGCTGACCCAGACCGGGGTTCTGTTGAGTCCGGACCAGATCTATCCCAGCAATCAGAGCGTATCGCATTGGATCAATACAGCGGCGTTCGCCTTACCGGCGCTGGGCACCCATGGCAACCTCGGCCTGAATAACATCAAGGGTCCGGGCGTGTTCCAATTCAACATGGCATTGTCGCGCACCTTTACAATTGCCGAACGAAAAACAATTCAAGTGCGGGCGGAGTCGTTCAACCTGCCCAATCATCTGAATCCCTCTCTGCCAACGGGCTCCGCAAGCTCCGCGACGTTCGGGCAGATTCTCAGTGATATCAGCGGGAACAACGGCCTGGATGCCGGCGACCCGCGCATCATTCAATTCGCGATGAAGTTTGTGTTCTGACGCGTTGTCCGCGCGGCGCATGGTAGGTCCACCCCCGGCACCTTGCAGAAAACAGGGCGGATAATCCGAACGGATCATGGCGAACGGCACTTTAAGGGAATAAAATATGTGCCAGCGTTCGAGGAGGGTTAGCCATTGAAGAAACCCGTCGCAAGAGTTGTCGTCCAGAGGGGATTGGTGATTTTTGCCTTGTTCGCGGTGGGCGGACTGGCATCGGCGCAAACAGCCCCCCCGAAAGCGCCCGCGACTGGGTCCGCTTCCGCTGCCGCCGAGCGCGCGCTGCTCGATCGGTATTGCGTTACCTGTCATAGCGATAAGCTCAAGACGGCCAATCTCTCTCTGCAGGACCTGGATCTGGCCACGGCGGGGAATCATCCGGAGATTTGGGAACAGGTTATCCGGAAACTGCGCGCCGGCATGATGCCCCCTCCCGGCATGCCCCGGCCTCCGCTTGCGCAATACGAACAGCTGCGGGACTGGCTCGAGGCCGAGATCGACCGCAAGGCAGCGGCCCATCCAAACCCCGGTTCGGTGGTGCTTCATCGCTTGAATCGCACGGAGTATGCGAACGCGATCCGCGATCTGCTGGACCTCCAGGTGGACGTCAGCACACTCCTCCCGCCGGACGATTCGGCGCGAGGCTTTGACAACGTGGCCGGTTCGCTTACCATCTCGCCCACTCTGCTCGAGGCCTACACAACCGCCGCCACGCGCGTTGCCCGCACGGCAGTGGGGTTCTGGAAATCGCCAACCGCGGCGGCTTACATCGCGCCTCCGGATTCCTCGCAGAACCAGCACATCGAAGGGCTGCCGTTTGGGACGCGCGGCGGCATGGCGGTTCATCACACTTTTCCCTCTGACGGTGAATATCATTTCTCGGTCCAGAATCTCGGCATCGGCAGATTCATCCCCGGCGAGAAGCTGGAGTTTCTCATCGACAACGAGAGAGTCGCGGAGCGCGACTACAAGGGCGTGGGCCTGAGCGCCAACAACTCTTCGGACCGCGATGGAGAAATCGATGTTTCCCTCCCGGTGAGGGCCGGCACTCATCTGGTCGGCGTCACCTTCCTGGCCACGAATTATCGTCCGTCGCTCGATTACATCCGCCAATACGAACGGAAATCGCTCGAGGACAATCCGATCCCGCAGCTCGAATACCACCCGGCGGTCGGAATTTTGAGAATTCAAGGGCCATTCAACCCAACCGAACCGCAAGACTCCCGCTCGCTCCGCAAAGTCTTCACCTGCCATCCAGCAACCGAGGCTCAAGAAAGCGCGTGTGCCAAGGAGATTCTCACGCCTCTGATGCGCCGGGCGTACCGGCGGCCGGTAACGGCAGCGGATTGGGAGTGGGTCCAGGCCTTTTATCTGGAAGGCCGGAGGGAAGGCACGTTTCGAGATGGAATCGAACTCGGCCTACGACGCATCCTCGCAAGCCCGCCATTTTTGGTCCGGGCCGAGCGAGAACCGGCGAAAATACCGCCAGGCCAGCCGTACCGGATTACCGACCTGGAACTGGCATCCCGCTTGTCGTTCCTCATCTGGAGCAGCATTCCGGATGACGAACTCATTGAGGTAGCCAGCCAGAACCGGCTGCACCTGGCGCCGGTACTCGAGCAGCAGGTGCACCGGATGCTTGCCGATCCGAAGGCTGACGCCCTGGTCGAGAATTTCGGCGACCAGCTGTTGTACCTGCGGAATCTGCCGGCGACCTCTCCTGACGGAGTCTATTATCCGGATTGGGACGACGAGTTGCGCAAGAGTTTCCGCCGCGAAACCGAATTGCTGTTCCAGAGCATCATCAAGGAGAATCGCAGTGTTGTCGAACTGCTGACGGCGGATTACACGTTCTTAAACGAACGGCTCGCCAAGCACTATGGCATCCCCAATATTTACGGCTCGCAGTTCCGGCGCGTTACGCTCGGCCCGGACCTCGCCTATCGCCGCGGTCTGCTCGGCCAGGGAAGCGTTCTCTCACTGACGTGGGTGCAGAACTTCCGAACCTCGCCGGTGAAGCGCGGCGTGTGGGTGCTCGAAAATATTCTGGGCACGCCGCCGCCGGAGCCGCCTCCCAACGTGCCGCCTCTGGAAGACACCAAGGGCGATAACAAGATCATGACCTTGCGCGAGCAGATGACTCTGCATCGCAAGAATGAGCCGTGCGCGAGCTGTCACAAACTCATGGACCCGATCGGGTTCGCGCTCGAGAACTTCGATGCCGATGCGAAGTGGCGGACCAAGCAGGGCGGGGATGGCGGAGTCCCGCTAGACACCTCGGCAATTCTATGGGACGGCACCAAGGTCAACGGTCCGATCGAGCTGCGGCAGGCGCTTCTCCACTACTCTCCGCAATTTGTTCGAATGATCACCGAAAAGCTGATGACCTTCGCACTCGGACGCGGAGTCGAATACGAAGATATGCCGGTTATCCGTTCCATCGCCCGCGAGGCGGACCGGGACAACGATCGGTTTCTCTCGATCCTGATGGGTATTATTAAGAGCGCGCCATTTCAGATGCGTACAAAAGAGGTGGACGAACAGGCACAGGTGGCCGAAGCCACTACCAAGGAGGCCAAATGAACTTTATCGAAAAGAAATTCATCCCGCGGCGCACGTTCATCCGGGGCGCAGGGGTTGTGTTGGGTCTTCCGCTTCTCGACTCGATGGTGCCGGCGCAGACTCGTTTGGACCAGACGGCCGCAGTTCCGGCTCGGCGATTTCTGGGCATTTGGCATCCCCACGGCGCGGCGCCGGGCTACTGGAGCCCGCTGCAGGAAGGCGCGGACTTCGAATTCTCGTTCATCACCAAGCCCCTTGAGCCTTTCCGCAAATACGTCACACTGATCTCTGGGATGGATATGCCGGAAGCGATGGCCACCACGGAGGAGCCCGGAGGCGACCACGCGCGCGGCGCGGTTCTGCTATCGGGCGCGCGCCCGCGCCGGAATGCCGTGAGCCCGTATCTCGGCGTAACCATCGATCAACTCATCGCGAAAAAATACGGCCGCGATACCATCCTCGAATCGATTCAGCTGGGTGTCGAACAGGACGGCAACTATGGCAATTGCAATTGGGGCTATAGTTGCGCGTACACGAACTCCATCTCCTGGACCTCGCCCGTCCAGCCACTACCCACGGAAGTAAATCCGCGTGTGGCCTTCGAGCGCCTGTTCGGTGACGGAACCAACCCCGAGGAACGAAAGACCGGCCGCAAGCAGAACGCCAGCATCCTCGATTCCGTCGCCCAGCAGATTTCGTATTTTAAGAAGCCGCTGGGCGCGACAGACCAGGCACGGCTGGATACGTATCTCGAGAACATTCGCGAGATCGAGCGCCGGATACGGATCGCGGCAGAACGGTCCGTCCAGGAGCCTTCGGAAGAAATCCCCTTCGGGCTGCCCGAGAACAAGCACCTGCATTACCGGCTGATGTACGACCTGTTAGCACTCGCCTTCCAAGGCGACTTGACCCGCTCCGCCACCTACATGCTCGGCAAGGATCTCTCCGGCTCCAGCTTCCCCGAATCCGGTTTCAACGGCGGCTGGCACGGTTCCTCGCACCACGGCGATAAACCGGAGAACGTGGCCAACTATGCGAAGATGAATCGCTACCACGTCCAGAATCTTGCCTATTTCGCGCAGAAGCTGGCCAAGACGCCCGATGGCGATGGCACCCTTCTCGATCACACCCTGATCTACAAGGGGAGCAATATGGGCAACTCGCATCGCCATGCGCACGTTAAGGTGCCGATCATCCTGCTAGGCGGGCTGGACGGCCATTTCAAAGGCAATCGTCATATCGTGTTTCCCGACAATACCGAGCGCACTTCGAACATGCTGCTCGCCGTATTGCACAAATACGGCATCGAGAAGTCTCCCAAGTACGATGTCAGCGGGCGGCAGATCGGCGAAATCGATTCATTCGGCTCCAGCACCAAGCCGTTGTCGCTATGATCGGACGCCGAACCGCACAGATCGCGATCGGGGCAGCCGCCGCGCTGCTCTTTTTTGCCGGTCCGGCAGCGGCCCAACTCAGACGCATGACGAGGCCGCAGGTGGAACGTCCCGATGGACCGGTGTGGGAAGTGATCCGCACACACTGTACGGCGTGCCACGGGATTGACGATTATGCGTACTACGCCCAAGACCGGGCGGCCTGGCAAAAACTGATCGCGGACAAGCATAAGTCGGGCGAAGCCAATCTCTCGGAAGCGGATCGAAGTCTGTTGCTCGATTGGTTGGCATCGAAGTTCGGACCTGCCGCGAAGCCTTTTCCGAGAACGTACATTCCGCCCGAGATCACCACGTTCTTTACCGATCCCGAGGCCTTCCGGCTCCTCAACCGCGCCTGCACGAAGTGCCACGGGATGGATCGTGTGGATAAGGTCAGGAAACCGGCCGACGCGTGGCGCGTCACGCTCGTGGACATGAGAGAACGGGGCGCGCAGCTCTCGGATCAGGAACTGGAACAGCTCGTGGAATGGCTGGACCGGGTCTGGGGAACGAACGCAGACAAATAAGAACGGCATAAGGCCATGAAACACGCGATTGAAACGGTTGTGATCGGCTGCCTGGTGGCGTCAGGAATCTCTGCTGCAGCTCGCAGCGAAGTAGCGGATGCGGTGATGCAGGGTGACCGGCCTGCGATCCGCGCCCTGCTCGCCAAAAAGGCTGACGTAAACGCACCGCAAGTTGATGGCACGACGGCCCTTCACTGGGCGGTTCGGGCCAACGACCTGGAAATGACCGAGATGCTCCTGAACGCCGGCGCCAAGGCGTCGGCCGCCAATCAGTCGGGCGCCACGCCGATGTTGCTGGCTTCGATGAATGGCAGCCCCGCGATTCTCGAGCGCCTGATTCAGGCGGGCGCCGACCCCAACGCGTCGGTATCCGAAACCGGGGACACTCCCCTCATGATGGCGGCCCGTACAGGTAAGGTGGACGCAGTCAAAGTGTTGCTGGATCACGGAGCGAAAGTAAACACCAAGGAAACCTGGGGCGGCACCACAGCCCTTATGTGGTCTGTGGCCGAACTGCATCCGGACGTGGCCAGGCTGCTGGTCGAGCATGGCGCGGACGTCAATGCCAAATCCAACTTCGTACCTTCGGCCTCCGGCAGGGGATTCGAAGGAACGTCTGCGGTCTCGCCGAAATCCAATCAGTCCACCGAGGAATTTGCCAGCGGTTGGATGACGCCGCTGATGTTCGCCGCACGGGAGAACGACCTGGAATCCGCGCGCATCCTCATCCAGGCCGGAGCCGACGTCAATGCGCTTGGGGCGGACGGCAAGGACGCTCTGGGACTGGCGCTTTTCGATGGAAGCTACGATGTGGCATCTCTGCTCATCGATAGCCACGCCAACGTGAACCATGCCGACGCGCAACGATTCACGCCCTTATTCTGGGCTGTGGATCGCCGCAACATGGAGACTGCGCCGAACTTCCCCTGGATGGTCACCACCGACCCGCTTCCCCTCATCAAAAAGCTTCTGGATGCCGGAGCGAATCCGAATGCGCTGGTGAACAACACACCGAGGGCCCGTATGCGCGAAGGCTCGCCTCGTATCGTCTACGCGACTGCGTTGATGCGCGCGGCCTTTGCCGGTGATATCGAACTCGTCAAGCTGCTGCTTGCTCACGGCGCCGACCCGCATATTCAATCCAGTGACCGCGAGACCACCCTCGCGGCCGCCTGTGGTCTCGCATTCATTAACGGCTATCACCGGCAGAGGCCGTCCGCCGAACGGCTGGAAGTCGTAAAGCTGATGGTCGATTTGGGCGAAGATATCAATCACGCCGACAGCTACGGCATCACTCCCCTGATGGCGGCGGCCAATCTCGGCGATATCAACATCGTTCGCTACCTGATCGATAAAGGCGCCGACCTCAGCGCCCACGATCTCGGGAAAAAGAATGATGGCAACTTCGGTTCGAGCGTGGAGCCTCTCATGCCGGTTGACTATGCGATTGGCGTGGGAACGTTCGTGCCCAACAATGCCGTGATCATGCACGAGGACGTCGTAAAGCTGATGAGCGACATCATGAAACAGCGCGGCATCAAGCACACCACGTCGGAATGCACACTGCGAGGGTTCACCTGCAGTATCGCCGATGTAGATCCCAAGACGGCCACACCGGCCGAGATCGCCAAAATCCGAAAGATCCAAACCGGATATCAGGTGGACGGCATCACCGGCGGCCTCGCCGTCCAGGATCAACAGAAGAAAGGCAAATAAGTCCAACCGGCGGTCAACTGATCGCAGTCAACCGCGATTTCGGCGGCGTCCGGAATCTCCCCTCCTGCAACAGGCTGCCGCGCAACCGCCCTGGTCGCAGCTCGGTGAGAACCAAAGGTCTAGGCGCAGCGTTACGGCGGTTGCGACCTATGCACAGTCTGTTATCTGCTATGCTTGCCGCTGTACCGTGCGAGGCAAGATGAAGATCGATCCCGCAACTTGGCCCATCCTGTCTAAGCTGTTAGACGAATGGCTCGATCTGCCTACGGACTCGCGCTCGCAGTGGCTTGCGGACCTCGGACCTGAGTACTCCGAGCTCCTGCCTACGTTGCGCCAGTTGCTGGCCTTCCAGGAACCCCCCAACAAGGATTTCCTCGAGACGATTGCGAGAGTAGAAGGGGCTTCAGTGACCTTATCCCCCGGCCAGCGGCTCGGCGCCTTTCGCATTCTTTCCACTATCGGCCGTGGCGGCATGGGGGTTGTCTACTGCGCCGAACGGGACGACGGAAAATTCGAGCAACGGGTGGCAATCAAGGTCGTATCCGGCGGCCCGAGTACTCCGGCGATCGTTGAACGTTTTCAGCGGGAATACCGCATTCTCGCCGGCCTCGATCATCCCAACATCGCCCGCCTACTCGACGCCGGCGCAACCGAAGAGGGGCTTCCTTACTTCGTCATGGAATATGTCGAGGGCCGTTCCATCGACCGCTACTGCGAGGAGCGCAAGCTTTCCGTTTCGGACCGGCTCCGTCTGGTTCTTCAAGTCTGTGACGCAGTTCAGTACGCACATCAAAAGCTGATCGTTCACCGCGATCTGAAGCCCGATAACATCCTGGTTACCGGACACGGGGTCCCGAAGTTGCTGGATTTTGGGATCGCCAAGGTGCTGAGCGAGT
>Ga0070741_10011275_pt1 | contig 16560 bp, 13 predicted proteins | sample Coa_R1_4_FD_66440 | JGI IMG/M metagenome (GOLD analysis project Ga0070741, IMG submission 66440) | Surface soil microbial communities from Centralia Pennsylvania, which are recovering from an underground coalmine fire - Coalmine... | ecosystem: Environmental > Terrestrial > Soil > Unclassified ...
CAGTTGCGAGAGGGTCTGATCGACCGCCTGAATATTCATCTCGACGACTTCATCGCCCTTGCTGCCGTAGCTCTTTCTGATCGCCTGCTTGATGGCGGCAATCGCCGCGTCGCGCGGCAGCACGCCCGCAAGCGCGAAGAAACAGACCTGCATCACCGTGTTGATGCGGTTGCCCATCCCGCTTTCGCGCGCGACTTTCGCCGCGTCAATGACGTGGAACTGAATCTGCTTTCCGACGATCTGTTCCTGCATCGGGCGCGGCAGGTGATCCCAGACTTCCGACGGCGCAAGTGGCGTGTTGAGCAGAAACGTCCCGCCCGGCACGAGCGGAGTGAGCATGTCGTAGCGCTCCAGAAAGACCGGCTGGTGACAGGCGACGAAGCTGGCCTGAGTGATCAGGTAGCTCGAACGGATCGGCTGCGGCCCGAAGCGCAGGTGCGAAACCGTCATCGCGCCCGATTTTTTGGAGTCGTAAACGAAATACCCCTGGGCGTAATTGTCGGTGTTCTCGCCGATGATCCTGATCGAATTTTTATTCGCACCGACCGTCCCGTCCGCGCCCAGCCCGTAGAACAGCGCGCGAACCACCGTATCCGGCTCGGTCGAGAAGCCCTCGTCGTAAGGCAGGCTCGAATGCGTCAGGTCGTCGTTGATGCCGACGGTGAAATGATTCTTCGGGCGTTCGAGCGAGAGGTGATCGAAGACCGCCCTGGCCATCGCCGGCGTGAATTCCTTCGAGGCCAGCCCGTAACGCCCGCCCACGACCCTGGGAGCGGATTGCAACTCTCCCCAGCCCTGACTGATGCCTTCGTGAATGGCCGTGACGCAATCGAGGTAAAGCGGCTCGCCGGCGCTGCCCGGTTCTTTCGTCCGATCAAGCACGGCAATGGCTCTGGTCGAAGCGGGGAGCGCCTCGATGAAGCGCCTGACATCGAACGGGCGGTACAGGCGGACTTTGAGCAGGCCGACTTTTTCGCCGCGCGCGTTGAGGTAATCAACCGTCTCGTGCGCCGTTTCAGCGCCCGACCCCATCAGCACGATGACGCGTTCGGCGTCGGGCGCGCCGTGGTACTCGAACAGGCGGTAGCTCCGCCCCGTGAGTCGTGCGAATCTGTCCATCGCCCGCTGAGTAATGTCCGGGCAGGCGTCGTAGAAGGGATTGACCGTCTCGCGCGCCTGAAAGTAAACGTCGGGATTCTGCGCCGTACCGCGGACGACGGGGTGATCGGGCGAGAGTGCGCGCGCTCGGTGGGCGAGTACGAGTTCCGTGTCAATCATCTGGCGCAGGTCGTCGTCGGAGAGCATCTCGACCTTCGCCACCTCGTGCGAGGTGCGGAAGCCGTCGAAGAAATGCAGGAACGGGACGCGCGATCCGAGCGAGGCCGCCTGGGCGACGAGCGCGAAGTCCATCGCCTCCTGCACCGACGCCGAGCAGATCAGCGCGAAGCCCGTCGTCCGCGCCGCCATCACGTCGCTGTGGTCGCCGAAGATCGAAAGCCCCTGCGCCGCGAGCGCCCGCGCCGCGACGTGAAAGACCGCCGGAGTCAGCTCGCCGGCGATCTTGTACATGTTCGGGATCATCAGCAGGAGGCCCTGCGAGGCGGTGAAGGTCGTGGTCAGGGAGCCGGTCTGCAGCGCCCCGTGAACGACGCCCGCCGCGCCGCCCTCGCTCTGCATTTCGACGACTGACGGGACGGCGCCCCAGAGGTTGGGCTTTGTGGCCGAAGCCCACGCGTCGGACCATTCGCCCATCGGTGATGAGGGTGTGATCGGGTAGATGGCGATCACTTCACTCAGGCGGTAAGCCACGTCTGCCACGGCTTCATTGGCGTCAATTGTCTTTTGGACTCTCATCCTTCAGTCTCCGGAGCTCCGGGCCAGTTTCATCTCCGCCCCCTTCAGGCGCTCTTCAATAAGTTCTGCCGCCAGGCTCAGGAAGTCCTGAGCGGTGATGATCCCGACCAGGCGGCCGTCGTCAGTAACGGGCAGGCAGCCGATGTTGTGCCGGCGCATGATCTCGATTGCCTCGATGGTCGGGGTGTCGGGCGTGACCGTCACCGGGTGAGGTTTCATGATCTCTTTCACGGCGACCGGCGCGGTCTGCTGCCCCGTCATCCCGCGGGACATCAGGTGGAGCAGGTCGCGGTGTGAAACCACGCCGACCAGCAGCCCGTCGTCGTCCTCGACCGGCACATGCCGCACGTGTTTCCAATCCATCACGCTCGCCGCCAGATCAACCAGATCGTCGGGCCGCACCGTGAAGAGGTCGGTGGACATAAACTGGCCGACCGTCTGATAGCTCTGACCCCAGTCCTGCGCTCCCTGGAGCGAAGCCACGGGCCACGTGTGAACGGGTGAGCCGCGCTGCTGCTCGTCAAGCGCCGTCGCTGCGAGCGCCCGGTAACGCTGCTCGCGCGTCCCTTTCCCGCCCATCGCGGCCAGCGACCGCAGCGCCCACAGCGACCCGGTCTGCTCGCGCCGCACCCGCTCCTCGATCAGCCCCAGGTAACGGCCGTTGTCTTCGGCGGCGATGCCGGCCCGCGCGAGCCCTTCGCGCGCCAGCGGCAGCAGGTGTTCGAGGATCAGTGTTGACGCGGGCGTACTGCGCCAGCCCGGCCAGGTGAATTGCGCCTTGAGGCCCTGCCTGGCCGCCGCGAGGAAATTTTCCCGGGCGTCATCGAACGACATCAGCCGATCTATCTCGCCGTATTCGCCGGGCAGTGCCGACATCAGGCCGAGGAAGAAGGCGGCGTTGGCAATTTCGTCGGGAATCGAAGGGCCCGCGGGCAGGGCGCGCATCTCGATGCGCAGGTGCGGGCGACCGTCAATGATGCCGTAGCAGGGGCGGTTCCAGCGCCAGACCGTGCCGTTGTGCAGCCGCAGCGCGGCCAGCCCGGGCAATTCGCCCCGGGCCAGCACCGCGAGCGAATCCTCCTCGATCTTCTTCGTCAGGATGACGCGGAAGCGCGCGATCTCTTCGCGGAAGATTTCGAGGACCGATTCCTTCACCCACCCCTGACCGAAACTGACGCGGGGCGGGTGGCCGCGCATCTGCCGCGAACTCGAACGCTCGTCCACCGAGTGCTGGAAGAGCGCGATCCGCGTCTCATGCCACAGCCGGCGGCCGAGCAGCAGCGGCGAATTGGTCGCGACCGCCAGCACCGGCGCGAGGATCGCCTGCGCCAGGTTGTAAAGCCGGGCGAACTCCTGCGGCCCGACCTGCAGGTGGACCTGAAAGCTCGTGCAGCACGCTTCGAGCATCAGGTTATCGTGCGTGACCCGCAGCTCGTCGAGCCCCTTGAGGTAAACGTTGAAGGTGCCGCCGCGCATCCGAGTCATCACCCGGTTCATCTCCTCGTAGCGCGGGAGGGGAGTCAGGTTGTCGAGCGTCAGGTCGGACTGGCGCAGCGTCGGCAGGATGCCGGCGAGCAGCACGTCGGCCCCGCAGCCCCGGGCGGCCCGGCGCGCTGCGTCAACAGCTTCCGCCGTCTCTCGTTCGAGCGCGTCGAGGCAGCGGCCTTCAAAAAAACGCGGGGTGAGGTTGGCTTCCAGATTGAACCTGCCAATTTCGGTCGTCAGTCGCGCGTCGCCCGCCCGCTGCAACACTTCCATCACCACCGGGGCGGGCCGCATCCGGCTGTCCACGAGAAACATCTCCTGCTCAGCGCCGATGCGCCGCACGTCGCTTTCGATCAGGCCGGTTTCGAGCATCTGCTGGAGCGCCGACAAATCGGCCAGCAGCGCTTTCATGAAGCTTCGGGCCTGACGGTCTTCGTGTTCGGTGGAAACGTCGTGTTCGCCCATAATGTTGCAGGCTCGATGTCGGGCACTCCAGGGCCCGGGGTACACAGAATCTCCGGCCCGCCGTTAACCTCCGGCGGCCGGGGCGAAATCGAGCATCTCACGCTGCCAGGCCAGATCGGCCCGCAGGAAGCCGCCCAGCGCTTCAAAGAGTCTCTGGTAAAAATCGGACGAGGTGTTTGCCCGCACGCCCTCCTGCACCTGCCTGTACCATCCGCTCAGGTGCTGTTGCAGGAAATCGTACTGCGCGACCTGACAGGCCAGCGCCTCGTTGGGGTCGGCTGACTGTCCCTCCAGATAAGTCAGGCACTGCATGAATTCCAACTGGGCCGACAGGTGATCCGGCTGCCACCGGAACTCATCGTGCGGGTCGTAGCCGAAGAAGTCATAGAAGGAGATCAGTTCCTCCCAGTCGCCGTCAAAAAAACTGTTCCTCGCTGACCCTTCGCGGATCGGCACCGGCGTGCCGCCCGTGCCCGCTTCAAACAGTCTCGCGTATTCGCCCTTCAGGGCGGTGAAACCTTCCCCGGTCAGGCGCTCTTCCGCTTTGGCCAGGGCGTAGAAATCAATCTCATACGGCAGAGCCTCCTCGACCTCTTCCAGGGCGTAAGGCAGGTCCGCGGGCAGGAAGTGATCGGGGTCCGTCGCAAGGTGATCCGGCGAGGCAGTCAGCCGGGAGAAGAGCCCGTAGGCCGCACTCCGGGCAATCGCGCTCTCTTTGTTTCGTTCTTCCCGAAATGTAATTCCCGACCCTGCAACCACCGGACAAACGGTCATCATAATTCGGTCCTCCTCGTCATCGGGCTGTCAGGTTAATCAGGTAAAACGGCGCCCTCAGGTAATCAGCGTTGCAGTAGTTATGCCAGGCCGGGGCGGGGAAAATTGCCGGGTTATTGGTCAGAAGGGGGTAATTGCAGGAGGTTTCACTGAGGCATTTCTCGCAGGGGGTGGGCAAAATCCCGGACGGTTGTGAGAATTCACTCCCCAGCGGATCATTCGGCCGGCGGATTTCCAACCACATCATCAATCAACCTTTGTGCCCGAAAATTGCGGTTGTCAACGCGGGTCGGTGCCTGTCCCGTACCGACCCGTCACCCAAAGGAGAAAACATGACAACTGAAGTTGAGGCCGGCCAGTCAGCATCAACCGTTTACGGCCCGGTCGAGTCGTGGCGCCTTGGCCGGTCGCTGGGCGTTGATCTGCTCTGTGTCAATTCGATCTGTTCGTTCAAATGCATTTACTGCCAGCTCGGGCGGATCAACCTCCACACGATGACGCGGCGGATTTTTGTGCCGACCGAAAGGGTGATGGCCGACCTGAGGGCGAGCGCGTGGCAATCAGCCGACGTCATCACGCTCTCGGGCAACGGCGAGCCGACGCTCGCGGCCAACCTGGGCGAAGTGATTCGCGGGGTCAGGCGCTTCACGGGCAAGCCGGTCGTCGTGCTGACCAACGCGACGACTCTGAATGACCCGGCGGTGAGGTGTGAGCTGGCCGGGGCCGATAAAATCTTCTGCAAACTGGATGCGGCCGACGAGCGGACGTTCAGGCTCATCAACCGCCCGGTCGAAGGCGTGACGCTGCACAGCGTCATCGAAGGCATCAAAAAACTGAGGACGGAATACCCGGGCTGGCTGGCGGTGCAGACGATGCTCATGCCGATCAACAGCTGGGAACTGGAAGAACTCGCGGCACTGCTCAGGAAACTCCGCCCGGATGAGGTCCAGCTCAACACCCCGCTGCGCCCCGTCCCCCGCGAGTGGTCAGTCGCGACGCGCGGGAATCATTCCCCCGGCGCGCCGAATTCCGCCCGGCTCAAAGTGATTGATCGTGACGAAGCCGAGCGCATCAGGAAAATGCTGCACGAGATGACCGGGCTCAGAGTCGTTTCTGTTTACCGGCAGAACTGAGGCGCGCGCTGTCCGGTTAGTGACGATGGCAGGCCGGGGCGGACGATTGGGCAAGCGGTGTTGAGGGCAGCTCCGGACTGAGGTAAGGAATGCCCAGCGACAATCCGCGCACGATCAGCAGCACCGCGACCAGGCCCGTGCCGAGCGGCAGCAGGCGGCGGATGGACGCACGCGAATCAGGTGAAAAGAATCCCGGCGCGAGCGAGACCGCCAGCATCGCGGGCAATGTCCCCAGGCCGAAGAGCGCCATGAACGCCGCGCTCGCCGTCACGCTCGATTGCGCGAGCGCCCCGGCCAGCCCGACATAGACGAATCCGCACGGCAGGAGGCCGTTGAGCGCCCCCATCCCGAATTGCGCGGCGAAACGGTGCGAGCGCATGAGCGGTGAGAACCACGATTTCAGGTTTGCGATGCCGCCGGCCGCCGCGCGCGACGCCGCCACGCGCCGGGTCAACTGCTTCGGCAGCACGAGCCAGAGCAGAATTACTACGCCGGTGCCAATCGAGAGCGCCTGCTGCACGCCGGCCAGCCGCGCCGCGCTCCCCGCGAGCCCGAACGCCGCGCCGAGCAGCGCGTACGTCGTCACGCGACCGAGGTTGTACAACACGCGTCCGGCGTGGAAGTGGCCGCGCGCGTTGCCCGCGCGTGGCAGCGCGAGCGCGAGCGGCCCGCACATCCCGACGCAGTGCAGTGACCCGAAAAGCCCCAGTGCCAGTGCCGCCCACAGTCCCATTATTACCTCACCGTCAGTGAATACTCGTTGTAATATCCCCGCCCGCCCGACTGCCAGTGCAGCTTCGCGCGCCAGTAACCTTTCGCCAGTTTGTCAGCCGGAATGAGCTGACGGCCCCCGGCGTCGGGCGCAAGCGTGACCTCGCGATCGAGCGAAGAGTCTGACGGGCGATAAAGCGTGAGCGTCCCGCGAACGTCAGTGAGCGCGGCAGGGAAGCGCGCTTCGATGAATCTGCCGTCAGTGGTCAGCTGGCACGTGACCTGCTGCCCCATCGCATTCGTCTGTCGCAGGCGCTCGATCTGCTGCTCACAGGTGACCTCTTTCTCGTAGTAATCCTTCGAGACCAGCTCGACTTTCTGCGTCAGCGAAAAGGCCACCACGCCGAGCGTCGCCAGCGCGAAGATCGAATAGACCGCGGCGATGCCGTAGCCCCAGAGCGATTTGCGTTGCGCGGTATTATCAGGAGGCATAGGGAAATCTCCACTTTGTATGTTACGCGTCACTGTCAGTTCGCCTTCAGTGCCAGAAATCTGGTATCCACTTCTTTCAGCAGTTGCCCGTCTGAATAGACGCCGAATTTCACATTCGTATCTGCTGAAGTGATCTCTTCTGCGGGCAGCGCGAGGAAGAATCGCCCGCCGCGCTCGCTCAGGCGCGGCACCGACGACATTTCGCCCAGCATCGTGACCGCGCCACGCCGCGGGGAGAGCAGCCTGACCTCGACCGGCACGTCATACGAATGCTTGTTGACGACCTGTAAAACGTAGAAGTTGATGAAATCGCCGTTGGCCTGCCGCTCGGACACCGTCCCCGCCTGGCGCAGGATCAGCACTTCGGTCATCGGGCGCGTCAGCAGGAAATACGCGAAGAGGGAAGTGATCAGAACCCAGACCGCCGCGTACCCGATGACACGCGGCGTGATCCAGCGTGCGAGGCCCGCCTCCACCGCCGTCTGTGAAGTCAGGCGGATCAGGCCGCGCGGCTTTCTGACCTTGTCCATCACCGCGTCGCAGGCGTCAATGCACGCCGTGCAGTTGACGCATTCGAGCTGGATGCCGTTGCGAATGTCAATCCCGGTCGGGCAGACCTCCACGCACTGATGACAGTCAACACAGTCGCCGCGCTGCGGCAGCGGATCGTTGCTCCGGAGCCGCCGGTCAATCCTGACGAGCTTCCCGCGCGGCTCGCCGCGTTTGAAGTCGTAGGTCACGACGACTGTATTCTCGTCCATCAGCGCCGACTGGTACCGCCCGTACGGGCAGACGACGATGCAGGCCTGCTCGCGGAACCAGGCGAACACGCCGTAAAACAGAAAACTGAAGAGCAGCATGAACGCGAGCCCGACCACGTGCCGCCCGGGCGGGTCGGTGACGATCCGCCAGAGTTCGTCGCCGCCGATGAGGTAGGCCAGAAACGTGTTGCCGATCAGAAACGAGAGGCCGAAGAAGATGGCGTGCTTCGCGCCTTTCTTTATCAGCTTCGCCGGTGTCATCGGCTCCGAGTCGAGCCGGCGCTGCCTGAGGTGGCTGCCCTCGATGAGGTATTCGATCCGGCGAAAGAGCATCTCCAGAAAGACCGTCTGCGGGCAGAGCCAGCCGCACCAGACCCTGCCGAACAGGGCGGTGAAGAGAAAGATCGAAACCAGCAGCGTCAGGGCCCCGAGTACCACGAGGTAAAAGTCCTGCGGGAAAAAAGCCAGGCCGAACAGGACGAACCGTCGCCCGATCAGGTCGAAGAGCATAAACGGGTGGCCGTCCACGCGGATGAACGGCGCGCCGAACAGGAAGGCGAGCAGGAAAACGCTGACGACCGTCCGCGCCGTGTAAAATCTGCCGGCCGGCTGCTTCGGGTAAAGCCACTTCCGCCCGCCGTCTTTTTCAAGGCTTGTGGTTCGTTCGCGAAAACTTTCCGGCGCGTCTGCTGGTACATCTGTGAGTGACATCATCCCTCTCACCGGCTTCTTCGATCACGGCTCCGGGCTGCGGGCTCACTTTTTCCGCTCATCCTTTTTGCCATCGTGTTTCTCGCGTCTCTCATGATCGTCCTTCCCGGCCTTCTCTTCTTTCTCCTTCGCCGCGTCTGCCTGGGCCTGATCGCCGCCGCACTGGACGTCGCGTTCCGGGTCAATGGGCTTGGGGTTGGGCGGATTCGACCCCTTCTTTGAAAGGATGAAGCTCGCGACCTGGAGTACCTGCTGGTCGGTGAGCCGGGCGCCCGTCCCGTAAGGCAGCATCCCTTTGTCCCGGAAGCCGGTGGTGATGTTCTTCATAATGGTCCGCAGGTCGCATCCATGAATCCAGTAATCATCCGTCAGGTTCGGCCCGACCTGACCGCCGAGGTCTGAGCGGTGGCAGGTGAAGCAGTTATTGGTCGCGCCCGTAAAAATAATCCGGCCCGCATCGAGCGAGGCAAAGTCTGTGAGCGGCTCAATCGGCCCCTGGGCCTGGGCCTCGGCGCCCTCCGGCTCGTGCGTGAAGGCCGCGACTTCGCTCCGGTATTCGTCTTTTGACGACGGCCCCCAGGCGAGGTGGTAATTCACCATATAACAAACCGCGAACACTACCGTGATCACGAAGCCGACGAACCACCACAGCGGCAGGTCGTTGTCGAGTTCCTGAATCCCATCCGCCTCATGATCCTGAAGCAGTTTCTCATTGGCAGACATAGTGCTTTTTATTCCTCCTGATGATTCTGTGTGGCCGGTGTCGTCGCGTTGTCCGCGTCAAGCGGCAGATCCGCCATTCTCTTCAGGTGCGCCTTGTCGGCCTTGAAAAACCACACGACCACCGCAGTAAAAAACAGTATGAAGATCAGCATTGAAATCACTGGATAAATCTCGATGCCCTGGATGGCCTGCAACACGTTCTTGTACATCTTCCCCTCCGGTTATTTTCTGGCAGTCTCCTGCGGGCCGGCCTGCCTGGCGGCAAGTGGCGGCACCGGTTTCTGCACTTTGATATCCGTGCCGAGGCGTTGCAGGTACGCGATCAGCGCGATGATCTCGGCATCGGCTGCGACGTTGACGCCTTCCCTCTTCAGGTTCGCAGCTATTTGCGCCGCCTGCGCCTGAGCGTCGGCGACCGCCTGCGCCTCATAACCTTCCGGGTAAGGCACGCCGAGCCTGCGCAGCGTGATGATCTTGCCTTCGGTGTGGCTGAGGTCGAGCTTCTGATCGTAGAGCCACGCGTAGGCAGGCATAATCGAATTCGGCGAGGTCGAGCGCGGGTCTTTCATGTGCAGGTAATGCCACGAGTCCGGATACTTCCCGCCCACGCGGTGCAGGTCGGGGCCGGTGCGCTTCGACCCCCAGAGGAACGGGTGGTCGTAGACGAACTCCCCGGCCTTCGAGTAATCGCCGTAACGCTCGGTCTCGGAGCGGAACGGGCGCACCATCTGCGAGTGGCATCCGACGCAGCCTTCGCGGATGTAGAGGTCACGTCCCTCGACTTCGAGCGGTTTGTACGGGTGGACGCTCGCGATGGTCGGGACGTTCGATTTGACGAGCGCGGTCGGCATATACTCAAGCACGCCCCCGACCAGCACGGCCACTAGTGACAGCACGGTGAAGCGCAGTGGGCGGCCTTCGAGGAAGCGGTGATACGCGACTTTCTTCTCGGCCAGGACCTGCTCGGTCTTCACGCGCTCGAGCGCCGGGGCTTCCGCGGCTTCGTCGGCCACTAATTTGCCCTGTCTCGCCGTCCTGTAGAGGTTGTACGTGGCGAAGAGGGCGCCAACGATGTAAAGCGTCCCGCCCACGACGCGCAGCATGTACATCGGCAGGATCTGCGTCACGGTTTCGAGGAAGTTCGGGTAACGGAGCGCGCCCTCGGCGGTGAACTCCTTCCACATCAGGCTCTGCGTGATACCGGCCACGTACATCGGGATCACGTAAAAGAGGATCCCGAGCGTGGCGAACCAGAAGTGCGCGTTCCCGAGCTTCTTCGAGAAGAGTTCAGTCCGGTAGATCCGGGGGATGATGTAATAGAGCATCGCGAAGGCGAGCCCGCCGTTCCACGTGAGCGCGCCCAGGTGAACATGCCCGATGGTGTAGTCAGTATAGTGCGTGATCGCGTTGACGTTCTTGAGCGACATCATCGGCCCCTCGAACGTCGCCATGCCGTAAGCCGTGATGCCGATCACCAGGAATTTCAGCTCAACACTTTCGCGCACCTTGTCCCACGCGCCGCGCAGTGTGAGCAGCCCGTTGATCATCCCGCCCCACGACGGCGCGATCAGCATCACCGAAAACACAGTCCCGAGCGACTGCGCCCAGTCCGGCAACGACGTGTAGAGCAGGTGGTGCGGCCCCGCCCAGATGTAAAGGAAGATCAAAGCCCAGAAGTGAATGATCGAGAGCCGGTATGAATAGACCGGCCGGCCGGCGGCTTTCGGGATGAAGTAGTACATGATCCCGAGGAACGGCGTCGTCAGGAAAAACGCGACCGCGTTGTGACCGTACCACCACTGCACGAGCGCGTCCTGCACTCCGGCATAGGCCGAATAGCTTTTCAGGAAGGTGACAGGCAACTCCAGCGAGTTGACCACGTGCAGCAGCGCGACCGTGATGAACGTGGCGATGTAAAACCAGATGGCGACGTACATGTGCCGCTCGCGCCGCCGGAAGATCGTCCCCATCATATTGACGCCGAACGCCACCCAGACGAGCGTGATCGCGATGTCAATCGGCCACTCCAGCTCCGCGTACTCCTTGCTCGTCGTGAAGCCCAGGGGGAGTGTGAGCGCGGCGGATACGATGATGAGCTGCCACCCCCAGAAATGAATCCGGCTGAGCGTGTCGCTGAACATCCGCGCCTTGCAGAGTCGTTGCAGCGAGTAATAGACGCCGACGAAAATGGCGTTGCCGGCGAAGGCGAAGATCACGGCGTTCGTGTGCAGCGGGCGCAGCCGCCCGTATGAAAGCTGGGGGATGGAGCCGAGAAACCCCGGCGCTGTCAGCTTGATGGCGACGATCAGGCCGACCAGAAACCCGACTATTCCCCACACAACCATGGCGATGGCGAAGTCCCTGACGATTTTGTTGTCGTACTCGAACTTCTCCACGCGCAGGCTCTCACTCTGCATAAGTTATTCCTCCGAATGACTCGATGATTTGGTCGAGGATGATTTCGTCTGCGGCTCGTCGAAGAGCATTCTGACGGCGGGCGTGTAGCGGTCTTCGTACTGACCGGACCTGACGGCCCAGACGAAGGCCCCGAGAAACAGCAGGGCGACGATCAGACTGAACACGATGAGCATAAAAAGCACTTCCATCGCAAAAATCCTCACCCGTGACTTGAGCATTTACCGTGCCTCGCTCCCGGCGCTTGTAAATTGAATTGCCTGTGGTGTTGTGTGCGGGAATTTCCGCTTCCGGGTGAGGAATTTTGCGTGGGGCGCTGAAAATGTCCCCTCAGGAATGGTGACATTCAGAAGCTGTTTGAAGGCGCGCCTTCGCTTCGCTCTCCGTCCCCGAAGGGGACAAATTCAATAGCCGTGGGTGAAACCCACGGAGAAGAGGCAACACGACCCCCAACCCTGAAAGGGTTGTAGTTGTTGAATGTGATCTGCGACCCCTTCAGGGTCGAAAAACTATGGTGCTGCCTTCCGTGGGTTTCACCCACGGCTATTGAATCCCGGCCCTGAAAGGGCCGAAATCGGCACTTCTCAAATTACCTGTGCGCTACGCTACACGGTGCGGGAGAAGATCTGATTTTGCGGCTGCGGCTTTCTGTTCAGGTAAGCATCAAACACCATCGCCACGTTGCGGATGAAAATGCGCCCGAGCGCGGTGACTTCGATCCGGTCAGGCGTGACGCGCAGCAGCCCGTCGCGCTCCAGTTCACTCAGCCGCGGCAGTTCGGGCGCAAAGTAATCATTGAAGCTGATGCCGAATTCACGTTCAATCTCTGACCTGACCAGGACGCAATGACACAGCAGGCGGTTGATGACCGCGCGCCGCAGCTTGTCATCAGTGTTCACGCGCATCCCGCGCATCGTCGCGAGATGCTGCGCTTCAACCGCCGCGTAATACTTCGGCAGTTCGCGCCAGTTCTGGGCGTAGGTGTCTTCGAGCGCACTGATCGAACTGACGCCCATCCCGTACAGGTCGCAGCCGCCCCTGGTCGTGTAGCCCTGAAAGTTGCGGTGCAGCGTGCGGTCATCCTGCGCGCAGCACAGCTCGTCTTCCGGCCTCGCGAAATGATCCAGACCGATGTAGCGGTAGCCGGCTTCGGTGAGCTTCTCGATGGCCGTGTGAAAGATGCGGAACTTCTCGAACCCCTCGGGCAGGTGGCGGGCGAAGCTGCCCTGCTGCTTCTTGAGCCAGGGCACGTGCGCGTAGCTGAAGAGCGCGATCCGGTCGGGGTTAATCGCGATGACCTTGTCCACGGTCTCGGCGAAGCTCCCGACCGTCTGGTGCGGCAGGCCGTAGATCAGATCAATGTTGATACTCTCGAAACCGAGTCCGCGGCAGTAATCAAAGAGCCCTCTGGTCATCTCGTAAGGCTGGATGCGCCGCACGGTCTGCTGCACGAGCGGGTTGAAATCCTGCACGCCCATGCTCAGCCTGTTGAAGCCGAGGCGGCGCAGCACGCGGCACTGCTCCTGGGTGGTGGCTCGCGGGTCAATTTCGATGCCGATTTCGGCGTCGGGCGAGAGTTCAAACCGGGTGCTGATGTGATTGAAGAGTTCTTCAATCTGCGCGGCGGAAATGTAAGTCGGTGTGCCCCCGCCCCAGTGCAACTGCCTGACCGGGCGGCCCGGCGCGACCTGCCGGCTGACGCAGTCAATCTCGCATTTGAGGTGATCGAGATAGGGGGCGGCGACCTCGTGGTTTTTGTTGATGATGACGTTGCAGCCGCAGTATAGGCAGAGCGACTCGCAGAAGGGGAGGTGGAAGTAGAGCGAGACCGGCGCGGCTTTGGCGTTCGCCGCCGCGAATGCCTCGACGAGTTCGGCGGGGCCGAAACTGTCGTCCCATTCCGGCGCGGTCGGGTAGCTCGTGTAACGCGGCCCGGGCTGATTATATTTATCGAGCAGAGCGGGCGTGACCGCGGCCCGCTCTCCGTTAAGGTTGATTTCGACGGTCTCTTTCATTGGACGATCTCTTTCTCTCTGAGCTTCATTGCGCCCCACGCGATGGCGATCACCGAAAGTGAGCTGACGGGCATGAAGATCGCAGTGACCAGCGGCGAAAGCCTGCCCGTCACCGCGAACGTCAGGCCGACCGCGTTATAGACAAGCGAAACGAGGAAGCACGCGAGGAGTACTCGTAGCGCGTAGCGCGCAAAGCCGATGTAAACGGGCAGGCGCTGCAAATTATCCGCCGCCAGAATCGCGTCGCAGGCGGGCGAGAAGGCGCCCGTGTCTTCGGCCAGGGCAATGCCGACGTTGCTTTGCTTCAGGGCCCCGGCGTCGTTCAGCCCGTCGCCGATCATCCCGACCACTTTGCCCTGATCCTGAAGTTTCTTTACAAAGCGCAGTTTGTCTTCGGGCGACTGGTGGAAGGCCAGACGGCGCGCGTCGGCGAAGAGGGGTTCGAGTCGCGCGCGCCCGTGATCGTTGTCGCCGGAGAGCAGGTAAAGCTCGCGTTCGGGTGCGAGCGCGGCAAAGAGCCCGTCCAGGCCGTCGCGGTAAGCGTTGCCGACGCGGAAGCCGCCTCGGTATGTGCCGTTAAGCTCCAGACAGACCAGAGATGTTTTGCCGTCCGGCGGAGGCATTATCCCGGTGCGTTCGGCGATCCACGCCGCCGAACCGAGCGCGACGGCGAGCCCGCCCGCCCCGGCTTCGACGCCGCGACTTGCGACCTCGCGGAAGTGCGCCACGTCCGCCGCGCGCGCGTCGCCGAGTGACGAGAGAATCCGCCGCCCGAGCGGGTGCGTCGAGTGTTTCAGCACTGCGGCGATGACAGCGCGTTCATCGTCCGAAAGCGGCGCGCCGTCGAAGCGAACATCGCCCTGCTCCGAGCGCGTCAGCGTCCCTGTCTTGTCGAAGACGATGGCATCGAGCGCGGCGAGGTCGGGCACGACGCCGACATTTTTCAGATAAAACTTCGCCTTGCCAAAAATCGCAACCGCCGCGCCGAGCGTGAACGGCGCGGCCAGCGTGAGCGCACACGGGCAGGCGATGATCAGCACGGCTGTAAAGACGCTGATCGCCTTATCAACGTCGGGCAGCCGGTAGAGCGCGGCCCCGGCGGCGATAATGCCCACGATGATCGTGAAGTATTTGCCGAACGCGTCGGAAAGATCCACAAGCGACGAGCGCTTCTCCTTGCGGAAAGCCTCATCGTTCCAGAGTTGTGTGAGGTAGCTGTGTGAGACTTCCTTCGTCACTTCGAGTTCGGCGCCCGCGCCGGCCACGCGCCCGCCCGCGTACACCACGGCGCCGCCCGTCACCTCGACCGGCTCCGATTCGCCCGTCACGAAGCTGTAATCAATCCGCGCCTCGGGCGAAAGCAGCACGGCGTCGGCGGGCACGAGTTCACGATTCCGCACGAAGATACGGCTGCCGACACTGAGTTTTGAGACGGGCACCGAGCGTTCGCTGCCGCCCTCAATCGTCGTCACCGAGAGCGGGAAGTACGAGGCGTAATTGCGATCAAAGGAGAGTGAATCGAATGTTTTTTTCTGAAAAAGTTTCCCGATCAGGAGGAAGAAGACGAGACCTGTGAAGGAATCCAGATAGCCCGTGCCCGTGCCGCCAAGGATGTCGAAGACGCTGCGCAGGTAGAGCGCCAGGATGCCGAGCGCCACGGGCACTTCGAGCGAGATCCTGCGCCCCCTGAGCGCGTACCACGAGGAGACGAAATAGTCCGACGCGCTGTAGAGCAGCACCGGCGTCGCGAGCGCGATGCTGAGCCAGCCGAAGAGCGTTTTGAATCCAGCGCCGAGCGCGCCCGACCCGTCGAGGTAGTCGGGGAAACTCAGGAGCATGACGTTGCCGAACGCAAAACCGGCCAGCCCGACCTTCAAGTAAAGTTTGCGACTGCCGGAGTCAGCGGGTTGCCTGGTAGCTTTGTCGAGGTGTTCGAGCCGGATGTCCGGCTCGTAGCCGAGCCTGGCGAGCAGTGCGACCACCTCGCGCAGTGAAACCTCGCGTTCGCGGAAGGTGACGGCAATCTCCTTTTTGAGGAAGTTCACCTCAGTGCGCAGCACGCCCGGATTGATCCGGTAGAGGTTTTCGAGCAGCCAGATGCACGACGTGCAGTGGATCTGCGGCAGGCGGAAAGTGGTCTTCGCTATTATTCCGTCGCTGTATTGGATGAGCGCGCGCCGCACCGCCTCATCGTCGAGGTATTCGAAACGTCCGGCGCGCGATTTTTTGAATGAGACGCCGGCCTGCGCCTCGATGTCGTAGTAAGCGCAGAGGTCACTCTCCTGCAGGAGTTCGTAAACCGTCCGACAGCCCGTGCAGCAGAAAGCCCTGCCGCCCGCCGTGACGGAATCATCGTCGCATTCTTCACCGCAGTGAAAGCATAAGGTTCTGACGCCGGGAGGCGCTGTGTCTGTCAGCATATCAATCGGCAGAGTCATGACGCAGGCATAAATAATCCCAGTACCCGTCACTGATCCGGCTCAAAAAGGCGATCCCCGTGATCGCCGACAGGCGTATTTCACGGATCGCCAGTCGTCACCCGAGACAAACAGGCCGGACGACGGGTACTGGGAAAGCAGATATCAAAGGAGAAGGATTGATTACCTCTCCACACTGGTCGCAGGAGCAAGCCTCGTTCCATGTAATCAGGCTGCCCGAACCGCAGGGTTTTACCCGGAAGCTGTGGGCGCCGGGGAAAACAGGTGGGGAATTTCACCCGGCTACCTGAGTGTGATTCCACAATCAGACACGGAAACAGATCCGCAGGGCAACAATCGGCATGGCATCAGCATTGCCGAGTACGCGAATGACGCTGCTCAGACCGGGTCAACAGTTGCTTCCCGCACCCTCACAGCACCTGTTGTTCGGTTGTGACATCCTGCTCCCGCAGTGCCGGCCCGACGCGTTCGAGCGCGGCCTGGAGGTCGGCGACCTGCACGGGCTTGCTGATGTAGTCGTCCATCCCGGCCTCCAGACACTCCTCGCGGTCGCCCTGCATCGCGTTCGCAGTCATCGCGATAA
>Ga0070741_10011276_pt1 | contig 16560 bp, 13 predicted proteins | sample Coa_R1_4_FD_66440 | JGI IMG/M metagenome (GOLD analysis project Ga0070741, IMG submission 66440) | Surface soil microbial communities from Centralia Pennsylvania, which are recovering from an underground coalmine fire - Coalmine... | ecosystem: Environmental > Terrestrial > Soil > Unclassified ...
CGACGGCTTCGCGATCGGGATACAACGTGCGCGTGCGACGCGCAAACTCCAACGGAGAGAGAGGGACGATCATGAAAATGCTGAATGCAAAAGGTTAACTGCTAAATATCAAACCAATTGCGGCATTGTATTTAGCAATGAGTATTTTGCAATTACCATTTCATCGTTTCATCGTTTTCCCGCTGATATCAGGTTTGCCAACAACTGGTAGGCTCCGTCGGTGCCGGCGGGCAGCTGACGCCAGAGACCCAGGCCGACGTAGATCCACTTCCCTTTTCCGTAGGTCGCCTCGACGAGCGCGCCGGTCTTCGGTCCCGGGTTGTTCGGGAACGGATCCTCGAGCTGCACGAGATCGCGGTACCGCGAGTCTTTGTCGCCAAGGAAATAGAGTCCGCGTTCCTGAACCCAGTTCTGCCAGGCGGTGGCACCGATTTCGTTCGGCGTCGTGAAGATTGGGTTCTTCGGATCGATGATTTGCACGGGTGCATTCTCGTCGGTGACGCGGTTCGCGCTCACCTTGGCTGGATATGGCCCGTACTGCGCCTGATTGAACTCGAACTTGTTGTATTGGACGATGAGCGTCCCGCCGTTGAATACGTACTCGAGCAACCGGTTGTTGTTCGCGCGGAGATCGTCGCGGCGCTCGTATGCGCGCACGCCGGCGACGATCGCGCTGAATCGTGACAGGTTGCCGAAGGCGAGGTCGTCAGGCGAGATCATCTCGACCTTCGCGCCCAGTTGCTCGATCGCCGGCGGCACCTGATCGCCGACGCCCATCACGTACCCGATCGTCAGGTTCGACGGCGTCCGGACGTTGATCACCTTCAACGTCGTTTCCGCCGGATCGTAGATGTGGTATCGCGTGATGTGCGGATACTCGATCACTTCGTAACCGCGATCGACGGTCTGGCCGCCGAGCGACGCGGTCGCTTTGACGTGCACTTCGCCGGTCGGCGCATTCGCCGATGGCCGCACCATAAAACGAACGGTGCGCGACTCGTCGGACCGATCGAACGCGACCGTTTGCGTCGGCGGCGTCACCGTCCAGCCTTGCGGCGCCTCGAGCTTGACGCTCGACTCTGCCGCACCCGGCGTGTCGTTGACGACGGTGACGCGAATTTCGCGATCCGCCGTCGGGGCGGCCGCTTGGACCGGCCGCGCGCCGCGTCCCGCCCGCGCGGGCGCGCTTCGGATCGCGGACTCGGGCACGATCGCAATCTGCGGTGTGACGCGGACGGAGAGCGGCGGCACGACGAGCAACTCGGTCCGCTTCTCGCCGCTGAAAATATTCCCTTCGTACCGGTGACGGACGGGAATGGTGGCGAGCACTTCTTCGGTCCCGCCGAACGTCAACGTCGCGGTCGCGTAAAACGTCGTCGGACGCAGCGGCAATCCAAACGGCGCGTCGGCGTCGAACGTGTAGCGTCCCGCCTCGCCGGCGCGATGCCAGTACGGTTCGCTGACCCGCGCGTTTGGCGGAATCGTCAGCGTCGGCTCGCAGCGCGCGACCTGATCCTTCTTCACCGTCGAGACGGGAGGGCCCTGCGGACCGGTGTCGCGCATCCCGAACATCGACATGTCCGGCCGCGTCATGGCGGTCAGCGTGCACGTCCCGGCCGCTTGCCCTGAGCCTGTCGAAGGGGCAAATCCCTCGTACGTCACCGATTTGACCGTGACATCAGCGGCGCCGCGGTCCGCGACAATCGTCAGGACCTTCGTCGTCTGTCCCGGCACGACGATGCCGTCGTCGGCGAGCGCTTCGAACGTGACGCCGTTGGCGACGAGCGCCGCCCGCTGGAACTCGCCCTCTTTCTGACGCAGCCGGAAATCGATGTCGAACTTCGCTGCGTCGTCAATCTGCATGCCGCGCAGCTCACGCCGCAGGACGCGCGTCGCGAACAGCCCGTCGAGGATCGGCTTCACGGTCGCCTGGTCGCTCTGCGTGTCGAACGCTTTCTGCGCCGTCTGCACCGCCGTCGAGATCGCCGCGAGCCCTTCCGTGAGATCTTTCGGCGGCCGCGCGCCAGCCCACTTCGCGAGACCGGTGAGGCTCGTGTCGATGCCGTCGAAGAGCGACGTCTCGTCGTGCGGCTGGCCGCCGAGCGTCGACTCGACCTGCTGATACGTCGTCACGGCCGGACCCGGCAGCGACAACAGCTGCGCCATGCCCTGACATTTGTGCATGCTGCGCGCTTCGGTCCCGATTTCCGAATACGTCTTGCCGAGGAGCGGGTCGTAGACGGCGAGGTTAATCCGCGCCAGTGGTCCTGCCGGCAGTTGCTCACCCTGAAAGCCGAACCCAGTCAGCTGGTACAGCTTCTTTGGCTGCCACGGGCGGAGTCCGTCTTTGATCTGATCCGGATATTGCGTCGCGTCGCCGGCGACCTTCCACGCGTCGCGCGTGATGACGGCCGATGCCTGGTGATGCTGACCGCCGCCGCCGCCGCCCGGCATCAACGAGATGACGACGTCAGGACGAATCATCCGCATCAGGCGAACGTAGTCGGACGTGATCTCGTCGCGTCCCCACTTCTCGTACGTCTCTTCGATGCTGAACGAGAAGCCGAAGTCGACGGCGCGCGTAAAGTACTGCTCCGCGCCGTCAAATCGATGCAGCGCCTCGAGCTCCTTGGTGCGCAGCACGCCCAGCGCTTCGAAAATCTCCGGACCGATTTCGTTCTGCCCGCCGTTTCCGCGCGTCGCCGTCGCCAGCGCGGTCCGATATCCCTGACCGCGGTTCAACATCACCAGCAGGCCGTTGTTCTCGTCGTCTGGATGCGCGGTCGTGTGGAGGAGGATGCCGGTGTTCGAGAGGTGGCGCAGCGCGAGGCCGAGCGCGATGTGCCCGCCCTCGTCGTCGATCGGCACCACGCGCAGCTGCGCGCGAGATGCTGTGGTTAAGGATGCGAGAAGAAGCAGAGCAACGAGGACGCGGAGACGCATCCTGCGATCTTACAGGGCGGGAAGGGCGGGAGCGGCAGGAGGGGCAGGAGAGGAAAACCTTGCATTCTCGCCTTCCTGGCCTTCCTGCCCGTCCCGCCCTTCCTGCCGTTCCTGCCCTACCTGCCCGTCTAGAACCGCACTTTCAGCCCCAGCTGAAGCTTCCGCTGTTCGTAGCCCGACGGGTTCACGTACTGATACGGATCGTCGTAAACCGTCGTCGGATTCGTTGGATTTCCGAGCGCGTCGGTGACCGTCGTCGTCGTCACACCGGCGAGCTGCTCCGTGTTGAACACGTTCTTCAGCTCGACGATGAACTCGCCGCGGACCGATCCTGAAATCGGAATCCAGCGCGTGTAGCGCAGGTCGACGTTCTTGCGCGCCGCGAGGTACAGCGGATTGCGCGCGACAAATGCCGGCCGATCGCTGCTGACGCCGTCCTTGTTGAGATCCTGGTTCGACAGCACGTTGATCGGCAGCCCGCTGTTGATCTGGATCAGGATGCCGATCTCGTTGCCATCCGCCAGCGCATGCACGACACGGTTCGACGAGCTGTTGTGCGTGATGTACACGATGTTGCCGTTCAAGCTGTGGCGAATGTCGAGCGGATTCGGACCGAGGTCGCGATCGAGGTTCGTCGGATCCGAGCGACCCGTCTCCGCCTGCACCGTCAACTGCGTCAGCAGCGGCGTGTTGTCGAGGCCTTTCGCGAGCGAGTACTGCAGGTTCCACGACAAGCCGTTGCCGAGGCGCTTGTTCGTGCCGACCGTCAAGCCCTTGAACGTCGACGAACCGATCGACTGCACTTCCTGAATCGAGTTGAACCGCGGATCGAGACGCGTCGCCGCACTGACCGTCGTGCTGAACACCGGGCGACCGTCAGCGAGGAAGCTGACCGGATTGATCGGGTTGATGTTCGTGACCACGGGCAGGTCGCTGCCCCGCGCGTACATCAGACCTGCAAACATCGTGAAGTCGCGACCGACCGCGCGTTCGACCTGCACGTTCGACTGCCACGTGTGAGCAACGACGAAGTTCGGATCGACCGTCCAGACCGCGTTGGGCAGCACGGCGGTGCCCGTCGATGCTGCGTTCGGAAATGCCGGCGCGCCGGGCGTCGTGCCGCTGAAGCTGTACGGCGCCGAGCGCGACGGTGCGGCCGACTGTCCATACGCCTGCTCGTATCCGCCGAGAATCGGCTGGTCGTACATGATGCCGGTGCTGGCGCGAACGACGGTCTTCGCATCTGCGGCCCACGCGACACCCAGGCGCGGACCGAAGTTGTTCTTGTCGATGTTGAACGCGCGCGACGAGGCGAGCGGTGCGTCCGACAAACCTTCCGGATACAGATAGACGTCGTAGCGGACGCCGTAGAGCACTTTCACCGACGGCGCGATCTGCCAGTCGTCCTGCACGAAGGCGCTGACCACGTTCGTGCTCATGTTGAACCCGAGGTTGCCGGCGAGCTGCGTCAACGTCGAGTAGCCGAAGGGGTTGGTGCCGCTCTTGGCTGCCAGGTACGACGCGATCGTCGGGAACGTGTACAGGAACTGCGGCGCCTGCGTCCGTTCGTCGTAGATGTGCTGATAGTCAATGCCGAACTTGTAGCTGTGCGCGGCGCGGATGTAGGTGAAGTTGTCGATCACCTGCGTCATGTTCTGCTTGAAGTCGAACCCGGCGCTGCCCTGGCCCGTGCCAGAGAGCGGCGCGCCGAACGTAATCGACGGCGAGTTGATGCGCACAGCGGGCCCAGTGCCCGAGTCGGAGTTCGCGACCGAGCTCTGATGACGATGCGCATACTGCATGCGCGCTTCGTTCAGCATGTTCGAGCCGAGCGACGAGACGAGCTGGCCGCCCGTGGAGTCCATCGCGTCGAGGAAGTCCGTCGATTGCTCGATCGTGGCGGTGCCGCCGCCGCTGTTCCCCGGTGCGTCGTTATGGAACCGGATCCAGCGCGCGGTGAGCCGATTGTTGCCATTCAGCTGGAAGTCGCCCTTGCCGATCGCAAACTTCGCCGTCTGGACGTTCGGTACCGCGGTCGGCTGCGGCTTCAGGCCGACCTGCGAGACGATCGACGGGTCGACGGTGATCAAGCTGCCCGACGACAAATCGCGGCGGGTCTGCTCCCAGCCGGCGTAGAAGAACGCTTTGTTCTTCATGATCGGTCCGCCGATGTCGGCGGTGCCGCTGTCGGTGCGCGTATCGGGCTTCTGGGTCGCGTCAGCGGTGATCGGCGGGCAGTTCGCCGCGACCGTCGTGCTGCCGCAGCCGAAGAAGAACGGGAACGCGCTGAACGGCTTGCGCCGGAACAGGTAGCTGCCCTCGCCCTTGAACGTGTTCGTGCCCGACGGCGTCACCGCGTTGTAGACCATGCCCATCGTCTGGCCGAATTCCGGCGCGAAGCCGGTCGTGACGACTTTGACTTCCTGGATCATCACTTCGGACATCGGAAGCAGTCGAAGTCCCGCCCGATCCTTTTCAGTGTTCGTGTTGCCGTCGATCTGGTAGTTGATGCGCATCGCCGCGCCGTTGGCGGCGAGACGCGGCACGCCGAACTCGACGTTCTCGATGCCGGTGACGCCCGGCTGCACGAGCGCGAAGTTGTACGGGTTGCGCGCGACCAGCGGCAGGTTATGCACTTCGACGTCGGTCATCGTGTGGCCGATGTCGATGCGCGCCGATTCGAGCGCCGGCACGTCCGCACCGCTGACGGTGATCGTTTCGCTGACGGCGCCGACCGCGAGCGTGGCATTGACGGTCGCCGTTTCTCCGACCGACAACTTGACGTTCGTCTGTTCGAACTTCTTGAAGCCCTGCAGCTCCGCAATCACACGGTAGGTGCCGAGCGGAAGCAGCGGCGCACGGTAGAGACCCTTTTCGTTCGTAACGACCGTCCGTTCGGTCCCGGTGTCGGTGTTGGTGATGGTGACCGTGACGCCCGGCAGGACGCCGCCTGACGAATCGGAGATCGTCCCTTCGATGGCGCCGTTGGCGGCTTGCGATTGCGCCCATGCGGGTGCGGCCCACGCCAGACACACGAGTAACAACAAAGAAAATTTGCGCATGAAATTGAGTATAGCGGAGGAAAAAGGCCGTTTAGCGGTGGAAACCGAAGGCCTCGTCGGCGGGATCCATTTCCCCGGAGTAGTGCCGCAGCAGAATGCGGCTGGCGAGGTACGACCCGGTCACGCTGTGACTGGAATCGCCGAAAGCGAACAGATGAAACGGGTAATTCCTATGCACACCGATGTAGGGCAGGCCGTCCTCGGTGCGTGCGTAGTCAGCCGACCATCCGTACGCGGGCTGAATGCCGGAGATATCGGGATACATCGTCGACAGCTCGTACATCAGCTGACCGGTTCGTTGCACGATGACTTTGTCGCGCAGCCGCGGAATGACGACGGGGGAATCAGCGCCGCTGACGAGGAGGCGGTTGTCGCGAACCCAGTGCAGCGTGTGCGGTGGCGTCGCGAGGTCGCGCACGATCGCTCGCTTCATGCCGAGCACGTTTCGAATCTTCGCCGGAACCGGTTCGGTGACGGCGAAGTACGTGGAGTGAAACCAGAAGTGCCGCGCGAGCGCCTTGAACAGCGTGCCCGGCATGCCCGTCGCGATCACGACGCGGTCGGTGCGAATCGGACCTGCCGCTGTGTACACGTCGATCGTCTTGCGCGTGAACGACAGTTTTCGCACCGGTGACTGTTCGAAGATCTGTGCGCCGCGATCGACCGCGGCCGCGATGATGCCCAGGCACGCGCGATAGGGATCGATCGTCGCACCCTTCTTCGATCGGGCGTCGAACCCGGCGTCAGTTCGCGCTTTCTGTTCCTTTTTCAGTCGTGCCGCTTGCTCGGGCGTCGACGCCAGCGTCACCGAGCCGGGCTCTTCGAGGTGGCATTTCACGTCGAGCCGGCGCAGGAGCGACGTGAAATCGAGCGCGGCGCGCCGCCACGCCTGCCACGCGCGTCGCGCACCGCGCAATCCGATCTGCTTTTCGAGATCGGCGAACGAGATGCCCGGATCTTCCGCGATGACGCCCGACGAACGCGCGGTCATGCCGCGGCCGACGCGATCGGCTTCGAGGAGGACCACTTTCGCACCGGACGCGGCGAAGGCGTACGCCGTGAGCGCGCCGGTCAAGCCGCCGCCAACTACGACGACCTCCGCTTTCGTCAAACCCCGATGTCTGGGATAGGACGGAATTCGGGAGGCCGGAAATTCATCCAGCCACGGCGATTGGCCGTACTTCGTCACGGTCGCAAATTGTACCCGTCGAGCGCTCCCGGTACAACACCTGCTAAACGCTCTTCGCGATCTTCGTGCCCCTCGTGGACTTCGCGGAAGCTTGGCGTTCGATCTCGAGAAGGGCAGCCTTCCGCTGTGTCTGCCACCGGTATCCGCCAATTCCGCCTGAAGCAGGCACGACCCGATGACACGGAATCGCGAGCGCGACCGGGTTCGTGGCGCACGCGCGCGCGACCGCACGAACCGCGGTCGGACGGCCGATCGTTTTCGCGATCTCGGCGTAGGTGCGTGTTTTGCCGTACGGAATGCCACCGAGCGCCTGCCACACGCGCCACTGAAACGCCGTCGCCTGGATGTCGAGCGGAACGTCGACGCGCCGCTCGTGGCCGTTGATGTGCGCCACGATCGCGTTCGTCCACTGCGCCAGTTGACCGGTGTCGCTCGCGATGGTGGCGGCCGGGTACTCGGACCGCAGATGCGCCATCAGATCCCGGTCGGTCGCGCCCATCGCGACCGAGCAGACACCGCGATCGGTCGCTGCGACAAGCAGGCGCCCGAGCGGCGAATCGACCGTGGCGTACCGAATGGCCATGCCGGCGCCGCCGCGACGATACGTGGAGGGCGACATCCCGAGCTTCGGCGCGGCGCGCTCGTAGAAGCGGCTGCTCGATCCGTAGCCGGCATCGGTCATCGCGCCGGTGACATCGCCGCCGCGGCGCAGGCCGCGCTTCACTTTCCGCAGCCGAATCGCGTCGGCGTATTCCCGCGGTGTCACCCCGACGATCCGTTTGAAATTACGCTGCAGATGATACGGACTGCCGCCGACGCGCGACGCCAGCGCGGCAAGCGACAAGTGACCGTCGACGTGAGTGAGGTACGCGCACGCGCGGCGGATCTTCTCGATCCACGGATCCACCGTCACCGCCTCATCGGGATGACACCGCTTGCACGCGCGAAAACCGGCGTGCCGCGCCGCGCCGGTCGTGTCGAAGAACGCGACGTTCTCGCGGCGTGGACGCCGGCTCGGGCACGACGGCCGGCAGTACACACCCGTCGACGCCACCGCATAGACGAACGCGCCGTCGGCCGATCGATCGCGAGCCACGACTGAATTCCACATGTTCATGCGGTCAGTGTGCCGTGCGTGCGATGTCGCCGCTATCCGATCCTTGCGGTCAAATCCTAGCGTCGCCACGGTTTCAGCACAGTGTACACAGGGACCGCGGTGATGCTCTCGCGCGACACGGAAATCAGCTTGCGCCTGACGAGCCACGACAGCGCGCTCTGGATCGATCGCTTGGAGAGTCCCGTCAGCTCGGCCAGATCGAGCAGCGCAATCTGCACGGCCGACTTTTTGGCCGCGTGCGTCAGCCGGAACAGTTGCAGATAGACGATGAAGGCGGATGGCTGCCGGTCGTGGCCGATCAGATCGACCATCAGCGTTTCGATGATGTAGTCGTCGAGCTGTAGCAAGCGTTGCCATAGTAGGCGATTCACGCCTTGCGCACAACGCCGATTGCCTGCAGGATGACGCGCATGATCAGGTGCATCAAGTTCGTCAGCGTCCCCGTCACCGATCAACAGCGCGCCGTCGACTTCTACACGCAGAAGCTCGGCATGCGCGTGTTGACGGACCAGCCGTTCAGCGACACGCAGCGCTGGATCGAGCTGGGCATCCCGCGCGCGGAAACGCGCCTCGTCCTGTTCACCGCGCCGGGGCAGGAGAAAATGATCGGCGGCTTCATGAACATCAGCTTTACGGCCGATGACATCGAAGCGACCGCCAGGCGGATGAAGGAGAACGGCGTCGAGTTCGTCCAGGAGCCGCAGAAGGCCGACTGGGGCACGGCGGCGATCTTCAAGGATCCCGACGGCAACCAGTTCGTCCTCTCCACGGGCTAAAATCGCCGCGATGAAGATCGCGATCGTCGGTGCGGGCGGAGTCGGCGGATATTTCGGTGCACGTCTCGCGGCTGCGCGCGCGGACGTGCACTTTCTCGCGCGCGGTGCGCATCTCGAGGCAATGCGCACGCGGGGCCTCCGCATCGAGAGCCCCAAAGGCGACCTCCACCTCCCGCACGTGCAGGCGACCGACGATCCTCGCGCCATCGGTCCCTGCGACATCGTCCTCTTCACCGTCAAGCTGTACGACGTCGAGTCGGCGATCGCCTCGCTGCCGCCCCTCCTCGGCCCGGACACCGTCGTGATTCCCTTTCAGAACGGCGTGGAAAGCGTCGCGCTGTTATCGCGTGCGCTTGGACCGTCGCACACCGCCGGCGGGACGACGTACATCACGGCGGTGATCTCGGAGCCCGGCGTGATCAAACACACCGTCATGGACTCGCTGATCTTCGGCGAAGTCGACGGACGATCGTCGTCGCGTCTCGAACAGTTTCTCGAGGCGTGCGCACCGGCCAACTTTCACGCGAAGCTCAGTCCTGACATCAACGTCGAAATCTGGACCAAGTTCGTGCGGCTGTCGGTGTTCAGCGGCATGACCGCGGTGACGCGTAGCTCGATCGGCCCGATCGTGCGAGATCCGGATCTGTTCGCGATGCTGAAGGACGCGCTCGTCGAAGCGCGCAACGTCGCCGTCGCCAAAGGGATCACGGTTTCGCAGACGGTGGCCGACGTCGACGATGCCTACCGTCGCATGTCGCCTGACGCAAAGTCGTCGATGCTGCACGATCTCGAGCGCGGACGCCGGTTGGAACTGCCGTGGCTGAGCGGAGCGGTCGTTCGACTCGGGATCGAGGTTGGCGTGCCCACACCGATCCACAAATTCATCGCCACGGTTTTGAAACCATATGTGAATGGCGAGGTTGTTGCTCTCCGCCAGTGACATGGCGAAACCGCAAATCACATCAGAGCCGAAACCGCCGTTCCCCGCCAAGAAGCTCGACAAACCCGGACTCGAAGCCGAGCTCGATCCGAAGCCAAAGTACCAGGCGCGACGATATAAACCCGCGAACAAACTCGAGGGAAAGGTCGCGTTGATTACCGGCGGCGACTCCGGTATCGGACGAGCCGTCGCCGTGATGTACGCGCGCGAAGGCGCTGACGTCGCGATCACGGCGCTACCCGATGAGCGAATCGACGCCGACGAAACGAAGCGCGTCGTCGAAGGCGAAGGCCGGAAGTGCCTCGTGATGTACGGCGACCTGACGGAGCTCGACTTCTGCAATGAGTGCGTCGACAAGACGGTGGCCGAGCTCGGGCAGCTCGACATCCTCGTCAGCAACGCGGCTCATCAGAATCGCAAAGAGCAGCCGGAAGACGTCGAGGACGAAGAATTCGATCGCACGTTCAAGACGAACGTGTATGCCTACTTCCGCCTGGTGAAAGCGGCGTTGCCGCATCTGCAGCCGGGCGCGGCGATCATCGTGACAGGTTCGGAAACAGGTTTCGAAGGACCCGAGCTGTTGCCGGACTACGCGGCAACAAAGGGCGCCATCCACACGCTGACCAAGGTGCTCGCGAAGCAACTCGCCGAACGCGGCATCCGCGTCAACTGCATTGCGCCGGGTCCCGTGTGGACGCCGTTGAATCCAGCAGACGAAGGCGCGCCAAAAGAGAAGATCAAAACCTTCGGCGAGAAGACGCCGCTCAAACGTCCCGCGCAACCCGAAGAACTCGCACCCGCCTACGTGTTCCTCGCATCGGACGCCGACTCGAGCTACATCACGGGTGAGATTCTGGCGATCATGGGTGGCGGGACGACGCCGGGATAAAGGTTCAAGAGGTTCAAAGGGTTCAAAGGGTTCAAAGGGTTCAAGAGGTTCAAGGGGTTCAAGGGGTTCAAGGGGTTCAGAAGGCTTTTGAACCTCCTGAACCCCTTGAACCTCTTGAACCTTCGAATGTCGCCAGCCGTTTGAACGCCTTCACTTTCTCCGACCGGTCGATCGCCGATCGATTGATCGCTTTGTTCAGGATCTCGATCGTTTTGTCGTACGTCAGCTTGTCGACCGGAAACGGGATGCCATCTTTGCCGCCGTGCGCGAAGGCGAAGCGGGCGGGATCGCGAAGCATCGCCGGTGTGCCGTGCACCAGTTCGGATGCGAGCGCGAGCGCCCGGAGCGTCTTGGGTCCGACGCCTTCGATGCCAAGCAGCGTTTCGAAGTCCTCGGGCGCCCGCTCGTAGGTTTTGATCAGGATCTTTTCGAGATACGTCGGCGCGACGTCGAACTCGGGCAAAAGCGCGTGGCGCCTGGGCATGTTCAGCGCACGCAGCGTGATGTCCGGCTTTTCGCGCGCGAGCGCGGCGGACGCCTGTCGCACCGGCTCGTTGTCGTGCGCGACAAGGTTCAGCGTGTCGTCGGTTTTTGCGTCGCAGCAGACAGCGGCCTGCGGCTCGTCGACGAAGCTCGCCACCTGCTCCGACAGCCAGTGATAGCGGCGCGCCATGCCGTTGTCGTCGCACATCCCCTGCTGGACGACGCACCATTCGCCGTGTGCGGTGAAGAAGAAGACGTGGTGGTACAGCTGATAGCCGTCCTGCACGGCGGCGCTGTCGACCTTCGCCGCGGTGCGGCTCGCGTAGACGAGCGGACGCGGATCGCGTCCGACGACATCACAGGCGTCAACGATCTCCTGCGGCGCCTTGCGCGACGTTCTCCCTTTGCCGCCGGCAACAAACAGCCCCAGCTCGCGGTCGACCTCTTTCAGTCCTTCCTTCACGGCGCCGCACACGGTCGTCGTGACGCCGCTCGAATGCCAATCGAATCCGAGGACGCAGCCGAACGCCTGGAACCAGAACGGATCGGAGAGGCGCCTCAGCACTTCGCGCGCCGAATACTCGCTCGCGAGGTACAGGACGATTTCGCGCGACAGCCGCACCATGCGGCCGAACAACCAGGCTGGAGCTTTGCCGCCGTGCAGTGGGAGTGATGCGTATCCTGTGTTTCTCAGTTTCAGTGACCAGTTGCAGTTATTGAGCTGCCGTTGACGTCGCCGGCTTCAACGAATCGAGCATCTTGCCGACGATATCGTTGAATGCGCCGCCGCCCTTCACCCAGCGCAGCACCGCAACGATGTCGTTGTCCCAGTCGACGTAGATGATGTTGGCGCCGTTGCCCTCGAAGTAGACGGCCGTGGCGGGCGCGTTCGGGATCGATTTCCTGTTCGTGTTCAGGAACCAGTTCGCGTAGCCGTAATTTTCGTTCGCCCGGCCGGGCGTGCGCGCCATCTGGATCCACTTCTCGGAGACGAGCTGCTTGTCGCCCCACTTGCCGTTGCGGAGGAAGAGATAGCCGAAGCGCGCCATGTCGTACGAGTTGATGAACATGCCGCCGCCCCAATGTCCGCCGCCGCTGACCGACTGAATCTTCTTGCCGTCGACGTCGACCCACGAGTTGTCGTACCCGTACCAACGCCAGGTCGACGAGGCGCCGATCGGTTCCATGATGTATTCGTTCAGCACTTCCGGCAGCGGCCGCCGCCACACTTCCAACGCGGCGAGCGCCATCACGTTGACGCGGACGTCGTTGTACTTGTAGTGCTCGCCAGGCCCGTACATCTTGCGATGCTGCCATTCTTCCGGCTTGCCTTCGGGACGATCCGCCCAATCGGGTTTCCCCCACAACGTGCCGGACCAATCGCTCGTCTGCCGCAGCAAGTCGTCCCACTTGATCTGCTGATTGTGTTCCGCCTCGAACAGATCGACGTGCGGCGGCATGTAGTCGCGCGCGTAGTCGTACACGTCGTGAATCAGTCCGCGCTGCCACGCCAGACCGACGACCGTCGTCAGGAATGTTTTCGTCACGCTGTTCGTGATGTCGACGCGTTTCGGATCGCCCCATTCGGCGACGATGTAGCCGTGGCGGGTGATCAGGCCGCTTGCGCCGCCGCGATCTTTCACGGGACCGACGAGCTGACTGTACGGCTCCTTGCCGAAGCTGTTGTGGAGGAACAGCACCATGTCTTTGGGGCCCTGCGTCTCGGACGCGAGCGCCGTTTGCACGGCGGCGTTGATCGCCGCCGAGCGCATGCCGACCTCCTCGGGTTTCTTGTGCTGCCAGTCGAATCGCTCCGGATAGTACGAAGCGGTCGACGCGGGTCGCTGCGCGACGAGCGTGGACGTGGCAACCGCCACGACAAATACGGCGGCAAGAGCTCTTTTCATGAAGTGCAGTATAGTGCGGGAAAACAGGGATGGGAGCGCTCGTTTTTGCTCTGACGCTCGCGGCGGCCGACCCCGTCACGCTGGACCAGTTGCTCAACAGGTCGGCGTGGTACCTCGACTACTTCATCGACCAATTCGAAAACGTCGTCGCCGAAGAAGACTACATGCAGGACGCGACGAACCCGCTGCCCAGCTTCACGCCGATGCCGAGCGGGCGCGGCGGCGGCGGAATGCCGACGGCCACGGCCGCAAACGATATGGCGCGCGCCAGGCATCGAGATATCCGCTCCGACTATCTGCTCGTGAAGTCGCCCGACACGCTGGCGTTGATCCCGTTTCGCGACGTGATTCAGGTCGACGGCGTTTTCGTGCGCGACCGCGAGGCACGACTCGCGAACCTGTTTCTCAAGCCGACGTCGGATGCCATCCATCACGCCGAAGAGATCGCCACGGAAGGCGCGCGCTACAACATCGGATCGATGCGCACGACGCTCGGCAACCCGATGCTCGGATTGTCGGTGCTGCAACTGACCTATCAGCCGAGATTCAAGTTCTCGCTCGGCAAAGAAGATCGCGGTGTCGCACCAGGCGCGTGGACGATCGACTTCCAGGAAGTCACCTCGCCGGCGATGATCCGCGGCGAAGCGGGACGATCGCTGTTCTCGCACGGCCGCGTGTGGGTCGACTCGGTCACCGGCCGCGTCCTGAAGACGGAGCTGCAGGTCGAGCAGCCGACGATTCGCGCACGCGTGATCACCACGTTCCGCATGGACGAGCGCTTCGGCATCGCCGTCCCGAACGAGATGCGCGAGCTCTACACGCTCGCCAACGGCAACAGCATCAAGACCGTCGCCTCGTACGGACGTTTTCGCAAGTTCGACGTCACGGCCGACGAAGACATCCGTCTGCCGACGCGGACGATCGTCGATCCGGTTTCCGGGATCACGTTCATGGAGATTCCGGCCGGACGTTTCACGATGGGCAGTTCGTCCGACGAGCCGCAGCGCGGCGGCGACGAAACGCTGCATGACGTCGAGCTGACCAAGCCATTCCTCTTGAGCCGCTTCGAAACGACGCAGCAGGAGTGGCGGGCCGTGATGGGGACGAACCCGAGTCACTTCGCCGACTGCGGGCCGAGGTGTCCGGTCGAGAACGTCACCTTCGTCGACGTGCAACAGTTCCTCGCGAAGTTGAACGAGAAGGCCGCGGACTCGCACGGCGACGTAAAGCTGCACTATCGGCTGCCGACCGAAGCGGAATGGGAGTATGCGTGCCGTGCCGGCACGACCGCTGCCTACTCGACGGGCGACACGTTGACGACGACGCAGGCGAACTACAAGTCGAAAGCGACGACGACGGTCGGTTCCTTTCCGATGAATCCGTGGGGCCTCTCCGACATGCACGGGAACGTGTGGGAGTGGACCGCGGACTGGTACGGTCCATACGCGGAAACCGCGACGGCCAACATCGACCCGCACGGGCCGTCAACCGGTGACAAGCGCGTCATCCGTGGCGGCAGCTGGTACTTCGACGCCGACAGCGCGAGGTGCGCGCTCCGCTACACGCACCGCCCGCAGGACAAAGGCTTCAGCGTCGGTTTCAGACTGGCGGCGGATCGGGTGCGATGAACGCGTACTGCAGCTGATCGAGCACCTGCCCGTCTTTGATCGCGCTTTTCCGCAATCGACCTTCGAGGACAAACCCGGCCTTCTCCAGCACGCGACACGAGGCGGCGTTGCGCGCGAACGGCAGCGCGTACACGCGCGTGAGGCCGTGCGTGTGCATCGCGTACTCGGTCACGGCGTGCAACGCGTCGGCGACGATGCCGCGCCCCCAATACGGCTCGCCAATCCAGTAGCCAATCTCGGCGGAGACACGCTCGACATCCGGATGCAGGATGAACCCGATGCCGCCGATCGCGTGGTCGTCGACGACGATGGCGAAACTCGTTTCGGGATCCTTCGACCGCGCGAACCGGACCCAGTCCCGCGCGTTCTGTTTCGTATACGGATGCGGGAACGCGTCGCGCAGGTTGAGCCAGATCTTGTGGTTGTTCGCGTAGCGCGCGAGCGATTCGACGTCGCCCGCCTCCCACGAGCGTACGATGCACTGCGGGAGGATGAGGATCACCGCTTCTGCCGCCGCGCCCGTTCGAGCGCGAGCGCGAGTTGCAGCTTTCGATCGCGGATCCGTCGGCGGAGCCGGGTGCGGAGTTGTTCGTCGACCGCACCGCCGAGCTCGCGATCGAGCGTCTCGATCTCCCTCATCAACTCGACTTCTTCGGGCAGGCAGCCGGAGCTCTTGAGGATCGAGTACGCCATCCGCAGGTGTTCGGGCGTGCGGAAGTACTCCTCCAGATCGAGCGGTTTGCCTGCGTTGGGAAGGTTGTCGAACTCGCCGTTCGCGATCGCTTCCCGGATTTTCTGCTCGGCGACCCGGTCCAGGCTCACGATTCGATTGTGCCACAGCAGGCCTGAAGGCCTGCGCTACACCACGTAGCGTTCGCCGGAAACCTGACCGGCCGCAAACCGCTCGATCGCAAACGGCGTCACGTCAAATTGCGGGTCCGTGTCCGCGACGATGTCGGCGAGGATGCGGCCCGCGGCAGGCGAATGCTGGAAGCCGTGCCCGCTGAAGCCGGCGATCGTAAAGAGCCCATCGACCTCGCGCACTGGACCGATGATCGGATTGTGATCCGGTGTCATTTCATAGAGGCCGGCCCACGCGTGCGAGACCGACGCGTCGGCGAGCGCCGGCATGCGCTTGACGGCGACGTCGATCACCTTCGGCAGGAAGTCCCACTGCACCGTCATGTCGAATGTCGGCCGCTCGTCGGGATCCCCCATGCCGAACAGCAGTCCGCCGCCCTCGCGGTGGAAATAGAACGTCGATTCGAAATCGATCACGAGGACGTGTGTCGGCGGAGGCTCGATGCCGGCGCCGATGAAGATGTGGCGGCGATACGGATCGACCGGCACGTCGACGCCAGCCATGCGACCGATCTGCCGCGCGTGCGGGCCGGCGGCGTTGATGACGATCCGCGTCTCGATGCGACCTCGCGTCGTCTCGACGGCGCGGACGCGACCCGATTCGACGCGAATGCCGGTGACCTCGGTGTCGCGCTCGATCGTCGCGCCCGTCGCCTGCGCCGCTCGCGCAAACCCCATCGTCACGCCATTCGGATCGGCCACGCCGTCCTTCGCGCAGAATGTCGCCGCGAGGACGCCGCTCGTGTCGAGACCGCGGACCAATGC
>Ga0070741_10011277_pt1 | contig 16559 bp, 15 predicted proteins | sample Coa_R1_4_FD_66440 | JGI IMG/M metagenome (GOLD analysis project Ga0070741, IMG submission 66440) | Surface soil microbial communities from Centralia Pennsylvania, which are recovering from an underground coalmine fire - Coalmine... | ecosystem: Environmental > Terrestrial > Soil > Unclassified ...
ACAAAATCTTACCAATTCAGCAACATGGAAGTCATCGGCATCAAACATCGCAACGATCTCTGGTACCGGTCTCGCTACGGGCGTCGCGCCGGGTAGCACAACGATTACCGCCAGCTCTGGGATTGTGGCCGCTACTGCCTCGCTCAACGTGGTGCAGGCGTCTGCGCGTTTTGCATATGTTGGGAACAGCAACGGAACGATTTCGGCTTACACGGTTGAGAACGGCAATGGAACGCTGCGCGCCAACGGATATACGTTAGCTGGAAGTAACCCAACTTCGGTGACTGTAGATCCGTTTGGTCGGTTGGTCTACGCGACAGACATAAACTTAGATGAGGTCTTGGGTTTTTCAGTAGACTCCACCAACGGCGCGTTGACACCGATTGTGGGTTCGCCTTTTGCGGCAGGTAGTCAGCCGCAATCCATGGCAATAGACCCGTCGGGAAAATTTGCGTACGTGGCAAACCGGGGGTCCGATTCACTTTCTGAGTACACCATAAACTCTACGACGGGCGCGTTGACCCCCGTTGCGGGTTTAGGAGTGCCGACGGATGCAACTCCGGTCTCTGTTGTAGTGGATCCCAGTGGTCGATTCGTTTACACCGCGAATACGGGGTCCAACGACGTCTCCGGTTACGTGATCAATGCTACGACGGGTGCTCTCAGTCCAGTTTCCGGATCGCCGTTCCCAGCTGGCGTGGGGCCTTTCTCCATTGCGATAAATTCTTCGGGATTTGTTTACGTGGCTAACCAAGGTTCCAGCAATGTTACCGCTTACACGCTGAATCCAGCGACGGGCTCTTTAACTCCCCTAGCCAGTTCACCGTTTCCCGCAGGCTCTGGTCCTGTATCGATAGCTCTGGATCCAACGGGAAAGTTTGCCTACACAGCGAATACCTTCTCTGGCGATACGTCAGCTTACAGCATCGACTCTTCGACCGGCGCGTTGACGCCGGTGCCCGGCTCGCCGTTCGCAACAGGTGCAGGTCCGGTCTCGGCTGCAGTTGATGCTTCAGGCAGCTTCCTCTATGTTGCCAACGATATTTCCGGGAGCGTATCGGCATACACGATCAATGCACTGTCTGGTGCCCTAACCTCAGTAGCCATGACGCGAACGCAGCAAGGACCTGAATCAATAGCCTTGGCAAGAGGGACACCGAGCAAATATGTTCCCATGTTCGCCTACACTTCAAACTACCTTTCCAGTGATATATTCGGTTTCGCCATCGATGCAACTTCAGGAGCGCTCACCGCAATCGCTGGATCTCCGTTTGCTGTAGGGGCAAGCCCCTCTGTAATGGCTACAGATCCCAGAGGTCGTTTTGCCTATGTTGCAAGTCCGGTTTCTGATGCTGTCTATGCTTTTGCAGTGAACTCCACCACAGGGACCCTGAGCCCTGATGGCGGACCCTGGGTTGCTGGTGCAAACCCGCAATCCGTGACTGTAGACCCCTCCGGCAGGTTCGCATACGTTACAAACGTCGGTGGGGGAAACATTTCGGGTTATACAATCGATGGTACGTCAGGTACTCTTACAGCCATCTCGTCTTCGCCCTTCTTAATCGGCGGCGCTCCGTTTGCAGCGACAACAGACCCGACAGGCAGTTTCCTTTATGTAACAAGTGTTAGCCTTCCCTACAACGTTTCCGCTTTGGCGATTGATCCTGCAACTGGAAGTCTGGCGACCGTTCCCGGTTCACCTTTTGCTACGTCTAGCGTTCCCACCTCGGTGACTGTAGCTCCATCTGGAACTTTCGTGTATGTTGGCAGCTCGAATACGGGCAGCGTGACAGCATTTATGGTCGATTCACTAGGTATCCTGACGCCAATCGTGGGTTCCCCGTTCACCGTCGGGTCCAGCGCAGAATCCTTGACGATACATCCGTCCGGCAAGTACCTCTACGTGGCGGATTTTCTCTCTGACAGTGTTGGGGCATTTGCAATCGACACAGCAGGTACTCTAAGTGCAATTCCGGGTTCACCCTTTCCAGCGGGTACGAATCCGAATTATATTACTGTCGATGCTTCTGGCAGCTTCGTCTACGTCGCGAACGCGAATTCCGGGAACGTTTCCGCCTTTGCTGTCGATGCCGCGACAGGCGCATTGACACAGGTTGCTGGATCCCCATTTCCCGTAGGAGCAGCTCTCCAGTCGGTCGTGACTACCAGTGCGATTAAGTAGATTTAAAGCTACTACAGGTTTGATAAGGAGCAAAGTCCGCGGAAGGTAGCGGCTGCCCTTCACCTCGACGCCTATCCAGCTCCTCTCATGTTGGAAGCTAATGTCAAGGCGGTCCCCGGACAGAAGGAGACGTTCGGTCTCAACTTTGCTCTACGAGGGGATTGCATCAAACACCGGTGCAATCTGACAGAATGGCGAGTAATCCGTTTTTGGTAACAAACTTGGTAACAAACGGGGTAAAAAGTGCCTATTTCTGCACTATTGGACAGTCGGGAAACCGCTGAAAAACAAGCCTTTTAGCTATTTGAACCGCAACCGGCAGGTCACCAGTTCAAGTCTGGTCGTCGGCTCCAACTTCTTTTCTCTCAACGCGTACCTAGCCAGCAGAAGCCGTTTTGGTAACAAGAACTTCGCGGGAGTGTCATCTGCGGGACTCATACTTCTTACCGATCCGCGAAGGACACTCGTTCGGGGTGTCTTATCAGGCGCACGGTCAAGAACGCACCGAAAACTACATCAGAAGCCAGGCAAAAACCAGGCCACCATTGCGGAACTCCGGGGTTGTCAATGAAAAAGCGATGGACGAAGTCGAAGACGCCGTGACCAATGAGAGCAGCGATCACCAGCCAATAGTTTCCCTTGAAGCCAAGAACGGCAAACAACATGAAAACGCCTGCAACGATGCTTTCAACAATCAGCGCGCGCGTGGAAGCCCCCATCGCAGCGAACAAGGCATAGTAGGACGCGATCACGATTAGCACCGTTGGATAGAATGCACGCTCACGGTCGAAGCCGACGACAGCAGCAAAAGCAATCACAGCCAAAGTCAGAATCACCCCGATCAGGTATTCCATTTTCCCGCCTCCATCGTGTGTTTCTCTTCCTGCTGTTGTGCGCTGGACAACTCTCATTTCGGATCTTGGGATGAAGGCTGGGGGGCCGCTACGGCCTGACCTTTTGCCGGTAGGGGGAAGTGCGCCTCGACAAGGGTTCCGGGATCGGCGCTCCTGATCGAGATGCTGCCGCCGAGCTGGCCCACCCGTTCCTGCATGCCGCGAATACCCACTCCGGCGCGGGTGAAGAGCCGCTGACCGCCCTGGGCGTCGTTGCTGGTAAGGACAATCCCCTTGCCAAAATCCCTGACGGTAAGCACCAACTCCTGGTCGCCGACAACCAGGTTGATTTTGGCCCCGGCACTTGCCGAATGGCGATGAATGTTGGTGAGCGATTCCTGGAGCACGCGAAAGACGGCCAACTCGACCTCTCGAGGCAGGCGCTCCAGGTCGGCCGGAATTTTCAGTTCCACGGGCAGACCGCTCCGCTCCGCAAAACCTTCGACGTACCACTGTACGGCTAATGCCAGGCCGGCTTCGTCAAGCATAGGGGGGTGCAGCAAGTAGGACATGGTCCGCACCTCGGTGATCGCCTGGCTGGAAAGAGCGGCGGCCTCTGCCAGACGGCGCTGCGACTCCGGGGAGTTGCTTCCGGCGTCTTGCTGGGCCAGGGAAAGGTTCAGCTGAATCGCGGCCAGCAGTTGCCCGGTACTGTCGTGGAGTTCGCGGGCAAGGCGGCGGCGTTCATCGTCCTGCAATTCGAGCAGGCGGCTGGAAAGGCGGCGTAGTTCGTCTTCGGCGGAAGTGCGCCGGACCACCTCTTGTTGAAGAGATTCATTGATCCGGGACAACTGGTCATTGGTCTGCTCGATTTTTTCCTGGCGTTGACCGGAAACTTTGACCGCCGAGAGCATCTCGTGGACCCTGGGAACCAGAGGCGGTAATGCGATCGCGGTGATCACGGAAGCGACTGCCGTAACCAGTTTCACATCTCCTGAGAGCCAGTAGAGCGGCTTCCAGAGGACGATAACTTCCATGAAGTGAGTGAAGCCGCAGGCAATGATAAAGGTTCCAAAGGCGAGGAACATCCAACTGAAGGGGATCTCCCTGCGGGTCCGATACACGAGATACGTCAGGGTCACTGAAATCGCGACATAGGCAAGCCAGATGGCGAGATCAGAGCCGATGTGAAGAGCGATCAACTTTCTGTCGTACAAATAGCAGTACACATGGGGAAGGAACTGGGTAGAGAAGATCTGGAACAGCGTTTGCGGCATCCAGGCCAAGGCCGCAAGGCTGAAGGCAATCGTAATGGCGGCGGCTGCGGTGAGGCCGCGACTCGGCGACGAGGTCACCTCGGTTCGCATTCCAGGACAGTCCTTTGTTCAAAAGTTTGTATCGAGCTCGACTTTACTCATACGGCACTACACTCTAGAATGAAACACCCAGTTGAGGCTGCGTTGAAGCCGCAGCCCGTCCCCTCCAATCTATCCATGTTTCGGCAAATAGAAACATTTTTGGAGACGGGAACGCAAGCGCAAAAGACAGCAAACCAGTGCGGGAGAATAGAAGGGGATAGGAATGGCGATTCGGATTCTACTGGCTGACGATCATGATGTGGTAAGAGAGGGATTGCGCACCATTCTGCGCTCCCGTGCGGATTGGGAGATTTGCGGAGAGGTGGCCAACGGCAAGCAAGCGGTCGAAGCAGCGGAACGATTGCGGCCCGACATCATGGTGCTCGACATCACCATGCCCATCATGAGCGGACTGGAGGCGACCGAGGAACTGCAGAAGCTGGGCTTGTCTACCCGAATCTTGATCTTCACCATGCACGATTCCAAAAGCCTGGTTCGAGCGCTGAAAAAGGCCGGGGCCCAGGGCTACGTTCTCAAATCCTATGCCGCTCGGGACCTGATTCCTGCGATCGAGAAACTGTTGCAAGGGGAAACATTCTTCGGTCCGGACCTGAGGTTGCCAGAGCCACCGAGAACCAGCAGTACCGGTGGGAACTTGCTGTTTCGGCAACGGCTCGCGTGGTGTTAGCCGAGTCCACCTCCTCGAGGCGGACCCGAGCCAGCTTCACAATTACTTTGCGGCACGCGTTTCTTGTTTCGGGGTAATCTGCTCTGCCAGTTTCAAATGTTCCTGCAGCGTGGGCAGCGTGCTCTGAGCAAAGTTCTTAATCCCAGCGTCTTTGCCCGTAGTCCTGGTGGCTGCTGGAGTGCTCTGGAACAAGAATGGGCGGGGCGGAATTGCCGCACTGGTGAATGGATTATTTGTCGCCAGCGTCAGCGTATTCACTGACTACACCGGAACGGGCGCAAAGCCGATCGGTTTTCGTACCCACGGCAAACTCGACGAAGTGCAAGCCGCAATGGCAGCCGCGGCTCCCACGGTGCTTCGGATTCGAGAAGGGGTCGGCCTTCTTCCGGGGACAGGCAGCGAACGAAATGATGGTGATAGCGATGACGGACTGGGATGCCGGCGAATCACTCAACCGAAGGCTGCGTCGAGTGGCGTAGAGCAGAGCGGGATTTGGAAGTCCGCGACGGGGAGGGCGGCTTGATCGCCTTCCTTGCTGCGCGGAGCCGCTTGGGTTCGTGGCGCACACTGCGACCTTCCACCAGGTGGAGCAGCTCCTCGCCAAGGTTCTTGGCGTGATCTCCCGCCCTTTCGAAGGCCTGCGCCATGAGCAGGAGGTTGGTGCTGTACTCGCGCTTTCGCCGGTCGCCGCTGGCCAGGTGGCGGTGAAACACCGCACGGCACGCGTGATCAATTTGGACGTCAGACTCCAGGACCCAGTTTGCGGAATCCAGGTCACGACGGACGAAGCCCTCGTGAACGCTGCCCAGCATGTTTTCCAGAATTTCAGCCATGGCCTGGAAGTCCTGCGCGTCATCCTGCTGCAGCCTGGTTCCAAGTTTCTGGAGTCTCTGTGCAACCGACCATGTCAGGTCGCCGATTCGCTCCAGGTCGATGATGAATTTGAGGCAGGCGAGCAGCTCGCGGGCCTGGGTCTCGTTCACCTGCGTGATTGCGGCAGAGATCTCTTCATCCACCTGGCGCTCCATGCGATCGAGTTCCTTCTCGCAATCTCTGACCGCAAGAAAAGCCATGTTCGAAGAGTTCTGGATGAAGTCCCTGAGGTTGTAAGAGGCGTCTTTGGCGACCAGGCAGCCCTGGAGCACAAGGCCTGTGAGTTTCCGGGTGGACTCGAGTTCTTCCGATCGTTTCCGGGCCATAGGCATCTCGTAGAGTCTTGATGATAGTCCCCGGCAAGGGTCTCGACTGTGAAGAGAAGATTAAAAGCAGGGAGCGAGGCCGGATTCCAAGTTCCTGCACCGAGATCGCTGCAAGTTGCTGAGAAAGATTCCCTTAGAGTCCAAATTCCGCTTGCTTCGAGGGGTGGCGTTCAAGATAATACGAACTGTAAGTTCCCATAAAACCGTGTATCGATATAGTCGAGCGGACCTGCTTCGCATACTTCGCCTTACGGCACGTCAGTTCGCAGCTTGGGAAAAGGCCGGACTGGTACCCGCAAGCGAAAGCTATTCCTTTGTTGACCTGCTGCAAATCAAGAAAGTGCGCGACCTGTGCGCGCGCAAAGTGCGTCCGGCGGTGATCCGACAGTCGCTGGAAGCAATGCAGAAACAGGTAGCGGGGATGGAGAACCCGCTGCTTGAGGCGGGAGCTTTCACAACCCAGCGACATCGCATCGCTTTCCGCCACGAGGGCAAACTCGTGGAGCCGATTGCGGGTCAGTTCATGTTCGATTTCTCCGGCGAGGAGCGCGTGGTCAACGGACCGCGTCCGCAGGCCCCCAAACCACAGGCGCCGGCCAGCGCACCGGATGTAAGCGAGTTGTTTGCCCGCGGAATCGCGCTCGAGGAAGATCCGAACAACCAACTGGAGGCGATCGCGACCTACCAGCGGGTGCTGCAGATGGACCCCAACCACGCAGCCGCGCACATCAATATCGGCACCCTGCACTACAACCGGCAGGAATACTCCGTGGCCGAGAAGCATTACCGGCGGGCGATTGAGATTGATCCACGTTATGCGCTGGCCTACTTCGATCTTGGGAACGTCCTCGATGAGACGGGCCGAGTGGCCGAAGCGATCCAAACTTACACTACGGCGCTGCAACTGGCGCCGACTTATTCCGACGCGCATTACAATCTGGCGCTGGCCTACGAAAAGTCGCGACAGCCACGCAAGGCTTTGAAGCACTGGCGAGCGTACGTGAAACTGGACACGACGGGCCCTTGGTCGATGCATGCACGCAACCAGATTCAAAAGATCCTGCAGGCGGATGGGTTGAAACTGGTTTGGAATAAGAACTCCCAGGCGGGGTAGCGCTCCCGGCTACTCCCTTATTGCGGGCGTCGCTGCTAATTGCCCTCAACTCACCGCTTCTTCCGAGTGTTAGAATTACGGGTTTGCCATTCTTCCTATAAAGGTATTCCCATGCCTGAAACAACGATGCAAGCTCCGCCCCAGCCGCTCACGACGCTGACCGAAGACGAAGTTCTGTTTCGCGACAACATCCGGCAATTCGCCGAGGACCGGGTGCGCCCGCTGGCGAAGGAGATGGACGAAAAGGGAGTGTTCGACAAAGACCTGGTGCACGAGTTCTTCCAGCTTGGGCTGATGGGGATCGAAATTCCCGAGCAATACGGTGGAGGCGGTGGAGAATTCTTCGAGGCGATCCTTGCCGTGGAGGAACTGTCGCGCGTGGATGCCTCGGCCGGGGTTGTGGTGGATGTACAGAACACCTTGGTGAACAATGCATTCCTGCGCTGGGGCAATGAGAGCCAGAAGAAACGGTATCTCTCCCGAATGGCTGCCGATACAGTCGGAGCCTACGCGCTTAGCGAAGCGGGTTCCGGGTCGGATGCATTCGCGTTGCAGACGCGCGCGGACTTGAAGGGCGGCGACTACGTTCTGAACGGCCGCAAGATGTGGATCACGAATGGCAAGGAAGCGGGAATCTTCATCCTGTTCGCGACTCTCGATCCCGCGGCGGGCTACAAGGGCATCACAGCTTTCATCGTCGAGAAGGATTTTCCGGGGTTCACGGTCGGCAAAAAGGAAGACAAGCTGGGTATTCGCGCGTCGTCCACCTGCGAACTGATCATGGAAGACTGCAAGGTGCCGAAGGAAAATGTTCTCGGCGAACTGGGCAAGGGCTACAAGATCGCCATTGAAACACTGAACGAAGGTCGCATCGGCATTGGCGCACAGATGGCCGGGGTGGCGCGCGGGGCGTGGGAGTTCGCATGCAAGTACGCGAAAGAGCGCAAGCAGTTCGGAAAATCGATCTCCGATTTCCAGGGAATCCAGTTCCAGATCGCGCAGATGGCCACCGAGATCGAAGCCGCGCGGCTGATGGTTTATAACTGCGCTCGCATGAAAGACGCCGGAGTGAATTTCGTGAAAGAAGCTGCCATGACCAAGCTGTTCTGTTCCCAGGTGGCGGAGCGGGTGACGTCGCTCGCGATTGAAATCTACGGCGGGTACGGCTTTACCAAGGACTATCCGGTCGAGAAATACTGGCGCGATTCAAAAATCGGAAAGATCTACGAAGGCACCTCAAACATGCAGTTGGCGACGATCGCCAAGTTGGTGCTGGACTCGAAGTAGCCTGCGAATGCGGTGCGCAGGGTTTCCACGGCCGGCGCGACCCTGGAGGTTATTCGGATTTCAAGTCACATGAGTAATGTGGGGTGGTTACTCATTAAGTGCACTGACTTGCAACCATGACACTTTCTGTCGCTCTGCAAACCTGAGGTAAGTACCTTTTCTTGTAGCTACTTCCGTACGTCCAAGCCATTGGTGAAAAAGCTGCATTTCCACGGGAGCCCGACCGCCCAGGGGCAGACAACGGGGTGCCACTTGTTGAAGCTGCTGACCGCCTCCGCAGCCGTTTTGCCAAAGCCAAAACATACCTGGCTTCCAATCCTCACGATCCTGTTCATTATTTCTTACGGCTTGCTGACCATGCTGGTAGTCGAGCAAGGACACACGATTGATGCTCAGCGCAACCTGATCCGGCAGCTCTTCAGCGACAGCACGGAATTGACGAGTTTGAAGGGGAGCGCGGCGCAGAAGCAGCGCGCGATGACCCAGCCGGCGCCGCAGACTTCGACACCGCCCCAGGCCGCACAGCCGGCACCCAACTCCTCGGCACCAGCGACAGCGCCCCCGGGCAAAGAGAAAAGCCAGCGCAACATGAGAAAGTTTGTGATGCCGAAACCGCCGCGCGACGCGTCGCAGATGGCGGACGAGCGTAGATCCCTGTTGTCAATCTAACCCTGCCGCGACAACAAACAGGCAGGAGTGGTAGGTCCCCATGAAAGTTGCAATGGCCGTCGCGTTGTTGTTTTCGCTCCCAGGTTTGAACCCGAAGTTACCGCCACGCACTCCCGTGGACCCCGTCGTGGTACAGCGCGCGCGCAAGGGCGGACGCTGGTACCTGGCAGAAAACGGTCACGCCGTATATTGCCGGGGGCCGGTGAGGCTGCTGCCGCAGCCGGTAGGCGGACTCCAGCGTGTAGCGACATTCTGCCAGGGCGATCGCCCCATGGTCCCGCTGAAAGACTAGCCCTACTCCTGTACATTTAGGGATATGCCGAAGTTCGAGAAGCATATCTTTGTTTGCGGGAACCAGCGGCCGGCGGGACACCCGCGGGGGTGCTGCGATCCGAGTGGGCAGGCGGAGTTGCAGAAGAAATTCAAAAAGAAGCTGGCGGAATGCGGGCTGAAGGGCCGCGTGCGCGCCAACCAGTCGGGTTGTCTCGACCAATGCGAACATGGGCCCAACATCGTGGTGTATCCAGAGGCGGTGTGGTACGGAGGCGTGACTCTGAATGATGTTGATGAAATTGTTGAGTCGCATATCCTCGGAGGCAAGCCGGTCGAGCGACTGCTCATGAAGGAGCGTTGCATCAATAGTCCGTGCGAGCATCGGAGGCGCTAGGCGTGGGCGCGAGACCACGTCCTTGAGCCCCACCGCGATGTTAGACTTGAGCGCATCCTATGCCGTTCCGGCGTCTACTCTGTCTTATCGTACTTCTCTCGTCTGCATCGTTCGGCGTCACTTCTCCCAATATCATCCTGATCACCATTGACACGGTGCGTGCCGACCGTATGGGGTTCCTCGGGTCGGGGCTTGGATTGACTCCGAAACTGGACGATCTGGCCAGGCAGTCGATGGTCTTCACTCACGCATATTCTCAGGCCCCGCTTACCACCGCTTCGCATGCGACCATCCTGAGCGGGACCTACCCGCAATTTCACAAGGTGAACGATGCGGGCGTGCCGCTGTCTCCCGAGGTCCCGTATGGGCCGGCGATCTTGCGGGCCCATGGATACCAGACTGCGGCCTTTGTGGGGGCAGCGATCCTTGATGCGAAAGGTGGTGGGGCGCCGGGCTTCGATCGAGGGTTCACCACTTACGACGCAGGGTTTCACAGCCGCGGCCCGGGAGAAGACCGCTATCAGACGCTGGAACGCAGAGCCGAAACTGTGGTCGGGCGAGCGCAAGCGTGGCTGAAGAAGCGGCGGCCCGGCCCGTTCTTTCTGTGGATCCACGTGTACGATCCGCACGCCCCGTACGATCCTCCCGAGCCGTTTCGCAGCCGATACTCGTCCGATCTTTACGGCGGAGAAATTGCGTACACGGACTCGGCGTTGGGCAAGTTTCTTGATCAGCTGCGCGCCGACAAACTGTTCGACAGCTCGGTAATCGCGGTCATGGGAGATCACGGCGAAGCGCTGGGCGAACATGGAGAGCGTGGGCACGGCGTGTTCCTGTATGAACCCACCATCCATGTTCCCTTGCTGGTGAAGTTGCCCGGCAATAGCTCCGCGGGCAAACGGATCGACTCGATAGCAAGCCTGGTTGATGTGATGCCGACATTGTTGAAGATCGCGGGCATCGGGGCGCCTGCCGCTATGCAGGGACATCCGTTGTCGGACCGTGATGCGGGTTTCGAGGACGCCGCGTACTCTGAGACGGACTATCCGCACAAGGCATTCGGATGGAGTTCGCTTCGCTCGTTGCGGACGGGCAAATATCTTTTTGTGGATGCTCCGAAAAAAGAACTGTACGACCATTCGAACGATAAGGCGGAAGAGCACAACCTTGCCGGCCATGCCGCGGTCACAGGAACGCTGGAATTGAAGCTGCGCGAGTTACGGCAGCACACCGCGAGCAGCCGACGCAAACAGGCCGCGAGCCTCGATCCGGAGCAGGCGCGGAAACTCAGTGCTCTGGGCTACGTCGCCTCCAGCGGCGGCCCTGATAAGGAGCCGGGAATTTCCGGAACCGATCCGAAGGATCGGATCGAGGTCGCAAACCTGGTCACCGAAGCAAACCTTGCAACCGAGGAGGGACGGAACCAGGAGGCGCTTCAAGAGTTGCAGAAAGCGCTCAAGTTGGATCCGGGATTTGGGCCCGGCTATACCTTGCTGGGATCGGCGCTGATGGCGCAAGGCAATGTGAAAGATGCGGTACCGGCATTTCGTAAAGCGATCGAGTTGCAACCTACGTCCGTGATGGCGCACTACCAGTTGGGGCTGGCGATGTTCCAGCTCGGAGACTTGAATTCGGCCGCTCCGCAATTTGAAGCGGCCGTAGCGGGCGACCCGGCAAGTCCCACGATGCACTACTCGCTGGCTTCCGTGTATGTGAGACAGAATCGAATGGAAGATGCGAAGAAGGAATTACGCAAAGCACTGCAAGTGAAGCCCACGATGTACCTGGCGAATGTCATGCTGGGACAGGTGTTCATGGTGCAGAAGCAGCCGGCATCCGCTGTTCCCTATTTCAAAAGCGCGCTCAAAGCAGATCCCAACTCGGCCGAAGTTCATAATTTGCTGGCTGAGGCCTATTTGCAAATGGGCCAAAAGCAGCAAGCGGAACGGGAAAAAGCGCTGGCCCGTCCGAAGCAGTGATTTCCTGAGGTCTTCTCCCGTGGCTGAGAGGCCACAGCCGACAATCTATTACTCCTGTTTTCTTTGTCTTACAAAGGTTCCGGCCGGTTTCGGCAAAAAAGACGAAAAAAAACCTTGCAAGCGATATGGTGTTGTAGTTAACTACAACACTAATCGCTACAGCCTGCATTGAATTGGCTGCGTGCAGAAAAGGAACTGAGGAGATTGCAACATGAAGTCCCTGCGAAGTGTGCTGTTGGTTGGGGTAATTTCACTGAGCGCTGTTGTGGCGTTTGGGCAGTCGGACGCGCAAAAGTCGTTCGAAAAACTAAAAACCCTGGCAGGTTCGTGGGAGGGCCAGGTGACCACTGTCCCCCCAACAAGTGATATCGAGGGCAAGCTCATGCAGGTGTCACTGCGCGTGACCTCGATGGGGAACGCGATTGTGCACGAGATGACGGGGGCGGGAAGACCTGACGACCCTATTACCATGCTGTACCTCGACTCGGATCGGCTGCTCCTGACGCATTATTGCGATGCGGGAAACCGGCCACGGATGGTAGCCAAGATGTCGCCGGACGGGAAGACGGTGGAATTTGAATTCCTCGACATTGCCGGGAATACGCAGTATGGACACATGCACCATGCGCTATTCACCTCGGTTGACGAGAACCATCACATCGAAGACTGGACGTTCATGGTCAACGGAAAGCAGGGGCCGACGCCGGTCCATGCCCACCTGGACCTGCACAGGAAGAACTGAGTTGGTTTGTATCACTGGTAGGGTCTGGCAAAGGGCTTTCTGGAAAACCTGATGGATCGTGAGTGGAACGACAGTCAACCGATTTACCGCCAGCTGCGCGACCGCGTGGTTGCGATGATCCTGGACGGAGTGCTCAAGGAAGGCGATTCCCTGCCCTCGGTGCGGCATGTCGCAACCGAGTATCGGGTCAATCCGCTCACCGTCCTGAAGGGATATCAGCAACTGGTGGACGAGGGACTGGTGGAGAAAAGGCGAGGGCTCGGAATGTTCGTCACGGATGGCGCGCGCAAGCTGCTGCTGCAGGGCGAGCGCCAGAAGTTTCTCGCCGAAGAATGGCCCCGGGTCTACGCGACCATTCAGCGGCTCGGGCTGCGCCCGGAGGAGTTGCTGGACTCCGGCGTGAAACCCGGCAAGGAATCGAAGCCCGGAAAAGAGGAGCGCTGATTCATGGCATGCATAGAAGCCCGCGGTCTGCGTAAAACATTTGGAACGACGGTCGCGGTGGACGGAATCGATCTGCGTGTTGAAGAGGGCCGGATCCTCGGACTGATCGGTCCGAACGGCGCCGGCAAGACGACCGCCCTCAACGCGATTCTTGGGCTTACCCCGTACCAGGGTGAACTGAAGGTGCTGGGGCGCGATCCCTGGAGCGAGCGCGAGCAGCTGATGCGGGACGTGTGCTTCATCGCCGATGTCGCGGTCCTGCCGCGCTGGGTGCGAGTTTCGCAGCTTCTCGACTATGTGGCCGGCGTGCATCCTCGGTTTGACCGCGGCAAGGCAGAAGAATTCCTGGCGAAAACCACGATCCGGCAAAGCCATAAAGTGCGGGAACTGTCGAAGGGCATGGTAACGCAGTTACACCTGGCGCTGGTTATGGCAATCGACGCGAGATTGCTGGTGCTGGACGAGCCGACGCTCGGGCTGGACATCCTGTACCGCAAGCAGTTTTACGATTCCCTGCTGAACGACTACTTCGATCGCAGCCGCACCATCGTGGTCACGACACACCAGGTCGAAGAAGTGCAGCACGTGCTTACCGATGTCATGTTCATTGCCCACGGGCGGATCGTTCTCAGTTGCAGTATGGAGGAGCTCGAGTCGCGCTTTGTGGAGCTGTCGGCGCACCCGGAGCAGGTCGCGGCAGCACGCGCATTCAGGCCGATCTACGAACGCCAGGCGCTGGGACGAAGCGTCCTGCTGTTCGACGGAGTGGATCGTCAGCAACTCGCCGCACTGGGCGAGACGCGCACTCCCAGCATCGCCGATTTGTTTGTTGCAGTGATGAGTCACCAGGCCCAAGGAGCGGCCCGATGAATACAGAATCCAACGCCATGCCAGAATCACACGCTGACGCGCAGGTCCTGACAGCCTCGACATCGGCGCCCCAGCCGCTTTACTGGTCGATCCGCCGCGAGCTTTGGGAGAACCGCTCGATCTACATAGCGCCGCTGGCAGTGGCCGGGATCGTGCTGGTCGGCTTCCTGATCGGCACTGTGCACCTGCCGGAGAGAATGCGGACCGCGCTGACACTACAGCCGATGCAGCGCCTTGCCGTGATCGAGCAGCCCTATCACATGGCGGCGCTGATGATCATGGGGTTCGAATTCCTTGTCGCGCTGTTCTATTGCCTGGACGCGCTGCACGGCGAACGTCGCGACCGCAGCATTCTCTTCTGGAAGTCGCTGCCGGTGTCGGACCTCACCGCGGTCATGTCGAAGGCCAGCATTCCGCTGCTGGTACTACCTCTGGTGGCTTTTGTCATCACGGTGGCCACGCAATGGATCATGCTGCTGATCAGCACAGCCATACTGCTGGCCCATGGAGTGAGTGTCGCGCCGCTGTGGTCTGAGATGCCATGGTTGCAGCTTTCAGTGATGCTGCTTTACCACCTCGTGGCGATGCACGGGTTCTGGTATGCGCCCATCTACGGCTGGCTCCTGATGGTTTCCGGCTGGGCGCGGAGGGCGGTTTTTCTGTGGGCTGCGTTGCCGCTGATCGCGATCGGCGTAATCGAGAAGATTGCTTTCAACACCTCGCATTTTGGCGCTTTGCTGCGAACGCGAATTTTGGGCGGCCCCGGCGCCAGCGACCTGACGGCTTCGGGTGGGGTGATGATGCATCCGCTGACACTGGCCAGGCTTGGGGAATTCCTTGTCAGTCCGGGTCTGTGGGTCGGTTTGGCGATTACTGCGGCATTTCTCGCTGCCGCGGTCCAGTTGCGCCGCTACCAGGGACCGATCTGAGCCGGCAGCACTGAGAAGGAGCGATTATGAGCACGACAGTCATGACCAACCGGCTGGTGCTGAGTTCAGCCGCGGATACCGCCTTGAAAGCAGCGGCGCGATTCTGGTTCGTCACAGCCGTTATCGGGCAATTCATTTTTGCGTTCGCGGTTGCGTCCTTCTACGGGCTTACCGCCCTGCGTGGAGATTTCCACCGCTGGGGGAAGTTCATCACCCACGGCTGGGTGGCGGGAGACACGATGGGTAATTTCGCCATCGTGGTGCATGTTGCTGCAGCAGTTGTGATCATGCTTGCCGGAGCGCTTCAGCTAGTCCCGAAAATTCGCGAGCGCTATCCCGTTTTTCATCGCTGGAACGGGCGCGTCTACCTGTCCACCGCAGTCGCGATCAGTATGGCGGGCCTATATATGACGTGGATCCGGGGAAGCATTGGGGACATGCCTCAGCACATTGCATCTACTCTGAACGCAGTGCTGATCTGGGTTTGCGCCGCCATGGCGCTGCGCTATGCCGTGGCTCGTAATTTCAGAACTCATCGCAGGTGGGCGCTTCGTCTTTTCCTGGTGGCAAGTGCAGCGTGGTTCTACCGAGTCAGTTTCTTTCTGACGCTCGCGATTTTTAAGGGGCCGGTCGGGTTTGATCCGCAAACATTTACGGGACCGCTGATAACGTTCATGAGTTTCGCTCAATACCTGGTGCCGCTGGCGATCCTGGAACTGTATTTCCGGGCACAAGACAGGCCCGGCTCGGCACGGCGCATCGCAATGGCAGGCGCTCTTGTCGTGCTGACCATTGCGATGGGCGCGGGAATTTTTGCGGTCACCATGGCGGTGTGGGTACCTGACGTGAAAGCCGGCTTCGATCCCCGCAGGTCGATCACGGAAACCCTCTCGGCAACGATCGCCTCCAGGGGCATTGAGGCTGCTGTGAAGCAATACCACGATCTCAAATCCACCGAACCCGCTACTTACAACTTTGATGAACCGGAGCTCAATAGCCTGGGATACCAGATGATTCGAGCGAAGAAGTTTCAGGACGCGATTCGTATTTTTCAACTGAACATCGAGGCTTATCCGCAATCCAGCAACGCTTACGATAGCCTGGCGGAAGGTTACCTGGACCTGGGCGACAAGGTCCAAGCGATCGCGAATTACCGAAAAGCCATCGAGCTGAACCCAAAGAACCGCAATTCGATAGTGATGCTCCAGAAAGTCGAAGCGGCGCCGTGAGTGCTTTACGGAAATTCAGTGCGAGTCATTCTCAGGAGATCCCGATGGTTCGAGAACGAGCGCTCAAGGTCGTGTTGATAATGGTAGGACTGATCTTCGTAGCCACTGCCTACCCGCTGGCGGCGATGCCCCTGCCAGAGGTGCTGCAGATGGTGCTCAGCGTGTATGCGACGCTGGGGGTTTTCCTGCTACTGGCGTCAAGAAATCCGGCAGCGCATCGCAGCCTGATCGCGTTTACGGCCTGGTCGAGCTTCGCTCATGCTGCGGTAGTGGTGGCGCAGTCCAAGCATAACGCGGACGAGCGCATGCATCTGCTGGCCGGATCGGCCGCCTTGATCATCATCGGAATCGCATTCGTGGCGCTGGCCC
>Ga0070741_10011278_pt1 | contig 16558 bp, 13 predicted proteins | sample Coa_R1_4_FD_66440 | JGI IMG/M metagenome (GOLD analysis project Ga0070741, IMG submission 66440) | Surface soil microbial communities from Centralia Pennsylvania, which are recovering from an underground coalmine fire - Coalmine... | ecosystem: Environmental > Terrestrial > Soil > Unclassified ...
TGGGCAGACGGCTGCGGGTATCACATTTCGGCTGCGTGGAGGACTCCATGAGGCGGCGGGCTCCCGCTCGACCACGCCTGTGCTCTGGCTCGTTGGCCCGGCACACTCCCGGCCTTGCGACGACGACGGCTTACCCCCGCTTCCTCGCACACCCGCTCGGCGCCTGGGGACCGCTCGTGCACGCGCGCTACAGCGGCCGTGCGGCCTACCGATGTTCCGTGGCGATGTCCGACGGTAGAGAGCTTGCGTGGGTGCGCCTCGAACTCGATCCTGGGGTCCGCGCTCATGCGGGCGCCGCTCTGCGCCGACGACCTTGCCCGCTTCGATGCGCTGCTGCGGCGCGAGCGCCAGATCCTGATGGTCGATCGCCGTACGAACGAGACAGCGACAGAAGGAGGTTGACGGGTACCGGCCTCGCGGCGTCCCCCGCCAGGCTCAGAAGCAGCTCCATGGGCGCCGACGGCCCGAGGCTCCCGACCCTGGTTGCATGGCTCGCTGCGTATTCTGGTGGCCGGTGGCGGCGCGTTACCTGAACTCCAACTGGTTGCTCGTCGCGTTCTATCTCGTCGCAGCGCTGACATGTTTGCTCGTGGCGATGCGCGAGCGCGCCATGGCACGCCATCACGGTGCGGGATGGCCGGCTTTCTGGTTCGTAGTCGCCGCCCTGCTTGCAGCACTGGCGATCGTCAGAGGTGACGGCTTGGCCTCGACGTTGTCGAGCACCGCTCGGGCCCACGCGAAAGCGGAAGGTTGGTACCCACGCCGCCATCGTGTCCAGGTTGCGGCGCTCCAGGGCCTGGCCGCAGGCTGGGCACTCGCAGTCGTCGTGGCGCTCTGGCGTATCCCGCGCCGCCGCCGTCGCTACCTGCCGGTGGCGGTCGCCGTGCTGAGCCTGCTGTCGTTCCTGGCCATTCGTGCCGTGTCGCTGCACCGTGTCGACGCGCTGCTGCGTCGCACGGTCCACGGTGTACGGCTCAGCTCGATGGCAGAACTCGGGTCTGTCGCGCTGGTCACGGTGCTCGCTCTTGCTACCGCAGCCTGGTCGAGTTGGGCATCAGCACGACAGTTCGCCCGTGGGGTCGCACCCTAGGAGCCGGGGCCCTTCCGTCGACGGACGGCTTCACACGTAGCCCTCGCTCCGCCGACCGCGAGAACATACGAGGCTGTGCCCCATCCCGTCGTCCGCTCGCTGGCCGTCGACCGTCCGACGCTCCGACGCCCGTCGACGGGCTACCCCCCGCCGCGGGGGATGGCGCTACGAGCCGTTGTGGGACGGCTGGCGCTGCCTCGCCGCAATTCGATGACGGCCGCGTCAACCTCCGGAGCCGGGGACCGACCTCGCGCCGCACTTCCCGGAGCTCCTGCGCCTGCGGGTCGCGCTGGGCTCGCGCGCAGTGCTCGACGGCGAGGTCGTGGTGGTCCGCCACGGGAGTCCCGATCTCGACGCCGTCTCGGGGCGGCTGGCGACGCGCCGGCTCGCGGACTGCGCTGGGCACGTTCACGCGGTCACGTTCGTCGCGTTCGACGTCCTTGAGCTACGGCTTGCCCCTCACCGAGGAGCCCTACCAGGCGAGGAGGGAAGCGCTCGAGAGCTAGGGCTCGGACGTCGGCAGGGGGCCCTGACCGTCAGACGAGGACGGTGAGGCGGTCGGCCACCTACGAGCTCGGCCTCGACGGGGTCGCCGCCAAGGACCCACTCGATCTGGCGGCCGTGCAGATCACGCCGTTGGCTGAAGGCGAAGCACTGGCCCCATGGCACGTTCAGCGTGCTCCGCTGCGCAGCGCCGACGACCAAGGAGCCGGCTGGCCTCGCCCTCGGCGCGCCGGGCGCTGTCGGCGAGCTCCGCGTAGGGGCGTCGCGCCACTGCACGCCGACCGGGAGACGCGAGCGGCCGTGATGGCGTCGATGCGGCGCTCACGAGGGAGGGTGCGCCGGTGCTGTCGCCCCGCGGTGGTGCCGGCCAGTCCAGAGCATCGACGTCGGCCCCGACGCCGACATCAAGTACCTGGAGCGGACGCCGACGGGCCTACTGCGGCGTGCGTTGGCCCGGAGCGTCGCCGCCTCGCGGTGGGAGGCTCCTCCCAACGTGGCTCGTGCCGACGTGTCCACGGCCCTGTCACGGCCGGCGCCCGACGCGCTCGTCGCCGTCGCAGCGGCCCTGCGTGCCGGCGCCGCTGCGTGTGCCGTCCAGCTCTTCCCACCGCGAGCGCCCGAGTTCCACCAAAGCCGCAGAAGCTGCAAAGCGGCATCTGGTGGAAGAACCTCCGGGCGCGCCGTCGCTAACGGCGCCAGTCACCGCCACGTCTGCCTCGAGCCGTTCGACCTCAGCACCGGGCCGATGGCCGCCCGGGCGCCCACCCTCAGCCACATCCTGCCGGTGAAGTACTACCCGCACCTGGCGCTCGAGCCGTCCAGCTGCCGCCCCGATTGCTTCAAATGCAGCCGCCGCAAGGGCGCCAGGTTGCGCCCGACGGCGAACCCCAAACCGAAAATCCCGCGCGGTGCGCCGGCGTCTGGTTCGGCGCCGGCAGCGAGCGGCGGCGTCGATCGGACGTGTGGTGATGGCCGGCGGCGCGATCACGATTCCACCGAGGACCCTGCCGGTCGGCACCACGGTCCTGGGCACCAGCACCGTGCCCAACAACAGCAGCTGCAAACCTTACGTGAACATCACGGTATCACCACGGGAGCCGGGTTGCTCTATTCCGCGTCAAGGCTCTTCGCGCCGTCACGGCGCTTCGAGGGCCGTGACGGGAATGACAGGAGTCGGCCGGTTTGAGGCCCAGTCGTGACCCATTGCGGAGCAAGTCGGTGCACGCAGTGCGCGCCGGCTCCGCTCGCCGCGAAGCGTCCACGGTGCTTCCGCATCGGTGCCGGCTGCTCCCGGCTGCAGTCGTCACGCCGTTGGCGATTGCTATGGCGGCGTTGCTCGTCGCCAGTTGCTCGACGGGTCCGCCGGACCATCCGGCGGGGACAGCACCATCCAACACGACAAGTGCCACGACGACGAGGCCCCAGCCTCGCCACTTGTCGACGCTTCCCCCGGGATCGCAGCTCCCGAGCGATCGGCAATGTGCAGCGGAGGTACGCCAGGTGCCCGAGGCGCCGCCCGGGAACACTCCGTTCAATTCGGTGCGCGGCACGCCGTCCGTCCTCGCGGGCCCCTACCCGGACTTCCGGCGGGTCGACGGTGACTACGCGGGGACGACCGATGAGATCCTGCAATGGGCAGCGTGTAAATGGGGCATCGACGAGGACGTGGTGCGGGCACAAGCGGCCGTCGAGTCGTGGTGGAACCAGACGAACGTGGGCGATTGGACCTCGACCAGCGCCGTCTGCGCACCGAACCACCCAATCGGCTCCGACCCCGGGCACCCCGGCAAGTGCCCCGAGAGCGTCGGGATCCTCCAGGTGCGGTACCAGTACTGGCGGAACGCGTTCAACGCCGCTGAGACGTCGACAGCGTACAACGCCGACTACGTGTACGCAGCCTGGCGCGCATGCTACGACGGTGACGACACGTGGCTGAACACCGTCGACCACGTCGGGGCCTACGGGCCGGGCGACCTGTGGGGCTGTGTGGGGCTGTGGTACTCGGGCCGCTGGCACACCGCCGATGCAGAGGGCTATATCGCGAAGGTCAAGGGGGACCTGAGTGAGAGAGTGTGGGCGCAACCCGACTTCCGCTGATGTGGCTCTGGAGCCGCCCGAGGGACCGAGCCGTACGCGTCCTATGGCCGGTTTGAATGCGACGAAACGGGGAGGGTAAGCCACCGCCGCCGGAAAGCCGGGAGGGTAGAAGACGGCCGCCACCTACAGCCGTGCCTTACGCCATCGGCGGCACAAGGTCGCCCGATCGACACGGTGGGCGCTATCGAGCGAGGGGCGCAGCTGCTACTGCAGGGTCCGCAAGGCCTCCGTCGGCACGACCGGCACCAGCGCCGAACACTCCGTGCAAGGCACCGCGGCCAGGTCCCGGCCCGGAGCGGCGTGCGCCGCGACAACTGGTGGTGAGGCCCGGCACGCCGGGCAGGTAGCCCACGGAGACGCGTCGGTCCCGTCGCATCCGAGAGCTCGAACGGTCCGCCTAGGTCTTTGTACGCGACTAGGACGGAGCCGCGGTGTCGAGTTGGCAGGTCACGACATCAACGATGGCGATGGCCGGCGCTCAAGACGACGGCTCCAGGCCAAGCACCGTCGGGGGACCCTCGGCCAACCTGACGCCAAGCGTAGGTTCAGCACCGGGCGTGCGCCGGTCTCGGCGACCCAGCCGCTCCTTCAGACGGAGGAACTGGCGCTCGACGAACCGGTAGGACGCGATTGCGGCGACAAAGCTGACCGAGATCTGGAGCACTGCACTGACGGCCTGTGGACCGTGGAAGATCGACTCGACGACGTGCCCGAGGGGCAGGCTCCACAAGTAGAGGCTGTAGGACAATCGCCCAACACCCATCATCGGGCGTGAGCGGGCCAGCGCGGATAGGCGCGACTCGGGTTGCACCACTAAGCCGACCACGGCGGCGGCGTGGTCGGCACCGTCGCACAAGGCCGACGTCTAGCGGCCGGGGTCGAGAGCGCGATCGTGGAGCGTCAGTGCCACGAGCGCCGGATGGGGCTGACCGTCGGGGACGCGGTCGTCGCCATCACCGCTCACCTCCCCCGACCGCGAACTCGTTCTGGTGGCGGGCGAAGCGCCCCGGCACGAGCATGCCCTGCACCGGGGCTCGCGCTGCGTCTCTCTCGCGTCCTGTTCGAGCATCCGCTCGATGAGCCCGACGTTCACCGTCTCGGAATCGAGGCCTTCGCGCACGCGGTGTTGACCCGCTCCGCGCCCCACTGCTTCACGAGCCGAGGAGCCTGTAGACCTGGCGCATCTTGGTCCACGGCAGCGGGCCGCCGGGCAGCTTGTCGGCGGAGGTGCCGACGGCGCCGCTTTCGCCTGCGGCCCCGCGGCGCAGGTGGTCGATGTCGCGCATCGCGTACGCGGTCTTCTCCGACGGCCAGGTCCGTCGCGTCGGTCTGGCGTTTGCCCGGGCCGACGCGGGGGTGGACCTTGACCATCTCTCCCCGGGAGGACACCTTGACCGGCTTGGAGTCGGCTCGCGCGGACACGTGCTGGCCGATTAGCTCGCCGGGCACCGAGTACAACGGTCTTGCCTACCTCGATGTGGCGGTCCCGTTGCACCTTGGCCGTCGCGTAGGTCGCCCGTGCACCGGCATCCCCACCACCTCCCGGCACCAGTGCTCGGTGCGGCGCCGGGCGTCGGCCAGGTCGGTCAACGCCTCCTCGGCGAAGAGGTTGCCCCGCACGTTGGGGACGGTGCGCTCGACGCGCGGCTTGTCCGTCGGCGTCCGTACCCTCGCCGCGTCGATGACGAACCCCCGTGCGTGGGAGTACTCGGCGAAGGCATCGGTGAAGCGGGGCTCGTACGCGCCGGCCTCTATGACGATCGGCGACATGTTGTCGGGGATGACCACCCTCAAGACGCCGGCGAAGAACGCCCAAGCTGCCTCGAAGCCGTCGATGACCGCCTCCGTCGTCTGGCGGAACGTCAACCACACGAAGCAGTGGCGGCTGTAGCAGGCGGTGAAGATGAGGGCGTGGGCGACCCGGTTGCGGCCGTTGGCGGGGTCGGGGACCGGGCCCATCCTCCCGAGGTCCACCTGCACCTCGGCGCCGGGCTCACCGTCAGCGACGCGCACTGTGTCGCGGCGCTTGCCCTAACCACAGCGCTCCGCCGCGAAGGGTGCAGCGTCCGGTGCGGGACGGTCACGCCTCGCCGGGCCAACAGGTCGCGGACCTTCACGACCGTCAAGCCCTCGGCGGCCCACCCTTTGATGAGCTCGGTGTGGGGCTCGGGCGCCCCCCACGCCGCGCCGTGGCCCCGTGGGCGGTCGGGCTGCATGGCCAGGCACAACCGCCCTGACTACCGCGTCGTCGAGCTGCGCGACGTCGCCGTCGGGGGCCACGCCCCGCGTCCACGTAGCGGCGCACTTTGCGGTCCACACTCGTGTTGCGGCCAATGGACCACTGGCCCTCGCCGAGCACCCCGACGCGTCAGGACCTCTCGGACGGGGTATGCCCAAGAGGTGGTCCCATAACTGGCAACCACCTGGTCCCTAGGTTGTGGCAACCCTACGTCAGAGTGGTTCCTTGAACGTGGCAAGCGACACGAGCTCGCTACGGCAGCTACGCGCCAAGTACTGGTCCCGGTTCTTCGTGGTGTCGTGTCGTCCCACGGCTTCCACGGCGTCCAGCGACTACGACCGCGACGGACACGGCGACGAAGCGGTCACGGGTCCTTCGGGCTGGACAGCGGGCGCCCCTCGGCACACCGACCCTGCTTGGAAGCCGGGCGGAAGCGGGTCTTCCTGTGCGAGTGTCTCAGCAGTGTTTCTGGTGGGGAGCGCACCTCGCCGACCGGTACGGCCGCGCGCTCGCGGTCGGGAAGACCCCGAGGAGGGCGATAGCCGTCGCGAGGGAACCGCAGATCAGTGCAGCGACGAGGAACCGGTACCGCACGAACATGGTGAGATCCTCCTGCTGGCGACTCCTCTCGCGTCATCGGCGCATTGGCAGGGAATCTTGAGAAGTAGGCGTCGGCGATCGACGGGAGCGATCGGGCTGACGACTGCCCCTGGGCGCATAGCTTCATGACCGCCACCCGCGCGTCCCGGCAGCGTGGCGTGGTGATGCGCCTTCGCGGGCGGCGGGCAGCGGACCTCGGGAGGGTCTGTCAACGCGGATCACGAGAACACATCCACGGAGCTCGATAGAGCCAGCGCCCGGGGTGACGGACGGCGTGCCCGCAGGATCGAGCTGATACAACGGAGTGAGACGGACGAGGACGAACTGCATGGGGCTGGGGGCACTGCAGTCGTAGACAACGACGGTGCGATGGCGGAGGCCCTGACACCGTGAGCACATCATGAGGATCGACACGAGGCCGACATCTGTGAGCATTCGCCTGGCGACGTTGCTGTGCACCACGTACGGGATAGCCATCGGCGCCGAACACGTCCCAACGACTTGAGATCACTGCTCGAAGACTGGCAGCCCTCGTCATGCCGATGGTGGCCAAGAGCGCGCTCGATGCGAGCTGAATGAGAGCCGGGAGCCTCGGGCGCGCCGTACCAGACTTGTCGGTTCGCGATCCCCGCGATGACGCGAGTAAGTGCAGCGAACATGTAGGCGGCTGCGACGACGACGTCTGAGCCATGTCAAACGCTCCAGCATGGCCGGCGCGAACGACCTAGAACATGTTCGCATTCACCTCCGGGCTAGCCGTCGTAGCGGCCATCGCGTTCAACGTGGGAAGCCCGTCTCGCCGCGACCTCCCAGTCGCCGCCCGTTGAGTCGCCTCGTGGCCCACTATGGCCAGGGTTGGAACTACCAGTCGTTGATCTGCATGAGCCATCCACCCGCGTCGCAAATCGCACCGCGAGATGGGCTGCTCGTGGCAGTCGGCTGTGTGGGCCGTCCCGCCAGCCGACGATCCCGAACGGCCCGTCGTGCCAATCGGAGGAACCAAACAATCTGTTCTCGCCGCGTAAGGTACCACCCGGTAGCAGGGCACCCGCAAGCGCTTCTTCCCATCGAAGTCTCCAGCGGTCCGAGGACATGCGACCTCAGGCGCTATCGCTACCCACCGCAAACTGGTGGGAAACAATGCCGACGCCCCCTACCGCCCCACTGGCCGCCCGACGATCCCCGAGCGAGGGAACGGAGCAGGCGAGTCCCTACCGAGTGCCGGCGCGTGGTCGGTCGGCAACGGCTGATAGTGACGTCGCTATTGCTTGGCTCCTCGCGCCATGAGTGTCCCGCAGAGAGTCGATGCGACCCTTGGTGCGTGCCGCAACGCATGCGGTGGCGAGATCCGTGCCGCCCGCGAAAGACACCAAAGTGTGTCCCGTCTCATGCCGGCACGAGCGCATGCGTCCGCGTCCTCAAGGAACTGGTGGAAGTAATGCCTCCTTCGCCCTGCCATGAAACGGCCGTGGGTCACCCATCTCAGACCCACGTTCTTCGGCCTCCAGTTCACTGTGTCCCTGAAGGCCCAGAGGTAATCGGCACGGTGGCGGGACGGTGGCCGAAGGCGGTATAGCGCGCCGACGCAATTCACGCCGATGATGGCATGGCGGGCGGCGATCCGCAGCATGAGGTCGGCATCCTGATGGTACGGGATACCGGGGTCGAACCCCCCAGCCGCTAGCACCACCTCAGTGCGAAACAGCACCACCCCCAGCTGGGGATACCCGAGATGAAGGCGGTTCGGATCGAGCCCAGACCAGAGCGGCGGCGCCGGAAACGTCCACGGAAGTGGCTCAAGCTCGTTGGTCGCGCATTGAGTAATGCCAAAGGCAAACGCGGCATTCGGGTCCGACTCGAGCGCGCTGATCTGCTCTGTCATGTTCACGGGGAGCCAAGCGTCGTCGTCGTCCAAGAAAGCGACATATGGTGTAACTACCCTCGACAACCCATCGTTGCGTGTCAGGCTTGTGTTGTGGTTCGTGACACGATGGTACGTGACACCGAAATGCTCCGCGACCTCGGCGGTGCAGTCATCCGAGTCGTCGTCGACGACGATGACTTGGGCGCTCGACCCCACGAGCGGCGACGATAGGACGCTCTCGATAGCGACGGCCAGGAGTGGCGCCCTGTTCCGCGTGGGGATAACGACCGATATCACTCCCGCGTGGCCTCCAAGGACCAGCGTCGTCTGCAGACGCGTTGCTGTACAACGCTAACTGACGGCTGACCGCGGTGCCTACACAACGTTTGGCCAACGACAATTCTGTCCCGTGGGATCCCGAAGTCGACTCGAACCCTGTGTGCCCTACGCCTGGCGCCCCATCCGCGCCAGCAAGCGTGCTCGCAGCGAGAGCATCGGGATAGTCCTCGCCACTCGCGACGATGACGGTGGAGAGCGGCGCCGCGTGGTGCTGAGCGTCCGCGATCAGGGCGGCCGTCGCGTAACGGTCCTGCCCTTCCAGTCGGCTCCACGGAATCTCCGCTGCATGAACGGCTGTGGGTGGGTCGACTATCAGGCCGGCACTCACCATTGCAGCGCACACTGCACCAATCACAACGGTGCCTCGCTCGAGGAACCGTTCCACGAATCCTCCGGGACTCTAGATCGAGCTCTGCGCGGAGCATTGTTGTCCAGTAACCTCCGTCGAGGCTAGTTGCGTCGCCCTCAACACGCGACGACGACCCTCAGGACGGTGCGTCCACGCCGACAGGTTCAGCCTCGATCGACGCCGGAGCGATGACGGAGCGCCGAGACGAGCCAACCGGCGACGTAGTCTGTCAACGTCTCCGGGCCCTGTCGCGTGCCCCCCGGCTCCGCGCCACTATGTGTAGGTCCCAGTCGCATCAGTTTCGATGTCGGCAGTCACGCTGACCGTCTGGCAGGGCGGCGCCGTGTAGCCGGCAACGGACCCGAAGCACACCTGATGAGACCCGGTGGGGACATCGGTCCAGAGCCCCCAGTTGTCGGTCGGGTTGCCGTCCAGGGCGATGGTGCCGTCCACGGCGGGGCTGGTGGTGACTCGCAGGGTCCCGCGATTGGCGAAGAGCCCGTTAACGGTTGTCGTCGCTCCGGCACTGATCACCACTGTTCGAGGCAGGGGTTCGGAGTAGCCAGGGACGTGGCTGAAAGCAACGGTATAGCTGCCGGGTGGCAGCTCGAGCCAATTCAGACCCCAGGAGTCCGTGATGTACGGCGAACCTGCGTCGGGGGTGATTGTGATCTGCGACGGCACGGATGGACTGCTGGTGACCCGCAGAAGGCCAACTCCAAGCTGGCCGATTGCACCTCGCGATGCTGCGAACGCGCCCGTAATGGTTGTTGTCGTGCCGACAACTACCGTTACCGTCTGGCAGGGCGGCGGCGCGTAGTCGGCGACGGCCCCGAAACACACCTGGTGGGATCCGGTCGGGACATCGGTCCAGAGCCCCCAGTCATCGCCAGGCCTGCCGTCGACGGTGATCTCGGACGGCACCGGGGGGCTCGTGATCACGCGCAGCGTCCCGCGCGGGACGAATGTACCCGTCACAGTCGTCGTAGTCCCAGGCGTGATCGTGACGGTCTGAGGCGCTGGCTCGGTGTACCCTTCTACGTGGGTGAAGGCGATGGTGTGAGGCCCTGCTGGCAGGCTCAACCAAGCCAACCCCCAGCTGTCCGCAGTGTGGCCGTCCACGAGGATCTGCGTCGGGACGGCCGGAGAGGACACGACGCGGAGCCGCCCGCTCTGAAGTGGGTCCCAGATGTGGAGCACCGCATCGCCAGCGAATGGCGGAGTGAACGACTGCGACGGCGAGCCGCCGGCTACGGACCCCCCTGAGGAAATCACGCCTGTGGATGGGTTGAGCCACTCAAGGTCTAGTGAGTCACTCGTCTTGGAGAGATTCACGGTAAACGACCCGCCGTTCGGAGCATAAACGAGGAATTCAGATCCAGTAGCGGCGTCGTTCGCGAGTGCCCATCCGGTCGACGAGAGCGAAGGTTGCGGGTTCATTGCCGAAAGGTCCATCCTGTCCGCGAGGCTCACGGCATAACCGAGATTGCTGCGGAAGTTCTCCCACCGTGGATCGACGGCACTGCAGACACCGTTCGCTGGGGCTTGGCAGATGTTGCGGCTGCCCGCAGACCAGTAGATCTCGTACGGGTCCATAAACAGCACAGATGCGCCGTTTGTAAGGTTCTCCCAGAGGAAATTGCGGTTCGTCTGAGCGCTGTCGTTCCACATCCCGTAGTATGAGTGATCAGAGTCGTTGACGATGACCTTACTCCCGAGGTTGTTCGTTGGTGCGATCTTGGCACTTGGAGCCACCCAGTCTGCAGCGCTCGCGTAGAGGGTCGAGTCCGACCCGCCCGTGAGCCAGGAATACCCGACGGGATGCTGCAGAGGCTTCCCGGCCTCGTAAGTGTGGATGAGGCTGATCATGTGGTCCTGCCACCACGTCGAGTTGCTCGGCGCTTCCTCAGAAACCTCCCACAGCACATTGGGCAAGTCGTTCAGGGTGTCGATGACCTTCTGCACGTACGCATCTTGGAAGGCCGTGATGTTGTTGGGCGCGATCATCGTCATCGAACCCGTGCCCCCGCCGTCGCTCAGCCCGTTCACGTTGTTGCCAGCGCTGAAGGGGTACCCGTCGTTCAAGCAGCGGTTATTGATCAACTGGAGACCGTCGAACAATTCGACCATCGCGTAGACGTTGTTCTGGTCCAGCTGCACAACCCGCGCCCGGAGCCGGTCGAAGTAGCTTTGATCGAACTGCGTGAGGTCGAAGGCAGGGAGGCCGTCGGAGGCGACTCCGGGACCGGTGCGAAGCCACGGAAACTGTGAGACCCGCCATGTGCCGCCCGCACCCCAGTTGCAGAACGTCGGCAGGTCCTTACGCCACAGAATCGTCAAGTTCTGGCCGTGCGCGACCATGAAGTTGACGTAGGCGGTGAAATCGAATGCGGTCGGCGTTGCTGGCATGAGGTCCATGTCCTGCAGGTCGTCCCAAGTATGCGAGCCCGCGAGGTAGACGGCGCGGCCCGCTGCGTCAACGAGGAAGTGCGTATTGGTGGCGGAGACGCGAAGTGGCGATGTGATCGCCGGCAACGCGGAGGCGTTTGCTGCCGCCGCCGAAGGGATCAGCGGCCGCTTGCCGAGAGCGGTGCGGCCCACGGCGGCGACCGACGCGGTCGCGATCGCGAGACCGACGAGAGTGACCGTCGTGACTAGGGCCGTGCCGCTGCGGGAGGCACCGTGCAGTGACCTTCGGCGACTCATGGGCGATCTCCTGCGGAGTGGGTCGGCGGCGCAGGAAGTACGCCGACGTTGCTCAAACCCTCGGCGCCATTGCATGACCGGACGTAGCTCTGGGATCGGCGTGCGCTGTCGCGGACTGTAGGGCACCACCTTCCCAACGCGAAGATGCGGGTCTCGTGCCGGGAAAACTTCATCCACTTTCAATGTATATCAATGAAGTAACTGCTCGTCGTACGCCGGCGCGGCTGGGGCATTGGTTGAAGTGCGGCTGGGCTTGACGCGGCCGACTTGAGCCCGGGGCCTCGGAGCCCTACGTGGGTTGGACGGCTGCTCATCACGGGGCAGCGCCGCGGCTTCCGCGTGGTGGCTTGCCGTCGTCCGAATTTCGCACCTGGTAGGTAGAGGCCTCGTAGGCGCCGGCTTGCGCGCGACCGTCGTCCGGACACGCTTCTCTCGGCCACGCCACCGCTTTCCGGTACCGTGCGCCGCGAAGAGACCGTGCTGTCAACGCCTCCGTGATGAGGCTGCACCGGCAGAGGGACTCAAGGTATCACGGCGCGCTGCTCGCGCTCCGGCTTGCCGGGCGCCGGCGAACTTCCGAACACTCCCCAGGCGAGCCCCTGGCGGACAGGGGAGGACGCCACTCTGCTCGAGGGTGCAGTGGAGACCGAACGAGCCGTGTTGGGCGAGAGATGCCAGGAGGGCGATCCAGAGCGCGCCGGACCCTCGATGTATTTCCGGTTTGCCGAGTGGCTCCTTCTCTCAGGCGAATCCCTGATGGGAGGTAGCCCGGCCGGGTGAGCGCCTTCGGCGGAAGCCGACGGGCGGACAGCGAAGCGCGTGGGTGGAAGATGCGACAGCGAATATCAATTCGGATGAAGCAGGTGGACCGGGTGCCATCCGCGGTGGTTGAGGCGGCGAAGAAGGCCTTTGTCTTGCGCGTGCAGTCCACTCCAGGGCCGTCAGACGAAGTTGCCGTCGCTAACGACGGTCGCCGACTTCGCTCCGGGCGGTAGGTGCGCTGATGAGCGTGCGCGAGCACGCCCCGCGTGGCGAACTGCACCTTGGGTCGCCGGAATGGCTAGCGCCGGAGGCCTCGGCCGTTCGGACGGGCGTTGATACCGCCGTCATCGAGGCTCCATCCAGCGGCCAGGCGCGGCCTGCGCGGAGGAGGATTGGCCCGCGACTGGTGATCGCGATCGACGCGGTAGGCGTTGCAGTGGGCTTGCTACTAGGTGCCGCGGCAGTCCACCTCCATTGGGGTGTCGGCGTGGAGAACGGGGCCAGCAGGTTGGGCTTGTTTAGCCTTGTCTTCCTCCCGCTGTTCCTCGTCTCCTTCGGGGCGTATGGCCTCTATGATCGGCAGCGACGCCGGGTATTTGCTACCAGCTTCCCCGACTTGGTGCGGCTCGCCCACGCGCTCGTGGCCGGAGCAGCCGGGTCGCTGGTGCTCTCGCACCTCCTCCATCGTGACTTCGCGTCGGTCCCTCGCTTGAGTCTCACCGGAGTCGTCCTACTGACGCTCCCGTGCACCGTCACAGTGCTCACCACGAGGGTCGTTGCAGGCGCGATCCTCGCTACTCGGGGAGTTGTGCGCAGCCGAGTGGTCATTCTCGGAAGCGGCGTCGTAGCGAGCGGAATCGCACGGAGATTGGGGGCCTTTGACGACATTCAGTTGCTAGGGCTCGTGGACGAGGAGGGTGCCGAGCAGGGCCGTCCTGTGCTTCAGCCGATCCGGCGGCTCGGAGCTCTCAGTGACCTCTCTCGGCTGTGTGCAGAGCTGGACGTGGATCGCGTGGTTGTCGCGTTCAGCGCCACCGCGGCGCCTGAGCTCGCCGACCTCCTGCGTGACCTTCCACCCTCGGTGCAGATCTCGGTTGTCCCGCGTTTCTTCGACCTCGTCACCTGGCGCAGTCAGTTGGACGAGCTGCACGGGATGCCGGTGATGGACGTCGCGCCTCCCTTAGCACGCCCCTGGCACCGAGGAATGAAGCGCGCACTCGACATCGCGGTGGCGCTATCCACCGTCATCATCGGGCTGCCCGTCTGGCTCGTCGTAGCGATCGCCGTGAAGGTGAGCTCTCCGGGCCCGGTCCTCTTCACGCAGGCGCGGATGGGAAGGCGGGCTCAGCCGTTCCAGATTTACAAGTTCCGGACCATGCGGACGGATGCGGATCTGGAGAAGGAGGCCCTCATTGCTGCGAATGAGGTTGACGGTCCGCTCTTCAAGATCCGCGATGACCCTCGGATCACAAAGGTGGGCAGGTTCCTCCGGAGGACGAGCCTCGACGAGTTCCCCCAGCTGATCAACGTCCTGAAGGGTGACATGAGCCTGGTCGGGCCGCGGCCGTTCGTACTGGCGGAGGCTGGGCTCATCGAAGGCTGGGCTACTCGCCGCTTTGACGTAAAGCCGGGCATGACCGGCCTCTGGCAGGTGTCCGGGCGCAACGACCTGCCGTACGAGGAGCTGCGTCGCCTCGACTACGCCTACGTCGCTTCGTGGTCGCTGTGGTGGGACCTGCGCATCCTATGGCAAACACCGGCATGCATCGTCCGAAGGCGTGGAGCGTACTAGCGATGTTAGTGACATGAGGGCAGCCCTGTGCTTGCTACAGACCTGATGGTTGCCGTTGCGCTCACGCTTGCTCTGCTCGGAGCCATCCTGATGCTCGCCGCCGTCTACCTCCTGCTCTTGGCGGTCGCTGCACTGTGGTATCAGCCCAGTGCCGGAGTGCCCCGGGGTCGGCCGCGTCTCGCCGTCGTCGTGCCTGCACACAACGAAGTCGATTTCATCGTGCGGTGCATCGAGGCGTTGCAGCGCCAGTCATATCCGCGCGAGGCCTATGACATCGTCGTCATCGCGGACAACTGCACGGATCGTACTGCCGCGCTGGCGGAGCAGGCAGGAGCACGAGTACTGGTACGGGACGACACCGCCGCACATGGAAAGGGAAGAGCGCTCCGCTGGGCGTTCGACCAGCTCATCGTCGGGCCCTCGCCTGTCGATGCCCTGGTTGTCGTCGACGCAGATTCCGTTGCCGATCCGGGCCTGCTCTCAGGGCTCGCGTCGGAGTTCGAGCGCGGCGCGGACGCTGTGCAGGCTGACTACCAGGTGCTCGAGGACCAAGGCTCCCCGGGGAGCCAGTTGAGGTCGGCCGCCTTCCTGCTCTTTCACCGGGCCCGGTTCTCCGGCAGGGCGGTGCTTGGACTGCCGTGCAGCTTGGTCGGCAACGGGATGCTGTTCAGCCGGTCGCTGCTGGAAGCGCATGGTTGGAACGCCTTCTCAGGCGCCGAGGACCTCGAGTACACAATCGAGCTGCGCCTCAGCGGCATCTCACCCGTGTTCGCCGGCACGGCGTTGGTCCGAGGCCCCGTCTTGAGTTCCGGCCGAGCCGCAGAGGTGCAGCGCCAGCGGTGGGAGGGCGGCCGCCTTCGAATAGCGCGCTCTCGTCTCCCGCTGCTCCTCGCGACGATCGCCCGCGAGCGCCGGCTCTCGTTGGTTGACGCTGCTGTGGACTTGGCGCTGCCGCCTCTTGGGGTGCTGGCAGGAGCGGCGGCTGCGGGCCTGATCGTGAGCGGCGTTCTGGCGCTTGCTGGCGTGGTCGCGTCGTGGGCGGTCATTCCGTGGTCCTTCGCCGTTCTAGGCCTGGCCGGCTATGTCGTTGTCGGCCTTGTGGCAGCAGGAGCGACGAAAAGCGTCTACATGTCGCTCCTCTCGGCCCCTCGCTTCATGGTGGCCAAAGCCGTTGGTACTGCAGCCGTCGCGCGTGCGTCCCGGCGTGACTCATGGGTCCGCACGGAGAGGCCAAGTGAACGTGGCGCCTGACCGTCGCGACATTGCTGGAGTCCCCATTGACTGGCTCGACATCAACGAGTGCCTCTCGGTCATCACGAGCGCGGCGCGGGCTCGCCACCATTTCCAGGTGTCTACTGTGAACCTCGACTTCTTGGTGCACGCCCAGGAGGATGAGGTCGTCCGGTCAATCCTTCAAACGAACGCGCTCAATGTCCCCGATGGTGCGCCCGTCGTCTGGCTGGGCCGTCTCGCTGGTGCAACTGCGAACGCGCGAGTGGCGGGAGCAGACCTGGTGCCGCGCCTCGTCGAAATCGCGGCCCGTGAGCACCTCGGAGTCTTCCTCCTCGGCGGTGAGGCCGGTGTTGCCGAGATCGCCGCCGACGTCCTGAGGAAGAAGTACCCAGGGCTGAGGGTGGACACCTACGAGCCCCCTCGCGCCTCGCTCGACGAGATGGACGACACGACTATCCTGAGGCTCCTCGACGAGTGCAGACCTCATCTGCTCTTTGTCGCGTTTGGTCACCCGAAACAGGAGAAGTGGATCGCACGGCATCGTGACCGGCTGCCGATGGCCGCGATGGGCGTCGGTTGCTGTCTCGACCTCATGGCCGGGCGCCAGAGCCGAGCGCCGGTGTGGATGCAGAAGTGCGGCCTGGAGTGGCTGTACCGCCTCTCGCATGAGCCGGGGCGTTTGGCGCGCCGTTACGCCACCGATGCCGCTTGGCTCATCACCGCCGTTCTGCAGGTGCTCGTCCGGCCAGGCTTCCCTCCGCCCGCCGTCGACGGACCGAGCGCGGGTCAGGCAGCGATGCGTGGGCTCCCGCCAAGGAACTGCCTGAGCGGCGAGGCCATTGAGGGGCTCGAAGCGCTGACACAGGCGCTCCGCTCGTAGCGTGGGGCCCCGGCTGCGGCCGCGTGTGCGGGGGTCCGGTCGCTTAGTTGTAGGTCCCGCTGATGTCGGTCTCGTTGCCGCCGGTGACCGTGGCGGTTTGGCA
>Ga0070741_10011279_pt1 | contig 16558 bp, 12 predicted proteins | sample Coa_R1_4_FD_66440 | JGI IMG/M metagenome (GOLD analysis project Ga0070741, IMG submission 66440) | Surface soil microbial communities from Centralia Pennsylvania, which are recovering from an underground coalmine fire - Coalmine... | ecosystem: Environmental > Terrestrial > Soil > Unclassified ...
GGATCAACTCGTCAAGCGGTTGAGGGCGGGGCGCAGGCTGGTTTGACGGGGCCACGAATCGGGTGTTAGAGTCGGCCCGTGGCAGGGCCGTGTTGACCGGGAGGGGGAGCGTGTCGGGCGAGCCGCTGGCGCTTGCCGCCGCGGCCTTGGCGCTTTTGGTCGCGCCAGGGCTCGCCGAGGCGCGCACGATCCACGTCAGGACGGCGAGCGACAGCTCGGCGAGCAAGTGCACGCTCCGCGACGCGATCAGCGCCGCCAACGCTGACGCCGCGAGCGGCGCCTGCCCGGCGGGCTCCGGCGCCGACACGATCGACTTCAGCTTTGCCACCCCTGCGACGATCACGCTTGGGAGCGCGCTGCCGCAGATCACGAGCAGGATCACGATCGCCGGCCCCGGCGCGGGTCAGCTCACGGTGAGCGGGGCGGACACCTATCGCGTCTTCAGCGTCGGCTCGGGCGCGGTCACGATCTCCCGCCTTGCGATCAAGAATGGCAGCGTCTCCCAGGACGCCGGCGGCGGGCTGCTCAACGAGAGCGCAGCCGGGCTCACCCTGGACCGGGTGACGGTATCCGGAAACGCAGCAACCGCGACCGGCGCCAACGCGAACAACTTCGCTGAGGGCGGCGGGATCGAGAACGTCAGCGGGGCGACGCTCACGATCGAGCGCAGCACCGTGAAGAACAACACGGTTACGGCCGGCGGGGCGACGAACCAGAACTCGCCCTCCGGCGGCGGGATCATGAACCGCGGCACGTTGACCGTCGATCGCACGTCCGTGATCGAGAACGAAGCGACCGCTACCGCGAGCGGCTCCGCAACGACCAACGCCAACGGCGGCGGGATCGTGAACTTCGGGGTGCTCACCGTGACCCGCAGCGCCCTGCTCGGCAACGAGGCGGCGGCGACGGGCGGCGTCTCGAACAGCGCCAACGGCGGCGCGATCTCGAACGCCAACTCCTCGGCGGTCAGCCTCACAATCGACCGCAGCACGATCAGCCTCAACGTCGCGAAGCAGTTCGCGGGCGTGGTGGTCTACCAGGGCCAGAACCTGATCTCCGGCTCGACGATCGCGCGAAACAACGCCTCGGCCGGAGCCTCGAACCTGTTCGCATCCTCCAACACCACCCTGCGGGACACCATCGTGTCCAGCCCGCTCGGCCCCGCCAACGTCAACTGCATCGGCCCGCCCACATCGGGCGGCTACAACCTCGAGTTCGGCGGCAGCAATCAGGCGAGCTGCGGGTTCAGCGGGCCGGGGGATCTGAGCGGCGTGGATCCGCTGCTGGCGGCCTTCCCGGGCGACAACGGCGGGCCGACCTCGACCATCGCGCTCCAGGCGGGCAGCCCGGCGATCGATGCCGGCAAGCGCTTCGGCGTCGCCGCCGACCAGCGCGGCGAGCCGCGCCCCTTCGACTTCGATGCGATTCCGAACCCGGCGGGCGGCGACGGCTCCGACATCGGTGCCTTCGAGCTCCAAGGGGCGAAGACGGCGACCAAGGTGACGCTCCGGGCCTCCGATCGCAAGGTCCGGAAGGGCCGCAAGGTGAAGCTGACGGTCAGGGCGAAGCCGTGCCCCGGCAGGGCTCACGACAGCGTGAAGCTCTACCGCGGCTCGAAGCGGGTCGGCAGGAAGGACCTGAGCTCGCAGTGCAAGGCCACCTTCCGCGAGCGCATGAAGCGGACGTCCAGGTTCAAGGCCAAGGTTCCGGCCGACACGGAGCACAAGGCCGGCAGCTCGGCTCGGGTCAAGGTCCGCGTCCGCCGCTGAGCGGGCGCCGGCCGCCCGCTGGGTGGGCCCCGGCGCCCGCCGCCCCAACCGATGGCCGAGTTGATCCAACTATTTGGGATCAACTCGTCAAGCGGTTGAGGGGGTGCGCCCGGCGTGGTCGAGGAAGCGGGCGAAGATCGCCCGCCCGGCCGCGTTCGCGGCCTCGATGCGGCGGGGCGTCTCCGCCGCCACCAGCGCCGGATCGAAGCCCGCGGCCACCGCGTCGCCGTCCGATCGCCAGTCCCCGAGCCAGGCGGCGACGATCTCCGCCGTGACCTCCGGATGGAACTGGACGCCCCACGCGTCGCCGATCCTGAAGGCGTCGAGCTGATCGCCCTCGCGGGCGAGCGCGGTAGCCGCAGGCGGCGGCTCGCAGCGGTAGCTGTGCCACTGGAAGCTCGCAAAGGGCGACGGCAGGGCACTGAGGAGCGGATCCGCGCGGGCCGCGGGCTCGAGCTCCATCTCGCACCAGCCGATCTGCGGCGCCGGCATCCTCACCGCCCGCCCGCCGGCGACCTCGGCGATCAGCTCGGCGCCGAGGCAGACGCCGAGCGTGGGCGTTCCGTCCTCGAGGCGCCCGGCGACGAGCCGCTTGGCGTCGCGAAGCCAGGCGTGCTCGCCCTCCTGGTCGGGGTTGACGGCGCCCCCGAGCACGAGCAGCGCGTCGGCTTTCTCGGCGGGAAGCGGGGGCGCCCCGCGGGAGGGGGTCCAGCGCACCAACTCCGCGCCGCGCTCGCGCGCCACGTCCGCGAAGACGCCTGGGCCGGCGTCGTCCTGGAAGACGATGGTGAGGACCCGCACGCCGCCGAGTCTCGCAGCTAGGTTGGCTTCAGCTCCTCCAGGGCCTCGCCGAGCCAGCCGATCAGGTTCCAGACGTCGGGCATCTGGTCGCGGTCGGCGACTATCCCGAAGTCCAGGTGCCCGCAGTAGCTCATGACCGTGATGTTGAGGCCCATGCCGTCGGTGATGACCGAGATCGGGTAGTTGGCGACGAGCTGGGCCCCGGCGCAGTAGAGCGGGATCTGCGGGCCGGGCACGTTCGAGATCACGAGGTTCCAGCGCGGCCGGCCGCGGCCGCTGGTCGAGAGGGCGAAGGTCGCGCGGGCGGCGCGGGCGAAGACCGCCGGCGGGATGAAGTGGTTCGCGTCCTGGAGCAGGCGCGCGGGCATGGCGTTGTGCCGCTCCTTCATCGAGAGGAGCGCCTCGTGCGTGCGGTGCAGGCGCCGGACCGGGTCGTGCTCGTTGGTGAAGAGCGGCGCGCTCATCAGCATGATGCGATTGCCGTAGGTCCCCAGCTCCTCGCCGCTTCGCACCGACACCGGGATCTGGGCGACGAGCGGGTCCGGGGGCAGCTCGGTGTGAGCGATCAGCCAGCGGCGCACTGCGCCGGCGCAGATCGAGACGATCACGTCGTTGACCGTGTAGCCGAAGGCGTTCTTCACGGCCTTCACCTCGTCGAGCGAGAGCTGGCCGAACGCGATCCGCCGGTGCGGCGAGATGCGGCCGTTGAACGAGGTGCGCGGCGCCTTCAGCTCCAGTCGCTCGAGCTCGGAGCCGTCGCCGCCGCGGCGGACGAGGCGCCCCACCCGCTCGGAGAGGCGCGCGACCGCGGCCGTCCCTGGAAGGCCCGCGAACGGCGTCTCGTCGAGGTTGGGCAGCGCGGCCGGAAGCGAGCGCAGCGCCCTCAGCGGGTACCTGGGCACGCCGGCCAGGCCGCGCGCGAGCATCTCGACGTCGCTCGGCTCGCGGTCGCCGCGCACGCCGTCGGCCTCCGGCGGCTCGCGCCCAGCCGGGTCGAGGTCGAAGAGGACGCCCATGATCTCGGCCCCGGAGAGGCCGTCGATGACGGCATGGTGGATCTTGGTCAGCATGCCGAGCTTCCCCCCGGCGAGGCCGTGGATCAGGTAGAGCTCCCAGAGCGGGCGGGCGCGGTCGAGCGGGCGGGCGACGATGCGCGCCACCTGCTCGGCCAGCTTCGCGTCGGTCGGCGGCGGCGGGATCGCGAGCTCGCGCACATGGTACTCGAGGTCGAAGTCCGGATCGTCGATCCAGTAGGGGTAGTCGAGCCCGAACGGGACGGGCGCCAGGCGCCAGCGGAGCGGAGGCAGGAGCGGCAGCCGCTCCGCGACCAGGCGCTGCAGGTCCTCGAGCTCCAGGCGCCCCGACTCGGTGGTCGATGGGTCGAGCACGGCGAGGCCCGCGACGTGCCCGGTCTGCCTCGCGGTTTCGAGGGCCAGGAACTGCGCGTCGAGGCTCGTGAGCTGCCGCATCGCCGCGCCAAGTGTCGCGGTAGCGGCAGGCCCGCGTCAAGCGGCGGGGCCAGCCCGCGGCGCCGCGGGCCCGGCGTCAGTACGCCGCGCGCCCGCGCCAGCCGCTGAAGAAGAGGATCAGCGCGATCAGCGCGAGCACGAAGAGCACGGGGTGGACGATCACGCCGCCCGCGATCGCCATGATCAGGAGCACTATCCCTAGCAACAGGAGCATCGGTTCCCTCCTCCGGGGTTGACAGGCCCTCCAGCTACCCCCCAGGGCGCGGCGCAAACCCTTAGAGTCGGCTTTCGCATGGGCTACCTCGATCTCGCCGACCGGAGCTGGCCCGTCCTGCGCAGGGCCTTCGGCCTCCATCGCCTTGTCTACGAGGCCTCCGGCGGGCGGGTCGGGCGGCGCATCCCCTTCGTGGGCGCGCCGATGCTCCTGCTCGACCACGTCGGCGCCAAGAGCGGCGTCAAGCGGACGACGCCCCTGCTCTACGTCGAGGACGGACCGAACCTCGTGATCGTCGCCTCGAAGGGCGGCTACCCGCGGCACCCGGCCTGGTTCCACAACCTGGTGGCGAACCCGGACACCAGCGTCAGGGTCGGCCGTGAGCGCCGCGCGGTGAGGGCGCGGGTCGCCACGCCCGACGAGCGCGCCCGGCTCTGGCCGCGCGTCGTGGCCGCGTACGGCGGCTACGCCGATTACCAGCGGCGGACGGAGCGCGAGATCCCGCTCGTGATCCTCGAGCCGCGCTGAGCGCTCCGGCGCCGAAACCGATTCTGCCCACCTATACGGTGGATGAGATCGGATTCGGCGCGGAGGGAGCGGTGGGTGAGATCGGATTCGGCGCGGATTAGCGGAAGCGGTAGCTGTAGACGCCGCGCCCCAGGCTCGCGGCGAGGATGCGGCGCGGGTGGCCCGGCCACTTCGCGATCTGGAAGACCGGGGCGCGCGGCAGGTTGCGGCCGAGCAGCGCGTAATGCCCTCCGCTCTTGTGGCGGGACGCGAAGACGCCGACCGTCGTCGCCACCAAAAGCTGGCCGCGGCGCACCATGCACCACAGCGCCGGCACGTGCTCCAGGTTGCCCGAGATGTCGCGGAACGTCTTGCCGCCGTTGGTGGACTTGTAGACGTGACCGCCGCGCGTCGAGAGGCCGTCCTTGCCGAGCGCGTGCGGCGGCGCGTACGGTCGCAAGTCGGAGGCACCGAGCGTCACGTAGATCGTGCGGCGGCGATGGGGGTCGATCGCGATGCTGGAGATGAAGCGGCGGGGCAGGCCCTTGGCGGGCACCTTGTGCCAGCCCGCCGAGGTGCGGGGCTTGGGCCGCGCCTTGCCCCCGACGTTCGTGGCGAGGCCGTTGGCGAACTTCACGTGATCGCGGACCACGTCGCAGCCTCCGCAGTAGCCCGCGTAGACCGCCTTGCCCCGCACCGCGAGCGCAGAGACCTGGTTCTGGACACCGTGGGTGGAGCCGAGGTCGTAGACGAACTTCCAGTCGGTCGAGGGGTCGGTGCCGGGCGTGGTGGTGGCAGGACCGGCGGTGGTCTCAGCGATCTCGCGGCCGGCGGTGACGATGTGCTTGGGGTTCTTCGGGTCCATGACCAGCGGCGTGTAGAAGGAGGCGTTGTCCACGAAGGGCGAGATGTCGCTCCAGCTCTTGCCGCCGTCGGTCGAGAGGCTGATGCTGCCGCCCGGGTACTCCTCGTAGACGATCTTGCTGTTGGCGGGGTCGACGAGCGTGAAGACGCCGTCGCCGCCGTAGACTTCGTTCTGCTTGCCGGTCTTGGGATCGATGCGGATCTCGCCGTTGTCCTGCAGCCCGGCGTAGACGACGCCGTCCTTGGCCCCGGCGACGCCGTAGGGCAGGAGCGTGTGGAACCCGACCTGGGCGCCGAGGCCGAAGCCCTGCATCGTGAAGTCGTCGGTCAGTCCCGAGCCGACGTGCTGGCGGTAGTTGCCGCCGTCGTTGCCGGCCAGGAGGGTCACGCCGCCCTTGCCGTCGGGGATGAAGATGCCGGCGTGCTGATCGGGGTGGGTCGTCGTCTTGCTCGGGTCGGACTGCTGCAAATCGGCGCAGGCGGGGGCGGCGATCACGAGCAGGCAGGCGCCGCCGTTGGCGTTGTAGGGGCCGATCGCCTTGAAGTCGGAATGGCCGTCCTGAGGCACCGGCAGGCGGTTCTCGAACAGCTCCTCGAGGCCGAAGACGACACGCGTCGGCACGCCGCCGGCGCTCTGGCGGGTCGGGTCGGGGAGGATCCACTCGTCGTACCAGGACTGGATCCCGGGCCCGAACCCGAGCGGCGTCAGCTGGGCGAGGACCGAGCCCGAGGTCGGCAGGAGCATCTGGTTGTCGTCCGCCATCAGCGTCCAGCTCTTGCCGAAGTCGCTCGACACGTAGATCCCGTTCAGGTACGTGGGGGTGGTCGTGCAGGCGAGCCCGGTGACCGGGTCGCAGGTGTTGGGAACGTCGAGGCCCTCGGCCGTGCCCTTGTTGAAGAGCACCGCGTCCTGGACGACCGCGTAGACGTAGTTGTGGTCCTGCCGGGCGCCCGTAGCGGCGCCGAGCTCGACGCGCCCGATCCGGTTCTGCGGCGCGAACCCGGGCGCGTCCAGCCGCTTGAACGTGCCCGGCCGCCCCGTCGCCGAGTAGTAGAGCCCGTTGCCCGGAGCCTCGGGCCGCCCCTTGAAGTCCTTGTGGGCGCCCTCGCGCCAGCCGACGGCCGCGAGGACGGCGCCTCCCGAGTGGCCGAATTTGTCCTTGGAGCGGACGACTACGTCGGTGACGACGTTGGCGAAGAAGCAGCCCGGCTTGTGGAACGTGTTGCCCTGGCAGCGCGGGCTGGTCGGCAACTCGACGTTGCGGAAGGTGCGGCCACCGTCCGTGGAGCGGAAGAGGCCCGCGCCGGTCGCGGCGTAGATGATCTGCGGGTTCGAGGGGTCCACGGCCGCCTTGAACCCCTGGGCCCCGGCCGGGACGCCCTTCGCCCGCCGCCAGGTGCGGCCGTCGTTCGTGGAGCGGAAGACGCCCAAGCCGGCGTACGTGTTGCCGCCGAACGCGTTGTCGCCGGTCACCGCGATCAGCGTGCCGCCGGCGGCCGGCGACCACTCGACCGACCCGACCGTCTGGGTCGGCAGCTTGTTGCCGATCGAGCGCCAGGTCCTGCCGTCGTCGCGCGACTCCCAGACGCCCCCGCTGGCCACCGAGGCGTAGACGCGCTTGTCGCGCGGGTTGTACGCGTAATCGGAGACGCGGCCCGAGAGCAGGCCGAAGCCGTCGCCGTAGGTGTAGGGGTACGCGGGGTCGTCGGCGTGCAGCGGCCCCTTGCCGAGCGGGTGCCAGCGGCCGCGAGTCCCGCGGACCTTCGCGTGCGTGGAGGCGCGGGCGACGCGGGCTGCAGCCAGCGCCTGCCGCGGCGAGTCGGCGCTGGCGCGAAGCGCGATGCCCTGGTTCAGGGTGGCCAGATCGGCAAAGCTCTCGGGGTGAAGCGACAGCGCGCAGCTGCCGGCGTCGGGGTCGGCGCTAGGCGCGTCGGGGTCGCCGCCCGCCGCGCCCTCGAGGCAGCGCGCGAGGGCGGACTCGCGCTCGCCGAGCAGGTGCGCGGCCGCGAGCGCCGCGGCCACGAGCGCGACGAGCGCCGCCAAGAGCCACCTGCCCCTGAGACGTTCCGCGAACTGAATCCCCACGCCGCCGCGCACCATACACACCTACGCTGCGCGGTGCGCAGGTTCCCTCGCGGTGGCGACCGCGGCGCTGCCGCGGGTTGCCGTCAGCCCTCGCGCGCGAAGCGGATCTCGGTGTCTGACTTGCCGTCCAGGGAGCGGGTCCAGGCGAGGTTCGCCCGCCTCTGCGGATCGAGCGCCACCGACTGGAAGTCGAGCAGCTCGCGGTCGCCCGAGCAGCCTGCGCCCTCGGTGCAGATCGGCCCCGTCTTGACCGCGGCCTGGTCCACGACCTGGGGCGCCGAGAACGTCGCCCCGCCGTCGGTGGACTCGAGGTAGGTCTCGAACCACTGCGCGCTCTCGGGGACCGTGTTCGGCTCGCCCTGGGTGCTCGTGTGGTAGAGGGACACGGCGATCTTGGAGCCGGAGGCCGCCACCCACGGGTAGACCGAGGCGCCGCCGCTCACCAGCGCCCGCGGCGCTGTCCAGGTGGAGCCCCAGTTGGCGCTCGTGGAGAACATCACCGTGCTGGAGGCGGATGCGCCACTGCCCCGGATCGCGAGCCACACGGCGGCCAGGCGGCCGCCGCCGGCGTCGGCCACCACCGGGAAGGCCTGTGTGGTGTCCGCGTCGGACGCGGGCCCGACGGTGACGTTCTTGAACGTCAGGGCCCCGTTGACCGAGCGGGCGAACTTGACGCCGCCGGTCGAGGTCGCGTACACGAACCCCACCTTGTCCTTGGTTCCGAGGGCGCCGCTGCCCTTCTCCGAGATCAGGGTGCCGGGCGGGCAGATGCAGCCCGTCTGGTCGAGCGGCGTCGCCGCGACGGTCGAGATCGGGTAGGTCAGGCCGCCGTCGATCGACTTCGAGACGACGAGGCCGGCCGGGATCTGATGCGTGAGGTGGTAGGCGACGTTGCCGCCGGGCGTCGAGATCCACTGGCGGTCCTGCACCACGACGCCCTGGAGCGGGTTCGCGGTCCAGCTCTGGCCCTTGTCCTTCGAGATCGACACCGTGGCGCTGCCGAGCCACAGGTCGGTCATGTAGATCTTGCCGGTGCCCGGGTCGAGCGAGATGTCGGAGTCGCCGCCGCCGGGGAAGAGGGCACGGGTCCCGTTAGGGAGGAGCGTCCAGCTAGCGCCGCCGTTCGTGGAGCGGAACACGTAGCTCGGGGAGCCGGGCAGGTTCGAGAGCAGGCCCGAGGGGGCGTTCACGTAGATCGTGCCGTCGCGCGCCACGTCGATGCCTGGCTCGCCCGTGTCGAGGTTGGTCACGACGACCGGGGCGCCGAAGGTGGCCGCGTGGGCGGCGCCGGCCAGCCCGCCGAGAGCGAGGACCGAGACGACGACGCTGCCGGCGACGGCGCGCCGCAACCCGAGCGGTGATCCCATTGCTACCTCCGCGAAGTCCACGCGGGCTCCCACCGGCCCGCACCGCGGGGAACGCTATCCGATCCGGGTCCGATCAGCCCGGCGCGAGGTCGCGGTCGTCGAGCAGGTGCTCCAGGCGCGGGGGCCCGTCGTCCTCGACGACCGCCACCGTGCCGGGCCAATAGGGGCTGGCGCCGGGGCGGCGCCCGGCGAGCCCGGGCGCGTACACCCAGCTTCCGGTGTTCCACAGCCGCGTGCCCTCCGGCATCCGCCAGCCCCGCTCGTGCTCGCCGGGCCCGCGCCTGTGCGTGTGACCGAAGATCAGATGGTCGGCGTCGATCCCGAGGCGGCGCGCGACCTCGATCATCGCGTCGAGGCCCGCGCGCGTGATCGCCCCCGGCGAGAGGTCCGAGCGAACCGGCCCGAGGCCGAGCCTGTTGGCGACCCGCACCGCGCCCGGGAGGGCGACGGTGCCCAGCAGCCAGCCCCGCAGCTTGGCGGCCCGCCCGTAGCCGCCGCCGAGCGCCTGCCAGACCCGCGCCGACGGGTTGGCCCCGCCGAGGCGCTCGCTCGAGCGGCCCGCCTGCGCGAGCGCGAACAGGAACGCGTAGACGGGCGCCTGCGCCCGCTCGTAGTCATCCGGCGACGACGCGTCCGCATCCGGTTGCGGGGGAGCGGCTCCCAGGAGGCGCTCGACGGCGGCGACGGCCAGGCGCTCGAAGGTGGGGATCGTGAGGTGGCGGTCGAGGTAGTGGCCGTGCGTCGCGTAGATGCCCTCGCGCAGCCAGAGCCCCGGATAGGCGAAGGCGGCGCGCTCGCCGGCGGGCGCGAGCAGGCGGGCCAGCGGGCCCAGCGGCGGGATCCGCTGCTCGAGCCCGAGCGGCTCCGCGCCCTCGAGGCGGCGGCGGTCGAGCCACTCCTCGAGCAGCCGGTGGTCGTGGTTTCCGGGGACGATCGTGATCCGGGCCTCGCCGGTCGCCTCAATCAGCTCCTCGAAGAATGGCCGGGCGACCGCGAGCGCCTCCGTGAGGGGCCGGTCCCGCAGCTCGATCACGTCGCCGAGCAGGACGACGTGGTCCGCGCCCGCGAGCGCGTTGAGCAGGAGCTCGCGGATCTCGGGCCGGCGCAGCAGGTCGGAGGCGCCGGCGGCGCCCAGATGGAGGTCGGAGATCACGGCCGTTCGCACGTGCCCGGCCCCAATCTATTGGCGGCGCAGGGTGGAGCCGCGCTCGCGCGGGCGGCCCGCTGCCGCGAGCGCGGCGGCGGAATACACTCACCCGCTGATGGCGACCGCCGCCGCGACGGAGGAGATCCGGGTCGAGAACCCGGCGACCGGGGAGACGATCGCGACCGTCCCCAGCCTCGGGGCGGAGGAGGTCGGGGAGCTGGTGGGGGCGGCGCGCCGGGCGCAGCCCGAGTGGGAGGCGATGGGCTTCGAGGGCCGCGCCGAGATCCTGCTGGCCGCGCGGCGCTGGATGGCCGACAACGCCGAGCGCGTCGTCTCGACGATCGTCGCCGAGACCGGCCGGCCCGCCGACGAGACGCAGTTCGCCGAGCTCTCCTACGGCCTGGCGGCGCTCGAGTTCTGGGCCAAGATGGCGCCCGCGTACCTCGCCGACGAGGAGGTCCAGTCGGCCTCGCCCTTCGTGCGCGGCCGGCGGCTGGTGGTGCGCTACGCGCCGATCGGGGTCGTGGGCGTGATCGGCCCCTGGAACTACCCGCTCAACAACTCCTTCGGCGACTGCATCCCCGCCCTCGCCGCCGGCGATGCCGTGGTCCTGAAGCCGTCCGAGGTCACGCCGCTCACGTCGCTCCTGATGGCCGAGATGATGGCGGCCGCCGGGCTTCCCGACGGCGTCTTCGCCGTCGCCACGGGCCGCGGCGAGACGGGGGAGGCGCTGGTCGAGCGCGTGGACATGGTCATGTTCACCGGCTCGGTCGCCACGGGCAAGCGGGTGATGGCGAAGGCCGCCGAGCGCCTCACGCCCGTGAGCCTCGAGCTCGGCGGCAAGGACCCGATGATCGTGCTCGCCGACGCCGACCTCGAGCGCGCTGCGAACGCCGCCGTCGCCTACGGCATGAACAACTCGGGCCAGGTCTGCATCTCGGTCGAGCGCGTCTACGTCGAGGAGCCGGTGTACGAGGAGTTCGCCGAGCGCGTTGCCGAGCGGGCGCGGGCGCTGCGCCAGGGGCCGCCCGGGCCGCCCGGCTCGGTGGACGTGGGGGCGATCATCTTCCCGCCCCAGATCGAGCTGATAGACGCCCACGTGCGCGATGCGGTCGAGCGAGGGGCGCGCGTCCTCGCCGGCGGCGCGCGTGCCGACGCGGGCGCCGGGCGCTTCTTCCAGCCGACCGTGCTCGCCGACGTGGACCACTCGATGCGGATCATGCGCGAGGAGACCTTCGGGCCGGTCCTGCCGCTGATGCGGGTCGCGAGCGCCGAGGAGGCCGTGCGCCTCGCGAACGAGGGGCCCTACGGGCTCCAGGCCTCGGTCTGGACGCGCGACGTGGAGCGCGGCGAGCGTCTGGCGCGGGCCGTGGAGGCGGGTGTCGTGTGCGTGAACGACGCCCAGCTCAACTACGCGGCCCTCGAGCTGCCGATGGGCGGCTGGAAGGCGTCCGGCCTCGGCTCCCGCCACGGCCAGGACGGGATCCGCAAGTACGCGAAGCGCCAGTCGCTGATGGTCACGCCGCCGTACGCGCCGGCGCGCGAGCTTCACTTCTTCCCCTATTCGGCCGAGGCCTCGGCGATCGCCGGCGAGAGCTTTCGGGCGCTGGCGGCGAGCGAGCTCTTCGACGACCGGCAGCGCCGGACCCTGCTCGCCTTCTGCGACACGATCGTGCCCTCGCTGGCGCCGCCCGGCGGCGCCGGCGACCCCCACGGCTTCTGGGCCCGCGCCGCCTCTCACCAGGGCGTGCCCGAGTCGGTCGAGATCGCCCTGCTCCGCTCGGGCGCCCCGGAGGAGCAGCTCGCGGGCCTGCGCTCGCTTCTCGACTCGATGGCCGAGAGCGGGATGACGCCGCAGGCCCCCCAGGAGGCGCGCGAGGCGGTCGTCCACGCGTTCGCCGACGCCGGCCCCGAGGCCCTGGCCGGCGTTCACGCGCTCAAGGGGCTCGCCCTGTCGCTGCATTACGCGCTGCCCGACCTCGGCACCGGGCGCAACCCGAACTGGGCGGCGCTCGGCTACCCCGGGCCGCAGCGCCAGCCGCCCGACGTGCCGAAGCCGCTCGCGGTCAGGCGGCCGGCGCCGGGGGAGGAGGTGATGACGCTGGAGGCCGACGCCTGCGTCGTCGGCTCGGGCGCCGGGGGCGGCGTCATCGCGGGCACGCTGGCCGAGCGCGGCAAGCAGGTCTGCGTGCTCGAGCTGGGCGGCTACTTCAACGAGGCCGACTTCAACCAGCTCGAGGCATGGGGCTACCAGAACCTCTACCTGCGCGGCGGCCCGTTCCCCACCGTGGAGGGCCAGGTCTCGCTCCAGGCCGGCTCCTCGCTCGGGGGCGGCACGCTGATCAACTGGCAGAACTGCCTGCGCACGTTCCCGTGGGTGCGCGAGCAGTGGGCGCGCGAGTTCGGACTCGAGGGCCTCGACGGGCCCGAGTACGACCGCTACCTGGACGAGGTCGCGGCCCGGATCGGCGTCACCGACGCCTGCTCGGAGCTCAACGGCCCCCACCTCCGCCTGCGCGAGGGGACCGCGAAGCTCGGCTGGGACTTCCAGCTCATCACCCGCAACGTGGACCCCGCCAGGCACGACCCGGACCTCGCCGGCTACGTCGGCTTCGGCGACGTCACCGGCTCCAAGCAGTCCACGCAGCTGACCTACCTGGCCGACGCCCACGCGCGCGGTGCCGAGCTGGTCGTCAACTGCCGCGCCGAGCGCATCCTCGTCGAGGGCGGCCGGGCGGCCGGCGTCGAGGGCACCTACGCGGGGCCGGACGGGCGGCGCGCGCGGGTCGTCGTGCGCGCGCCCCAGGTCGTCGTCGCCTGCGGGGCGATCGAGTCCCCGGCGCTGCTCCTGCGAAGCGGCATCGGCGGGCCGGCCGCCGGCGACTACCTGCGCCTGCATCCGGCCGGGGCGCTCTTCGCCAACTACGGCGAGCCGCAGGACGCGTGGTGGGGACCGCCCCAGGCCGCGCTCTCGCACGAGTTCGCCGACCGGTCGGACGGCTACGGGTTCCTGATCGAGGGCGCCCACCACTCGCTCGGGATCTCGGCGGCGGCCACGCCCTGGCGCTCCGGCCGCCAGCACAAGGAGGACATGGCCCGCTTCCGCACCACCGCGGCGCTGATCATGCTGATCCGCGACCGGGGCCACGGCCGCGTCGCGCTCGACGCGGCCGGCGGGGCGGCTCCCGCCTACCTGCTGCGCGACGAGCTCGACCTCGACAACTTCCACGCCGGGCTCGTCGCCGTCGCCCGGATCCACGAGGCGGCGGGCGCCGAGCGGATCGTCGCGCTTTCCCGCAAGCCGCTCGAGTGGCGCCGCGGCGACGACTTCGAGGCCTTCTGCGCCCGCCTCGCGGAATGCAGCCTGGCGCCCTTCGAGCACGCGGTGTTCTCGGCCCACCAGATGGGCACCTGCCGGATGGGGAAGGACCGGGCGACCTCGGTCGCGAACCCCTGGGGCGAGCTGCATGACACGCCCGGGGTGTGGATCGGCGACGGCAGCGCCTTCCCGACGGCCTCGGGCACGAACCCGATGCTCACGATCATGGCGCTGGCCCGGCGCACGGCCGAGGCCATGGCGGCCGCCTGAGCCCGGGGTCGGGCGGCGGCGAGGACGTGGCCGAGGCCGGGCTGACCGTCGCCGTCACCGGGCCGACGGGAGAGATCGGGCGCTCGGCCGTGCGCGCGCTCGAGCGCAGCCCGAGCGTCGGCCGGCTGGTCGGCATGGCGCGCCGGCCCTTCGACCCCGCCGAGCACGGCTGGACGCGGGCGGAGTACCGCCGCGGCGACATCCGCGACCGGGCGGCCGTGGAGGCGCTCGTCGCGGGCGCCGACGTCGTCGTCCACCTCGCGTTCGTGATCTTCGGGAGCCGCGAGGAGACCCGGCGGGTGAACCTCGAGGGCTCGCGCAACGTCTTCGAGGCGGCGGCCGCGGCGGGCGCCCGGCGGCTCGTCTACACCTCGTCCGTCGCCGCCTACGGCTTCCACCCGGACAACCCGGACGTGCTGAGCGAGGAGGCCGGGCCGCGCGCCACCGAGGGCTTCTACTACTCGGCCCAGAAGGCGGAGCTCGAGCGCGCGCTCGAGGACGCCCTGGCCGGGAGCGATACCGCGGCCTACGTGCTGCGGCCCTGCATCGTCGCCGGGCGCGACGCCCCGGCGCTGGTCACGAGCCTCGTCCGCCGCGTGCCGCTGAGCGGGATCGTGCGCCGCGGCGTGCGGGCGCTCGAGCGCCTGCCCCTGCTCAGCCCGGTCATTCCCGATCCGGGCATCCCCTTCCAGCTCGTCCACCACGACGACGTGGCGAGCGCGATCGCCGCCGCGGTGGAGGGGAGGGGCGCGGCCGGCGTCTACAACCTGGCCGCCCCCGATCCGCTGCGGGCACGCGACCTGGCGCGCGCGCTGGGCTGGCGCTGGGTGCCGGTGCCGCGGGCGCTGAGCGGCGCCGTCGCGGGCGCTGTGGGCCGGCTGCCCCTCGCGCCCCCGGAGGCGGAGTGGCTGAACGCGCTGCGAAAGCCGGTCCTCATGGACTGCTCGAAGGCGAGGCGCGAGCTCGGCTGGCGGCCCGCGCGGAGTGGCCGCGAGACCCTGGACGAGACGGTCGCGGCGGCCCGCGAGCGGAACCTGATCTGACCCCGCGACGCGCGGGCGCCGGTGCCGATTAGGGTTCCCGCGATGGACGTCTATCGCACGCCGGATGAGCGCTTCGAAGGGCTGCCCGGCTTCCCCTACGAGCCCCGCTATCGCAAGGCCGGCGAGCTGCGGCTCGCGCACGTGGACGAGGGCGAGGGGCCGCCGGTCGTGTTCTTCCACGGCGAGCCGACGTGGTCCTTCCTGTGGCGCAAGGTCATGCCGCCCGTGCTCGACGCCGGCTACCGCTGCATCGCCCCCGACTACGCCGGCTTCGGGCGCTCCGACAAGCCCACGGACGTCTCCTGGTACACGTACGACCGCCACGTCGAGCTGATGGCGGGCCTGCTCGAGGACCTGGACCTGCGCGGCGCCGCGATCGTGGTGCACGACTGGGGCGGGCCGATCGGCCTGCGCCTGGCCGCCGAGCACCCCGACCGGATCGCCCGCATCGCGCTCATGGACACCGGGCTCTTCACGGGCGAGCAGCCGATGACGGACGCCTGGCACACGTTCCGCGACTTCGTCGAGCGCACCGACGACCTCCCGATCTCGATGCTGGTGCGAAACGCCTGCGCCCGCAAGATGCCGGACGAGGTGGCCGCGGCCTACGACGCCCCCTTCCCGACGCCGGAGTCCAAGGCGGGAGCCCGCGCCTTCCCGCTGATCCTCCCGATCACGCCGAAGATGCCGGGAGCGCGAGAGGGCAAGCGCACGCTCGAGGCCCTGCGCGCGAGCCGGCGCCCGACGCTCGTCCTCTGGGCCGACTCCGACCCGGTGCTCCCCTTCAAGATCGGGGAGGCGTTCGCGAAGCTGCTCGGCGCCTCGCCGCCGACCGCGATCACGCAGGCTTCGCACTTCCTCCAGGAGGACGCCGGCGAGGAGATCGGCTACCTGCTGGCGGACTGGCTGTCGTCGAGCTGAACCCGGCCCGGACCGGAGCGCTCAGAGGCGGATCGCCACCGCGGAGGTGATCAGCTCCGCCAGCGGCCCGGCCGGGATCCCGGCCACGGTCCCGCTCCCGGAGATCACGCGCACGGCGCCGTCCTCGGATGCGAGCTGCATGTCGAGCGCGATCGGGATCGGCGCCCGCGTGGCCGGCACGAGGCCCGTGATCGCGCCGATGGGCGCCCAACCGGGCAGGCCGAGCTGGGCGGCGGCGAACGCTCCGAGGGCGGCGCCGCTCGTTCGCGCGCGCGCGTCCAGGGCGTAGGGGGCCCCGGAGCCATCCCGGGTCAGCGTGAACTCGCCCACCCGGAAGGGCCCGGCGCGGAAGGAGGCGAGGTGGATGCTCACCCGGTCGAAGCCGTCGAGCTTGCCGAAGACCGGGCCCCCGGCCAGGTTCGGCTCGAGGTCGAGCCCGCTGCCGTCGACGCTGAGCCGGCCGCCGTCCCCGAAGAGGAGCCGCACCGCCGGCCAGGCGCTCACCGAGACGCTCGCCGTGCCGCCGTTGGCGGTGAGGCGGCCCGCGATGCGGTCGGCGGCGATCCGGGGCAGCGCGATCTGGCTCGCGACCGCGAGCGCCACCAGGACGATGACGGCCAGGGCGACGGCCATGCGGCGGCGCATGCTGCCAGCTTGCCAGCTAGAGGCCTGATGCGGGTTATCCACGCACGCGAGGACGCCGCATGCCGGCGCTCGATCGCCACCCACGGGCTCGCGGGTAGCGCTGCTACCCGCCTCGCCCGCGTGCGGCGCCCAGCTT
>Ga0070741_10011280_pt1 | contig 16558 bp, 16 predicted proteins | sample Coa_R1_4_FD_66440 | JGI IMG/M metagenome (GOLD analysis project Ga0070741, IMG submission 66440) | Surface soil microbial communities from Centralia Pennsylvania, which are recovering from an underground coalmine fire - Coalmine... | ecosystem: Environmental > Terrestrial > Soil > Unclassified ...
TATCTTTTTTGGAAGATTTCTCCATTTTGCCGTTATGCCGATCTTCGAGTATCGCTGCGCAACGTGCAACCACGCTTTCGAAGAGCTGATCCTCACCCGGAATCAAGAGCACGTGGAATGCCCGAATTGCGGTGGGTCTGCCGTGGAGCCGCTGGTTTCGCGCTTTGCTGCCCAGACCGGGAATAAGTTCTCGAATTTTGGAGAGTGCGCCAGCCGCGCGGCTGGGATCTGTGAGGCTGGCGGCGGGACCATGACTTGAGGGATCCGGCGCTAGCCCGCCGGCGGCGGGCTGGAAGGCAATTCTCTTTGCAGCCGATCCACGAGCATTTGCAGCCGGTTCTCCCAGAATTCGTGCCAGGAAAACCTGCGCCGGGAGGGCAAGCTCGTTTTGGGCAGCGCCGTTTTTCCGGGGTTTTTGGCTTCCAGGCGCTCTTCTGCGTCGGCGTGGAACTCCCCGCATCGTTCGCAACGCCAGGTTTCGGCCGACCAAGCGTGCACGCGGCACAGCCCGAGACTTTTCCGCAGCTTCCAGACGGTGTAGGCCCCTGTGCCGGCGGCGGATACCGCCATGGCTGCGAACGGATTCCAGTCTGAAAATACGAGACTATGCCAGAACGGCGACAGTAGAGCGAATACGACAAACAAATCCCACAACAGGAGCCTCAGCAGGAGAAAAAAATCGCTCAAACCGTAGGCGAAAAAGCTTGCCAGGCTGTATTCCAGCCTGTATTGGAGACGGCGGCCACGTTCCGGCAGTTGGCCCGCCCGCGTGTGAAAGCGAACCCAATCACCGTACCGGTCATCTATCGCGGCATATAAGATGCGGCGATACTCGGCGTAGGCAAGCAGCGCCGCCCCAATGACCAGCAGCGCGATGAGAAATGCCTTGTCCCCGTTCCTTAAGCCCGGCAATATGCCCCCGAACTGCATTATATCCGCCGCGGCTGCACGGCTTCGGGACGATTGCCGTCAATCGGATGTGGGCAGCGCCCGGAGCAGCGCAGCTTGGAACGCAGTATGACCAAATGGAACCGAAGCCTGGCTTTTTACCTGGCGGCCGCGGCAGTAAGCGCGCAGGAAGTCCCCCCTCAGGTTCCGATTTTGACCGCAGTGTATACTCGCGCAGCCTACCATACGGCGCGCAGGACGACCGAACGGGACCCGTTCGCCGCGGTGGCCGGGTCCTGCGCAATTGCTCCTTCCGACAGCTCGTTCACGCTGAACTGCCAAAGCCCGTCTCCGCCCGAGCCTCGACCGGGCCGGCGTTACTACTACTCCATTGTCCTTTTCCAGGATCTCAATGACGCCGTGTATCTGGCGGCCTGCTATGCCGGCGCGCGCGACAGCCGCTGCGGCGATCTCAAAGAAGGACAGACCTTCTCGGCCGAAGTGCAAGACCGGAATATTCGTATTGTGATGCGGGGCGAGCAGTTGCCCCTGCGGATTTTGGAAACGCGCCCGCGCCCGGCGAGCATTGATTCGCCCACCTCCGGCACGCCGTCCGAGGTTCGCCCATCGGCGGGTACTCCGTCGCGTGCGCCCTACTCGAACGTTCCCTTTACGGCGGGAACCCCTTCCGACGTCCGCCCTTCCGATGTTCCGCCATCCCCGGGGTCTCCCTCCAATGTGCCGCTTTCCCAGGTGTCGCCTTCCGTAACCTCTGCCTTCGGAGCCCGGCTGTATGTCTATTGCGATAACGGGGCGGCGCAGGTCTCCGTGGACGGCCAGGTTGTCGGGCGCCCGCCGCTCGAGATTCCCTTGCCGCCGGGGCGTCACACCGTGATGGTGCAGGCTCAGGGCTATCCACGCTGGATCCGCCAGGTCGATGTTCCTGCCGGCCAGACCACGCGCATCGCCGCCGATTTGCGGCATTGAGGCCGCTGTTTGCAGGCGCAGCGCCCGGGCAAGGTTTCGCGGCGCAAACGGATGCACGAGCCGGTCGGCAACGCCGCAAAATTTCTGCGGAAACTGATATTGACTCCACGCCGCAATAGGCGCCCCTCCTCGCGCAACTGGCCGGCCTTCATAATTTATTTACACCGTTTCGCCCTACCGCATGTTATTTAAAAGCTTTCTACTGCGTCCGGCGAGGTTGACGGGGACAAACCGCCTGCCGCGACGCCTTGCTCGACAACGACTGCGGCTCAGCCCTGTCTGGCGCCCGCGTGACGCCTCAACAGATGGCGTCTGCGCGGTCAGCTTACATGGCCTATTTCGTCCTTCTAGCGATCGCATTCTGGACTTTCTTCGTGTTGCCCTTGCGGGCTGGGCCTCCGGATGGCGAAAACGGTCACCGGCGAAAGGTCCGTGCCTATCGTGTGGATAAACCGCCCACGCTGGACGGGCTGGTCAATGAAGATGTTTGGAAGCGGATGGAGCCCGCCGCCAATTTCATTCAACAACAGCCGGACGAGGGCCTGCCCGCGACCGAGCAGACAGAAGTCCGCATTGGCTTTGACGATAACAATCTTTACATCGGCATTATTTGCTTTGACTCCGAACCAGAGAATATCGTGGTGACCCAGAACCGGCGCGACGCTCCTCTGACTGACACCGATTCCGTTCAGATCTTGCTCGATACCTTTAAAGACGGACAAAATGCGTTTGTTTTCGGCACCAGTCCGACTGGAATCGAGTACGACGCCCAGGTTTCGAAAGCGGGGCAGAGCCGCCAGGGGGTGGGCCAACCGGCGCGCGCCGGCGGGCAGGGCGGCTTTGGGGCCTCCAATCAAAGCGCGGGGGCTGCGGCGTTTAACCTGAATTGGGATGCCGTCTGGAAAGTCCGGTCGCGGATCACCGAGCGCGGCTGGGAAAGCGAGATGGTCATACCTTTCAAAACCCTGCGGTACCGGCCAGGGTCCGGCGACGTGTGGGGCTTAAATATCACGCGCAACCTCCGCCGGCGCAACGAGCAATCGTTCTGGTCGCCCCTTTCGCGCAACTTCACGCTGAATCAGGTCGAAATGGCCGGAGATCTCGAGGGCCTGGAAACCAAGGTCCACCGGAATCTAAAGCTGACTCCGTACATCCTGGGCGGCTACAAGCAGGATTACACCGTCACTCCGGAGGTCTCCAAGGGCGTGCATGACGTGGGCCTGGACATGAAGTACAGCCTTACGCCCTCGCTCACGCTAGACGCCACGTTCAACACCGACTTCGCGCAGGTCGAAGTCGATGAGCAGCAAATCAATCTCACGCGCTTCGATTTGTTCTTTCCCGAGAAACGCCCGTTCTTCCTGGAGAACTCGGGAAACTTTGATTTCGGCACGCCCATGGAGACCGAAATTTTCTTCTCCCGCCGGATTGGCTTGACCGCCGCGGGAGACCAGGTGCCTATTGATGCGGGCGTGCGCCTGACCGGCAAAGCGGGCCATTACGACCTAGGCTTTCTCAATATGAAGACACGCGAGGTGGAAGGCATCACCCCCGGGAACGACTTCACGGTTTTGCGGGTGAGCCGCGAATTTGCCAACCGATCTTCGCTCGGCGTGATCGGCGTGAATCGCCAATCGACGTCTCATTCGGGTTTGGTGGAGCCCTTTAACCGCACTGCCGGCGTGGATGGGAATATCGGCTTCGGCCGCTACGCGAACCTGTTCAGCTATGTGGCCAAGACCCAGACGCCAGGCCTTTCCGGCGACGACATGACCGGCTCATCGGCTTTCGAGTACGATGACGAGCATCACCGGATCGATCTCGGATACAACCAGGTGGGGCGTAACTTCAACCCCGAGGTCGGCTTCGTGCGCCGGGTCGGCTACCGCAAGCCTTTTTTCGGCTACCGATATACGTACTACCCGGAGGGCGAGCATCTGCGGAGCATCATGCCGCATTTTCAGTGGAATCGCTGGTACACGCTGGGAACCAATGACGAAGAATCCGGCTTCGAGCATTACCATCTCGATACGCGGTGGCAGAACGGCGGCAGCCTGGGACTAGCCTTCAATCGCAATTTCGAGCGGTTGGACGCGCCCTTCGCCGTATTTCCGAACGTGAATATCGCCCCCGGCCGTTACCGCTACAACGAAGCCGTTCTGAACTTCGGCACCGACCAGACAGCCAGATTCTTCACCTTGAGCAACCTTTCCATCGGCCATTTTTACAGCGGCACGATCAAAACCATCAATTTCAGCGGCGGCATCCGGCGGGGCCAGAACCTCACCTGGACGGGCAGTTACCTGCGAAACTTCATCAGCCTGCCGGCAGGCAAGTTTAATACCGATCTGATCGGGTTCCGCTTCAACTGGGCGTTCACGCCCAAGAGCTATTTCCAATCCTTCATCCAGTACAACAGCGAAGCCAGCCAGGTAGGAGTCAATCTCCGGGTTGCTCTTCTTTCCACGTCGAGCAACGGATTTTTTCTGGTTTACAATACACGCGCCTCGACCGACGATTTTCTCGATCCGCACGATGTGATTCGCACGACCCAGAGCCGGGCGCTGTTCTTCAAATACACCTATCTTTTCGATTTTTAGCGGAGAGGAAGGGAGCCGGAAGCGGCTCCCGATTCGTGAGGCGGCTACTACGACTTTCTTCGTGAAGAATACTTATTGAGAGTGGCGATCAGCTTTTGCGCGGAAGCCGGGGGCTGCAAGCCCTCCAGGAGGATCTGGCGCGGCGTTACCGGCTTGCCGTAGATCACGCGATTGTCGCTTTGATCCTGCCGCAAGGTGGCGCCGTTGAGAGACACTCCGGCAAACAAACCGCGGGAACGGGAGTAGGCCAGCATTTCGGCGTGCATCTGAGCGTCAGTTTGCGCATCGGCTTCGCGGCCGACCGGCCCGCCGGCAACGCTCATGTCCCCGCCGAGCGTGAACTTACTTTGGAGCAGCTTCTCCACGCCGCGCCTGTTCATCACCAGCATGACGTAGTCGGTCTCTTTGCCGCCCAACTGGAAGCCGATGCTGCCGCCCTCAATCCGGACGGTCGATGGCCCTGTCCATCCCTGGCCGTTTTCCGGACGGCAACTGATCACTCCTTTGCCGTACTTGCCCCCGAAGATAAAAGCGGCGCTCTTCAACCCTGGCACGATGATCACGCATTCCGCTTTGTCCAGCAGCTCCTGGGGAATTGTGCGTTCTTTGATGCCCATGATCTCGTCAAAGACGGTCGCCGCCTCGTTCAGGCGCTGAACCTCCTTCGGCTCCTCTTTGTTCGCGGCGCTGAGCAGGCCAGCCAGGGCTATTGCCGCAATTCCGATATGCAGTTTCATGAATCCTCCTCTTTTCCACCCCGCCGGCCCAGCCGGAGTTCACGGAAACGACGAACGCCGCAGGCCAGCGGTTTTTCCCACCGGAAGCGCCAGGGCCAGAAGCCACGCGTTGCAATCCAATGTTATTTTTACCACAAGCGGCCATGGCCTGCGTGACGCCGTTGGACCGCCGGAAGATCGAGAAGAAGGGAACGGCTTTCGGGAAGCCGCGAAATCGCTGCGCGGCGGCAAAACCAAGGGCGCAGCTTTTCCTATCCGCGGCGTTCGCGCGGCGAGATCTCCACACCTGCTAAGATGGCTTTTGCCGTGACGGAAACGACGCTGTTTTTCCTGTTCAGCTTTATCGCCTTCCTGTTCACCATCAGCGTGCATGAGTCGGCGCACGCCCTGGCAGCCGATCGATGCGGCGACGCCACAGCGCGTCTGGCGGGCCGTATTTCACTAAACCCGCTGCGGCACATCGAGCTTTTTGGCACGATCATCCTGCCACTGATAACGGCGCTCAGCGGGATGCCGACTTTCGGATGGGCCAAGCCCACGCCGGTGAACCCGGCAAAACTCAGAAAACCCCGCCGCGACGACATCCTGGTTTCGGCCGCAGGTCCCGTGAGCAATCTGTTGACGGCTCTCGCGTGCCTGTTCTTCTTGGAAGCAATTCGCGCCAGTTCGGCCGCCGGAGCGCAGGTGGTGAATGATCTGGCTTGGACCGGCACGCCCGGCATCGGCTCTTCGGTGCTGAATCCCGTGGCCTGGCTGTTGCACCGGCTTCTCGAGACCAGCGTCGTTCTTGGCGTATTCAATCTGTTTCCAGTGCCGCCGCTTGATGGCAGCCATATTTTGCAGCAGTTGTTGCCGTGGCGGGCGCGGGTGGTGTACCGGAGCCTCAGCCGCTACGGAATGCTGGTGCTTCTGCTGGTGCTTTGGTATACGCCGCTGAGTCAATGGGCGTTTGATCGCCCCATGCGGCTGGTCAATTCCCTTTTGAGAATGTAACGCCAGTGGACGCCTCGCCGCTCAACGTGCACTTGGAACAGTACGAAGGGCCCCTGGACCTTCTGCTGGACCTGATCCGCCGGCAGCAGATCGACATTTACAATATCCCTATTGCCCGGATCACTTCCCAGTATCTCGACTACCTGCACCGGGCGGAATCTCTCAACGTCGATCTGGGAGGCGAGTTCGTCCTCATGGCGGCGACTTTGATTCAGATCAAATCGAGGATGCTGCTGCCCGCCGAGCCCGTGATGCCCGGCGAGCAGGCCGAGGATCCGCGGGCCGAGCTCGTGAACCGGCTGCTGGAGCACGAAAAATACAAGAACGCGGCCCAAATGCTCCACCAAAAGCAATTGATCGAGGAAAATGTCTGGTCGAATCCCCAGATTGGGGCCTTTTTGGACGACGATGATGAACCCGGCCTGGCTGTGACGCTGATCGATCTGGTGAAAACCTTCGAGCAGATTTTGGAGCGGGCCAAGAAACGTCCTCAGTTCGAGGTGGCCGGTGAGGAAGTCTCCGTAGCCCAGCAGATCCAGTATTTGAAAAACATCCTGCTGGCAAGCGACGAACCGCTGGCGCTCCAGACTATTTTCGAAAAGCAAGTGGGCCGGCGGCCCCTAGTGGCCCTCTTTCTTGCCGTGCTCGAACTGGTGAGGATGCAGGCCATTTTGCTCCGCCAGAAGGAAACTTTCGGGGAGATTTTCATTCGAAAACATAAAATGTTTAACGTCATATTCCAGAACGAGCAGCCCCTGATGGCCGTGGACGAGGATTATGTCTGAACGCCGGGCGCTTCTGGAGGCGATTCTGTACATTACCGACGATCCGCTCACGGTGGAGCAGTTGGCCAAGGGCCTGGAATGGCCCAAGGAAGAAGTGGAGGCGCTCATCGCCGAGCTGGTCGAGAGCCACCGGCAGGCGGACCGCGGCGTGGAGGTCCGTGCGATCGCGGGCGGTTACAAAATCTCCACCAAGCCGGAACATCACGAGGCCGTTCGGCGCTTTGTCAAGACGCTCAAGCCGCCCATGAAACTTTCCATCCCCGCTCTCGAGACGCTTTCCGTGATCGCCTACAAGCAGCCGGTGACCCTTCCGGAGATTCAGGAGATCCGGGGCGTGGGCGCCGCCGGGGTGATCAAAACGCTGCTGGACCGGAAGCTGATCACCACCTCGGGGCGGAAGCAGGTGATCGGACGGCCCATTCTCTACAAGACGACGCGGGAGTTTCTGGTGCAGTTCGGCCTCAACGACCTCAGTGAACTGCCCAGTCTCAGTGAATTTGAGCAGTTAAGCCGCGCGGCGCTCGGTGACGGCGTGGACCCCGCGGCACAAGCGGCGGCCGGCGAGCCGCCGCTGCCACAAGCTGCGACGGAACAACCATCGCCCGAGCCAACAGCCAGTGAGCCGGTTTCGGAAACCTCCGGCGTTCCTGACGGGCAACTGGGAGACACCGCCGGGACAGCGGAAGAGCACCCGGCCGCAGTACAGCCATCTGAGGACGATCTCCGGTGAAACTGCGGAAGCGGCGCCGCCGGGCGCTGGGGTCGCTGGAGACATCGGCATAACCGGAGCCGGCCCGGGCGCCCGCGTTTTCCTCGGCGGCTTACACGTCCATGCAAGAGCGCCTTCAAAAAATCATTTCCGCCGCCGGCATTACATCCCGGCGCAAAGCCGAAGAGCTGATTCAGGCGGGGCGCGTCACCGTCAACGGCCGGGTTGTGACGGAACTGGGCAGCAAAGCGGATCCCGAGAAAGACCACATCAAAGTGGACGGCAAGCTGCTGCGGCGCTCGCGCGACCTCGTTTATCTCATGCTGAATAAGCCCAGGAATTGCGTCACCACGGTTTCCGACCCGGAGGGCCGCGACACGGTGATGCAGTTTCTCAAAGGCGTGCGGGAGCGGGTTTATCCCGTGGGGCGGTTGGATTTCGCCAGCGAAGGGTTGCTGCTGTTCACCAACGACGGCGAGTTTGCCAACGCCATTCTCACCGGCGGTTCTCGAGTGCCTAAGACCTATTTGGTCAAGATCAACGGCAACCCGACGGAGGAGGCGCTGCGCCAATTTCGCGAAGGCATAACAATCGAGGGGCGCAAGACCGCGCCGGCGCGGATCCGCAACGTGCGGCCGGGCGAGAACCCCTGGTTCGAAGTGACGCTTATCGAGGGCCGCCAAAACCAAATACGCCGCATGTTCCGGAAACTGGGCTTCCTGGTGGAAAAGCTGAAACGCGTGCGGATCGGTTTTCTGGAACTGGGGCCGCTGCGCCCGGGTCAATTCCGGTATCTCACCGATGAGGAGGTCCGGAGATTCCGGCGGATCGCCGCCGCAAGGAATCAGCGCGAGCAAAGCATGCGTAGAATGAAGATATGAGCTATGAGGCTCTTCCTGTGAATGCCCTGGGCTGGGCCCGGCGCCGGCTCGACTCCCGGACTGGTCGATGGCGCAGACATTCCGGAGAGACATATTGAGATGACGGACCAAGAGATCCGGCAGTTGTTAAGCACGGCCAAGACGATCGCCGTGGTGGGCCTCTCAGATAAGCCGTGGCGTCCGAGCCACGGCGTTTCTGAATACATGCAGAAACAAGGCTACCGCATTATTCCCGTGAACCCGAATCTCTCCGAAGCCTTGGGGGAGAAGGCTTATGCAAGCCTCGAAGAAGTGCCGGATCCAATCGATATCGTAAATATTTTCCGGCGCTCGGAGGCGGTGGAGCCGGTGGTAAACTCCGCCATCCGGGTAGGCGCGCGGGCCGTGTGGATGCAGGAAGGCGTGGTCCACCGCGAAGCGGCGGAAAGAGCGAGGAGGGCCGGAATCGCCGTCATCATGGACCGCTGCATTTTGAAGGAGCACCGCAAGCGTTTTCGCATGGCGGCGGACCGGCTGGCCTAGCCCCGCTGTGCGAAGAGAATGCTACATTGAAAAACAGAGAGCTTCCGGAGGCGAAAAATGGCGGATCAGTACTCATTCAGCCATGCGGAATTAGCGCTCCTCATCGAACTGCTCGAACGCGAGAGGCGGGATCTCCCGGCCGAAATCCACCACACCGATACGGCCCGGGTTCGCGATGAGCTGCACCGGCGCCTCGAAACGGTCGATCTCTTGCTGAAGCGCTTGCGGGGCGCAGCCGTGGAGACAGAGCTTCGCTGCGGCGGGTAGCGCCGCCGGCGCAGGCCGCAGGACGCGGCCGGGTCTGCTAGATTCATATCAGCGGGGTGGACACATGACGACACAGCGGCTGGTTTGTCCTTCTCTTCTGCTCGTTGCTGCCGCAGCTCTGTTCGGCCAGGCGGCGAAAAACCCGGCGGTGAAAAAGAGAAGCGCGGCCTCGGCGCCAGCCGCCAGTCCGACGCGGCGTCTGGTGGACGCTCACGTCCATTACAACGGCGATCGCGCCTTCCTCGACAAAATGCTGGCGCGGCTGGACGAGCACGACGGCGCCGCCTTTCTCCTCACCGCGCCCAAGGACATGCTGGACGTCGAGACTTACATCGCCCAGCATCCCGGCCGCTTTATCGGTTTTGGCGCAATCAGCCTCGATGACCCGCAGGCTCTTCAGCAGATCGACCGGTTCAACACCGCCGGTTTCCGCGGGCTGGGCGAGATGACCGGTCCGCTCAAGAACTACGACGACAAGAGTTACTGGCCGATTTATGAGCGCGCCGAGAAATATGGGATGGTGATTCTATTTCATACCGGCATCGTGAACCGCATGACTCCGGATGTGCCGGCCGACATCAGCGTGGACCGGATGCGGCCGACGACTCTTGACAATATCGCCCGCCGCTTTCCCAAGCTCACCATCATCGGTGCGCACCTGGGTAATCCGGATTATGCCTGGGCCGCCGAGATCGCGCGGTGGAATCCCAATCTTTACTTTGATCTTTCCGGCTCCACGCTGATCAAGCTTCAGGAAAACTATCAGGCATTTAAATCCATCTTCTGGTGGTCCAGCGTCGTGAGTCCTCACACGCCGAAGTCGAATGTCAGCGCCTTCGAAAAAATTGTCTTCGGCTCCGACGTGTTTGGCGGGGAGGTCGAGGAATTTGACCGCGAACTCGAGCGGTACCAAAGGATGCTCGACGCGTGCGGCGTCTCGCGGCAGGCGCAGGCCAATATCTTCGGGGGAACCCTGCGGCGCATCCTGAATCTCCAGTAGCCGCCCGGCAGCGCGTGGATTTCGAGTGCTGCAACGCCGCGCAGCCCTCGCCGCGTGTTTCTTTCATGAGCCCTGTGAGCGGAAGAATGATTCCGGCGCCGGCCGGGCTGCCTGCGGGCGTCATTCCTTCGCCTGAGGATTTTCCGCAAGAACATTCGCGAGCGCCGCTTCCATTTGCAGTGCGGTGAAGGGCCGCCGGATATAAGCGGCGGCGCCCAAGGAAAGAGCCTGTAAAACCGTCGATTCGGATCCATCCGTTGTCACAATCACCACCGGGACATGCCGCAGGCTCTGGGTGGCTTTGATCTGGCGCAAGAGCTCGAGGCCGTCCATGTTCGGCATATTCACGTCGGAAAAAACCATCTGTACTGCATGGGCGTGCAGCTTTTCCAAGGCTTCCTGCCCGTCGCCGGCCTCCAGCACGTTGTCGATGGCGATCTGAGTCTGCCTCAGGCTTCGTTCGAGGATTTTTCGCAAAACCACTGAATCATCGACGATCAGGATATCCATAGATGCCTGGGCTGCCGCCGCGACCTCAAATAAGCAATCGGCGAACCCGGGCGGCAACGGTAGAAGATGGCGCCCTTACCGCCGCCGATCCAGGGGCAGGTGTGAGATGCCAGCGGGAAGAACAGGCCGGAAACTCTGGCGAAAGTTTTCTAAGTGCCGGAAAACCGGCGGCGAAGAGACCGTTTCCGCTTACTGCCCGCCGCTAATCATGGGCAAGAGCTGGGTGAAGATTTGCACGACGGCCGGCCCGGCTGTGACCATCAACATGCACGGGAAAATCAGGAAAAAAATCGGGAAGAGAAGCTTGATGCTGATTTTGCGAGCGGCCTCTTCTGCCTTCTGTTTCGCTCGAATCCGCATGTACCGGGCGTGGACCCGCAGCGCCGGCCCAAGGCTGGTTCCAAACCGGTCGCTCTGGATGAGAACGTTCACGAGCTTGCGCAGTTCCGGGTCGGGATTGCGCCGGGCGAGATTTCTGAGGGCCTCGGCTCGAGTGGCGCCGGCTCGCAGTTCGAAGTGGGTCAGGGCGAGCTCGGAGCTCAAGTCCGGGCAGGCTCGTTTTAGCTCCGTGCTCGCATCGATCAGGGCCTGGTCCAAGGATTGTCCGGCTTCAATGCAGAGTACCAGCAGATCGAGGGCGTCGGGCAAGGCGGCGTGAATGCGTTCTTGCCGGCCCGCAATCATCGAGCGCAGAATGCGGTCCGGCAGCAGGTAGCCGAAGCCCGCCCCGGCGATCGCGGGAAGCAGCGCCGCGGAAGCGTCTTCGCGGACCAACACGACCGCCCAGCCTATGAGGATTCCCAGCAGCAATGCGCCCGCATATTTTAGACCGTAAAAAAGGGGTACCGTGGAGGGTGAGCGGTACCCCGCAGAAATCAAGCGCTTACGCAGCGCGCTCACCTCGCCCTGCTTAGCAGGCACGGCTTCTCCCAGGTGGCGAACTATCCGCGCCAGGATGTCCTTTGTCGAGGCGGGCTCGGGCTCGGAGCCTTGCAACAGACCGGATTCCGAAGGGCGGCTCCCGCTGCCATCGGCCGGCCGCAGGACAAATGCATACCCGGCGCCGGTGACCACGAGCATGACGAAGGCGAAAAAACCGATCAGGAGCCACAGTTCGGTGGTCATGTTTTTATGTTCACAATCCGGCGAATAACGAAATGCGCCAGAACCAGGCAGCCGATGGAGGCGAACAGCAGGTTTCTGCCGGTTGAACTCCCCAGAAGGATTTCCAAGTAGCCAGGATTAACGACAGCCATGACCGAGACGACAACCACCGGTATGAGCGTGAGCACGATACCCGTCATGCGTCCGTGAGCGGCGATGGCGCGGACCTCGCCGCGCAGGGCGAAGCGCTCGCGCATCGTCTCGGCGAGCCTGCCGAGCACCTCGCCCAGTTTGCCTCCAGTGCGGCTTTGCAACTGGACAGCGGCGGCAAAGAAGCCGATATCGACCAAGGGCACCCTGGTAGCGAGGTTATCCAGAGCCTGCTCCCAGGACATCCCCAATTGCCGCTCATCGCAAGTTTTGCGGATTTCGGCTGACAGCGGAGGCTGGCTCTCGTCGGCTAGCATTTCCAGACAGGCGGCAAACGGATGGCCCGCCCGCAGCGCGCGGGAGAGAAAATCGAGGGCGTCCGGAAGCTGTTCCTCAAACCGCGCCAGGCGCGCTTTTCGCTTGTGGAGCACATAGGCATAGGGGAGAAAGCCGCCCGCGCATCCGCCTGACAAAGCCACCCAGGACGGGAGAAAGCTTGCGTTTCCCAGCAAAGCCCCCATCAAGCTGCCGCCCAGCAGCATCATCAGGGTCAGCCGTCCGACAGGCCAGCGCAGATCTGCTTCCTCGAGCTGCGCCTTCATCACCTTTACGAAATCAAACCTCGCCAGGAGGCTGGAAAGCAGCGAGACCGTGCTCAGCTCTTCGCTTTTGAGCAGAGGCGACGCGGAGGTCTCCCCGAACATCGCTGCCCAATTCTCGGGGCTTTCGCCCGAGCGGCGCTGCAAGATGATCGAGGCGATCAACACGGCAATGGCGGCTGCCAGGAACGTAGCCACAAAGACGACCAGGATAGTGGATATGACGAGCATCGGCGTTTGTGCTTACGGCCGCTGGATCAGAGCTGCGGATCGCCGCTCGGGCTGAACCGTCTTCACCAGCCGCGGGGTCGCCAAAACCAGCAACTCGCCTGCTCCGGCCTCGGGCGTGCGGCCCGGGAAGAGCCGGGATATCAGACTGCTTCCTGCCTGACTGTCCGCCAAGCCGGCCACCAGGAAGCCCTGGCCGTCGGAGAGCTCGACTTCGGTTTCTATCTTGCGAGTGGTGACGCCCTCGCGCCCGGAAGATGTGACCTCCGGCGCCACGCGAATGCGGAAGGTGCCATTGCGGTTGAAGGAGGGCACAAACTGAATTCTCACTCCGGTTTCTTCCGCGCCTGCCGGAGTAGAGCCGGCAGAATGCGCGCCCGCCTGCATGCTGACTCCGTGGTTATTGCCAGCGAGGAGAGTGGAGGCCGAGAGGACCTCGATCTGCCGTTTTGCGCGCAGGCTCTCCACCGCGCTTTCCAGACTCCAGCCTGGCCGGAAAGCGCATACTTGCAGCAAATCCCGGCGCGCCGGGGGAGCCAGCCGCGAGCGGAGCTCTTCGGCGGCGCTGGGCGAAACCGCGACGATCTGGACACGAAGCTGGACCTGGGCAGCGGCCTCGTCCGGAACCGGCCCGGCGGGAGCCGCCGCCTTCGGGGATGCAGCCGCTGTTTTCACCGGCAGCGCAGCCCGCAGCACCGGGGACAAACCGGGACCAGCTTGAGGGTGGAACAGAGCCGGGAATGGAAGGCTCGGCAACGGCATCCTTTGCCTGTCGCTTGGATTGCGCAAGACGAGGCGAATGCGCCCGCCTGCGTCCGCAACGCCCAGCACATCGGCGTCCTCCGGCTTGGCCAGCAGCGTAATCACCGCGCCGGGCCCGCTGCGGTTTTGGGCGGACTCCGGCTGCACGGTCAACACCTCTACATCCTGCAGCACTGTGTGCAGTTCCGTCTCACCGCTGCCGCGGCTTCGGACCGCTTGCACATCGACCTTGTAGCCGGCGTGCAGCATCGCGACCACCCCGGGCGAATCGGTCACCCGAATGGAAACCGCCCGCAAGCCCTCCGGTATCGCCTGCGCCGAAGGGGCGGCCGAATCGCGCGAGGAAAGGCTGGCCTGAGTAATCGGCTGATCCGGCTCGATGTTCTGCAGGACCGTCAGGCCCGTGACCTGATCCGGATCGGTGAAAGCTCCCTCGGGAACGGCGCGCCCGGAAAGCGGCATCAGCTTGACATGCGTCTTGTCGAGAACCGTGCCTCGCGGCAGAGACCCCGCTGCTACCACGATCGGACGTGGCTGGCCCGAAGATGTCCGCATCTTCCCGACGATCAGCCCATAGAAAACGCCAGTCGAGATTACGGCGACCACAAATGCGACCCCCAACAGAGGCACGAGCCTTCTTTTCATAAAAATCCGCCGCGCAGCCCGGTGAAGACAAACCACTCCCGGGGAGCTGCAACTAGAAGTACAACACGGCGGGCCAAAGAGCAGAATTGGGCTTTACTACTAGGCCTCTAGGATTTTTGTCGTAGTTCCAGCCGGCTTCGCGCGCTTATGACGCCACCTCGGCGGCGGAATGGGCGCCATAAAACGCGTACCAGGGCGTGGCCGCTTTCAGGCACTCGTTGACTGCTTTGATATTGGCGACACCGTCTTTCCGAAGCCAATTCTCGAGCGCTTCGACGCCGCCTTTTGCGTAGAGCGGGATGCCGTCCTTCCAGGTGGCGCGGCCGCAGAGCACACCTGAGAATTTGACGCCGGCCTCGGCGGCCCAGCGGAGGGATTCTGTAAATTGCTCGTTGCTGACGCCGGCGCTGAGATAAATAAACGGACGGCCTGCGCATTCCGCAGCGCGCCGGTAGTGCTCCAAGGCTTCTTCTTTCGTGTACGCTTTCGGGCCGGTAAACGATTTGGCTCCTTCGGCGAACGCGAGATTGACCGGGATTTCAACCTTCAAAACGTCGACCAAATAACGGTCTTTGGAAAACTCCGCCATGCTGCGAGCCACAATTTCCGGTTTCTTTTTGGCAAATTCAAATCCTTTTTCGTCGCCGCCGGCGGGGTCGTAACCGACAAATTCCAGGAAAAACGGAATATCGACGGCCGCGCACTCCGCGCCGATGCGCTCGATGAAAGCGTGCTTCGCGTCATTGATGGCGGCGGCTTCCTCGGGCGTGTAATACAGGAGCACCTTCACCGCGTCAGCGCCCATCTCTTTCAGGCGGCGCGCGGAGATGAGCGGCAGAAGATCGGGGCGGCGGCCGGGCTGGGTGTTGTCATAGCCGCTCTTTTCATAGGCGAGCAGCAGGCCGCAGTTTTTATCCCGCAGCTTCGCGGCTTCGAGGCCCCACTCCGGATCGAGAAGGATGGCGCTGGCGTGCGGAGAGAGCACCCGCGTCACCGCCGACTTGAACTCGCTCATCTCCCGGTCGGACACTTCCTCCGGCTTCGCGCCGCGCGCCTTGGCGAGCGGCGTGCGAAGCGCGCCCCGCTGATCCATGGCTGCGGCGGCGATCACGCCGCGGGGATCTGAAACCGCCTCGAGGCCTTTCTGTTTTCCTGGCGAGAGCTTCACGAAACTACCTCCTTTGCGATGGTGGTCTTTTGAGCCGCACGCAGGCGGCGAAAGAATTTTTCTGTAGCAGCGACATCCTTCCAGATCTGCGCCCGGAGCTCATCCGGCGAGGCGAACTTTTTCTCGTCCCGCAGGCGGCGCCAAAACGCGATCGACAGGCGGACGGGACTCGGTCCGTCCAAAGGACGGAGCAGAAAGGTCTCGATGGACAAATCTGACCCGCCAAACGTGGGGCGATATCCGATGTTCGTAACCGAAGGCCATTCCCGGCCGGAATCGGGATCGGTCGTGCAGGTGCTGTAGACGCCGCGCTCCGGCAGCACTTCAGTTTCAGGCGCGAGATTCAGCGTGGGAACCGTTTGGCGGGCGCCTACGCCGTGTCCGCGCACGACCCGCCCTTCCACGGCAAAAGGACGTCCCAGCATATGAGCCGCCTGCGAGACCGCCCCGGCGCTGATAAGCTGCCGGACCGCGGAACTGGAGACAATTTTGCCGCGCCATATCACCGGGTCGATGATGCGCACCTCGAAGCCAAAACGCCGGCCGCAGGCGCCCAGCAGCGCCGCATCGCCCGCATGATTGCGCCCAAAGCGAAAATTGGCTCCCACGACGACGGCCTGAGCCCTCAGCTTTTCAACAAGAATTTTTTCTACAAATTCTTCCGGCGCCAGGCGCGCAACTTCCGGAGTGAAAGGAAGCACCAGGGCCGCTTGCAGGCCCGCCTGCGCGAAGAGCGCCAGCCGCGCGGGCATGGATGTCAGCAGCCTTGGCATCCGGTCGGGGGCCACCACTTTCGTCGGATGCGGATCAAACGTGAGCGCCAATGTCGCCCATCCGTGCTCCCGCCCGATTTGCGCCACCTCGCGCAAAATGCGGGAATGGCCCAGATGCACGCCGTCAAAATTGCCGACCGTAATGGCGCTGGGGCCGAAAACAGCGGGTATTTCGCCCAGCGAGCGGTAGATCGAAAACACTCTACTGGTCCCCTCCCACGAGGACCCGGAGACCGTCATACGCCAGGCG
>Ga0070741_10011281_pt1 | contig 16557 bp, 16 predicted proteins | sample Coa_R1_4_FD_66440 | JGI IMG/M metagenome (GOLD analysis project Ga0070741, IMG submission 66440) | Surface soil microbial communities from Centralia Pennsylvania, which are recovering from an underground coalmine fire - Coalmine... | ecosystem: Environmental > Terrestrial > Soil > Unclassified ...
CAAGCTCTCGGATGGCAAGAACGGCATCTTCGCCGTGGACACCGGCGGCACGCTCCAACTCATCGCGCACGAAGGCGACGTGCAGTCGGTAACCGGCAAGACGATCAAGACTTTGGTCTTTCTGCCTCCGCTCAGCGGAATCAGCGGCCAGACCCGCAGTTTCAGCCAAAGCACTGGCGATATTGTTTACTTGGCCACCTTCACCGACAAGAGCAGCGGGATTTTCAAGGTCGTCTTCCCGTAAACCAATCCCGCGCCGCTGCGCCGGCGCTTTAAGCAAAACAGCGGGGACGCGGCGCAACGCGTCCCCAAAATCTTTCAGAATAAAAATGAAAACCGTGAAAACGAAATCCACTTCTTTAGGGGCGACTGTGCCAGCCATTCAAGGCACTTGGCACAAGCTCTTCTGCAGCTTTGCCCGCGTTCCCAAACTAAAGTTGGGGAACGAGCAGAAAATCACCAAAACGCTCCTGGCCGTCTTTGCCGCTGCGTGTGGTGTCTTGGGCACTGCGCAAGGCCAGATACTCACGGGCCTCACCATCACAGACAGTCCTTATACCGGCTATATCTGGGACACGATACCTGGAAACGGGCTGGTTCCCGTCGGCATCAAAATGGACGGTTCATTCATCAACGCGCCGGACAGTCCCATTGCCGTGGACCTATCCACGCCGGGCGATTACCATTTTGACCTGCGGATGAATGACGGCCGCCCGTTGAGCCTCTTCTCGTGTGCATTCCAGTTCGATGACGGTAATATCCTGGCGACCACGGCGAACGGCTCGGGAACATTCAGTGGCTCACCACTGACTTTCATCGCCGGGTCTACATCGGTGACATTGACGGCCCTCAGCCTCTCCGACGCCTCGTTCATCGATGAAACTGGCGAATACGTTCTGCAGCCGGACGGCCGGAATGACTATTACGGCTTTTTTGAACTCCATGTCGCGTCCGTCCCGGAGCCTTCGACATGGGCAATGCTCGCGGGCGGGATCCTCTCACTTATCGCCTTTCGTAAACGCAAAAGCAGTTAGAACATTCCATCCGGCTGCGCGAGAGAAGGGAGGCTGTATGCAGTCCGATTATCTCCAGCTCCGCCGGCGCAGCCAGATGTCGAATGGAAACAGCACAAGTGCCGCGCCAAGAAGCCAGGGTGTGAGGTCGAGGCGATGGGCAACCGGGGTTTGCGGCGGTGCGAAGACATCGGCAGGCCGCGGGGAAAATTCGCCGTGGCCGATTTCCGCCAGGCTTCGAAGCAGCGGCTCGTTGGTTTCATTGGTTAAAAACTCCTTCGGATAACTGCAGGTGTAGCCAAAGACGTAGCTGTCATTTTCCTGGCCGGAACTGATGGAAAAAATCGAGGTGCCTTGCTCGGGCAGGTCGAAGGTCGCGCTGTAGTTTCCCGGCGCGTCCTGTTGTGCGGCCTGCGTTTTCGTTGCGCCGTTTGCGTCGATGCAATTCACGGTAAGCGGCAATTCATTGCGGAAACTTCCGTCGGGCGCGACCGCGTCGATTTTCAGCGTCAGGCGATTCCCCGTTTCGCTCGTCGAGACTTGAAAGCTCGTCTGCTCGCTTTTGCACATGAGCGAGCGCACGAGCTGGGTCCAGAATTTCCCGAAGCCGGGCCACTGCAGCCACTCCGAAGCCCAGCGCGCCTTCGCATCGCTGGTGAACGCGGCCGCGTGGCCGAGTCCGTAGCGCCACGTCGCCAGCAGCGGCTCGCCGCGCTCGGTCGCGAGCAAAATATCCGCCGTCGGTTTCGGCTTCGTCGCGTTGTAGCCGAGGAGGAGAGGGGATTGCGGCCAGTCGATGCCCTCGATCGGCGGCGCGGGTTTTACTTGCACCGCGTTGAACGGCTCCTCGACGAGGCTGCTCTGCGCGACGCGCATGGTTTCCGTCGAGAAAATCTGCGGCAGCGTGAGCGCGTCGCTTGTGAGATAAAAGCGGCCGCTTCCGCGCTCGGCGAGTTGCTTGAGAAACTCGACGTCTTTGTCGGTCTCGGCGCCGAGGCCAACGACGGACGTCGTGATTCTGTTTGCCAGCATCGCGGTGACGAGATCGGTCGATGTGCCGCCGCCCTGCGCGCCGTCGGCCATTTCACCGGAGTTTTTCTCTTCGGCATCGGCGGCGTCGGAGAACAAAATCACGTGTTTGATTTTCGCATTCACGTCGCGCAATTCCTGGAAGGCCTCGACCAGCGACGTGTAAATGTAAATGCCGCCGCCCGCTGCCGTGACGCTCATGATGCGCTGTTCGGCGGGGCCTTTGTTTTCGAGCTTCGCGAGCGGGACGATGGTGTGAATGCGCGTATCCACGGCGAGCACTCCGAAAAAATCTTTCGGCTGCAAAACGTCGAGCGCATAGACCGCGCCTTGATCCGCGAGCGAAATCTTCGTCTGGCCCGCGACCGGCGCCGCCATCGAGCCTGAGCGGTCGAGCACGATCAGCATCGCGACCGTCGGGGTCTCCTCGCGGTCTTCATGTTCCATTCGCACCGGCAGCATTTGTTCCACGGGCGTCTTGTAGTAGCCGCCGACGCCGAAGCTGTTCTCGCCGCCGAGCATGACGAAGCCGCCGCCGAAATCCTGCACCCACGAGCGATAAAGCTCCATTTGCGCGCGGCTAAGTTGCAGCGCCGGAATGTCGCTGAGCAGAAACAAATCGAACTGCTGCAAATCCTCGAGCGACTTCGGCAGGCCGGTCGCCGCGCGCGTTTCCACTTCGATTTTTTCCGCGCGCAATGCCGACGCGAACGGTTCGAGTTTCGACTCGTCGCTGTCAACAATCAGCACGCGCGGCTGTCCGCGAAGGCTGACCGTTGCTTGCGCGCGGTTGTTTTCCGCGAGCGTGTCCTGCTCCGCGATCACCTCGGCTTCGATCGAGGCGAGCGAACCGTCGGCTTTCAAATTATGAAATAAAACTCCGTTTTCACCCTGCTTGAGCGTGAGTTCGCGTTGCGCGACGAGGAATTGATTTTCGTAAAGTTTCACCGTTGCCTTCGTTTCGACGTTGCTCCGGATTTTCGCCGTCGCGTCGAATGGCTCGCCTGTTTTCGCGCGTTGCGGCGCATCGATTTTTTCGATGAGCACCTCCGGCTTTTGCGCGTTGCTCAGCGGAACGGCATAAATCTCGATGCCGCTTTGCGCCAGTGTTTGCGCGGCTTCGAGCGCGTTGCTCCCGGTTTCCTCTCCGTCGCTCAACAGCACGATCCGTTTCACCGAATCCGGCGGAAAAGCGGCGCTGGCGAAGGTCAGCGCGTTGCCGAGGTCGGTCGCGTTTCGCTCCGGAAGACCCGGCCATTTTTCATCGAGCCGCAAACGCGAAGCCGGCGTTTGCAAAACGAGCGCGTTCTTCGCGAAACCAATAATTCCGGCGGTTGCGCCACGTTGTTGCGGCAAAGCCGCGCTGATGTAATCGCGCGTCGCTTTTTGCGCGTCAGTCGAAATGCTCGCCGATTGATCGACGACAAAGAGCACCGCGAGCGATCGCGAGTTCATGCGCAATCGTGCGCCGCTGAGCGCCACCGCGAGCGCGAGCAAAATGAGCGCGCGTATCGCGAAACAGACGCGCCGCTGATTTCGCGTCAAATCGGCGAGCGAGCGCCGCAGCGGCCACGCGAGCCACGGCAGCGCGACGAGCAAAATGAGAAACCAGGGATGCGCAAACTGGATCATTCCGTGAACCGCCGATGAAAAAGCCACCATTCCAGCGTGAACAGCACGAACGCCGCGAGCGCGAGATCGGTCCAGATCGGCCAGCTTGCGAATTTCGCGAAAGGCGACGTGTGCGATGCGCGTTTGGCAGCGACCGTCGCGGCGCGCAAGTCGGATTCGTTTTCGCTAAACGTGTTCACTGCGGTCCACGAAACTGCATCGCCGTTGCGCGCGAGATACCAGCCGTTTTTCATCGGCTGAAACGCGCCGGAGACCATCTTTGCATTCACGAGTGGCGTGTCGGTTTTTGTGTTTTTTTGCGGTTTGGTAAAAACGCGCTGCCCATTTTCCAGCGTGAGCGTTTCGCCGGCGCGAACACTTCCGATGCTGTTCTGCTTTTCGCCGGCGAGCCATTGCAGCGTGTTCGACATCAGCAGCGGAAACGCGACGCGCAGCGGCAAATCGGTTTCCGCGATGTCGAACGCGAACGCCGCAATTCGCTGGTTGCCGCGAACGCCGCTGATGATGAGCGGATTCTCGAATGAGCGCAGCGGCGCATCGAATTTCCACGCGTCGCTGCCGGCCGGCAGAGTCATTTTGCTCGAACGCAAAAACGTGACGTTTTGCAGCGCGACGAGTCGCATCAACGGCGCGCGCGAGTCGCTGTCGCTGACGAGCGGCTGGTCGAGCATTTCATTTGCCGTGAAAGGCGTTTGTTTAACGAAAAGGAAATTACCGCGCGCCGTTCCCAGGTCGAATCCGTTCGGCAATGCATTGTCGAGAATCACGGCATCGAAATCCTTCGCCATCTCCGGCGTGAAAGCGTCGGGCGTGAGCAGCTCGAACTTCGTTGTGTCGTCGGCCTCGAGCATTTTTTCGATGAACCAATTGCCGCGCGTGACGAGCAGCACGTGCTTTTGCACAAACGCCGGCAGCACTGCGAATGCCTCGTTATCGGTCGCGAGCGCATCCTTCACGTCGAGCCGCGCGCGCAGCCAGCCGCGGCCATTTGTTTGCGGGAGCCACGGGAAAATTTCGACGCGGTGTGCATCCGGTGCGAGGTCGAACGGCTTCACGTCCAAAAGCGCGTCGTCGAAATATAGCTCCACGTTTCCGTGTGCGGGTTTGTTGCCGAAGTTGTGCAGTTCAAGCAGGACTTCCGATGTTTGCGGACTGTTGAGCAGTGGCCGCGCGGCGAAACGCGTGATCGCGATATTCTCGTGCGATTCGCCGATGGAGATGAAATCGATTTTCGGATCCGGATTGGTGGATTTGGAATCAGTGACAACGACGATCCGCTTTTCGCCGGAGCGCGAGGCGAGGAGTTCATTGGCGAGTTTGATGGCGTCGTTCAAATCGCCGGACGCGTCGGTCGGCTCGAGCTTCGCGATGATTTGCTGCAACGCTTTTTCGTCGTCGGAAAATGGCGCGGCGACCTGCGCCCCGGCGGCTGCGGTCAGGATTGCGACGGCATTTTGTGCGCTCGCATGCCGCGCGAATGCGTTCAGTTCGCGTTTGGCTTTTGTAAAACGCGATTCGCCATCCGATTCAACGGCCTGCATGCGCGCGCGCGTGTCGAGCACGAGCACGGTGGAGGTTCCCGTGCGAACAAAGCGCGCGAGTTCCGGCTTCGAGAGCGCCAGCAAAATCAGCGTGAAAATCAGCAGGTGGAAAAGCAGCGAGAGCAGTTGCCGAAGCCGATGAAACAAGGCGCGGCGGCGATTTTCCTCCAACACGCGCTGCCAGAACATCAGCGTCGAGACGGGCGCGGTGCGGCGTTTTACCTTCAGCAAATAAAGCAGCACGATCAGCGGGACCGCGCCCAGAAAACCGAAGGCGAGCGGATTTAGAAACGTCATCGGATGATCACTCCGTCGCGCAGCACGCGCAGCACAAGATCCTCAAATGCGACCGCCGACGAGGCCTGCACGTAGCCGATTTGATGCGCGATGCAAAACTCCTCGAGCCCGCGCAAAAATCCGCCGAACTCGGTGCGATAGCGCCGCAGCAGCGCATCGTCGGAGGTGACTTCGAGCGGGGCATTCGACTCGGCGTCGATGAGCCGCAGGTCGCCGCGCAGTTGCGGGTCGTGTTCCGCGGGATCAAGGACCTGGATCGCATGCACGTCAAACTGATGATAACGCATCAGCCGCAGCGCTTCGTCGTATCCGTCCGGATCGAAAAAATCGCTGAGCACAAAAACGAGTCCGCGCCGTTTCGCACGTTGCGCAAACGCGCGGAGCGCCGGCAAAAGTTGCGTCGCTCCATTTGCCGCCGGCACATGTTTTAGAAACTCGAGCAGCTTGTGAAATTGCGATTTGCCGCGCGCCATTCCGGCGTCCGCGCCGAGCACGCTGGAAAAATAAAACACGTTCACGCGATCGAGATTCGCCAGCGCGATGTAGGCGAGGGAAGCCGCGACGCGACGTGCCTGCGCGAGCTTGGTGAGCGCATTTTCGCGAGACGACCAGCGCATCGACGCGCTCGCATCGACGAGAAAATAAACCGGCAGATCCTGCTCCTCCTCGAACAATTTCACGAACAAGCGATCGAGCCGTCCGTAGATGTTCCAGTCAATCGTGCGCAGGTCGTCGCCGGAGGTGTAATTGCGGTAATCGGCAAACTCGAGACTGGAGCCGATCTGTTTCGATTTCCGCTCGGCGCGATGCTGGCCGCGGAAAATTTTGCGCGACAGCAAATAGAGCTGTTCGAGTTTCGCGAGAAACTGCGAGTCGAAGAGCAAGTCATCGGAAGTCTGCTGCACGCGCAAGCATCGTCGCGTGATTTGCGCGATTCATCAACTCCCGCGCAAACGTGTGATTGAATCGCGCGGACAAATTCGCAAGTCTTGGCAACCCCATGAACGAAACAAAGACCAGCCGCGCGTTTTTGCTTTTCCTGCTCGCTCCGCCGCTGGCGATCGTGCTCGCGGTGGTCGCTTATCCATTGTGTTACAACGTGGTGCTCTCGTTCTCGAACGCGAACATCTACCACATCCGGCACTGGAACCTCATCGGGCTGCAGCAATACCTCGCCGTTTTTCGCGAGCCGCTTTTCTGGACGATCCTCGGCAAAACGCTGATCTGGACGGTGGTCAACGTGGTCGCGCACCTCGTGATCGGCGTGTTTCTGGCCGTTGTGCTGCACCAGAAATTCATTGCCGGCAAATCCGCGTGGCGCGTGTTGCTGATCCTGCCGTGGGCGCTGCCGCAATACATCACGGCGCTGACGTGGCGCGGCATGTTTCATCCGGAGTTCGGCCCGATCAATTTGCTGCTCGCGAAATACGTGCACTTTGCGCAGTCGCTGAATCTGCCGGACTGGATGGTGTTGCATCCGCAGCCGTGGCTGAGCTCGCCGACGGGCGCATTCATCGCGGCGATCGCGGCGAATATCTGGCTCGGTTTTCCATTCATGATGGTGATTGCATTGGGCGGGCTGCAGTCGATCCCGGAAGACCTTTACGAAGCGGCGGACATCGACGGCGCGAGCGCGTGGCAGCAGTTCCGGCAAATCACCGCGCCGCTGCTGCGACCCGTGATGATCCCCGCGATCACGCTCGGCGTCGTCTGGACGTTTAACAATGTCAACGTCGTCTGGCTCATCAGCAACGGCGGCGAGCCGGCGGATAAAACGCACATCCTCGTCTCGTATGTCTATAAAGCGGCCTTCGGCATGTATCGCTTCGGCTGGGCGGCCGCGCTCTCGATCGTGATCTTCATGATCCTCTTCACTTTTTCGCAGATCTTTTTAAAGACCACGAAAGCGTCCGAAGCCGCTTACTAGCGCATGGACGAATTCCGCGCGCGCATGGCTGCCGACCTGGCCGAGATCGAGCAAATGCGGATGCCGTTCGGCAAATTTAGCGGTGTGCCGATCTACGATCTTCCGGCGGAATACCTGCAATACTTCAGCATCCGCGGCTTTTCCAAAGGCCGGCTCGGCGAGCTGCTAAAAATGGTTTACCAGATGAAAGCCGACGGCGCGGATTGCGCATTCGACGAGATGCGTCGCCGCGCGGGCGGGCGGACGGCCTTGCGCCGGAAAAAGCGGCCATTTGAGCGAGAATTCTGATTTATGTCTTAAATTAAGACACTTTGAGTCGTGGAAAGGCGATTTCGACTCGTGGAAAGGCCATTTCAAGTCGTGGAAAGGCGATTTCGACCTGTGGAAAGATGATCTCAGATCGTGGAAAGACCATTTCGGCTCATGGAAAGACGATCTCAATTCATGGAAAGATCATCTTAACTCGTGGAAAGATGACCTCAACCTGCGGAAAGATGAACCAAGCGCGCGGAAAGACCGCTTTGCCCGGTGGGAAGACGTTCTTTCGTCGTGGAAATGTCAGCCCGGGACTAACCCGGCAGCGGGTAGCGCGCGGTGAGGGCGCGGACTTGCTGGCGGATTTGCGCGAGCTTCGTTTCATCGCCGCCGCTGGTGAGAACGGCGTGGATGAAATCGGCGATTTCCATCATTTCCTCTTCCTTCATGCCGCGCGTCGTAACGGCTGGCGTGCCGATGCGAATACCGCCGCCCTTGAAAACGCTGACGGTGTCGAAAGGAATGGAATTCTTGTTCACCGTGATGCCAGCGTGATCGAGCAGGTCGGAGGCTTCCTTGCCGGTGATGTTGTTCGGCCGCAGATCGACGAGCATCAGGTGGTTGTCGGTGCCGCCGCTGACGATGCGATAACCGTGGTGCGCGAGGCGCGCGGCGAGAGCTTTCGCGTTGTGAACGATCTGCCGCTGGTAATCGCGGAAGCCCGGCTGGAGCGCCTCGTGAAAACAGACTGCCTTCGCTGCGATGACGTGCATGAGCGGGCCGCCCTGGATGCCGGGGAACGCCTGCGAGTCGATGCCTTTTGCGTATTGCGCCTTGCAGAGGATGATGCCGCCGCGCGGGCCGCGCAGGCTTTTGTGCGTGGTCGTCGTGACGAAATCGGCGTGCGGCACGGGACTCGGGTGCACGCCGCCCGCGACGAGCCCGGCGATGTGCGCCATGTCCACGAACAGCATCGCGCCCACGCTATCGGCGATCTTTTTCATACGTTCGAAATCGATGATGCGCGGATACGCCGATGCGCCGGCGGTAATCATCTTCGGGCGAAATTCCTCCGCGTGTTTTTGCAGCGCATCGTAATCGATCCGCTCGTCGCGCTCGCTCACGCCGTAGTGCGAAACGCTAAAAAAGCGGCCGCTGAAATTCGCCTTGTTGCCGTGCGTGAGATGGCCGCCGTGCGAGAGATCCATCGTCAGGATTTTGTCGCCAACTTCGAGCACGCTGAAATAGACGGCCATGTTTGCCTGCGAACCGCTGTGCGGCTGCACGTTCACGTGATCGCCGCCGAAAAGCTGCTTCGCACGATCAATCGCGAGTTGCTCGACGACATCGACGTTTTCACATCCGCCATACCAGCGTTTGCCCGGATAACCCTCGGCATATTTGTTGGTGAGACAGGAGCCCTGCGCTTCCATGACGGCGCGGCTGGTGAAGTTCTCGCTGGCAATCAACTCGATGTTTTCAAGCTGCCGCTTCGCTTCCGCCTCGATCGCGGCGGCGATTTCCGGATCGGCTTGCGCGAGCGCAGGGCGCGTCGCATTCGGCGTCACGAGCTGGTCGATTTTTTCCACGCGCGTCGCGTGGCGTCCGCCTTCAAATCGTTCGTTTAAAAACGTATCGACGATGCGTTTGGCCTTGTCCTCGGTCACATCTTTCGCCGCGAGACAGAGCACGTTCGAGTTATTGTGCTGCCGCGTTACGCGCGCGTCGTCCTCGTTGCCCACGAGCGCGGCGCGGATTTGCGGATGGCGATTCGCGGCGATGCTCATGCCGATGCCGCTTTTGCAAAACAAAATGCCGTAATCGTAATTGTCCGCGACGACTTCGCGGCAGACGGCGTCGGCGTAATCGGGATAATCGACCGACGCATCCGAGAAGCTGCCGAAATCGGAAACGACGTAGCCTTTCGTGCCGAGATAGCTCTGGATTTTGCGCTTGAGATCGACGCCGCCGTGATCGGCGCCGAGCGCGATGCGGAGCGGTTTCGTGGCTGTGGCTACGGGTGGTGTGGTCATGGTTCGTTGTTCGTTTTTTTCGATGAATGCAAGCACGGCCGGCAGCGCTTTTTTCAAAACGTCGCGCGTCCGGTAATACGCGTCGATGCCGAGCCCGATCGGGTCCGGGATATCGATGCAATACCGCGAGAGCTGCTCGTCAAATTCGCAGATGAGGAAAGTTTTGTCCGCGGCCTCCGGAAACATCATCTGGATCGTGTCGAGATGCGCGCGCGTCATCGTGAAAATGTATTCCGCGTCGCGCACGAGATCGCCGGTGAGCGGGCGGCTGCGGATGCGCGAGATGTCGATGCCGCTGGGCCGCAGCACATCGAGCGCATACTGGCTCGGGGATTGTCCAAGACTCGCGCCGACGCCTGCGGAGAGCACTTCGATATCGTCGCGATTTTTCACGAGCGCGCGAAACATCCCCTCAGCCATCGGGCTGCGGCAGATGTTTCCAGTGCAAACAAAGACAATTTTTTTGCGTTCGGACATTTTTGCGGGAGAGCACGATGCACGGGAAACGCCGCGCAATCAAGCTCACCGCGCGCCGAATCCGCACTTGAGATGCATGGAGCAGCGGGCTACCGTCACTGGCTTGGAACTGGCCGAATTGATCGACGAAAAAATTGAGCCGCTCTATCGGTTCGCGCTATTGCTCACAGGCGATCCCGCGGCCGCACAGCAGGCGTTGATCGACGTTTGCACCGCATGCGCGCCGCAGATCGAGGCGTATCGCGACGCAGCGAACCGCGTCGCTTTTATCGTCGCAAAACTGCGCGCCCGCTGCCTCATCGCGTCGCCGGGCAACACCGGGTCGAGCCCGGCGATTGCGCGGCAATTTCAGTCGATGGGCGAACCGGAGCGAAGCGCGCTCGCGCTGTTTTACCTCGGCATTTTTCCCGCGCAGGAAATCGCGGCGTTGCTGCACATGTCGCTCGAAGATTTATCCGGAATTCTCGAGCGCGGCCGCGAGCATTTGCGCGCGGCGGCCATCACGTCATGAACACGGAATCCGCCGAGCTTTTCCTGCGCTGCCATCGCCCCGGCGTTCGCGGCACCGATCCGCGCATTCAAAGAGCCGTTAAAATTGCGCAACGTGACGAGCAATTGAAAACGCAGCTCGATGCGCAGCTCGCGTTCGACGATCAAGTCGCCGCCAGCATCGCCGCGCTGGAAGTTCCCGACGGCCTCGACGCGCGCCTCGACAAATGCGTGCCGGAAGATGAGCGCCCGCGCCTCAATTTTAAAACGCTGGTAAAACAACCGCCGTTTCTCGCAGTTGTCTTCGGTTTGCTTGTTCTCGCCAGTTGGGGGGGCTTTTACGCATTGAGCCGCATGCAGGGTTTTCCCGGAAAGGAAAAAGCCGCCGCGCTCGTGGAAATCAATGATGACATGACCGGCATGGAACTCGAGCCGAAGTCCGCCGAGATCGGAAATCTCGAGGACTGGTTTTTCTCGAAATACGGCTTCGAGGATTTCTACGTCCCGCCCGCGCTCGCAAGCTACAAAACAGTGGGAGCCCGCGTGTTTAAACAAGATGGCGTCCCCGTCGCGCAGCTCGCCGTCGAGAAAAACCACATGATCTGCTACATGTTCCGCGCGGAGGATCTCGGCGTCAAAATCGCCCCCGACGACAAATGGCGCGTCTTCGTCGATGACGAATGGGTCGCCGCCGTGCAACAGCACGAGGAGGCCTGCTTCATGATCGCCTTCCGCGGAAAACGCTCCGAGATGAACGCATTCCTCGCCACGCTGAAATAAGCGCGCACCTCCGCCGCCGTCGGCTCAAAACCCGGGGGCAAAGCGCACCCTTCCGCCACCGTCAGGTCGCCCGCTTGCCCAAAATCCGCCAATCCGACGCCGTCCGGACAGCGACTGGAGCAAAATCCGCCGTCCGGACGCCGTCAGATCGCCGACTGGGCGAAAATCCCTTGATCTGACGCCAGTTTTGGACATTCTAGCGGTCCGTCGTGTCCAAAAACTGTAAAAAACAGCCATTTCGTGCAGAATGGCCAAAAACCCTCTTTTCAACGCCGGTTCATGCCCGTTCGCATAAGACTTCTCACCCGAGGGCAGTTTGGGCTTGTCTGAGAGGTCATTTGTTATACGAATTGCTACTCTGAAAACCGACAAGGAAGCCGATTTTATGCGAACAATTTCCACTCTTTCAGAAGCAACCCCATTTCGTCTAATTCAAAGTTAGGCGCTAGAACTACAACTCTGTGAACGATCACAGACTTACAGACGAGACAGTGGTTCTCCGCAGATTCACGCAGGAGGACGCCTCGTTAGTTCAGTCGCTCGCTGGGGATTCTGCCGTCGCTGACACTACGCTCAACGTTCCACATCCTTATCCCAGTGGAGCAGCCGAGCAGTGGATCGCGACACATGACGCTCAATTCGAGCAAGGAACCGGAGCGGTTTTCGCAATCACCACACAACCCGATCTCAAATTAGTCGGATGTATTGGCATTCGAGTGGAGCGCAGACACTGTCACGGCGAGATTGGATACTGGATTGGTCGCGCCTTCTGGGGACATGGATACTGCACCGCTGCTTTGCGGCTTTTGCTCCCATACTGCTTTTCTCAGCTCGACTTACATCGAGTTCAATCGAACCACTTCGCTCGCAATCCGGCTTCCGGTCGCGTTATGCAGAAAGCTGGTATGCATCGCGAAGGAATTCTTCGGGAGCATTTCTTGAAGTCAGGTAAATATGAAGATGTTGTGCTTTATGGCTTACTCCGCAGCGATCACCAAAGCGCCTAACCATGCGATGGAGCGAACAAGCTCCGCCTGTAGCTGATCTTGTACGATAACGCGCGGATTATGAGAAAAGCCGGAATTAAGAAAAAAAACGCGGAAATAGCCGGAAACAAAGGCGATCGCGCTTAAAAGAAAAAACCGCGCCGGATGTGAGGAGATTGGGCGCGATTCGGGGACTTTCGCGAAGGTTTGAGAAAAAAACGCGCGCGATTGCAGGCACTGCGCAGGCGTGTTGCAAAGGCCATGCAATTCGGTTACGAAGCTCGCATGTCACCGATCGCGCGGAGGCGCAAAGTAATGAGCCAATAAGTTGGGCGGATGCCCAGGAGGAAGCCGGCAAGTGGATCGGCGAACTGCACCTTCCCCGCAATCTCGATGGACAGACGATCGACCTGACCGAGCACGCGAAGACGTTGAAATTCGATGGCCGTTTCCGCCGCATGATCCTCGATGCCGCCGAGCGCAAATTAAAAAAGCGCGGCGCTCGCGTGATCATACTTCCCCCGGAGTAATGATCAGCTCGCGGTAAACCGGCGCCCGCGTGCCGCCCTTGTTATTGATGCCTCGGGCGCGCTCGATGCTCGTGATTTTGCACCCGTCGAAAATCGCCCGGATCGCTGCCGTGTCGTTCAAGGTCACCAGCCATTTCGCCTTTACCCCGCGCAGCGTCTCGCGCAGCCGCTGCACGTCGGCATTCGTCCAGGCGTCATACATCGTCGCCTTGCACTCGGTATAGGGCGAGTCGATGAAAAAGAACGTCGTCGCGCGATCGTAAAGCCGGATGCAGCGCTCCCAATCGAGATGCTCGATGCAGACCTTGTCGAGCCGCACATTGAGCGCGCGGATCGTCTCCATGCGTGCGGCGCGGGAGCTGTGGGCGCCGCCATGCGACGGCCCGGCGGCGAACGAATCCATGTTCGCCCCGCCAAAGGCGTGCTTGTTCCGGTAATACCACCGCGCCGCCCGCTGAATATCCGTAAGACCGGGCTGATGGCGGAAATCGTGAAACTCGCGCCGGCTGTTGAGCACGAACTCGAGCTCGGTGAGCAGCGCCTCGGTGTGAAAACGCACGCAGCGGTAAAACGTCACCAGGTCGCCATCGAGATCGTTCACCACCTCCATCGGCGAACGCTTTTTCGCCAGCAGCACCGCCAGCCCGCCGGCAAACGGCTCGACGTAGCATTCGTGCGGCGGGATCAACGGGAGGAGATGCTTGAGCAGCCTGCTTTTACCGCCGGGCCAGCTCACGGCGGGTTTGACGCGTGGGATCATCCGCAGTTTGTAGCAGCGCGGCAAAATCTCTTTCACAAATAATTCGCAACTTCCGCAGCGCGCGCCGCTCGATGGCGTGGATGTGACTCGCGCGGCAATCGCACCACGCGGCGATGTCCTCCAGCGTGAGCGGGACGCCCGGCTTTGCGGCGAACGAAAGCAACGCGAGGCCGAGGTCGATGCGACGGGAGCGTTCATGACTCAGTTACGAATCACAGCGTTGCGCCTCCCTCGCGTGATCATCATTCATTAGCCGACGCGTGCGTGGAGCATGTTGCGCAAAGCGATGCCATATCGGATCATCCGTTTTCCCTGCGAAATCGCCGCATCCGAGGCCTGCTGCACCACGCCGAGTTCATCGCGCTCGATGTCAGCCGCGAGCTTGAATCCTTTCTGCCCGCGCACCACTTCCGCGCCCATCTGCTCGGCCACCGCGCGCACGGTTCGCTCCGGCCAGCCAGTGTGCTCGCAAACCTGCCGACGGGTGAGCCAGCCGTATCTGGAGAGTAATCTGCGAAACTCCTCGATCTGCCCCGGTTCCGGGCGAACAAACTGCAGATCGAGCTGGGCACTCATCGTGCGTGCTCCGCCAAAGGCTCCCAGTAAATAACGATCCCCTTGAAATTGTAGCCGTGCTCGCGAATGAACCACGAGAGCATTTCGGGAAAGTCGTAAAAGCCATCGGCGCGCGCGAAGACATCCCGTTCGTGGCGACTCCAGAATCGCATCGCGTCGAGATCGAACGGCTCAACCTTCGTGATGACCGATTCCCTGAGCACACGCTGCTTGCTTCGATACGGTTTTCCGGTCCATTCGCGCAGGCTGATTTCGTCGCCCGGTTTCGGCAACCGCTTCGGCACAGGGCGCACGGTCTGCAGCTTCTCGCCGGATTCCACTTTCGGCGCAAACTGCGGCTTAAACATTCTGACAAATCGCCTTTTCAAAACGGAATCTCCACGTCTGCAGCCTCGTGCCGTGACGCCGCGGCTGGGCTGCCGCTCTCCCGGTGTGAAGAACGCGGCTTTGCCGCCATGTCGATGATGATCGCCCGTTTCAGCAGCTCGGCGATGATCTCATCGTTGCTCATCCACGGGCCGCGCGCGCGGGGGTTGCGCGCGGCCACGCTGAAGCCGAAATCATGCGTCGCCTTGTGCTTGGTGAGCCATTTGCCGAGCCGGTTGCGCAGGTTATCGCGCAGCGCGGCGAGCTGCGGCAGCGGCAGCTCCTCCCAGCGCGCCGTGTCGTCGATATTTACGGCAAAATGCCGGATCAACGCCGGGGCAAACAGCCGCTCGATGAAATAAACCAGCCGGCGCCGCTCGCACGGATCATCCACCGCCGTCTGCTGTTCATAGATGGAGGGATGCTCGAGCCTCGCGGCAAGGTTCTGCTCCCGAGCCTGTTCGCGGCGCGGATTTTTCCTGAGCTGGTAAAAGCGTTTGCCCGGCGCGATCTCCGGCACATGGGCGGCCTGCGCGGCGTCGTGCTCCTCCATTTTTGCCAGCTCCATCTGCGCCTGCAGATCGTGCGGCGCGAGCCTGGTAATGAGAAAGCGCTTCATCCGGTCCACGTCCGGGTTGGTAAACTGCGCCCAGCTCCGCGGCGCCTTGAAAAGCTCGATCGTCAACCGTTCCCGCCCGATCTCGCGCGCGAGCGAGGTGTGCCAGCCTTCGCGCTGCGCCACGCGGGCAAACCAGCGGAAAAGCATGATGCGCTGGGCGTCGTTCATGATTTTAAAAACACGATCCAGTGATCGAGCAGACCGCACCCGGCGAATTGGCTGTTGACGAGCGGTGCCTTCATTTATTCTCCAGGCAAAACTTCTCGAAAGCGGCGGTCGGGGCGACGTGCGAGCGGCGGCCTTTGCCGTGGCCGGCGCGCGCGATGCATTCGGCGGGCAGCGGGCAGCGCGGATCGTCGAGCCGCTGCACCACGTGGCCGCTGGTGACGCCGAGCCGCTTCGCAAAATCGGTGATCCGCTCCCATTCGCACGGTTTTTCAACGCAGTAACCCATCCCGCGCAATTCGCGCACGAGCGCCAGTTCCAATTCCTCCCGCGTGGGCGATTTTAAAATGAGCGTCGTCTCGATCATCTGGTTTTTGGAAAAAGGCGCTCGCGGACGCGCTCGAATCGATCAATCACGTCGCAGTCGAGCACCGGTTTCTGGCCGCGCTGGAGAATCTGCAAAATCCGCTCCAGGCATTGCCCGGAAATCTTTCGTTCATGGCGCAGAGCCATCTCGAAACGCTCCGGCATCGGCACCTGCGGTTCGCGGCGATATCGCAGGAGCACAGCGATTAAATCGTTGCGCATTTCGTCGGTGATCTCCGTTTCGAGATTCATCGGTCACCCCTCATGGTTTCGCGAAAGCGCGCGGCTTCCTTTTTCACGGCCTCGGCGATCTGGCGGCCGTCCGCGCTCGCGGCGGGCAGCTCCACCTGCCGCGTGATGCCGCCGACGCGCTGGGTGACGGTCTGCACGGTCGCCGTCTTGCCCAGCGCGCGGCGGGACTTGATGCTTTTCGCCTCGGCGAGATCGTCGGCGAACCGGGTGGGATTGAAAAAATTGTCGAGGTTGAGCTTGAGGCAGCCGGGCAGTCGCTTTTCGTGATCCACGCGCCAGCGCAGATAGCCTGCCACCATCAAAATCTCCGGCGCGGAATGCGTGGCGAGCAGCCCGATCCAGAGTTGCTCCTTGCGCGGGTCAAACGGGTAATCCATCCGCGTTTTCGCGCAGTAATCCGCGTGCAACGCCTTCACCGTTTCCGGCGTGATTCCGAGCGGGTATTGGGCCGGTTTCATGGTAAA
>Ga0070741_10011282_pt1 | contig 16555 bp, 11 predicted proteins | sample Coa_R1_4_FD_66440 | JGI IMG/M metagenome (GOLD analysis project Ga0070741, IMG submission 66440) | Surface soil microbial communities from Centralia Pennsylvania, which are recovering from an underground coalmine fire - Coalmine... | ecosystem: Environmental > Terrestrial > Soil > Unclassified ...
TTCGACCAGTTCGTCGGCGCCGTGCGCCAGCTCGGCCTTTACTGGCTGGTGCTGAACGAACCGCCGCAAAAGTAATCGTCGCCGTTACCCACGTGCCGAGGCGAACCGGCGTGTCCGGCATGCGCGACGATGGAAAGACGTAGTTTGCTAGGTTATCCGTAGCCCGAGCGCGCGTACGATTGCCTTCTCCAGCTCCACGGTCACGTAAAGTAACAGCGCGATCAGCACGATCCGAATCCACGCGTCCGGGCCAAGCGCGGTGCTGTGGAACAGCGTGTGCATGAAGGGCGTATAGGTATAGAGCGCCTGTAGCACCAACACGAGCGCGATGCTGACGGGCGCCCACGGATTGCCGGCGAACGCACGCCATGGCCATACGGTTGCCAGCAGGAAACGGGTGTTGAGCAGGTACACCACTTCGAACATCACGAGCGTATTGACTGCAGCGGTGCGCGCGGTGGCGAGGCTTTCGCCGCGTAACTGCTCCCAGTGAAACATTCCGAGCGTACCGGCCACGGCGACGACAGTAACAAGCAAGGTACGCCACATGAAGTAGACGGAGAATATCGGCGTGCGCGGGTCGCGCGGCGGGCGGCGCATGATATCGGGCTCGATCGGCTCGAAGGAAAGCGCAAGCGCAAGTGTCACCGCGGTCACCATGTTTACCCACAGAATCTGGACCGGCAGGACCGGCAGCACCAATCCGAAGACGATGGCAGCGATGATGCTGAACGCCTCGGCGCCGTTGGTCGGCATGATGAAGAGCAGCGTTTTGCGCAGGTTGTCGTAGATCGCGCGGCCTTCCTCCACGGCGTTGACAATGGACGCGAAATTGTCGTCGGCGAGCACGATCTCGGCGGCCTCCTTCGCCACGTCGGTACCGGTCACGCCCATGGCGACACCGATGTCGGCGCACTTCAGCGCCGGCGCATCGTTTACGCCGTCACCTGTCATCGCCACGATCTCGCCGTCGGCCTGCAGCGCCTGCACCAGACGCAGCTTGTGCTCGGGACTCACGCGCGCGTACACGTCAACGCGCGCCGCGGTCTCGCGCAGTCGCGTCGCGTCCATTTGCGCAATGGTCGCGCCGACGACGACGGTTTTCCCGTCACCGATGCCGAGCCGAGCCCCCACGGCGGCCGCGGTCACGGCGTGATCGCCGGTAATCATCTTCACGCGAATGCCGGCGCCGTGACACTCGGCCACGGCGCGAATCGCCTCCTCGCGCGGCGGGTCCACCATACCGAAGAGGCCGAGCAGTGTGAGTCCGTTCGCGACATCGTCGAAGGTGATCTCCCGCTGATCGATATCCGCCGCCTTGAAGGCGCACGCGAGCACACGTTGACCGCGCGTCGCCATGGTCTCGATGCGCGCCTGCCAGACCGCGCGTCGGATCGGCCGATCATCACCTGCTATCCGCTCGTGAGCACACATCTCCAGCACGGGCTCCGGCGCACCCTTGAGATAGATGAAGCCGTGCCCCGTATGATCGTGATGCAGCGTCGCCATGAAGCGGTGCTCGGACTCGAAAGGAATGACATCGGTGCGCGGGCGCATTTCGTTCTCGAGCGCTTGGTCGAGATCGGCCTTGGCCGCTGCCACCACGAGCGCCCCTTCGGTCGGATCGCCGTCGACGCTCCAGCGCTCCTCGCCGGTGCGCAGCGTCGCGTCATTGCAGAGTAGCCCCGCGCGCAGCAACTCCTGCAGCGTCGGATGCGCCGCGACCTCCACCGGTGCGCCCTCGCGCAAAAACTCGCCGTGCGGTGCATAGCCCACGCCGCTCACTTCGTACTCGATATCGGCGGTGACGACCGTCTGCACCGTCATCTCGTTGCGCGTGAGCGTGCCGGTCTTGTCGGAGCAGATGACGGTGACGGCTCCGAGCGCCTCGACCGCCGGCAGCACGCGCACGATCGCGTTACGTCCGGCCATGCGCTGCACGCCGATCGCGAGCGTGATGGTGATGATCGCGGGCAGCCCCTCGGGAATCGCGGCGACCGCGAGCCCTACAGCGGCCATGAACATCTCGACCGGGGCGTAGCCGCGCAGGTACGTGCCGAACGCAAAAGTGATCGCCGCAATCGTCAGAATGATCACGCTCAACCAGCGGCCGAAGACCGCTAGCTTGCGCGTCAGCGGCGTCTCCAGGCGCTGCACCTCGGCAAGCATCTCGGAGATTCGTCCGAGCTCGGTGGCATCACCGGTCGCGACTGCAACGCCACGGCCCTGGCCGTAAGTTACGAGGGTTCCCGAGTAGGCCATGCACGCGCGATCGGCAAGCGCGGCATCCGCCGTCACCGGCTCGGTATGCTTCTCGACCGGCAGCGATTCGCCCGTAAGCGACGCCTCGTCGATGCGCAGGTTTTTGACCTTAATAAGGCGTAAGTCCGCCGGCACGCGATCGCCGGAGGCAAGCAGGACGATGTCGCCCGGCACGACCTCTTCCGCGGCGACGGCGGCCTGCCGACCATCGCGCAGAACGGTCGCTTTGAGCGAGAGCATACGCCGGATCGCCGCGAGCGCCTGCTCCGCCTTGCCTTCCTGAATGAAGCCGACGATGGCGTTGATCACGACGACGCCGACGATCACGCCGGTGTCCACCCATTGCCCAAGAGCCGCGGTCACGAGCGCGGCGGCGAGCAGAACGTAGATCAAGACATTGTGAAACTGAGACAGAAAGCGCTGTAGCGGCGAACGCCCGCGACGGACCGTTATCCGGTTAGGGCCGTAGCGCGCTAATCGTCGCGCGGCCTCTGCGCTCGCCAGCCCCGTCTCTGCCGCCCCGATCGCGAGCAAAACCTCGCGATAACGTTTGGCATAAGCGGCGCCGTTCACGGCGCGTTCATGCGGCGCCGTCTCGCTCGGTTTGGAGACGTCGACTGGGGTCATGGTTCAGTCGCTCCGATCGTAACCGCCGCCTCGGCGAGCCGCTCCGCGAGAACGTGCGAACGCCGCTCGCAGGATGGTAAGCGTCCTTCCGTGGACTTTTTCGGCTCGCACGGCACTCTCTCTGTGCTCTTGGTATTTTTGTCAGCTCCGACGACCGTTTGGATACGTATGGATATTAAGGCTCGGGAAGACGGCGTTGTTGACCTGCGTCAAACCGGTCGGCGATTAAAAACGTGCGCCATAGCCCACTCTGGTCCTGGCGCTGCTTGCTGTTTCAATGAACGCCGAAACGAAACCGGCGCTCGCGGCCATCGCCCGATTGGCGCAAAATGACCGCCGTGATGAACGCCCGCGGTTTTATTCTTCAGGCGAGTTATCGCGTCGTTTCCGAGCCGGACGGCCGGCGCGTTCCCGTCGTTCATATATATGGTCGGCTGGAGGACGGCGGCACGTTCCTCGTGCGCGATAACCGTCAGCGCCCGCATTTCTATATCCGCGCCGCCGACGCCGGGCGCGCCCGTGCGCTGGGCGCGCCGGAACCGCAATCCATCGACAAGCGTGCCTTCGACGGCGCGCCGGTTTGCCGGCTGGAGGTGGCGACTCCTCCCGACGTACCCGCTCTGCGAGATCGGCTGCAGGCGGCCGGCATCGACACCTTCGAGGCCGACGTGCGCTTCGCCATCCGCTATTTGATCGAACGCGGCATCAAGGGCGGGTGCGAGATCGAGGGCGAAGCGACGCCCGGCACCGGCGTCACCTGGGTGTTCGACAACCCCGTGCTCCGCCCCGCCGCCGTTCAAATCGAACCGCGCGTGCTGTCCTTCGACATCGAAACCGACGCCAAGGGCGAGCGGCTGCTCGCGATTTCGCTGTATGGACTCGGCGTCGATGAAGTGTTGATCGTCGATCCGAGCAATCGCCCGATGCCCGAGAACGCGACGCGGTGCGCGGACGAGCTCGCCGCCTTCGACGCGTTCTGCGAGCGCGTCAAGACGCTCGACCCCGATGTGCTCACGGGGTGGAACATCGTCGATTTCGATTTGAGCGTGCTCCAGCGCCTCGCCGCGCGCCTGCACCATCCGTTTTGCCTGGGACGCGACTCGAGCCCGATGCGCCTGCGCAAGGCCGAAGGTTATTTCGGCAGCGGCCAAGCGACGATCCCGGGACGCTTGGTGCTCGACGGCATCGATCTCCTGCGCGGCGCCTTCGTGCGCATGGACGACTACTCGCTCGACGCCGTCGCGCGCGAGGTGCTCGGCGAAGGCAAGGCCGTCGCCGGCGACGTGCGCGACCGCATCGGCGAGATCATCCATAACTACGAAAATGACCTCCCGGCGTTCGCGCTGTACGCGCGCACCGACGCGCGCCTCGCCTACGAGATCGTTCGGAAGCTCGACCTCGTGCGGCTTGCGCTCGCCCGCAGCCAATTGGCCGGCATGACGCCGGATCGCGTGGCGGCGAGCATCGCGTCCTTCGACTTTCTCTATCTCAGCGAGCTGGAGAAACTCGGCGTCGTCGCGCCGACCGTGCGTTCCGACGATTCGCGCGTGCATGCCGCGCAGCACGGCGGCCACGTGCTGGAACCGGTCACCGGGCTGCACCGCAACGTCTGGGTGTTCGATTTCAAGAGCCTGTATCCGAGCATCATCCGCACTTTCAATATCGATCCGTTGGCGTATGTCGCCGACCCGTCGCCGGACGCCGACCTGATCCAGACGCCGGGCGGCGGCTTCCGCCGCGAACCGGCGATTCTGCCGCGCCTGCTCGATGAATTATTTCCGCGGCGCGAAGCGGCCAGGAAAGCCGGCGATGACGTGGCGTCGAACGCCATCAAGATTCTGATGAATTCGTTTTACGGCGTGCTCGGCACGCCCGCTTGCCGCTTCCATAACGCCGCGCTCGCCAATTCGATCACCGGCACCGGCCGCGACTTGTTATTGTGGTCCAAGCGCTGGTTCGAGGCGGCCGGCTTCAAAGTGCTCTATGGCGACACGGACAGCCTGTTCGTTCATTCCGGTAGTCATGATCCGGACCAAGCCCGCGAACAGGGACGCGAGCTGGCCGCCTCGCTGAACCGCGAGCTTGGACGCTACATCGGCGAGCGCTGGCGTTTGCAAAGCCGCCTCGAGCTCGAGTTCGAGAAACTCTATGTGAAACTGTTTCTGCCGCGCGCGCGCCACAGCACGCGCGGCGCGAGCAAGCGCTATGCCGGTCTCCTCCATGGAAAAGGCGCCGACAGTGTCGAGTTCGTGGGCATGGAAGTCGTGCGTCGCGACTGGACCGAGCTCGCGAAGCAGGTGCAGCGCGAGCTCTACCACCGCCTCTTCACCGATCAGCCCGTCGATGAATATCTCACCGACCTCGTGAAGCGAGTCCGCAACGGCGAGTTGGACAATGCACTGGTCTACCGGAAAAACTTGCGCAAGGACGCCGAGGAGTACACCGCCACCACGCCGCCCCATGTCGCGGCGGCGCGCAAGTCGACGCAGCCGCTCGGACGACTGATCAGCTACGTCATGACGACGGCCGGGCCCGAGCCGCTCGACAACGTCCAGCACCCGCTCGATCGGGAGCACTACGTCGAGAAGCAAGTTAAAGCGGTGGCCGAGCCGGTGCTCGCGACCCTCGGCCTCGATTTCGAGCACGTGATCGGCGACAACCGGCAGCTCGATATGCACTCGCTCTTCGGCGAGGTTTAAAAACCCGGCCGTAACGCCTGGCGCACGCGGCTTACGCACAAGCTTAACCCGCTAAACCAAATGGGCGGAACGTGGGCCAAACGCTTGGCGAAGTGATTCCGCCGCCTACGCCGCCGGATAGTAGACGGATTTATGCTCACGCTTCGCGGGCCCCTGCCGGCACGGTAAATTATGCGAATGCGCGCGATGCAGCTTCTGGAAATCGGTAAACCACTGCGGTTGGTTTCCCGCGATATTGTGCGTCCCGCGCCGGGGCAGCTCGTGCTGCGCGTCGCCGCCTGCGGCGTTTGCCGCACCGACTTGCATATCGTGGATGGAGATCTGCCGGCGCTCGATCATCCGATCGTTCCCGGGCACGAAGTGGTCGGACATGTGGCCGAGATCGGTGCGAGTGCCGCTACCGACGCGTTCTCGATCGGCCAACGCGTGGGCGTTCCGTGGCTCGGCTGGACCTGCGGCCGCTGCCGCTATTGTCGCAGCGGGCGCGAGAATCTCTGCGACAACGCGCGCTTTACCGGGTATCACCTCGACGGCGGCTACGCCGATTATGTGCTCGCCGACGGCCGCTACTGCTTCCCGCTGCCGGACGGTTATAGCGACGCTGAAGCGGCCCCGCTCCTGTGCGCGGGCCTCATCGGCTATCGCACCTTAACGATGGCGGGCGATGCGCAACGGCTCGGCATTTACGGTTTCGGCGCGGCGGCTCACATCGTCGCGCAAATCGCGCGCTTTCAAGGCAGACAAGTCTACGCCTTCGTCCGCCCGGGCGACGACAAAGCCAAAGCGTTCGCGCGCACAATGGGCGCGGCGTGGGCCGGCGACTCCAACGAAGCTCCGCCGGAGCTTCTCGATGCCGCGCTCTTGTTTGCGCCGGTCGGCGCGCTGGTGCCGGCGGCGCTGCGCGCCGTCAGCAAGGGAGGCACGGTCGTGTGCGGCGGCATACACATGAGCGCGATCCCGTCGTTTCCCTACGAGCTCCTGTGGGGCGAGCGGCGCATCGTTTCCGTCGCGAATCTGACGCGACGCGACGGCGAAGAACTTCTCGCGCTCGCGCCGCGGGTGCCCATAAGGACCAGCGTAGAAATTTTCGCGCTCGAACAGGCGAACGAGGCGTTGCGCGCGCTTCGCGAGGGCCGACTGAACGGCGCGGCGGTTTTGCGGTTGCAGGAGACGTGACACCAACGGGCTTGCGCTTAAGGAAACCTCCACAAATCGCTTCTCATGCAGGTTGGGTCAAGCCGCGCAAGCGCGCGGACCCGACAAAAGCATATGGTTCGGCGGGTATCGCTCCGCAGTCCGTGTGCTCCAGCGAAATTGGCACATCCTGTGCGGCATCGCCGCGCTCAACCACCCTACAGTTGAATTATTAGAGATTCCTTTAAGCCGCAGATGGCGCGCGCACCCTACGTTCTTCGTTATCGTTTTTCGCCTCCGCCAACCTCCCGATAGCCGTCGGTCCCGAGGCCGCCGGCATCCCATATGAGACCTTCCGGGCGGCCGGGATCATTCGGGATTTCGCCGAGCACGGCCTTCGCGCCATGCGTCGCTTCGCCCCAGCCCGTGGGGCTATTCGGAAGCGGATAGATCTCGGGGCCTAACACCGTTGCGATAATATCGAAGGCGTAGGGGCCATCGTTATCACCGCGGCTAACCGGCGACGTTGAGACTGAAGACACCACGGTGCCGGAAAAAACAGGCCGGCCGATCTCTTTCCCGATCTCGTCCAGAATCGCCGCCGCTCTTGCCGCCGCCGCCGCGTCGGGCACGTGCAGCACGACCAGGGCTTTGCGGTTGCTCGCGCGGGCGGGCCGCCCAAGCTCATCGACGCCGGTCAGCAGGCCGCTGAACATGCGCTCGATGAAGCCGACCAAACCGCGGTCCGGCGGCGCGGCGGTTTCGACACCTTCGACGCGGATTCGCGCGTCCGTTAATCCGCGCTCGAGCAAGCGCCGGCGTACCGCGTCGGCCTCGCGGCGCGAATCGAATGCGGATACAACCACTCTTGCCATGGTATCTCCGTTAGCGTTTTAAGATGCAGCGTCTGTAAGACTCGCGAGACTCGTCGGCGTTCCGCGCTGGCCGCGCGCCGACGCGATTGCTTTGCTCATTCCGACGCGTTACTTGCCTATGGCGTTGACGAATGAATCGAAACGCGTAGCGATCACTTCAGCGCTGTCCAGACCCATCAGCGTGTCGATCATGACGATTTCCATCGCGCCGTCTGTGGTTCGCCGCATGGCAATGCTCTCCGGGCCGCCGTTGGAGGCGAAGAAGAAATATCCCGGGAACCGCCACGCGGGCAACTTCCATCGCGAATACTCGATGACTTCTTCGATGCTCCACAGCTTGCAGCCACAGGGGCGCCAGCGCGAGCGGTCCCTCGCCGCCGTTGCCGCGCCGCAGCAGATCGAGATATTCCGTCGGGAACTCGAAGCAGATGACGCTCTTCAGCTTTTCGATCTCGGTCTCACCCGCCGGCGGCTTGGCTATCCAGTATTCGATCACGACCGGTTGATCACCTATCGCTGTCCCGTCCTTGCAGAGGAATGGCGCGCTCTGCGCTTAACTTTGACCTCTCTTCTTGCTCGATGTGGCAGGTCCGCAACCGCCCGCCATGGCAGTTTCCGACGGCCGGCGCCAGCCATCCGGATAGGTCTGCATGAGTCGGTATTGATATCCGGCGATCTTTGCCGCGCACAATAACCGCGTTACGCTAAGTCACATTACCTTTCGATCCGCTGGTCCATGGTTTGACGGCATCCCTATGATCCAGCACTACCACCACGGATTGGTCCTCGTTTCACTCGTCGTCGCGATCCTCGCGTCGTACACCGCCTTGGACCTCGCTCTGCGTATCCGGCAGGCGAGCGGAATGGCGGCGCGCGCCTGGCTGCTCGGCGGCGGCTTCGCCATGGGCATCGGCATCTGGGCCATGCATTTCGTGGGCATGCTCGCCTTGCGGCTGCCGATGCCCGTGATCTATGCCCTGCCCACGACGCTGTTGTCCCTTTTGATCGCGATAGTGGTTTCGACTTTTGCGCTGCATATCGCCAGCCGCGAGCGTGTCAGCCGCCGTCAGCTGTTCACCGCCGGCATCACCATGGGCATCGGCATTTGCTCGATGCACTACGTCGGTATGGCGGCGATCGAGATCATGCCGCCGATTCAGTACGACCCAATCTGGGTCGCCGCTTCCCTCGCGATCGCGATCGCGGCGTCGTTCGCCGCGCTTTGGGTGGCGTTTACCTCGCGCGAGGGCGCACGCTGGTTGAAGTACCGTATCGTTTCCGGAGCGGTGGTGATGGGCTTCGCCATCGCCGGGATGCACTACGCCGGCATGGCCGCGGCCCGGTTTCCGTCCGACGCAATTACTTTGGGAACAGCGATGATCGACAAGGCGTGGCTCGCCGGCGCCGTGACGACGGTCACTCTCTTCGTGCTGTTCGCCGCGCTCCTGCTGTCGCTGATCGAGGCGCAGGCGACCGCGCGCGCGGCGACCATGCGGGCTTCTCTCGCACAGGCTAACGAGAGCAGCCGGGCGAAGGACGAGTTCCTCGCGATGCTCGGCCACGAGTTGCGCAATCCGCTCGCCGCCCTCACGAACGCCATTTACCTCATGAATAAGAGCGAGCCGGGCACGCCGTCGTGGCAGCTCGCCAAGGACGTCATCGGCCGGCAGTCGGCGAATCTCGGCACCCTCGTCGACGATCTGCTGGATGTCGGGAGGGCCATCACCGGGAAGGTCGCGCTCGATCTGCATGCGCTCGACCTCGACCAAGCCGTGCAAGCCGCCATCAAATCCCTACGCGCGGCGGGCAAGATCGAGAAGCATCGGCTTGACTACCGCGGCGCGCCCGTCTGGGTACGCGCGGATAAAACCCGCATCGAGCAGGTCGTGACGAATCTAGTCAATAACGCGGTGAATGCTACGCCGGAAAGCGGCCGCATCGACGTGCGCGTCCGGCGCGACGGCGACAGTGCATTGCTGACGGTCAGCGATACCGGCGTCGGGTTGGACCCGTATACCGCGGCGCACGTCTTCGATCTCTTCTTCCAGGCCGGGCAGGACATGCAGCGCTCGAAGGGCGGGCTCGGCATCGGCCTCACGCTGGTGCAGCGCATCGTCGAAATGCACGGCGGCGCCGTGAGCGTCGCGAGCGACGGGCTCGGCAAGGGCGCGTCTTTCACCGTGCGCCTGCGCGCGATCGCGCCGGAGCAGGAGGCGGACGCGGGGAAACGCGCCGCCATTCGCGCAACTCAGCGCCGCGTCTTGATCGTCGAAGATTCCCAGGACGCCAGGAACAGTTTGCGCGCGGTGCTGGAGATGGCCGGCCATGCGGTGATGACCGCCGAAGACGGGCCGCGCGGCTTGCAGCAACTCACGCGCGCGCAACCCGATGTCGCCTTGATCGACATCGGTCTTCCCGACATGGACGGCTACGAGCTCGCGCGCCGCGCCCGTTCCTCGGGCTCGCGCGCCCTGCTCATCGCGCTCACCGGCTACGGATTGTCGGAAGACAAGAACATGGCAAAGCAGGCGGGCTTCGACGCACATCTCACCAAACCCGCCGCCGTCGACTCGCTGCTCGCGCTGATTGCGAAGACGGAACCGGTCGACGGATAACCGGCAGATAGAACGAACCTAAAGGAGCGGCCCGCAATCATGGCGGGGGATAGCGCTGCGACTCACCTTGGGGCTCTGATAAATTCGACGTAGGGTACGTTCCACGCACCCTGTTTTCGATCGATGTGCGCGGCGCATCCTACGTTTTTGAATCAATCGGAGCTTCCTTAGTAACGATCCGGATTGCGCGAACGCCCTCGCCTGCAACATAGTCCACGCCTAATAACGACTCCCGCGCCAATCCCCCAAACGTCGAAGGACTACGCCGTGGTACCTGCAAGCGTTCGCGTCGTGCTCGCGGTCTTACTCTCCGCCATCCTGGGGGCGGCGTCCGTCGCGGCCGACCTCCCGAGCGCGGCGGACCGCATTCAGCCTTACGCGAAACATCCACGCTACTGGCAATACCGGGGACAACCGGTGGTACTGCTCGGCGGGTCGAAGGAGCACAACCTTTTCCAGATTCCCGATCTTGAGGAGCACCTAAAGCTGCTCGCGTCCGTCGGCGGCAATTACGTCCGCAACACCATGAGCTCCCGCGAGAGGGGCAACGTCCAGCCGTTCGCGCGCCTGCCCGACGGACGCTACGACCTGGAACGGTGGAACGACGAATACTGGCGTCGGTTCGACAATTTGCTGCGGCTGACGCACCAGTTGGGCATCATCGTGCAAATCGAAGTGTGGGACCGCTTCGATTATTCCGAGAAGCAGTGGGAAACGACGCCGTTCAATCCCAAGAACAACGTCAACTACAGCTACGAACGCTCCGGTTTTACTGATAAATATCCCGAGCACCCCGGCGAGAACAAGCAGCCGTTTTTCTTCACCACGCCACAACAGCGGAACAACGTCGTCGTGCTGCGCTACCAGCAACGGTTCGTCGACGAGATGCTGCGCCGCTCGTTGCGTTATCCGAACGTGCTCTACTGCATCGACAATGAAACCTCGGCCGATGAAGCCTGGGGCGCGTATTGGGCGGACTACATTCGGGCGCGCGCCCGTGCGGCGGGAGCCCGCGCGTTCGTCACCGAGATGTGGGATGAATGGGATCTGCAGTCGCCGCAGTACCGCCGCACGACGGATCATCCTGAGCGCTACGATTTTGTCGAGGTATCGCAGAACAACCACCAGCGCGGCGATAACCACTGGAACAAGTTTCAATGGGCGCGCCGGCAACTCGAAACCAATCCGCGGCCCTTGAACGCGGTCAAGACCTACGGAGCGGATCAGGGCGCCGGCGGCATGAAGCAGACGTCCATGCATTGGTGGCGAAGCTGGTTCGGGCGCGCGGCGACGACGGATACGTATGACGACTACGGAAACACGCGGGAGGGTGCCGCGCGCTGGTGGAGGCACTTGATCGGCGGCGCGGCCGCGGTGCGTTTTCATCGCCCGCCGGCCGGCATCGGCTTGAACGCCCAGGCGCAACAGCAAATACGCAGCGCCAGAATATTTCTAGAGGAATTCAACATCGTTCGCGCTTCACCGGACGTTAAACACGAGCTGCTGTCGGACCGCAGCGAAAACGAGGCTTACCTCACCCACATCGGCACCGAAGCATATGCGGTTTACTTCCCGGACGGCGGCGATGTGCGCCTGTCCGTCCCACCGGCCGAGGAGTACCAGGTGAGATGGTTGGACATTTCGGCGAGCCGATGGAACCCGGATACGGCCGCCCATGGCGAGAAAACGATCCGGCTCAAAGTGCCCGGCAGCGGTCCGTGGCTGGCTCTAATCCGGAATGAAGCCGTGCCATCGTCCACGACCGCGAATCCGGGACCCGCGAAGTAATCCGTAAACTCTCCGCCATTCGACCCCGAAATCCGCCGTCCGCCCCTCCCGAGCGATGAGGCGGACCTTACTTCATCTACGGATATATTTTCGAGTGGCAACAATGGTATTTTGATAAGTCTTCATGGTTCCCGGAGGTTTCGGTACCACCGAGAGGGTCTGACAATGGACACACATGCCACCGCTTCGAACCGTTCTCCGACCGGTTTCGACCTCTCCCCGCCCGATCCCGAGCAACGCCGGCTGCTCGCGGCCACGCTGTCGCCCGAGGAGCGCCAAGTGCTGCTGGAGCACGGAACGGAAGCGCCGTTCTGCGGGACTCTGCTCACCAACAAGGAGCCGGGGACTTACTGCTGCAGGCTCTGCGGCTTGCCGCTGTTCCGGGCGGGAGAGAAATTCGAGTCAGGAACCGGCTGGCCGAGCTTCACCGCCCCCTTCGATGAGACGCATCTCAAGTACATAAGAGACACCAGCTATGGGATGGTGCGCACCGAGATCGTCTGCGCACGGTGCGGCGGCCATCAGGGTCACGTTTTCCCGGACGGGCCGCCGCCCACCGGCTTGCGCTACTGCATCAACTCCGTGTCGCTCGAGTTCGTCCGCGACGGCGAGCCGTTTCGCGACAAGCTCGGCCGAAGAGAACATAGCGGCTGATCCTCATCAGTCCTCTATTATCGCAACGCTCGGCGCGCGGGGATCGACGAACGCGTACCGAGAAAAATTATTATTGCTGCGCCGCGCCGCTCAGTGGTTTCCCGGTGGTGGACGCGTAGTCTTCCCGATTCTTCGCCCGATACTCGCGTTGTTACCTTGTGACCGTCGACCGACGCGCTGCCGTGAGTCGAGTTGCCAGACACCATAACGACTGCTCGTATGTCGCCGAGCGCCACTGAGAGGGGGAAAAATGAAACTAAACGAGCACGGAAGTAATCTCCGGCACGCTTTGCCGTTGCTGCTGGCGGCCACGTGTTCCACCGATGCCGAGGAGTTTGCGCTCGATTACCGGGTGAAGGCGTCTTACCTGTTAAACCTGCTGCGTTTCATCGATTGGCCGCATGACGTATGCGATCCGCACGGTCAGCTTAACCTGTCCATCTGCGGCGCCGACGGTCTCGATGCCTACTACGCACTGCACGACGAGCCCGTGGGCGGCCGGACCCTTTATGTGGAACGCATCCGGGATATCGGCACTCCGTCGACGCAAAAGCGCCACATTCTGGTACTCGGCGGCGATAAACCGGTCCAGTCCATTCCCATCATGCGCGGCCTCCTTACGGTCGGCGAAGCCGACGCGTTCACCGCGCGCGGGGGCATCGTCAACTTGCTGCTGATCGGCGGACGCGTGCGTTTCGAGATTAACGAGGAAATGGCGAAGGCCTGTGATTTCGTCATTGACCCGAAGCTCTCCAAACTAAAAGTCCCGGCGTGGTATTCGGCGAACGTACGATGAAATAAGAGGGAATCGGCTGTCGGCAAGCGCCGTACCTGACGCATCGCTTGCTGCGCCCGCTCGCGAAGCATTATTCAGCGGCGACCGGCACGAAAATGATCGAACAGCACGCGCGAAATACAGGCGGTTAATTTCTTCGCCGTCGGTATGTGCAGAAACTCGTTCGGCCCGTGCGCGTTCGAGTGCGGGCCGAGCACGCCGCTGATCACGAACTGCGCGTTCGGGAAACGTTCGCCCAGCATCGCCATGAACGGAATGGTACCGCCCTCGCCCATGTACATGGCGTCGCGGCCGAAGAACGCCGTCGACGCTTCGCTGAGCGATTGTTGCAGCCACGGCGCGACGGGCGGCGCGTTCCAACCCGTCGCCGCCTGATCGGAAACGAACTCGACCTTCGCGCCGTACGGCGGGTCTTGCTCGAATAACCGCTTGAGCGCCGCCACCGCGCGCGGGCCGTTCACCGTCGGCGGGAGCCGCAGCGAAACTTTCACCGCCGTCGACGGGCGCAGCACGTTGCCGGCGTTCTGTAACGGCGGAATGCCATCGACGCCGGTAATCGAGAGCGTCGGACGCCACGTGCGATTCAGCACGAGCTCGGTCGGGTCCGACGCCATCGGCTGCATGCCCGGCACGAAAGGAAATTTGCCGTACACCGCGTCGCCGAGCGTCGCGGCCGCCGCTTTCGCCTGCTCGCGGCGTTGCGCCGGAATCTCGGCATGAAACACGTCGGGCTTGATGTGGCCCGTCGCCTCGTCTTCCAGCCGGCTCAATAGCCGGCGCATCACGCGAAAGCTCGACGGCACGATGCCGCTCGCATCACCCGAGTGCACGCCTTCCTTCAGAACCTGGGCACGCAGCACGCCGTTCGCCAGCCCGCGCAGCGACGTGGTACACCAGAGCTGGTCGTAGTTGCCGCAGCCCGAATCGAGACAGATCACCAGGCTCGGCCTGCCGATGCGCGACGCCAATGTGCCGATGTAGTACGGCAAATCGTAACTGCCGCTCTCCTCGCACGCTTCGATCAACACGACACAGCGCGCATGCGGCAGCCCTTGTTCTTGCAACGCGCGAATCGCCGTGAGCGACGCGAACGCCGCGTATCCGTCGTCCGCGCCGCCGCGCCCGTAGAGCTTGTCGCCGCGCAGCACCGGCGTCCACGGCCCGAGACCGTCTTCCCAGCCGGTCATCTCCGGCTGCTTGTCCAGGTGCCCGTAGAGCAGCACGGTATCGTCGCCCTCGCCCGGGATTTCCAAATATAGGAGGGGCGTCCGCCCCTCGGGCCGCATCACCTCCACATGCAAACCGCGCAGCGGCTGCTCCCGGCACCAGCGCTCGATCAGCGCGACCGCGGCATCCATGTAACCGTGCTCGCGCCACTGCGCATCGAAGTGCGGCGACTTATTCGGAATGCGGATGTACTCGATGAGCTGCGGGACGATGCTGTCGTTCCAGAGGGCATCGATAAAACGCGTGGCGGCGTTTGCATTCATGAGGTTTCGTGCTCTGACCTATTTTGCGTTGCCCATACGTTTACGACGGATACACCGCCCACAGTGACGGTCCTTGCGCGAGCGGCGTTCGCCGGTTTCCATTGCGATTATGCAGGTCATTGGCCTTCGAAGGCGAGCGCTTAGCGCAGACGACGAGGTCGAGCGCTTGCGTTTAGCGCCCGCGTGCTTGCCGCCCCACACCGGCAGCTCGCCGTGTCGTTTGTAAACCATTCCCTGCGACGGCCGTTTTAATTCTCTTCGGTTGGAAGGATGCCGGTCGCGACGATCAGCGTTGATGACGGCGCGAATAGAGACCCCCGAGAAAATGTGGAAGAACCTCTTTAAACGAACAATTAGACTGCGCGCTTCGCATTGCGTAGAAGCGTACCCCGCTCAGGAGGCGGACGGGAGCCACGCCGAACGATTGACCGGACAGCCTAACCAACAATAAAGGAGGTCGTAAACCGTGAGCCAAGGTCCCTTAGTCAAAACAATTCGAAGACCGCTGCGGCCGTTCAAGCGGTTCTACCTCAAGCAGCGGGACGCGCTGCGATTCAAGAACCTGCTTCACCCGACGGATGTTTTTGTCGTGGGCCATCCTAAGTCGGGTAATACGCTGATGTCCTACGTCCTCGCGATCGCCGTCTTCAAGGATTTCGAGAAGAAGATCAACCTCGCGAACATCAACGACTACGTGCCGGGAATACACTTCGAGGACCTCGCCATCGAGACGCGCCGGACATTCTCGCGGCCTCGGTTATTCCGAAACGAAGTGCCGATCTATTCGCAGTTGTATCCCAAGACGATTTACCTCATCCGCGATCCGCGTGCGGTGCTCGTGTCCTACTATCACATGTATCGCACGATCTTTAACGACATGGCGACAACCTTGCGCGACTTTGTCGATGAATATCTGCGCAACGGCAATATCCAAAGATACGAGCCGCAGATCACGCGCTGCGACAGGCAGGCGTCGGTCTGGCTGGAGCGCGCCGAGCGCGATGAGCGGATCGCGATCGTCAAGTACGAGGACATGGTGAAGAAAAAGCCCGAGACGCTAAAGCGGGCGCTGGCGTTCGCCGGCATCGAATGTCCGAATGAGCTCTTCAGCCTCATCCTTGAAAGAAGCAGTTTCGAGGCGATGAGGAAGACCGAAGAGGAGTTTGGCGAGGAAAACTATCCGGGCGACATGGCGAAACGCGGCCGCTTCATTCGTAAAGGACGGATATCCGGCTGGAAAGAGGAATTGCCGCCGGAAAGCGCGCAGGCGATCGAAAGCGAATTCGGTGCGGTAATGAAGAGAGCAGGCTACTTATAAACTTCCAAGAATCGCGTCAGCCCTCCGGAGCCGCAGCACCTCGACGCGTAAAACCGCGCAGAGCTGCTCGCAGCACCGGCGCTCGCCCGCGACCGGCCGGGTATCTTCTTCGGCCCTGGGAAGGAAAGCAAACGCCGATCCGGAACGCATGACATGACGATCGAATCCGCCGGTACTCCCGTTCTCTATTTCGGATTCACGCTGCTCGTGATCGGCTTGCTCGCGCTCGATTTCTTCGTGCTCAAAGCCCGGGGCGCCCACCGGGTGAGCGTGAAAGAGGCGGCGGCTTGGTCGGTC